>ERZ1643246.201-NODE-201-length-78575-cov-12.387163_pt1 | contig 78575 bp, 63 predicted proteins | sample MGYA00579265_ERZ1643246 | MGnify/ENA primary metagenome ERZ1643246 (study PRJEB29033, sample SAMEA4952261) | chicken gut metagenome | biome: Broiler Chicken; feature: Gastrointestinal Tract; material: Caecum | place: Ireland | collected 2018 | study: Broiler... | reverse complement strand
TGAGCGGGTGGTTCTCTGTGTCGCGCGTGGCGCGACACAGGCTAAAGCCATGAATAAAAGCCCCGTCAGCCTGTGCTGACGGGGCTTGCAATCCATGGTGCGGGCGAAAGGACTTGAACCTTCATGAGATTGCTCTCATACGGACCTGAACCGTACGCGTCTGCCAATTCCGCCACGCCCGCGTGGGTCACCATAGTACTACTATTCTCACACTCTGCAACGGTAAATTATTTGGACTTCATGCAGGGAGATGAAGTTGGATGCGTATTTCTCCCCTTCGGCGCGGACCGGGAAGGGCATTGACGCCCTACGGGCTACTATAGGGCGTGGCCATCAACAAAACCGCAGCTGAACCGAAGACGAGGACGGCCGTGAGAGAAGACCCCACCATAACGCAGCGTCTGGATTCTCCTTCGCCCGCATCGACGGGCGGAAGCGAGCCCAGTCTCCTCCTCAACCGATATCGCGTCATGCGCGCGGGCATCAGGGGAGGCTTTGGCACGGTCCTCACCTGCTGGGACACCAGGCTCCAGCGCCGTGTCGCCATCAAGAAGATTCCCCTGAGCCCGCAGGCGGCCGGAGCGGGCGGGGCATCAACCATCCGCGAGGCGCTCCAGGAGGCGCGCACGGCAAGCATGCTGGCGCATCCCAACATCGTGACGGTCTACGACTTTGAGGTGGAGGGCAGCTGGGCCTACCTGGTGACGGAGTACGTCGACGGGCTCAACCTCGCGGAGCTCCTCTCGAGGGTCGAGGGCGGCACCCTCACCAACGACGAGTGCTCCTACCTCGTGACGAGCGTGGCAAAGGCGCTCTCGTTCGCACACGAGAACGGCGTGCTGCACCTGGACATCAAGCCCACCAACATAATGGTCGACAGGTCGGGGACGGTGAAGCTCTGTGACTTTGGCATGGCCACGCTCGCCTCCGCCACGGGGTTTGGTGGCGCGCGAGGGGGCACCGTGGGCTACATGCCCCCCGAACAAATCACGGGCGGGCTCGTCGACGAGCGCACCGACGTGTTCTCGCTCGCCGTCGTGGTATGGCAGACCCTCACGGGAGCAAACCCCTTTGCGGCAGACACCGCCGAGAGGTCGCTCAAGCTCATGGAGGCTGGCCCCAGGCGCGCCCTCTCGAAGATCGACCCCAGCCTCGCCGGAATGGCAGAGGAGGTCATGTCACAGGCGCTCGACCCCGATCCGACCAGGAGGATCGCCAGCGTGGGAACGTTTGTCGACGAGCTGGTCTTCGGACTCGCCGGGGACGTGCGGGCAGGAGCTGAGTCCGTGCGCGACCTCCTCTCGCAAACGACAAGTGACGACGGAGACGAGCCACAGACCAGAGAGGGTCGCTACCTCCCCGTCGCCTATCGATATCCCTGGCTCCAGGGGCTCGCCCTCAGGGGCAGCACCGCCGTCGCCTGCGCGGGCTCGGCCGTACCCCTCGCGAACGCCGCACTCGCGGCTCACCCGGGCTGGGTCGCCCCCGTGCTCGTTGGCTGTGCAGCCATCTCTGCACTGGTCCCCGCCTCCGGCAGCATGGCGTTTGTGGCCCTTCTCGTCGTGGCGCTCTTTGGCGAGGGCACCGCCGGGGTCATGCTCCCGGCGCTCTCCCTGATCGCTTTCATCGCCTGGTGGTGGTCGAGCGGCAGGAGTGACGGAACCTCGGGCCTCGTCGTCCTGGCCCCGTGCCTGCTTCCCTGCCCCATGGCGTCAGCCCCCCTCGCAGCGTTCTGCATGCCTCCCGCGAGGGCCACCGCATCCTCCGTGGTTGGCCTGCTCCTCTCGCTGCTCGCGAGTCAGGCGCGGGCAACAGGGTTCGCGGCTTACCCGACTGCCACCGGCCTCCTCTCCACGCTCCTCTCGCCCGGAACGTGGGCGACTGTCGCCGGATGCGCCTGCGCCGCGTGGGCGGGGGCGGCAGTCTCTCGGCATGGGGTCGCCACGGGCTGGGGTTATGCAGGTCAGATGGTATGTTGCCTGCTCATCCTTGGGACGCAGGCACTTCGCGCACGAGTGGAGAATGGTGACATATGGACCACCTCCACGGCGGTGGCGTTGGGCATTGCTGTACTCTGTGGTGTGCTTATGTGTATCGCAACCAGCCTGAGGGGTCCACGACAGGTGGACGGAGGGGTGGAGGAATAGATGAACCTGCTCAAGACGTTTGAGAGTCGCGTGAACGACGCCTTTGGCGCCTCTCCGCAGGGCCAGGTGGAGCCCTTCTCCTTCAAGAAGCTCGCCAAGCAGGCCGCGCGCGAGATGCAGCGTGAGACGTACGAGATCGATGGGGTCGACACCGCCCCCGCGCTCTTCACCATCCTCATCTCGTCGGCTGACGACTCGATGATGCGCTCCCTGTACGCCCAACTCACGCAAAAGATCGTCTCATTCGTCGAGGCACAGGCAAACTCCAAGGGCTACGTGTTCGTGGGCAAGCCCCTGGCTCGTTTTATGGTCGACCCTACGCTCCGCAGCGGCAAGTTTGCCGTGTTTGCCGAGAACGTCGATGCGCGCACGCTCGCGCGCCTTCGTGACGAGGAGGAGGCATTCCTCGGTGCCTCTCAGGGTTCCGGCGGCGCCGCCGCACCGGTGCAGGCGTCACGCGCGCACAAGGGCCGCGGGAATAGGCAGGGTCGCGGCCGAGGCGAGCAGCCGCGCGCGGCAGTCCAGCCCACGCCGGCGCCCGCGCCAGTCGCCGACCCTCTCGACCAGGGTCTGGATAACCTTCAGGAGCAGGAGTTCGCCCCGCTCGTCTCCCCCCAGGGCGAGGATGCCTCCGCGGGGCTCAGGGTCCTGCCCGAGGACTTTGTCCAGGACTCGATCGAGGAGGCCGAGGCCGAGCAGGCGGCGCGGCACGCGGCACGTCACGTTCCCGCCGTCGACGAGGACGCAGACATGCAGGGGGCACCTCAGCCCCAGACGGTCCCCGCCACCCAGCGCAAGAACGTCCCCCTGGTGAATCCGCAGCGCGCGAGGAGCTCTAGGGAGAGCTCGGAGGCGCCCACCTGCCTTCTCATCGACCACCAGACCGGCCGTACCTACAACGCCACCGCCCCCGCAACGCTGCTGGGGCGCGAGCGCTCCCAGGGCGGCATCGTGATTCACGACCCCAACGTCTCGCGCCGCCATGCCGAGATCACCTACGACGGCCGGGACTGGCGCATAACCGATCTCAACTCGACCAACGGCACGCTCGTGAACGACGTCGACGTTGACAGCTGCATCCTGAGGGACGGTGACCTCATCACGGTTGGGCTGACCAACCTCGAGTTCAGGGAGAGCAGGGCATGATAGAGCTTGTACTCTTTGCGGGACGCATAGTCCTGGTGGTCCTGCTCTACGTGTTCCTCTTCGCGGTCATGAAGACCGGGGTAGGCCTGGTTCGCGGGCAGCGACGTGACGGGGCAATATGGTCCATCGACGTTGAGAAGGGTTCCAAGTCGCTCAGGGGGCTTCACGTGGACATGCTCGGTCCCGTCGTGGTCGGGCGCGCACCGTCGTCTGACATCGTCATCGACGAGCCGTTTGTCTCGGCGATGCACGCGCGCTTTACGCTCCAGGGTCCCGCCCTGGTCCTCGAAGACCTGGACTCCACCAACGGAACCCTGGTGAACGGCCACCCCATCTCGCAGCCCGTCACGCTCCGTGACGGGGACGAGGTCCAGGTGGGTGATGCGATCATGCGAGTGAGTCGTAGATGATTTGGCGCCAGCCACACAGGGTGAACCTTGCCGGCATGCTGCCCAGGCACCCTCAGGAGGAGCCGGTCAATAGCCCGGGCCACGACACGATTCCCGTAGAGAACCGTGAGGGTGCCGAGACGCGCAACGGCCAAACCGAGCGTCTGTCATGGGGCGCCCGGACCGACATCGGCCTGGTTCGCGGGCACAACGAGGACTCGTTTCTCGTCCAGCCCCCGCTCTTTGCCGTCTGCGACGGGATGGGCGGGCATGCGGCAGGAGAGGTGGCAAGCTCGATTGCCGTGCAGACGATAGGGGCCCAGGCTCCGATCCACGCAGACGACATCCTCCTCGGGGCGGCAGTCGAGGCGGCAAACGCCGCCGTGATCGAGGGTGCCGCCACCGGAAAGGGCAAGCCCGGGATGGGCTGCACCGCCTCGTGCGTCCTCATCGAGAACAACAAGATGGCCATCGCCCATGTGGGTGACTCCCGCATCTACCTCCTCCACCACGGCACGCTCGTGAGGCTGACGCACGACCACTCGTACGTCGAGGAGCTCGTGGACGCGGGAGAGATCACCGCCGACGAGGCGAGGGTCCACCCATCCCGCTCCATCATCACACGCGCACTCGGGTCTGACCCCGACATGTACGCAGACCACTTCACGCTCGACGTCTCGACTGGAGACCGCCTCATCGTCTGTTCCGACGGCCTGTCTTCCATGGTTGAGGACTCAGAGATAGAGGCCATTGCCGTCTCGTCGGTCACGCCGCAGTCGGCGGCGGACAACCTTACCTCGGCCGCGCTGAGCGCCGGCGGGCACGACAACATCACCGTCATTGTCGTCGACGTGAGCGACGACGGCGCCATCGAGGCCCACCGCACGATGAGGAAGCGACTCATCCGTCGCCTTCTCATCTTCGGAGGGTGCCTCCTCGCCGCGATGATTGCCGCGGGCCTGGTCTTCGTCAACTCATCCTGGTACCTCGCCAACAACGAGGGGACAGTCGGCATTTACCAGGGGATAACCGGGAGCTTCATGGGCATTCCCCTCTCCCACTTGGAAGAGACCACGTCGGTGCAGATCTCGGACCTTCCCGACGCCACGCAACAGAGCCTGATAGGCGGGCTTCGCGTGGGGAGTGAGGAGGAGGCTAAGAAGACGGTCGAGAGCTACCGCGACCAGATTGACGCCGACAAGAGCTCCGCCGCAGTGACCGCAGACAGGACCACCACGAGCGGCAGCTCCGATACCGCCGACTCCTCGAGCTCGGCGACAAAGCAGAACGGGGGCGACTAGCATGCCAAAGCGCCAGAATACGCGCAGGAACACCGAGCTCATGCTCCTTGTCCTGGCAGCCCTCCCCGTGACGTTGCTCTATGCGATGTACCTCGTGAACATGAACGTGGCGATATCGTTCTCGTCCCTCTCGGTCCCACTCGGGCTGTTTGCCGCCTTCACCGTGGCGCACCTCGCCGTGCGAAAGTTTGCCCCAGGCGCCGACCCGGCTATTCTGCCCATCGTGTTCCTGCTCTCGGGAATAGGCATAGCATTTGTGACGAGACTCGCGCCTACCTTGGCGGAGGGCCAGGTCATGTGGCTGTTCGTCTCCGTGGCAGCGATGATCGCCGTCCTGGTGGCCGTCCCCAGCATCGAGTCGCTCGCCCAGTACAAGTATTCCATGGGCATTGCGGGTGTGGTGCTTCTCCTCCTTCCCATGCTCATCGGCACCGAGCGTGGGGGCTCCAAGCTCTGGCTCGTCATCGGACCGTTCTCGTTCCAGCCGGGCGAGCTCGCTAAGATCCTCATCGTCCTGTTCCTGGCCTCATACCTGGCCGAGAACCGCGAGATGCTCTCCGCCTCCACCCGCCACATCGGCCCGCTCGCACTGCCTCGCCCCAGGATGCTGCTCCCACTGCTGGTCATGTGGGGCGTCTCGCTGCTCGTCGTCATCTTCGAGCGCGACCTCGGCAGCGCCCTGCTCTTCTACACCTTCTTCGTGATCATGCTCTACGTGTGCACCGGGCGAGTGAGCTATGTCATCTTCTCCGCCCTGCTCCTCGCCATCGGTGGGGTGGGCTGCTATCACCTGTTCTCGCATGTTCAGACCCGTATCCAGATTTGGCTCAACCCCTTTGCGGACCCTTCGAACAAGGGCCTCCAGATCGTCCAGTCGCTCTACTCCCTTGCAGATGGCGGACTGGTGGGTTCTGGCATCGGTAAGGGCCTCCCCACCCTCATCCCCGTGGTCGAGTCCGACTTCATCTTCTCCGCCATAGGAGAAGAGATGGGCCTCCTCGGTGCCTCTGCCGTCCTCATCGCGTTCCTGCTCTTCAGCGTGAGGGGCCTCACCACCGCCGGCAGGGCAAAGAGCGACGTCTCGGCTTTCACGGCGGTTGGCCTTACCTCGGCAATCGTGGTCCAGGCGTTCCTCATCGTGGGCGGCGTCACCAAGCTGCTCCCCCTCACGGGCGTGACCCTGCCCTTCATGAGCCAGGGTGGCAGCTCACTTCTCTCGAGCTTCATCATCGTCGGCTTGCTCCTAAAGGCGGGCGACGAGGGAACCGGGCACATGACGCAGATCGAGGCGGCCAACACGCACAGCCCCGCCCAGACCATGCGAGGCACGGCGGCCAGGGCAACGTCACCCACCGACTCGGTGGTGCACGGATCCCACGCCCGCGGCAGCTTTGGGCTCCAGACCCCCGAGTCCGGCGTGCTGGGCAGGGTCGCCCTGGGCAAGCGCCTTACTGCCCTCATAACGGTGTTTGCAGTGATGTTCACGCTGCTCATCGGCAACCTCACCTACATCCAGGTGGTGAAGGCGGACTCCTACCAAAACCTCCCGACCAACAACCACACCATCGCGAAGTCTTCCAAGATCAAGCGTGGTTCCATCATCACCGCCGACGGGCAGACCCTCGCCGAGTCGGTGCAGCAGGCTGACGGGACCTACGTGAGGCAGCACCCGATGGGGTCGCTCGCTGCGCTGACCGTTGGATATGTCTCTACGCAGTATGGGACCTCTGGAGTCGAGTCCACCTTCAACGAGACCCTCACCGGTCGTTCCGACTACTCGTCCTGGACGTCTGCCCTTTACTCGCTCGCAGGGGTCGAGAGCGCGGGCTCGTCGGTGGTCCTCACCATCAATTCACAGATGCAGCAGGCAGCCGAACAGGCACTGCAGGGGTACACGGGCGCCATAGTCGTCCTCAACCCCTCGACCGGGGCAGTGCTGGCAGAGGCTTCCTCGCCCAGCTACACCTACGACAACCTTGACACGGTCATGGCCTCTGGTGCGGGGCAGGGCGAACTCGTCAACCGAGCCACCCAGACGCTCTACACCCCGGGCTCGACCTTCAAGACCATCTCGCTTGCCGCCGCACTCGACTCGGGCGTCGCCTCGTTCAGCACCGCCTACGAGGCACCGTCATCCATGGAGATCGGCGGGGGTCAGGTGACCAACAACAACGGAGAGGCATGGGACTCCCTGACCCTGCAGGAGGCCTATGCCGAATCCGCCAACACCGTCTTTGGCCAGCTGGGTGTTGCCCTTGGAGCCGACAAGCTCGTGAGCTACGCCGATGCCTTTGGCTATGGCACCAGGCTGGGACTCGACTTCACCACGACCGCCTCCCTCATGCCCAAGCCCTCCGAGATGAGCGAATGGGAGACCGCCTGGTCCGCCATCGGACAGCCTGTGGGCGTCCACGAGAGTCCTGCCGGCCCCCAGACCACCGTCATGCAGAACGCGGTCATGGTTGCCGCAATTGCAAACGGCGGTATCGTGATGAACCCCTACGTTGTGGACCACATTCTCTCGCCCGAGGGTGCCACCACCTCGACGACGCAACCAAAGTCCCTGGGACAGGCGGTTTCGAGCCAGGCCGCCTCGGAGGTAAAGAAGGCCATGCTCGACGTCGTGGAGAGCGGCACGGGCACGGCAGCCCAGGTGAGCGGGGTCCAGGTGGCCGGCAAGACCGGTACCGCCCAGGTAAGTGATTCGGTCTCCAACTCGCTCTTCGTCGGCTTTGCACCCTATGACTCACCGACCCTGGCAATCTCCGTCTGCCTGGAGGGTTCGGAGAGCAACGACGTCAATGGGCAGGCAGCGGCTGTCGCCGGTCAGGTGCTGGCCGCCTGCCTCAACGTTCAATCCCTGGGGGCGAGCTCATGAGGTCACTAGCGGATTTGGCTATGGGGTACGAGGAACTTCGGCGCGAGTCACAACACGCCTCAGATGGGAGAGACGATGTCAGATAGAGTTCTCGGCGGGCGATACACGGTACAGGACAAGATCGGCACCGGTGGCATGGCAGTGGTCTACCGTGGCCTGGACGAGGTTCTTGGGAGGATGGTCGCGATTAAGACCATGCTTCCCCAGTACGCTGCCGACCCCTCGTTTGCCGCACGCTTCAAACAGGAGGCACAGGCAGCCGCGGCGCTCCAGAGCCCGTACATCGTCTCGGTGTACGACTGGGGCAAGGACGGCGATACTTATTACATCGTGATGGAGTACCTGCGCGGAACCGACCTCAAGACGGGGATTCGCAAGCACGGCGCACTCGACTGCAAGAAGGTCGCGCAGATTGGCTCGCAGATTGCCCAGGCGCTCTCCGTCGCACACAGGCACGACATCATTCACCGCGACATCAAGCCGCAGAACATCATGGTCCAGCCCGATGGCAACATCAAGGTCATGGACTTTGGCATCGCCCGCGCCAAGAACAGCCACCTGACGACCGACAACTCGGTCTTGGGCACGGCCCACTACGTTTCTCCAGAGCAGACGCAGGGCAAGGAGCTTGGCCCCACCACCGACATATACTCCCTCGGCATCGTCATGTACGAGGCTGCCACCGGCCAGGTTCCCTTCGACGGCGACGATGCGATCACCGTCGCCCTCAAGCAGGTGAAGGAGCAGCCCAAGCCCCCCAGTCAGATCAACCCCAACGTGGATGCGGCGCTCGAGAGCATCATCCTCAAGTGCATGCAGAAGGATCCGGCGGACCGCTTCCAGACAGCAGACGAGCTCTACCACGTCCTGCGCGACTACCTCGCCGGACGCATGGCTGCTGTCAGCAACGCAACGGCGCTCACCAACCTGGGCGCTACCCAGACCGTAACCGCGCCCCTCTCCGCTGCCGAGGCATCCACTGCCGCAATGAGCCGCATCAACACCATCTCGCGGCCTAAGGGGCAGACCGCTACAGAACGGGCCAAGGAGCAGGAGGCCGAAAAGACCAAGAAGCACAAGAAGCGGACGGCCATACTCGCAATCGTTGGTGCAATCGCCCTCATCGCGGCCATTGTCGCCGCTGTCACGTACTTCAACTCCTCACAGACCGAGTCGGTACCCAACCTGCTCAACCTAACCGAGGACGAGGCGCTCCAGCAGATCGAGAACAGCAACGGGTTCTTCAGCAAGGGCTCGGTTAAGGAGCAGTACAGCGACACGGTTGCCGAAGGCCTGGTCATGGACCAGGACCCCGACGCAGGGACCACCGCCCCAAAGGGCACGCAGATAAACATCGTTGTCTCGAAGGGCGCCAAGCCTGCCGCAACCGTGACCGTCCCCGACCTGTCTGGGATGTCCCCTTCGGAGGCAGAGGAGGCGCTGAGCAAGGTCGGCCTGGTAGCCAAGGCAGGAGACTCCGTTTACAGCGACACGGTCGAGGTGGGCAAGGTCGCCGCACAGTCCGTCGCGGGCGGCTCGAGCGCCAAGGCGGGTGACACCATCACCTACCAGCTGTCCAAGGGTCCCGAGAGCGTCGATGTACCTGATGTGACCGGCCAGTCGCAGTCGGACGCGACCAGTGCGCTCCAGGCGGCAGGCTTTGAGGTCGACGTCCAATCCGCATCGAGCGATAGCGTGGAGAAGGGCCTCGTCATCAGCCAGTCGCCCACCGGCACGGCAACCAAGGGTGCCACCATCACCATTACCGTTTCGACAGGTTCCGAGACCGTCTCGGTCCCCAGCGTCGTGGGGATGGACAAGGACACCGCACAGTCGACGCTTGCAAACGCCGGCTTTAAGTACGATCCGCAGTACCGGTACGATGACAGCACGCCCGTGAACCAGGTCATTAGCCAGTCGCCCACCGGAAGCGCCAAGAAGGGTGACACAATCACGCTGGTCATCTCGAATGGCCCCCAGAGCAGCACGACGGACAACGGAAGCTCCAGCACGTCCTCAAGCGGGAGCAACACGACTTCGGGGACCAGCGGAACGTCGGGAAGCAGCACAACGAGCGGTAACTAGGCTCGTCTCCCAAGCATTCGGCTGGATCTGGCGAGGGGCCTCGTAACGAGGTCCCTCGCATTTTCTTACGCAACATGTACCGTCGCTTACCCAGGCATGGGGCATCACGCACAGAAGCGTAAGCGCTGCATCGACGCGATCCTGCTGCCGCCGCGACCTCACATTCATTGAAGCGGTTAAGCCATTGGTGATTGAGGTAACCGCTCGTTCATTCGCACAGTTTGGCCAGTAGTTGGTCCGCAACGGCATGTAAATTTGAAAAAAAGAAAGCAGGTCACAGCAAAACATAGGCTGTGACCTGCGCTTTCTCGTGGTGACCCCGGTCGGATTCGAACCAACGACACCAGGTTTAGGAAACCTGTGCTCTATCCCCTGAGCTACGGGGCCGTGCCTGACTATTCTAGCATCAAGTAGTCACTAGTTGGGGGACAAATGACCCTTACCTGTGCTGCTCGTGACGATGGGCTCTCTTGGCCTTGCGGGCCTCCTTAGCCTCTGCCCGAGCGGCCTCTTCGCGCTGCGCCGCCTTGTAGTCCTCTTCGATAATCTGCATGACGCGCTTCTCGGAGAGGGACGCAACCTCGCGATCGGCTGCCTTACGCAGTGGCCTCACGTTGCGCCAGTCGTAGATAAACGCCACGATGATGCATCCGTAGGCCAGGATGATCAGGATAAGCATGATCAGGCCGGCAAGACCGGTGGCCTGATCGGCGGAGTAGATGTTGGAGAGGGCAAAGCTCAGGAGCGTGCATGCCATCCCCACGCCGAGGAGTATCCACCACATGCGCTGACCACTCTTGTATCCCGGCTTTGAGCTGAGGATGATCCTGGACGCAGCCGCACGCCGGTCCTCGGAGTCTCGCCTGGCCTCGCGGGCCTGCTTCTTCTCCTCCTTGGTCATCTCCTCCTCGCGCTTGCCGGTGCTGGTCATCTTCCCCGCTGCGACCTCGCTGGACTTCACCACTCGAACACCAGCGGCGGCCTCTCTCGCGGGGCGCGCACGGGAGACCGACCTCTTGCTAAAGCCCGCCTTGGGCTCGTCGGAGGACATGATCTTCTCGACCGCCTTCTGCTGCGCGGTCTTTGGCTCCGGTGCTTCGCTGTTTGCCTGCTCGGCCTCCTCGCGGGCGCCGCGGATAGTATCACGCAGTGACATTGGACTCCTTTGCGGGCTTGAACTCGGTTCCGGTAATGATCTGGTATGCCTCCTGATAGCGCTTGGAGGTTCCCTCGATCACCTCTGCGGGAAGGTGGGGCGGCTCGCCCTGCATGTCCCAGTTGGCCTTGAGCCAGTCGCGCACATACTGCTTGTCGTAGCTTGGCTGGACCTTGCCGGGCTCATAGCCCTCGGCGGGCCAGAAGCGGCTGGAGTCGGGGGTCAGGCACTCGTCGATAAGGGTGAGCTGACCATCGATGTAGCCAAACTCGAACTTGGTGTCCGCGATGATGATCCCGCGGGTAGAGGCATACTCTGCGGCAGCGCTGTAGATCTTGAGCGCCGCGCTACGAATCTGCTGGCCGACACTATCCCCCACCAGCTCCTCCATGCGATCAAACGAGATGTTCTCGTCGTGATCGCCGAGCTCGGCCTTGGTGGAGGGGGTGAAGAGCGGCTCGGGAAGCTTGGATGCCTCAACCAAGCCGGCCGGGAGGCTGATGCCGCAGACGGTGCCATCCTGGTCGTACGTCTTCTTACCCGAACCCGTGAGGTAGCCGCGAACAATGGCCTCGATGGGAACCGTCTTGGCCTTCTTCACCAGCATGGAGCGCCCGGCAAGGTAGTCGGAGTACTTCTGAAACTCCTCCGGGTAGTCCTTCACGTCCATGCTCAACAGGTGGTTGGGCATGAGGTCGGCGAACTTCTCAAACCAGAAGGCTGAGATGCGCGTCAGGATCTCGCCCTTGTAGGGAATCTCGTCGGGCAGGATATAGTCGAACGCACTGATGCGGTCGCTTGCGACCATGAGCAGGCTGTCTCCGCAGTCATAGATGTCGCGCACCTTGCCGTGTGAATCCGGACGAAGCTCCATGGCTCCCATTAGGTCTCCCATCGATGAGTTTACTCAGCGTCACATCGAGACAGTGACCTCTCGATTGTAGTTGATTGGCCCCCAAACGCAGCGCGCCTCGCGCACGTGCAGAGGACGTGCACCAAGCCCAACCTATCGGTCTTGGGCTTCCTGTATCTGCCGCTTGATGCTCTTGTGGCCGTGGTCGATGGGGATGTGAAGGGTGAAGGTGGTTCCCTTACCCAATTCGGACTCAACCGAGATGGATCCGTTGTGCTTCTCGATGATCTCCTTGGTAAGCGATAGGCCGACCCCCAACCCCCCGCTCACGCGCTCGCGGCTTGCATCAGAGCGCCAGAAACGCGAGAACACCCTGGGGATGTCCTCCTTGGCGATGCCGATGCCCGTGTCCTGCACCGAAATGAGGACCTCGTTCTTGGTGCGGTCACGAGCGACGGAGACCACGACCCAGCCGCCATCAGGCGTGTACCTCATGGCGTTGGACATGAGGTTGGTAACGGCCTCGCGAATGAGGTCGGGGTCAACGTCCGCATAGCACTCGTGATTGGTCGTCTTATCGTCGAACCGCAGCGCAAGCCCCTTGTCGGCAAAGAGCTGCGCCTGCATGGAGACGAGGCTCTTCACCAGGTAGACCACGTCCGCCCGCTCGATCTTGAGCTCACGCGTCCCGTTCTCGATACGAGACAGGTGCAGCATTGCGTCGACCAGGCGAGAGAGGCGCCTCACCTCGCCTGCGACAATCTCAAAGTGCTCGTCGTCCGTGGGGAGAACGCCGTCCTGCATTGCCTCCACGGTCGCCTGCATTGCCATGAGCGGGGTACGGAGCTCGTGGGCGACGTCGCTGGTGAGGCGGTGCTCGAACTTGATGTCACACTCGAGCTCGGAAGCCATGCTGTCGAAGGTCTCGCCCAACCTGCCAATCTCGTCGTCACCAGTGAGGTTGGTTCGAGCCGTGAGGTCACCATTGCGTATCTGAGCCGCCGTGGAGGTGATGACCTTGATGGGCTTGGTGAGCGCCCTCGAGGCGAGATAGCCCACCACGCAGGCGAGAATCACCGCCACACCCGCGGCACCCAGGATGGCTCCGTACGAGTTGAGCCTAAATGCCGCATCGTTCTTGGCGAGCAAGGGGCTTGACCCGACGCTCCAGATGCGGACTTCCCCCACCTTGACGCCGTCACTGATGACATCGGCGGTGACGACAGACTCCGAGTCCTCCGGCTCCTCGGACTTTGCGGAGATGTGCTGAGACGAGTCGACGGTCCGTTTGGAGTCATCCCAGGTGTCGTCGTAGATGATGTCTCCGGCTGAATCAACTACCTGCACCACGACGCTGGACGTTGCGTTGGTGGCATAGTCGGCGTACTTCAGCACGTCGTCGTTCCACTCGCCCGCATAGCGATACTGCGTCGAGAGGTTGTTTGCAGTGCGCTCCGCGAGGGCCTGCATGTTATCCCTCGCGTACTCCTTGAACTGCCCCTCCCACACCACGGCAAGGACTGCGGAGAGGATTGCGGCGGTCATGATTGCCGTAAACGCGAAGTAGAAGGCCATGCGAGCGGTGAAGGTCTTCTCTGGTCGCTGCCGCTTTGTGTCGTGGGGCATGGTGTTGAACGATGCCTTGGAAGAAGAGTCGGAGGCCGCTTGGGCCTCCTCCTCATACCCCCTTGTCACTCCTCCGTCGTCAAGAAGGTCGCCCATAGGCTACTTCTTGTCCTTACCGTCGGAGTCGGCGGGCTTCTGCGACGCCTCGAACCGATATCCCACTCCGTGAACGGTGTACAGCCAGCGCGGATTGCGCGGGTCGTCGCCAAGCTTTGCGCGGAGGTTCTTGACATGGCTGTCGATCGTACGCTCGTAGCCCTCGAAGTCGTAGCCCAGGACCTTCTCGACCAGCTCCATGCGCGTGTAGACGCGGCCGGGGTAGCGGGCCAGCGTGGTCAGGAGCTTGAACTCGGACGCAGTGAGGTCGACCTCCTTGCCCTCAACCATCACCTTGTGGCCGGAGATATCGATGACCAGGTCCCCAAAGTCGAGGACCTCGAGCTGCGGCTCGCTCTCGGTGTGGGCGCGGCGGAGCAGGGCGCGGACGCGGGCGACGAGCTCGCGGGGAGAGAAGGGCTTGATCAGGTAGTCATCCGCACCGAGTTCGAGACCGATGATACGATCCTCGACCTCGCCCTTGGCCGTAAGCATGATGATGGGCACGTTGGAGGTCTCGCGGATGGCACGGCACACGCGCTCGCCCGAGAGCTTAGGGAGCATGAGGTCGAGGATGATGAGGTCAAACGAGTGCTTCTCGAACTCCTCCAACGCGCTCTGGCCGTCACCGACGCCACGGACGATGTAGCCCTCGCGCTCGAGGTAGGCGGCCACCGCATCGCGAATGGTCTTCTCGTCCTCAACCAGCAGAATCTTCTTCTCTTCCGAAGCCATGAGCGGCCTCCCAACCTAGCTATGAGGGAAGTTGCACCCTCTTTGCTGTGCAAATGTAAAGTCTCTCCATATTTTACCGCAGTGAACGATTTTCCATTCGCCCTAAAGGGTGAACAGTCTGACCGAGACGGCGGAGGGATAGCCAGTCTCCTGACTCTTGACAGTCGCAAAGGTCACAAAGCTGTCACTCTGCCCTTGCGTCGCGGGATACTCCCCGTAGTCCACGCAGCGGTTCGTCGCAGCAAGGATTGCATAGGTCTGGGCGCTGCCGTCAACGACAAAGTAGGATGAAGTGCTCTTAATGATGTACAGGCCATCCTTGCCCGAGACGGTCGCAAACGGCTCTCGCGACAGTGCGAGGAACGGGCCATCGTTCGTACCAATATAGGTTCCCATGGTCCCCAGGACGCCACCGGAGGAGTAGGTCGACTCGATGGAGAAGGCGCACTTGTCCCCTATGCGCGTGGCGTTCATGGGCTTGACGCTCTGAGGGAGCACGAGCTGGTCGACCTGGGTGCCAAGCTCGTCCGAGAGCTTGTAGGAGGTGATGCCATAATAGACGCTGGAGGAACTTCCCACGCGGGGGACGAGGGTCACGGTTCCGTTGCTCACCGAGGGCTCCGTCGCAAACCTTCCAGGCGACTCAACGACGGCCTTCGCCTTTGAGTCTCCCGAATTCCACAGGTAGCAGTACGAGCTCTCGGAGGTCTTCTTGCCCGATGTCGAGGGCATCACCAGCCAGATGACGGTGGACCCAGTCACACAGAGCTTGGGCGGATCGTAGTTAGAGTCCGCCTTCCAGAGCGTCGTCGCCTTGCCCGAGAGGACGCCGTCCGAGAAGGACTGGGCGTAGAGCCACCAGCTATGGGTGAGAAGATCGAGCTCCACCCATGCGTACACCGAGTCGGAGCAGCGGACGTCGTATATCTCCACGTTGGAGTTGTTGGTGATGGGGGCAGAAACGACCTCGCTGACTGTCCCCGACGCGAGCGATAGGGCGGACCCCTTTACCATGGGAGAGGCGCTGGACCCCGCCGTGGTGCAGGGTATCCAGGTGCCCTCGGCGGGATGCAGGACGTTCCCGAGCGCGATGCTCCACGTCGACTGGAGCGTAAGCGAGGAATCCGCCTCCTTGTACTTGTCGAGGATGCTTGTCTTCTGGCTCTCGTCCACCACGACGGGATTGGCGGAGTCGTCACTGGATGATTTGCCGCAACCGGAGAGCACGCCAATGGTGGCGGCAACCGCACCGGTGGCGGCCGTGGCGCGGAAGAGTCCCCGGCGTGTGATGTTGTGACGTTGTCTGGGCATCGACGTCCCTACTCGGCCCTCTGGGCCGCAAGTTCGCGCTGAGCCTCCGTGAGTGCGATGGTCATCTGATCCGCACAGCTGGTGGGCCTGAGCCCGCAGGTGTTACCCGCAAGAAGGCTCACCACGTCCTCGACCGCCATGCCCGAGACGAGCTTGCCGATCGCCTTGAGGTTGCCGTTGCATCCGCCAATGAAGCCAACGGACTCGATGGTCCTCCCATCGTCGCTGAGCTCGACGTGAATGTTCTGGGAGCAGACCCCATGAGGGGTGTAGTCGTATTCGAACATGAATCACCTTTCGTCCCGTCGAGTATACCCAAGGGGATGCGGCGAGACCTGTCCGCCACATCCCCCCGTATGACTCGCGTCGGCTGCACGCCCAATCGGGCAGCACGGAATGCGCCTGCTAGTCGAAGCTCAGCTTCTCGAGGCGGTCAAACACGAGGTCGATGCGCGTGAGGAAGTCCCAGGGATCGAAGATCGTGTCAAGCTGCTCCTTGGTAAGCGTGCACTCGGGGTCCGCCTCGAGCCTCTCCTCAAAGGTGGGACCGGGTTTCACCTGCTGGACGTCGTGCCAGGTCGCCATGGCGTCGCGCTGCACGATGGCGTAAGCCTGCTCGCGTGTGATACCCGTGTCCACCAGGGCGAGGAGGACCTTGCTGCTGTAGATGAGCCCGCGGGTGCGGTTGAGGTTGGCCTTCATGCTCTCGGGGTAGAGGATGAGGCCGTCCACCACGCGGATGAGGCACTGGAACATGTGGTCGAGCGCGATGAAGCTGTCCGCCTGGGCAACGCGCTCGGCGGAGCTGTGGCTGATGTCGCGCTCGTGCCACAGGGCGACGTTGTCAAAGGCGACCTGGGCGTTGGCCTTAACGACGCGAGAGAGACCGCAGACCTTCTCCATCGTGATGGGGTTGCGCTTGTGTGGCATGGCGCTGGACCCCTTCTGGCCCTTCTTGAAGGGCTCTTCGACCTCGAGGGTGTCGGTGCGCTGGAGGTTGCGGATCTCGGTCGCGATGCGCTCGCAGGTCGCGGCGGTCGTGGCGAGCACTCCTGCCAGGTAGGCATGGTGATCTCTGCTGATGACCTGCGTCGAGAGGGGGTCGCCCTGCAGGCCAAGGTGCTCGCAAACGTATTGCTCCACAAACGGGTCGATGCTGGAATAGGTTCCCACCGCACCGCTGATGGCGCCAAACGCAACGTTCTTGCGGGCGTCCCTCAGACGATCAAGGTCACGCTTGAGCTCCCAGGCCCAGCTGCCGAACTTCATCCCAAACGTCATGGGCTCGGCGTGAATGCCGTGGGTGCGTCCCACGCAGAGGGTGTTCCTCTCCTCAAAGGCGCGGCGCTTGCAGATCTCGCCAAGCCTCTGGCAGTCCTCGATGAGGAGGTCGGTGGCCTGCGTGAGCTGGTAGCACAGGGCGGTGTCCCCCAGGTCCGAGCTGGTCATGCCGTAGTGGACCCAACGGCTTGGCTTGGGCTGCCCCTCTGGCACATCCTTGTCAATGTAGCTGCCCATGTTGGTGAGGAAGGCGATGACGTCGTGGTTGGTCACGGCCTCGATCTTGTCGACCTCCTCCTTGTTGAAGGCGGCATGCTCGCGAATCCACTTGGCCTCCTCCTTGGTGATGCCGCTCTTGCCCAGCTCGGCCTCCGCCTCGCAGGCAAGCACCTCGATCTCCTGCCAGATGGCGTACTTGTTCTCCAGCGAGAAGATGTGGCCCATCTCGGGGCGGGTATAGCGGTCGATCATGCTCGTTCCTTTCACGAGGTTGCCTGCAAGCACGATTCTAGCGCGCTGGGTGAGAGGGACTTGGGCAACGGGCCCGCGACCACACGATGCACCAGCAAGCACGGCCAAAGGTCATGCCCGCGCGAGAGGGGCAACCGATCCTGCCTCCAAAGGCGTCACGAGAAACGGGGACAACCGGACGGCCAACGCCCAGTCGCCCCGCCATCGCGAGCGGCTTCTCTCCCCTGGGGAACATCGCTACCCAAGGGTGGACTCGTCCCTCTCGAGCGCCGCCTTTGCCTCGCCCATCTGGACCCTCACTGCCTCGTCGCCCGTCCCGCCGTAGGTGTTGCGTGCTCTGGCGATGCCGGCGGGGTCCAGGTCCTTCGCGATGTCGTTGCCAAACAGCGGTGACGCCTGCCTAAACTCCTCGGGGGTCAGGTCCTCCAACCCCTTCCCATGCTGCTCGCAGTACAGCACGAGCCTGCCCACGACCTCATGCGCCTGGCGAAAGGGCATTCCCCTCTTCGCGAGGTAGTCCGCCACGTCCGTTGCCGCGGTGAAGCCCTTGCTGGCCTGCTCGAGCATGGTCTGGGGGTGCACCTCCCAGGTGTCCACCATCCCGCGCATGCAGGTCATGCAATCACCGAGCGTGCGCGCGGCATCCATTGGCCCCTCCTTGCACTCCTGGAGGTCCTTGTTGTAGGCAAGGGGCAATCCCTTCATGGTGACGAGCAGAGACACGAGGTCACCAACCACCCGCCCCATCTTGCCACGGGTGAGCTCGGCAAAGTCGGGGTTCTTCTTCTGCGGCATGATCGACGACCCCGTGGAGTACGAGTCGGAGAGCGTGATGAACGAGAACTCCGTCGACGACCAGAGGATGATCTCCTCGCACAGACGCGAGAGGTGCATCATGCTCACGCTGCATGCATAGAGGAGGTCCAGCAGGTAATCGCGGTCCGAGACCGCATCCATCGAATTGGGAATGGGATGGTCCATGCCCAGGAGCTCCGTTGTGTAGAAGCGATCCAGGTCGTACGTGGTCCCCGCCAGCGCTGCGGCGCCCAGGGGGTTCGCATCCGCGGCGGAGCGGGCCTCGGCCAGCCGGTGGAAGTCGCGCGTCAACATCCAAAAGTAAGCCAGGAGGTGGTGGGAGAAAAGCACAGGCTGCGCGTGCTGCAGGTGGGTGTATCCGGGCATTACGACGCCCAGGTTCTTCTCGGCGGCGGAAACAAGCGATGCTCGCAGATGGCAGTTCTCCTCCATCAGGCTCGTTATCTGATCCTTTGCGTACAGCCTGAGGTCGAGGGCAACCTGATCGTTGCGCGATCGACCGGTGTGAAGTCGTGCGCCCGCCTCGCCCACATCACTCGTGAGCTTGGACTCCACCGCCATGTGGATGTCCTCGTCGTCGACGTTCCACTCAAACTCGCCGGCATCCATCGATTTTCTTATTGCCTCGAGGCCAGCAACGATCTTCTCCGCATCCTCCTGGGAGATGACGCCCTGCCGCGCCAGCATCTTGGCATGCGCGATGGATCCCCGGATGTCCTGCGCGTACATAGCCTTGTCCTGCGGAAGCGATGCCCCAAACTCTTGAGTGAACTCGCTGACGCCACCCTCGAACCTTCCGGACCAAAGAGCCATCTGATCTCCCTCACTGTCGTCTGCCGCAGCACGTCGTTCCATACAGGTGGCATGCACGGGATGCCCTCCCGCACATGCCACCATCCCAACATCACCCAGACAACGCTGCCCTGATTCCGAGTCGAGGGGCAGTGGTGTCCAGCCCATCTCCCTTAGGCCGAGAGGCGCTGGGCCTGGGTATCGCTCTTCTCGCTCACGCCCTTGGCGGAGGGTCCCTGCTTGCCAGACCACGTCTTCACCGGCAGGCTGTGGATGTCGATGAATCCCTTCGAGGCGGTGCGGTCGAAGGTGTCGCCCTCGCCGTAGGTCGCGAGGCTGTATTCGTAGAGCGAGTAGGCACTCTTAACGCCCGTGACCGTGGCGCTGCCCTTATAGAGCTTTGCCTTCACCTCGCCGGTCACAAACTTCTGCGTGTTCTGGACGAAAGCGTCCAGCGCCTGCTTGAGCTGCGAGAACCAAAGGCCATCGTACACGGTGGTCGACCACTGCTGGTCAACCATGTGCTTGTACTTGAGCGTGTCCCCGTCCAGGCACATCGTCTCGAGCGAGTGATGCATCTTGATGAGCGTGAGGGACGCGGGGCACTCGTAGCACTCGTGACTCTTGATGCCCACCACGCGGTCCTCGATCATGTCGATGCGACCGATGCCATGCTTGCCGCAGACCTTGTTCATCTGCACGATAAGAGGCAGCAGCGCCATGGGCTTGCCATTGAGCGAGACGGGCTTTCCTGCCTCAAACCCAACGACGATCTCCTCGGGCTCGTCTGGGGCCTCCTCCGGGCTTGCAGTCATGGTCCAGATGTCCTCGGGCGGCTCGTTCCAGGGATCCTCCAGCACGCCGCACTCAATCGCGCGACCCCAGAGGTTGTCGTCGATGGAATAGGGCTTCGCCGCCGTCGTAGGCACCGGCACGTCATGCGCGGCCGCCCACTCCATCTCCTCCTCGCGAGTGTGGAGGTCCCACTCACGCACGGGGGCAAGAATCTTGATGCTGGGGTCCAGGGCGTGGATGCAGGTCTCAAAGCGCACCTGGTCGTTGCCCTTTCCCGTGCAGCCATGAGCAATGTAGGAGGCTCCGGTCTTGTGGGCGATGTCAACGAGGTGCTTCACGATAAGTGGACGCGAGAGTGCCGAGAGTAGCGGGTAGGTGTCCTCGTACATGCCGTTGGCTGCAATCGCCTTGGTCAGGATCTTCTCCGCATACTCGGAACGCATGTCAATCGCCTGGGAGTACATGGCACCCATGTCGTATGCCTTCTGCTCGACCCAGCCAAGGTCCTGCGACTCCTGGCCAACGTTGCCGCAGATGGCAACGACATCCAGACCCTTCTCGAGCTGCAGCCACTTGACCATGACCGACGTGTCCAGACCACCCGAGTATGCCAGGACAACCTTCTCCTTGCCGTTTGCCTTTGCCGCCATCTCAACCACTCCCTTATTAATTAATTTTTTGATTTTTATGCCTATGGGTGCAGGGACTTTGTCCCGTTGTTTTCGTTCGCTTGGGTATGAAAAAAGCGCCCCGGCGATGCCAGGTGCGCTTGCAGTCCAACCTATGGATGGCGTTTAGCCGCGTGGGACTGAAGACGACACGCACTGGCGTCGCTGATCACGGATTCCACCCCGGCGTCGCTCATCCCTCTTTGCTGCGGTCATCTTCGTCCTCCTTCCGCTCGTCCGCTCTGTTTTCCACCCTCGTGGTGTTGTCGGGTAATATATCAGGCTTCGTTATGCATCTGCGTGAGAAATTCCTCACGATTTCGTTTTGAAACATTCATGCATGTGATTCTGGGTGAAAGACGCCAACATCCTTTGTCACATGATTGATGCGATGCCCCATCACGACTTGAGGCGGCCGCCGTCAATTCGCCCGTTGTCCGTTTGATGGTTGCATCGCATCTCTCACCTGTGGTTTTATCCCTCGTGTACGTCCGCGTTTTTTCTGCGCAGTCGTCGGCGATGTGATGGCAGGTGGGTCCGAGTGACTAAGCCCATCGTCACCAAGCAATCGCTCGACCCCACTAAGTCCGCAACCCCACGGTATCTGGCAATGTGGAGCATCTGTGAAAGCGATGGAGGCCAGGGCTATAGGGCCACCGAAACAAAACCTTCGTAGGTCATTGAATGTACCGTCTCACGGCCATCCATAAACTCAGTTGGGCCCCGCCTGGATTGAAAACGGATTGAATCGTGGATTCAAGAAGCACCCTTGAAGCACGTCATGAAGCACAAACAAGAACAGGCCAGGGACACATGGCCCCTGACCTGCTGGTTTGCTGGTGGGTCGTATGGGGGTCGAACCCATGACCTTGGGATTAAAAGTCCCCTGCTCTACCAACTGAGCTAACGACCCGTTAACCTCATCGATTCTAACACGCGCCCGTGGCTACTCGTTCTCCCATGACCACTGGCCGTTGGTGAAGACTGAGACCTCCTTGCCACCCTCGGTCACGCCCCAGATGTCCATGTCGTCCGAGCCAATCATGAAGTCGACGTGGGTACGCGACTGGTTGACCCCATGGCGGAGAAGCTCGTCCTCGTCCATCTGGAAGCCACCCGCGATGCACTCGGGGAAGCCCATGCCCAGGGCGAGATGGCAGCTGGCGTTCTCGTCGTAGAGCGTGTCATAGAACAGGATGCCGCTCTGGCGAATCGGGGTGTTCTTGGAGATAAGCGCACATTCGCCGAGCCTGGTCGCGTTCTCGTCCGTCTCGAGGATGTGCCGTAGCACCTCCCTGCCGCGCGCGGCGTCGTACTCCACGACCTTCCCGCCCTCGAACCTGAACCAGAAGTCATCGACGATCTGGCCCGCATGGACAAGCGGCATTGCCGAATGGACAACGCCGTCCACGCGCATGCGGTCAGGGGTCGTGAAGACCTCCTCCGTTGGGATGTTGGGGAAGAAGCTCGTCCCATCGACGGTCCGCGCAGCGCCGCCCTCCCAGATATGACCAGGGTTCATCCCAACCGTCAGGTCAGTCCCGTTGGAAGACACGTAGTGCAGATGATCAAATCGGCTGTCGTTCAGAAAGCGCTTGTTCTTCTGGAAGGTCGCGTTGTGCGTCTCCCACGCCTGCTGCGGGTCCTCGCCATCGGAGCGGGCGACCTGCAGAATCGCAACCCACAGCCTGTAGAGGGCCTCGTCGGGGGCATAGTCTGGAAAAACCTTCTGCGCCCACGCCGCGATGGGCACGCCCGCGATGCACCAGACGTTCCTGCCAAAGTCCATTCCGTTCCTGAAGGCCTTGCACTCGGTGTTTCGCGCGCGGGGGCGGGCGGCAGGCTTGGCGGGGTCGATACCGTCGAGTGCCGAGGGGTCCGTACCCTCCAGAAAAAGGAAGCTGGCGCCACCACTCGCGAGCGAGTTGAGCTGCTCGACCTTCCAGGAGGGAGTGTGCTCAAAGTAGGGCAGGTCCACGTTCTCGTACTCGAGTCGGGTTACCTCATCATCAGCCCAGATGACGGTGACGTGACCGGCACCGGCCGCGTACGCGTGGCGCACGACGCGGCGGGCAAAGTCGGCACGCTCGACGGGGGCCTGGAGCACCAGCTCCTGCCCCGGCTTTATTGCCGCTCCCTGTCTCACCAAAAGCTCAGCATAGTTCTCGATCTCTTGGGAAATGCCCCTCATGGCACGGGAGCACTCCTCAGACGTCATGGGGATGCCCATCTCTGCCCTCCCTGCAACAAAGAGGGGCCCCGCACATGGCGGAGCCCCTCATCCTCTCTATGGAGCGGGCAACGGGATTCGAACCCGCGGATGATGGCTTGGGAAGCCATTGCCTTACCACTTGGCGATGCCCGCGTGCTACGTGATTCTAACACAGGGTCACGCCAGGCGCTACGACCTCCTTATGAGCTCCGCGACAAGTTCCGTCACGTCTGCCGCCTGCAGGTCACTCACGTTCTCGGGCACATCGCCGGCGGTATGAGAGAGCGCCGGCACCCCGTCCTCCGACACGCCCATGATGGTGGCACCCCTCACGGATGCGCGCATCGCCTGGGTCGCATCCGTCTCGCCCCAGTTGAGCCGCATACGTTCGAGTGGGATGTGCAGATCCTGGGCAGTGGAGAGGAGCAGTCTCACGAGCCGGCGATCAGCGCGACGGGGCTTGCTGGCACCCTCGTTGGTTATGACCGTGAGCTGTCCCGCGCCAACGCTGTCGAGGTTGATTAGGAAGGCACCGCGAATCGACTTGCGGTATCCCTCCAGGAACTTCTCCATTCCTGCGTGACGGAGCGATGAGGCGCCCAGGGCAACGAAGTAGATGTCGTGGGCAAGGATCTCGTCGTCGTCCATGCCCGTGATGGCCTCGACCAGTTCCTGGTTGTCTCTCCTCTGCTGCTCATCGTCAGGTACGGGTACATCCAGCGGGTCCTGGCCACCAAGCGTGTAGCCCTCGGCCTCCGACTGTGGTTGTCCCTCAACCTGGTCCGGCTCGCCACCAAGGACGTAGCCCTCCGCCTCCGTCTGCTGGGCGCCCTCCTGCGATGCCCCGTCGACCAGCCGCAGGTCAAACCTACGGGTGGCTCCACCCTTCCAGTGGCCCGGGGGTGTGGTATTGGAGCCGTCTTCCTCCTGCTCCTCGAAGTTCTTCCAGTTGCCTATGGCACGGCCACCGCTCTTGGCATCGTAGTCATCCCCCACGCCAAGCCACTCGCCCATGCTCTCCGACTCATCCTCCGCCTTGGAGCGGCCCCCAAAGAACCCAAACCTACGCTTTCCCTCCTTACGGTGGGACTGCTTGGAACTCCCGTTTCTGGACATGCTCCTCCCCTGCGGAGTGGTGTCAGAGCTCAAGAAACCAATAGGCTCCCTTTCCCCACGTGCATAGCTCGCCTTGCGACGCGGTGCCTCCGTCCCAGAGAGGGGCGTGACGGGAGGAACGGTCGCACGAGGAATGGCAGCCGTTCCAAGGTTCGTCGAGGTGTCATCGTCCCCGCCCAGCGGGTCGCTTGTCGCGACGGCGGGGTCGGGCAGGTCAAACAGGACCGCGCGCCGCGCGACATTGGCCTGTGGCGGAACAAAGTCGCTCGTCCCCCATGTCGGGTCATCCACCGCCGCCGGCTTCTTGCGAGGCTCGGCAGGGACGTCCTGGTCGATGGTCGACGGGTCAAGACCCGAGTCGTCCTTTGTCACGTCGCTCTCGGGAACCTCGTTCTTCTCCACGAAGTTCAAAACCTGGGGCTCCTCCTGCGAAATCGCATCGGCTTGTTCTGGCGCATCGCCCATCGGTTGGTCGGCCATGTTTTCGGCGATCGTATCGGCAGGGCCATCCTCCAAAGACTCCGCCTCTGTTGGCTGATATGCCATGGTCCCCTCAAGCCCGCCCTGCTCATGCGTGGGTTCAACTTGGACGTCGTCCGTCGCGGCGGGAGCAGGCTCAGGCTCGCTTTCGACGGGCTCGTCTGACCTGGGCTGCTCGGCTTCCTCCTTGTCGGACTCCTCCCCAACGGCCTGGGGCTCGTCGTCTATGACCTCGTACTCGGCGTCAACGGCATCGTCGAGCGAGAAGGGAAGGTCGCCTGGTTCCAGGTCGGAGGAGATGACATCGGGATTGGACGCAACGATGCTCGCCTCGGGCGTTTGGGGCACCTCAATCGGCGCCGTCTCGTTTGGGTCCGCCATGCGATAGTCTTCAGACGTGAGCTCGGCTGGCTCCTCGCCCAGGGTGTAGCCAATCGCTCGCTGTGGGACGCCCTCGGCCTCTGTCGCCTCGTACTCGTCCTCCGCGGGGAAGAGGCCACTCAAACTAGTCGTTTCGCCAGCGTCATGCCGCTCGACAGGCGTTGTGGCCGGCTCGTCGGCGGACTCCTTTGGCGAATCCGCCGAGGGGGCCTCTGCCTGCGAGCCCCCAGGGACAAGACCATTGGTCTCGTCGGCAGGCGTCTGGTCCTCTGGAACGTATACGTCGTCTATCGTCTCGAGCTTGACCGGATGTGAGACAAGCGTGGGCTCGTCGTCGGCAACCCCAGTTTCCAGCTGAGAGGTGTTCGAGGGGGACGACGCGTCGTCCATCTCATCCGCCGCCTCGTCCTCGGGAGCAATGTCATCCGACTCGCCGAAGTCTGTCCGCACCCCCTCGTCAGCTGCAATGGGCGCAGGATCGTCTGCATTTTGGGCAGGCTCTTTCGGTTCGTCGTCTATCGTCTCGTACTCGGCATCCGCGACATCCCAGAACGGGGATGGCTCGCCATAGAGTCTCTCTGACCCCTCGACGAATGCAGAGACGGGCAGCCCATGGGGCACGTCGCCATCAGGATTGAAGGGCGCGGCATCCTCGTTTGCCATTGTCTGGCTACCCCAGGAGTCCCAGCCACCGTCGCCCGAGGATGCCTCCTCGGGTTCCTCGCCACCCTCCTCGGCCGTGGCGGAGTCAGAAAGATCGTCTTCCATAATCTCCTGCTCCCAAACCCAGGGGGAGGCAGTCTGGTCATCGGTCAAGGAGCCGGCGGAGGAGTCGTCCGTCCCATCAGACGCCACGACCTGATCGGACTCCGAGGAGTAGACGGCGACTGGCTGCTCCACCGCGTGCCCCTCTTCAGCAGTGGTCACGCTCTTCGAGTCGACCGGGGCGGGTGGCTCAACATCCAGCCTCGGAAGCCTCTCGCTCAACGGCGGCATGACAGTAGTATCGCTGGCGAAACCCTCGTCCTGCGAGGTGACGCCAGCCTCTTCCTCTGCGGAGGGAGTCGGCTCGTCTTGCACGGAAGCTTCCTCGGGAAGGGAGGTCTCGGCGTCCGCGGCGGACCCACTCGGCGCAGCGGAGTCAAACCCGGCGTTCGGCTGCTCGTCGGAGACGCTCGTCTCCTTCCGCGCGTCTGTAACGATGGGCTCCGGGATTCGCTCGCCCGCCTCGTCGGGAGCCGTCGCCCCCTCGTTGTCGTGAGATGCGAAAGCGCCATTCCCGCGCACGAAGCCGGGGATTTGGAAGGCGCCCTGCTCTGGCTCCTCCGAGGCAGCCCCCTCATCATCCGACTCGACGCTCGGGACGTGACTCTCTATATAGGTCTGTCCCTTCTCAATGTGAGGGATGTCGTCGTCGTGGGGACGAGAGACGACTTTGACGCTCGGGGCGTCGGCAGCGTGAGTCGAGACGACCTCGCCCGGCGAGGCTGCACCATCGACGGAGGAGCGCTGCCCCTCTCCCCTATCGGAGGAGAACCTCTGGGCAAGGCGATGGAAGAGCGAGGCGATGCCGGCGGACTGCGGCACGGACGGTTCCTCGTCCTTGATCACCTCGTACTCGGCAATCGGGTCTTCTTCCTCCTGGTAGGACTCGGGGTAGTACACCTGATCAACCGGCTTGGGTCGAACCTGGGTCTCCTGGACCTCGCCTTGGGGAGCGGCGCCAAAGAAGTCTGGAACGGCACCGGGCTTCCCCTGAGGCTCCGGTTCCTCTTCCTCCTCGGGAACCTCCTGCGGCACAAGGTCCTCTATGGGAGGGAGATCGGGAAGCACGACATCCGGAACCGGCGGGCGGTCGTACACGATCTCGCAGTCCTCGGGAAGGATGTGGAGGCTCTGGATGAACTCGGTCCCCCTTCGCACCGCACGCTCTCCATCCTGCGGGGCAGGGATGACCTGGGGCACGAAGGCGTCAGTGATCGAGGGTGTCGCATCCTGGTGCACCGGAGCCGACGTCTGGGCAGCGGGGGCATTGGGTGCGTCTGCCTCTGCCGCGGGAGCTGCCTGAACTGCCTCGGCGCCTTCGACTTCAGCAGCCGGCCCCAGCGGCTCCACCTCGGACTCGGACTCCATGGGCTGACGCGGGGGTTCGGCCATAGGCGCGGGGGGCTCCTCCTTGCGGGGATGGAGCTCCGCCCAGCGCTTTGCCTGGTCGTCGCCGGGGCGAACCTTGTCCATGACGCCGAGCATCGCGGCGACCGACGACTTGTTGTCGTTGGCGCCGACCGTGCAGGGCGAGAACCTCGCATACACGATGGATGCGGCGAGCACCACCAGGGGAATCGCCGCCACGATTCCCACGACCCAGAACAGATGGCGAATCCCAGCGGGCAGAACCGCGACAAGCTGGATGACCGCGCACAGGAGGTCGGCGATGACGCAGTAGAACGAGGCGCCCTTGAGCAGAGACTGGTAGCGGGCAAGACCCGGGGAATAGAGGAAGTCCTCGCTCGGGCTGTCATAGTGGGCCACGATCACAATGGGACGGTTGCCCTTCATGACGAGGGGCCCGCTCGCGCGGTGAACGCCAATCACGTTCTGGCTGTTGGCACGACGACCCAGGCGCGCCAGGGGATCCCGACCCGAGTACCTGGCGGCAAGCAGCGCGAATGACACCACGACAAGGGCGAGGCCGACCAACGCCACCCTGCTGCCGAGAAATCCGGAGAGAAGGGTCCCGAGGACGAGGACGATGTAGAGAACCGCATGCGGCAGTTCTGCCGAGAGGGGTGCCGAGAACTCCTGCATGCTGGTCTCGAGGCCGTGCTCGTCCATGAGCGAACGGATGAGCTGCGCCTCGTCAAGCTCCTCCTGGCTGTTGACCGGGGAGATGTCCACCTTGTCGTCCAGGTAGTCCAGATAGTTGCGCGTAGAGGACATATATGCATCCTTTGCCGAAGGAAGTGAGAATCGTCCATCTTTTCATCGTTCGAGTATACGTCTTATCATGCGTACGAGGATTACGGTACCCCGCCATCGGCGAGGCGCTGCCACGTTTTGCCAGCTACGTGCCACGCGCACACACAAGCCGGCCAGACACGTCCGGGGGGTCTGACATGTCACGAGAGCACCGTGGGGAGGATGCGGGCGAGAGGGTCACCCGTGACGACGAGAGGGCACGGCGCGTCGCCGGCCTCCTGATGTCATTCTCTGGCTCAAGCAGGCCACTCACCTCCGGCGAGATTCGAAATGCCTACTACCCAGAGCTCTCGAGCGAAAGCTTTCGCAGGGCATTCTCCCGAGACCGGGAGGTACTCGCACAGTGCGGCATGGTCATACAAAACGTTGCACAGAGTGGAGAAGACGCTTCATGGGTCGTCGACGAGCGGCTCTCGTTTGTGCAGCCTTCCGAGCTCCTCCCCGAGGAGGCGCTGACGCTCGACGTAGCCTGCGCCCCATTGGTGACCGACCCAGACTTCCCCTATCGCTCTGACCTGCGCCTCGCGCTTGCAAAGCTCGACCGCCACTTTGGCTCCGCCACGCCCGTATTCGTTGGGGAGGGAGCAGGGGGCGGCGGGACGGTCGCGCGCGAGCTGATGGAGTGCCTGGCGGCACGTATCGCCGTCAGGGTGACCTATGTGGACGCGATGGGGAGGGAGACAAAACGGGTCCTCGCACCCTATGGCTCCTTTGGGCTGCGCGGAAACACCTATCTCGTCGCCGCAAGCAAGGCTTCGAAGGGGAGCGGGTGGGGAGAGGCACACACGTTCCGGCTCGACCGCTTCAAGTCTGCACGCAGGATCGAGGGGCGTTCGTACCAAGTCCCGGGGGACTTCTGCCTAAGGGATTTCCTCAAGCTTCCCTTTCAAGCTGGTCCGATCATCGCGACCTGCTCCTTCTCGTTTCCCACACCACCCAACCAAGAGCTTCGTGAGCAGTTGGAGGGAAGGGGGACATGGGAGGACGACGCCCCCGAACGGACCGTCTGGACCGCTGGAGTCTCGGACCTCGGACTCGCCTCCTCGTGGGCGGTGGCGGCGGGGGCCATACCGATTGGCCCCAACACCCTCGTTGACCAGTGGCGCACCCTGCTCGAGGATGCCCTTGCCTCCGCTCGGGACGCTTCAAGCTGCCTCGATGTCCTCCCCTCTCAACACCAGCCGCCGTCAGCGGCCTCCCTCAAACGTCACGCCGCGCGTATGGGGAGAAAGGGAGGAATAGACGAGGCGCGCGAGCTCGCAGCCCTGCTCGGCGCGCTAACGCGCGAGGGGGACCAGGTGTCCGCGGCCTCCGTTGCAGCGCGCCTAGGGTGTGGCATCGCACACGCACGACACCTGCTCATGCTCGTCGCCACAAGCTGGGACGAGGAGGAGCTGAACCTGCCGCTAATGTACGGCGAGGACGACGACACCCTAACGCTCGCATTTGACGGGGGGGTCAAGGGTCGCCCGTTACGATTGAGCCTCTCGGAGACCTATGCCCTCCTTGCCGCCCTCGACTCGATTGGCGTCGGTGACGGGGATCCAATCGTGACGCAGCTCAGGGAGAGCATCGGGGCGGTTGGGCAGCTTTCCCCTCGCAGCAAGGAGCTCGAGCGTGCAATGTCCGCAGAGGCTTCGAACGAGACATACGAGACCTGCGTGCGGGCTATTGCCAACAGAATGTGGCTCTCGTTCTCCTACACAGCCTCCCCTGACAGCCCCTCCACCAGGAAGGTCGCCCCAAGGGGTCTAAGGTCTTCGGAGGGTCGATGGTACCTCGATGGGTTTGACATCGTCCGCAGGGGCGAGAGGACCTTCCGCCTCGATCGCATGAGAGAACCCCGTTGTGAGAAGCCAAAGCAGCAGTCGGCAATCCAATCCCCAAACACTCACGGCGATGCCAAGAGGGTCGTCGTGCGCTTTGCCTCCGAGTCTCTCGCCTACTCGCGCAGCTGGAACGACCTCGCTATCCTCTCCCGCGACGAGGATGGGGGCGTGACCACAAGTCTCCCCTGGTACGGAGGTCAATGGCTTGTAAGGAACCTGGCATCCTGCGGGTCTAACGTCACCGTCGGGGACGACAGGCTGCGGGAGGCAATCGCCAGCTACTGCGACTCCTTGCTTGGACAGGAGAGGTAGCCGCCGCTCGCGTAGGCCGCCCGGACGTCACTCGTGGGACAGGCGCCAGTCTTCGATGTAGCGTCCGATGTCCGCGCGCCCCAGGCGCGAGAAGTCGCTCGTAGGCAGCGAGGAGGTAAACTGCCTCCCATACCTCTTGGTGACAATTCGAGAGTCTGCAAGGACAAGTATTCCGGTGTCGGTCGAGGTCCGTATGAGCCTACCTGCTGCCTGCTTTACCGAGATGACCGCCTCGGGGAGCGAGTGACGCCACCAGGAGCGATCTTCGCGCAGCTCCCTCTCCCTCACGAGCGGGTCGGTCGGGCTAGAGAACGGCAGCTTGGGTATCACGACGCAACGCAGGGTGTCCCCCGTCGCGTCAAACCCCTCCCAAAACGACCGCAGTGCGAGGAGGGAGCAGCTTCTCTCCGCCAAAAAGCCCTCCCTGAGTCTCCTGGGCGAGGTCCCTCTCTCTTGGCACAGCAGGTTGAGCCCCACCTGGCGGAGGCGTGGCGCGAGGCCCTGATACACGCGTTCCATGTCCCGCCTGTTGGTGAAGAGCGTTAGGACCGATCCCCCCATCGCCCTGTGGATGTCAAACAGGAGGTCCTCGAGCGCGGGCAGGTACTCGCGATCGCCCGGCTGTGGCATGTCCGAGCACACGATGGTCGACATGTTGTGGTCGTAGTCAAAGCTCGACCCAAGTTTGACGCACTTGCGCCGCCCTGCCGGCATGGTATCAAGCCCCACGGCGTGCTCAAAGTGCGAGAAATCCTTCCCCACCGCCATCGTCGCCGACGTGAACACAACGCTGCGCATCTGCGAGAGCCATCTCTTCCCCACCTCGGCGCCCACGTCAAGCTTCTGGGCAAGGAGCCGTTCGGAGGGGGCGTCCCTCTTGCGGCGAGCAAGCTCGGCGGAGTACACGTACGTCTCGTCCGTGCCATTGGCGATGAGGTCGATGGCATCGCGAGTCTCGGGGACGAACTTTGTCGCGGACGTAAGGTCAGCCGCAAGCTGGGGATTGGTCTCCGCAATTGCCTTGGAGGCCTCCTCGGCATCCTTCGCCGCCTCGTCCAAGCGGGACTTGGCAGCCTCCATGCACTCCAGGAGCGATGCCCACTCGGGCGTCTGGCGCACCTCTTCGTCTATCCACAGCGAGATGCTGTCATACCCTCCGTTCTGCGGGGCGATGGCAGCAAGGTCGTGAAGGGCGTCAAAGAGCGACTCCATGGAAGTCATGGCACGAGACGTCGCGGCAGCCAGCTTGGTGACAAGCCGCGTAGGGAGAGATGCTCCCTCCACTGGCTCCAGCTGTGCCATCACCTGGTGGATGACGCCCGTCCGCAAGCCTCCGAGCTGCTCGAATCCCCTCCGCACGGCATCACCCGAAACCTCGCGAGCCCACTGGCGTCTCGCCTCGGCCTCAAACCCATGTGCCTCGTCAACCACCCAATGACGGATGGGGGGCAGCAATGCTCCGTCCATGTCGACATCACGAAGGAGAAGCGAGTGGTTGGTGACCACCACGTCACTCTGGGCTGCACGGCGGCGGGCGCCATGGATGAGGCACTCGTTGGGAAAGTAGGGACACTTGTTCCTCAGGCACTCGTCCGGCGTCACGGTGAGCATGGAGCGGGGAACAAACCTCCAGCGTATGCCCAGGGCATCGAGGTCGCCGTCTGGTGACTGGCAGCAATACGAGAGCGTCACCGCCAAGGCGGTGAGCATCTCGGCCTCGATGGTGTGGGCAGACTTCCCCACTCCGTCAACGAGCGAGACGGGCAGGTCGGCGGAGAAGGACGTCTCCACGCGGTGCAGGCACGGATAGTGGTCGTACCCCTTCAGGCTCGTGAAGCTCACTCCCCCCGGGAGCGCCGCAGAGAGGGCGGGGAGCTCGTGCGAGACGAGCTGGTCCGTGAGCGCGTTCGTCTTCGTGGCGACGCCCACAGTGAGGTCGTTCTGCTGCGCAAAGAGTACTTCGGGAATCAGGTATGCGAGCGACTTGCCAACGCCCGTCCCCGCCTCGATAGCGCGAAACGAGCCCTCTGCCAGGGCGTCTCGCACCTCCTGCGCCATCCTCAGCTGATCCGGTCGGCGCTCGAGCCTCCCGTACATCCGCGAGGCGACACCGTCCTCGTCAAAGCATTGGTCGATCAGACGGCTGGAGGGGGCCTTGGGCTCTACGTCAGACTCGGCCACGTCCTCGCGAACATGACCACGACCCTCTTCCACCAGGTCATGGCGGATCTCCTTGAGCGAAAAGGGCTGGTCGTCCCCCTCGCCCAGGGCAAGGTGCGAGATGATGGGGCGATAGGACCACTCGACCTCGGGGTGCATGTCCCCAAGCACCCCGAGGAGCCCCGTCGGCAGGTCGGTTAGCGCGAGCAGGATGATCCTCCACATGCCAGCAAGTGCATCGACGTCATCGGTCGCGCGATGCGTCACGGAGTCGCATCCAAAGGCATGCGCTAGGTCAGAGAGTCGATGGGTCGAGAGGCGCGGGAGTGCAATTCGCGAGAGGGCGAGGGTATCTATCCACATGTCAGAGACGCCTGTTCCGCCGGGGACCGACTCGATGAAAGTCCGGTCAAACGTCGCGTTGTGGGCCAGGACCGGCGCGCCCCCGACGAACTCTGCCAAGCTTGCGACCGCTTCCCTGGCTGACGGGGCATCCGCCACGTCGGAATCGCTGATGTTCGTCAGGCTCTGTATCTCGGGGGGAATCGGCTTCGACGGTCTCACAAAGGTCTGGAACCGCTCAATCACCTCGCGGCCACTCAGGCGCGCTGCCGCGATCTCTATGAGCTCGCACCTCTTGAACGAGAGCCCCGTCGTCTCGGTGTCCAGGACGACGATATCCTCCTCCAAGAGGTCAAAGTCACTCTCCCCCGCCCTGGCAGCAAGAGAGAGGTACCGCTCGCGAACCGACTCGGGCGTTCCGGGCAGGATGATGGACTCCAGCGTCACCTCGTTGGTGGCGTCTGGCTCGGTCCCCTTTGTCATGCAGGCAATCCCCTAATCTTCCAGTGCCCACTCCACGAAGCGCTTGCACAGCTCCGGGAACTCTATACCGGCGTGACGGGCGGAATCGGGAATGAGGCTCCTCTCCGTCATGCCGGGAATGGTGTTGATCTCGAGGATGACGGGCGTGCCGTCCTTCTTGACGATGAAGTCGCTTCTGGAGGTCCCACGGCAGCCAAGGGCCTTGTGCGCGGCGACGGCGTATTCCTGGGCCTTGCGATATGCCTCCTCGGGGATGCGCGCTGGAATCACGTGGTGCATGGAGCTTGGCTCGTACTTTGCGTTGATGTCATAGAACGGCGAATTGAACACTATTTCGACGATGGGGAGCGCCTGGGGGTCGTCGTTGCCGATGACGGGAACAGTGATTTCGGTCCCCTCGATGCAGGTCTCGAGGAGGACGCGGTCTCCTTGGGCACCGGCCTTCTCTATGGCGTCGTTGAGACCAGAGGCCTCTGTGACCCTCGTCACGCCAAAGCTCGAGCCGTTGGCGGCCGGTTTCACGAAGATGGGGAGCCCCAGACGCGCGACGAGCTCGTCGGCCTGCTCGGAGGTGAGCTTGGTGTCTGGCGCTACGTCGATGCCCTCGGGAACGGGGATGCCTGCTGCCTTATAGACAGACTTGGCAACCTCCTTCTCCGTCCCAAGCGCGGAAGCCAGGACCCCGGAGAAAGTGTAGGGCATGTGCAAGATCTCTAGCAGGCCCTGGATGCAGCCGTCCTCGCCGTAGTGACCGTGCATGGCGACGAACGCCACGTCGTAACCGCCCTGGGCCAACTTCACCACGAAGTCGGAATCCGCGACGTCAAGAAGCTCGACATCCTTGAACCCTGCCTCCCTGAGCGCGTTGGCGCAGGCAGTTCCGGACTGCATGGAGATGTCCTTCTCATCAGACCAACCGCCCGCAAGAACGGCAACCTTGTTTTGTGTAACGTCAGTCTTGGTCATGCATGGACTCCTTAGCGCGCTGTGGTGGTGCGTTAGACTCGGTTAAATGGGTGCTCTCACCCAGATTCCGAGGATACTCCACTACCGCACCCACCATGGACGAGAGGTAAAAATGCAAGAAGCAATGTCCGACCGCTCCTCAGCCACCATCAAGAGGCGTGACGTCCACACCGTCTCTCACTCCGAGCTCGTCTCCCTTCTCGAGGAGCTTGGTCAGCCTAAGTTTAGGGCCAAGCAGATCGAAGAGTGGGTATGGGAGAAGAACGTTTCTAATTTTGATGATATGTCTAATCTGCCCAAGGCTCTGAGGGCCACCCTTTCCGAGCACCTCACGCTCGGCGGCGTCGAGGAAGTCGCGCGTCAGCTGTCAAACGACGGCAGTCGCAAGTACCTTCTGCGCTTCCCCGACGGGGTCTGCGTGGAATGCGTAGGAATGCCCTCGCGCAACAAGCTTGCCGTGTGTGCTTCCACCCAGGCAGGCTGCGCCATGGGGTGCGCCTTTTGCGCCACGGGCGCCTCGGGTCTTACCCGCTCCCTCACCTCCGGCGAAATCTACGAGCAGGTCATGCACGTTCGCGACGATTTCAATGCACGTGTTACGAGCGTGGTACTCATGGGGCAGGGCGAGCCTTTCATGAACTATGACGCCACGCTTGGTGCCCTCCGCAAACTCAATTCCCCCGAGGGCGCCGGCATTGGTGCGCGCCACCTTACCGTCTCCACCTGTGGAGTCATCCCAATGATCAAGCGTTTTGCAAACGAACCAGAGCAGTTTACGCTTGCCGTCTCGCTTCACTCCGCCGTCCAGAAGACACGTGACATGCTCATGCCGGGGGTCAAGAAGTACTCTCTCCTGCGGCTCTATGACATGATGGGCGAGTACGTTGATAAGACCGGGCGGCGCCCCACGTACGAATACGCCCTCATCAAGGGAGTCAACGACACCGATGCGGAACTTGCTGCCCTCTGTGATTTCTGCAAGGACAACCTTGCGCACGTCAATATCATCCAACTCAACCATGTGAAGGGCTCCAAGTTCCTCCCCTCCTCCGACGTTCGTGCGCAGGAGTTCGTCCGCAGACTTGGCAATGTTGGTGTTGAGGCAACCATCAGGAACTCGCGTGGGTCTGACATCGACGCCGCGTGCGGACAGCTTAGGCAAAACGTCGAGGCCGGTCTCGCTTAGCACTTCACAAAGTTGCTTTTGGATCAGGGCCAGGGAACACTTGTTCTCTGGCCCTGATCATATATCTATTCTTTTGAGTTAAAGCCCAAGGGAGGCCCATTGTCTAAGGGTCTCTTCCCTGTTGCTCCCCCCTACTTCCTCTTCGGCGTATATGCCCTCTGAGTCATGGAAAACATCCTCTACGTCCATCACTGCCTTCCTAATGCTGCTGACCGTCTTTGAAAGGGAGCTTTTGGCCTCGTCATCCAACAGAAGGACATACGCAATCAACACAAGAGTGGACGTCGCTCCAAGTAGCAACGCAGGCGTTCGCAAGTTCTTCCATTTCATAGTGCTATTCTCCCGCGGAGCTCAGTCGCTGGACGAGCCTGACCAGTTCGTCCTCGTCCTTGAACTCTATCTCTATCTTGTTCTTGTTCCTGACCTTCTTAACCTTCACATTAGTATCTAACGCAAGGCGGAGCTGTCGTGCTGCCCTCTTGTATGACTGGGGCTGGGGTTCTCTCCTTGGCTTTTCCTCTTCATTTGTGCCAGAAAATAGTGGAGCAAGCTTTTCTGTCTCTCTAACAGAAAGATGCTCATCAACCACCTTATGTGCCAGTCTCAGGCGCCCTTCCTCACCAGCTACAGCGAGAATCGCCCTTGCGTGCCCGGCAGTCAGCTGACCATTTGCCATCATGTCCTGCACTTCGACTGGCAGATCCAACAATCGAAGCGTATTTGCTATCGCTGACCTAGATTTTGAGAGGGCCTTGCCAAGTTCTTCCTGAGTAAACCCATTCTCCTTTAACAGTTTCTGATATCCCTGCGCTTCTTCAATTGGATTCAGATCCGATCTCTGTAGGTTCTCTATCAATGCAAGCTTGAACACCTCCTTATCAGAGATGTCCTTAATGCAAACAGGTACCTCCTCCAAACCGGCCAACTTTGCAGCCTGATATCTTCTCTCACCAGCTACAATCTCGTATTTCGGACCCTTTTTCCTTACCAATATCGGTTGCAGAATTCCATTCTGGCGAATCGAATCTGCCAACTCGTTGAGTGCGTCTTCGTCAAAGTTCTTTCTTGGTTGCCCCTTATTCGGGCGTATCTCTTCTATAGGAAGGGTTGTAGCATCCGCATCTATAGCACTTACCTCTGCATCTGCGGTTCCCATAAGGGACTCAAGGCCTTTCCCCAGTCCACTCCGCTTAGCCACGACGCACCACTTCCTTTGCGAGGTTCCTATATGCCAAAGCACCCTTATTTACCCTCGAATACATTGTTATTGGTACGCCATGCGACGGTGCCTCCGAGAGTTTCACGCTCCTGGGAATGATTGTCTTAAAGACCTTCTTACCAAAGTACTTTCTCACTTCTTCTACGACTTCCTTTGAAAGCGTTGTCCTAGAGTCATACATCGTCATTACAACGCCAAATACGTCAAGATCTGGATTCAGCCTCTTCTTAACCATCTTCATCGACTCAAGAAGCTTTGTAAGGCCCTCCAAGGCATAGAACTCACACTGAATTGGAATGAGAAGGGAATCTGCAGCAACCAGTGCATTAATTGTCAAAAGTCCAAGTGACGGCGGACAGTCGATGAACACGTAATCAAAGTCATTTACGATGGGGGAGAGGATATTCTTGAGTACGCTTTCTCTCGCCATTGTCGACACGAGTTCGATTTCTGCGCCCGCGAGCTGTATTGTTGCTGGTATGACAAATACATTTGGCTCGCAGGTATCCAGGACTATTTCCTCGACAGGAAAGTCATGAAGTAGAGCATCGTAAATATCGTTCTCAAGTTCGTCTTTCTCGATGCCATATCCAGAAGACGTATTTCCCTGTGGGTCAAAGTCAATAACGAGAACCTTCTTTTTTGACTCTCCCAAAGCAGCCGATAGGTTTACTGCCGTTGTCGACTTGCCCACGCCTCCTTTTTGGTTGATTATTGCCAGAACATGCGCTGGTTTATCTGGGAAGGCTCTCTTTACATCTTTGAAGCTCATTTCTTCTTACCTCCCAATTTCACGCGATGTTTCACGTGAAACTTCGTTCTTATTTGTTCTTCTGAGTTTTGTCTTTGACAATTTGTTTCACGTGGAACATATCACCTCATGATCGGGGCAATAATGTTTCACGTGAAACATCGCGCGAGAACTATAAGGGCCTATGTTTTGCGGCACCAATTGGACGAGGCAAATGAATCTTTGACTTAGTGACTTTCTCAAAGCATAAGATCTCACGAGACCCAAGCCCCTTAGGTAGTTCGAAAGAAAGTTGATTTGAAATCTCAAAGCCGAGCTTGGGAGCAATATTGATTGCATGTCTAAACTCGTCATTCTGAATTCTGCCTTTTGATGCGACAAGAACACCATGTTGTTTTAGGAGTGGACTCGCATACTCGAGAAGCACGGAAAGCTTATCCATCGCACGGTCAGTCACAACGTCATATGACGCGCGTTGAGAGTTTGCAATAGACTCAACGCGATCACAAAGAACATGAATACGACTGGCAAGGCCAAGCTCATCAACAAATTCAGAAACAGCCTGACACTTCTTTCCCACCGAATCCGCAAGGTCACAGCTCGCATTACTATAGAGAATCCCAAGGGGGATTCCTGGATACCCTGCGCCCGTTCCCATATCAAGCAACCGGAAAGCTTCATCCTCTGCTAGGGGAATTGCGCGAGAAAAGAGGAGCGAATCAAGGATATGAAGAACAAGAGCATCTCTGGGCTTGGTGATGCGCGTGAGGTTGATACTCTCGTTCTTATCGAGGACAAGCTCAAGATGCCTCACCATCAACATAGTCTGTTGTTCAGAGAGCGCAATGTCGTACTGACTCACGATTTCAAAAAGTAATGGTGATAGGGAATCCAAGCTGTCTTGCATGGTCATTCCTTTGGACAAAAATCTTTGAGTAGGAAGAATCTGACAAAAATAGGGGAGAGGCAGATTGCCTCTCCCCTCACAAGATACCATGTATGACTCAGTCTTACCTCACAGACGTCACCACAACACGCCTCTCCGGCTCCGAACCCTCAGAATGAGTCGTAACCCCTTCATCATCCACAAGGGCAAGATGCACGATACGCCTCTCGTAAGCGTTCATAGGCGGAAGAGCCACTCGGCCCTGCGTCTTCGCACGACTCGCCGCAGAGAGTGCAAGGCTCTGCAGCTTCTGCTTGCGGCGACCCTTGTACCCCTCGATATCGATGACAACGGGGTAGTGGAACTTCAAGCGATTACTCATAAATGATGTAATAATCATCTGAAGGGCATCGAGCGTGCGGCCATGTCGTCCAATTAGAACAGCCAGGTCACCACCATTAACGTCGAGAATCAACTCACCGTCGTCGCCGTCGTACTCGTCGATGGAGACACCATCCTCCCCGAAGTAGGAGAGTATGGCCTTGAGGTAGCCAACGGCAACATCGGCAATCTTGTCAACTTCTTCGTCAGAGAGTTCCTGACCTGCCTCAAAGTGCTCGCGGACGGAAGCGAAGTCGTCCTGCGACTGGGAAGCCTCGTCCGTCTCTTCTGCCGAGACGATCTTCTCGTCCTCCATGTGAACCTCCAAAGGGAACAGATACCAGGGATGTGGAAACCGATGGGAGCCGTTGGTTCTAGTGCTTCTTCTTGGGACGCGGCTTATGCTCCTTGCGAACCACATCGACCTTTACGGGTTGGCTCTTGAGCTTCTCCTCGGTCTCCGCCTTCACCTTATCCATTACCCTCTGCGTGACGACCTTCTGCTGAATGGTCTGCCACAGGGCAGAGGTCACATAGTAGAGCAGGACGGCGCCGGGGCACGTCCATCCAAACCAGAGCATCATGATGGACATGACAACACCCATGATCAGAGTCTGCTGCCTCTGGTCCTCAGTGGTGTTCTGCAGGTTCATCACCATGGGGATGAACGTCATGACGCCAAACGCGATGTCAAACAGGATGTAGACAAGAGCGCCAGAGAACCCACCAGCAGCCCAGGCACCGGACGCGCTCTGGGAGAGAGAGGGCATGATGTTGAGGAAGTGGGCGGTCTCGGGAACCTTCTTCATGACGGCGAAGAGGGCAAAGAAGACGGGCATTTGGATGAGGAGGGGGAGGCAGCCGCCCAGCGGGTTGAACTTGTTCTCGGCGTAGAACTTGCGCATCTCGTCCGCCTGGCGCTCGGGATCGTTGGCATATCGTTGCTGGATCTCCATGAGCTGCGGCTGAAGCGCCTGCATGCGAGCGCTCGACTGGGTCGACCTCGTCTGCAGGGGCATGACAATCAGTCGCATGATGAATGTGATGACGATAACGGCAAGGCCCCAGTCGCCCGTAAGGGCGGCAAGCTGCGCCAGAATGCCGGTCAGAAAGTTAATAAACCAATCCCACATGGTTCCTCCGGGCTGTTTCTGCTAGGGAACGGGGTCGTAGCCACCCTTGTGAAAGGGGTTGCAGCGAAGCAACCTCTTGAAGGCGAGCCAGCACCCCCTTGCGGCGCCATACTTTTGTATGGCTTGCAGCGCATATTCGGAACAGGTGGGGGAGTAGATGCACGAGGGAGGGGTGAGGGGAGAGATGAATCGGCGATAAAACCGAACGAGGGCGAGACACACCCTCTGTGGGAGTGATTCCCGCCCACGCTCATCACTCATCTCTCACCCCAGACCGAACCAGAAGGGCGGACAGCGCATCGCCCACCTGGCTCGGGGAGCTCTCATGAGTTTGCCTGGTCGCAAAGAGAATGACGTCGTAGCCTGGAACGGGAAGCCCGCATGAGCGCGCCGCCTCTCTGAGGACCCTCTTGCACCTGTTTCTGTACACCGCATTACCCAGTCTCTTAGGTGCAACAAAGGCGACTCTGCCCAAGTCGCCTTCATCACCCTTGAGAGCTGTGACGCGGACGAGCCTGTGACTGGCCCGTTTTCCGCTGGAGAAGACCCTCTCAAACTCCGCTTTGGATTTGATGGTCTTCATGGGGTCTTAGACGGTAAGACGCTTGCGACCCTTGGCGCGGCGGCGAGAAAGGACGGCGCGGCCGTTCTTGGTTGCCATGCGAGCACGGAAGCCGTGGGTCTTTGCGCGCTTCCTCTTGTTGGGCTGATACGTGCGCTTCATGACGAAATCCTCCTGGATGTAAACGTAGAACCTATAGCGTCAAGCCCCAAGATTGTAGGGGTGATAGCCCTCAAATGTCAATTTTTTCCATGGTGGGACGCACAATTCACCCATTGAACGCTTTTCCCTGGGTGCAGCCAGCCCGCGATTAGCCGCCGGATGGAGCGACAGAGGGCATGCGTTCGCATTTCATGCGGAATGGAAAGCGTGAATGAAAACCTGTAAGATTACATTCCAACTGGGAAAACATAGGCGATTTTGACCTTTTTCTTTCGTCATATTCGTAAACCGTGTCCCCAGTTATCAACATTTGTTCATCGCTTGTTGAAAACTTTCTTTCTCGTTTTCATTCACGACGGAAGTTTTCATCCATTGATGAACAGCGGTCGAAAACCCAAGGGGGAGCGCAGACGATGCAGGAGTCGTTCTATCCGTTCGTCGACAATCAGGGCGGCGAGCCGACACAGAACGAGGACGGAGACAACGGGCTCGAGGTAAGGTACCCCGCCCGCGTCGCCGTCTATGACGACGCAGCCGCCGCGCCGCGCGTCGTGGTGATCCAGCCCCAGGACGTGCGCTCTTACCTTGAGGAGATAACCGCCACCGTTGTCAGGCTCGCAAAGGAGCAGGGTGGATCCATCCCCTTCATGGTGATAAGGGAAGTTGTCGAGAACTTCATCCACGCCTACTTCATACAGCCGACCATCTCGATTCTCGACGGGGGAGACACCATCCGATTCTCGGACAAGGGTCCCGGAATCAGGGAGAAGGCTCGCGCGCTGGAGTACGGCACGTCCTCCGCAACCGAGGAGATGCGCAAGTATATCCGTGGCGTCGGCTCGGGTCTGCCCTATGCCCAGCAATACATGGAGGACAAGGGTGGCTCCCTCACCATCGAGGACAACATCTCGGGCGGAACCGTGGTGACCATATCAACCAGGTCAGTTCAGGGTCAGGACGGAGGAGAGGCGCCGGGAGCGCAACCATGGCCGCTCCAGCCGGCGGGACAGCAGTGGCCAGGAGCAACAAACATGCAGTCCTACGCCGCACAGTCACCCTGGCAGCAGCCTCCCGCAGCGTCCTATCCACCGGCCGGCTATCCACAGCCAAATTACGCGACGCAGGTGCCGTGGCCCCAGCAGCCGACGGCTTATGGACAGGGCTGGCAGCAGCAGATGCCAGCGGCATACCAGGCGCCCTATCAGGTACAGGTCTCCCCCACGCAGCCCTACCAACCACAGAGCACACGGGCGACGATGGCGGCCCAGGGTCCGCAGGGCGCTCAAATGGATACGCCGCAGATGCCAGTCGTGGCACTCACAGATCGCGGGTGGCAGGTTCTCTCATACCTCAGAGACCACGACTCGGTGGGCCCAACCGACCTCGCGAGAAGCCTCGGCGGTTCACAGCCAACCTGGTCGCGCGAGCTTCAGACGCTCGAGCAGGACGGGCTTCTTATCAAGCGCAGGGGCGAGCAGAAGAGGTGCCTCACCGAACTTGGCAAGGCGTATCTCGCCAGAATCTAGGCCACGCGGGCAGCTTCGCCAGGCACGGGCATTCGAACCCTCCCCCGCAGGCGAGTTTTCATCATATAATGTCAGGGACTTTTCGACATTTCAACGCCAAGACACGGGTGACCAATGGACCCAAGCCAGGAATCAGACGCCTCCCTCCTGTGGAATGACACGCTGGGACTGCTCCGCCAAGGCGGAATGCCCCCTGCGACACTCACAATGCTCGAGAGCTGCCGCCCCATCTCGTTCGACGGTTCGAGCCTTCACGTTGGCACCGCCCTCTCGTTTGTCCAGCGCAGGGTGTCACAGCAGGCGGGGACCATAGAGGGATGCCTTGAACAGGCAGCATTCCAGCCGGTAACTCTGGTGGTGGACCTCGTCCAGGACACGGACACCACCCCGGTCGAGACGGGCGCCCGCATATCCAGCGAGGAGGCCAAGAGGATCCGTGAGGACGAGGCGGAGCGAACCGGGGAAAGAGAGGCGGAGACGAGGGAGCCGGCTGCGGCGCCCGTGGGCAAGCGGGGCGACAGCGAGACCCCAGGCTTTGACAACGATCCCGAAATCGCAGACTCCAAGCTAACCTTTGACCGCTTTGTGGCTGGCGAGGAGAACATGCTCGCCTACGAGGCGGCAAAGCAGGTCGCAAACGGCGAGAACAGCCGCTTCAACCCACTCTTCATCTATGGCAAGAGCGGACTCGGCAAGACCCACCTGCTCAGGGCCATCCAAAACTACATCATCAGCAACGATCCCTCGAGGCTCTGCGTCTACAGGACGGCGGCTGAGTTCATCGAGGAGTACCGCATAGCCTGGAACGACCCACAGCTCAGCGCGAGGAGCGCCCTCTCTCGGCGCTATCAGAACGTAGACGTGCTGATTATCGACGACATCCAGAACATGCGCACCGCAGCGGGCAGCATCCGCTTCTTCTTCGAGACGTTCAACGCGCTGATGGATCACGGCAAGCAGATCGTGTGCGCCGCGGACCGCTCGCCCTCGCAGCTTGGGATGGGCGACAGCAAGTTCGATGAGCGCGAAACGAGCCGAATGGACTCGGGAGTAACCGTGAGCGTGCAGGTACCCGACTACGAGCTCAAACTCAACCTCATCAACGCCTTCTACGATCGCATGAGACAGGACGCCGAGCGCGAGCACGTGCCCAACATCTGCGGGACAATCTCGCTCGAGAACAGAAAGCTCATGGCCGAGCGCGCTGGCACCAACATCAGGGTGATAGAGGGCTTCGTCCACACCTGCCTGATCAACGCCTACCGCAAGGAACAGAAGGGCGAGTCCCTCACACGCGAGGACATCATCAAGTACGCCGACGCCAAGTGGCCCACGGGCCAGAGGGTCATCACCGTGGAGCAGATCCAGAAGGCGGTGGAGAAGTTCTACGACGTGTCCCACACCGACCTCGTCGGCTCAAAGCGCAACAAGGAGCTCATGGAGCCACGGCATGTTGCCATCTGGCTCACAAGGGAGCTCACCGACAACACGCTGGCAGACATAGGCAAGCACTTTGGCGGGCGCAGCCACGCCACGGTGAAGCACAGCATCGCATGGGTCGACAAGAGCAAGAAGGAGGACAGGATCTTCCAAGACCGCGTCCAGACCCTACACGACAGCATCACCGATGCCAGCTAGGGTCTTGTCGACGGCGCGGTGCAAAGCATGTAGAAAAGTGTTGATAAGTTGGCAGAGGATGGTGAAAGAGTTTTCTACAAGATTAGGTGTTGTTGGAAGCGTTGACGGGACGGACACGTTCTCGTACGGATGACGGTATCGTCTACCTGCGCAGGCGCATTAATGTCAACATTTCGACAACGACTATTACTACTAATATCTCTTTATCTATATATAAGTACTAATACTCTTAGCCACGTACTCGAAGGGACAACCATGAAGTTCTCCGTTAGCCAATCCTCGCTCGCGCAGGCACTCTCCGTCGTGGCAAAGGGCATGGCGACGAACTCCACCCTTCCCATCCTCTCGGGCATCTACATCAAGGCGGAGGACGGCGTCCTCGAGTTCCAGACCACCAACCTCAACATCTCGATTCGCCACAAGATCCAGGCGAACGTAGAGGAGGACGGCACCACGGTCGTCTCGGGCAAGATCCTCTCCAACATTGTCAAGACGTTGCCCGATGCGGCAGTCACCTTCGAGGGCTCTGGGCACGTGATGTCCATCTCCTGTGACAAGAGCAGTTTCCGGCTCAACACGCTGGAGCCTTCCGACTTCCCGGAGTTCCCCGAGTTCGCCCTCTCCCGTGCCATCGAGCTACCCAGCTCGCTCCTCTCCGATATGGTCGACAAGGTTTACAAGGTGACCTCCAAGGACACGTCCAGGCCGATTCTGCAGGGGATCTTGCTTTCGGTGGAGGAGAACACCATCCGTCTCGTTGCGACCGACTCCTACCGCCTGGCGGTGTGTGACTCAAATACCGAGACCTCATCGTCCGACGAGGCGTTTGTGACCATCGTCCCCGGAACCACCTTCCACGACGTGTTGGGTCTCCCGTCCATGACCGAGACGATCCTCATCGGTACCACCGACAGCCAGGTCGTCTTCGTGTTTGGCAACACCACCTACATCTCGAGGAAGATCGACGGCACCTTCCCCAACTACCGTCAGCTCCTTCCCCCCAGCTGCTCGACCTCAGTCAAGATTGACGTCGAGCAGTTTGCGGCGGCGTTGCGCCGAGTCTCGGTCATCGCCCTCGCCAACCCCTCCGTGCGCTTTGACGTCGACGCCGACGGTGGCGTCATGAAGCTCTCGGCCAGCTCTCCCGACCAGGGCGAGTCGACCGAGCTCCTGCCCGTGGAGGTGGAGGGCGAGAGCATGTCCATCGCCCTCAACTACCACTACGTGTTCGATTGCGTCAACGCGGCGGGGAGCGAGAAGGAGGTCACACTGGAGCTCCAGAGCACCATGCAGCCGGCGATCTTCAAGTCCTACGCCCAGATCAACTACCTCTATCTACTGATGCCTGTGAGGATGTAGGGGCCTTGGGACTCGTCGTTACCAGCCTGGGGCTCAGGAACTGGCGCAACTTCTCAGAGAGGTACCTCGACCTCTCCCCGACGATGACCGTGCTGTGCGGGAGCAACGCAGTGGGCAAGACAAACACGGTCGAGGCCCTGCAGATGCTCACTGCGGGGACGTCGTTCCGCAAGCCCAAGCCAAGCCAGCTCGTTCGCGAGGACTGCGACTCGGCGAGGATTTCGGCGCGCATGGAGGGCGACGGGCGTGTGGTGGACGTTGCCTGCGTGGTGGAGCCTGGGAAGCGCCGGTTCGAGCGCAACGGCAAGCGGTGTCACGCCTCGGACATGCCACAGACGCTTATGTCGGTCCTCTTCAACCCCGATGACCTGAGCTTCGTCAAGCGCGGTGCCTCCTACCGCCGCGACGAGCTCGATGGCTTCGGGCGGCAGGCTAACCATGGGTACGCAAAGCTCCTCTCGGCATACGGTCGAGCCGTCGAGCAGCGCAACAGGCTCCTCAAGGAGGGCCATCCGGACCTCTCGCTGCTGGACGCCTGGGACGCCTCGGTTGCGCTGGGTGGTGCCACGCTCCTCTCGGCGAGGGTCAGGCTCTTCGAGCGCCTGCGCGGGCACATATCCGCTATCTACGGGCAGATCTCGGACGGCGAGCGCCTTGAGTGCACCTACCAGTGCTCCCTGGGCTCCGACGTCCTCGGCCTCTCCCGCGATCAGATTACCGACGCATTCCTATCCCGCCTTGGCGAAGTCAGGGGAGAGGAGCTTCGCCGCGGGCAGACGCTCATCGGACCGCAGCGTGACGACCTCGCGTTCACCATTGACGGACGCGACGCCCGCGCCTTCGGCTCGCAGGGCCAGCAGAGGTCCATCGTCCTCGCCTGGAAGATGGCGGAGGTCGAGCTGGCACGCGAGGTGGTGGGGGAGCAGCCGCTCCTCCTCCTCGACGACGTGATGAGTGAGCTCGACGCTCACCGACGCGCGAGCATGACGCGATTCGTCCAGTCGGGGATCCAGACGGTGGTCACGACGACCAACCTGGGGTACTTTCCCGATGACCTCCTCGAGGGTGCCAAGGTGGTGGAGATAGGTGGGTAGGGGAAACCCGCGCTACCTCCCCGGCTCCGGCCGTCGCCGACCCGTTGGGCCGGACGGGGTGCCCCTCGACCTCAGGAGCGAGTCCTCGGAGGACCTCTCGTCGGTCCTCGACGAGATGATGGGGCGCGGAGCGTGGGCTCGGCTCGGCAGGAACCGACGAGCGGCGATGGCCTGGTTCAAGGCGAATGGTGACGTCGAGAGACGCCACACGTCGGGCGTGTACCTCAAACGCGCCGCATCGTCCGGCCTTCCGCCCGTCCTCGTCGTGTACGTCGACTCCCACGCCCGCCTCACCGACTTCATGGCAAATCGCGAGATCTACCTGGTGAGGCTTGCGGCGGTCGGGTTCGAGGTGTCGGGGGTGGAGTTCAGGCTGTCTCGCGAGCCGGTCCCGGAGGCCGCGTCGTCCCAGCAGGCCACCTCAAGACCCGGGGAGGTCGTGCTGCCTCCTCTCTCGGATGACGAACGGAGGCGGGCGGCCGAGCTCACTGCGGACCTGCCCGAGCCCCTCAGGCAGAGGGTTCGCCGCGCCATGGAACTCTCGATGCGGCGCGAGAAGCTTGACAACACGTCAAAGTGACAATGTGGCCTAATATCGGCATCTGAGCGCCTCAGGAGAGAAATCAGCCCAAAGAATGCGTGGTGATTCTCCTGAGCCTGGGGTAATGAGACAACCCGCGAACCATCCTGACGTATCATGAGAAGGCTGATGAGTCTGGGGAGGATAGTCTCTCCCACTCTTCGAGAGAGGAATTGCGTGGTCAAGAAGAACGAGCACCACTACGGCGGAGAGGAAATCAAGGTCCTCAAGGGCCTCGAGGCCGTTCGCATGCGTCCCGGCATGTACATTGGCACCACGAGCAAGACGGGCCTGCATCACTTGGTGTGGGAGGTTGTGGACAACTCCGTCGACGAGGCCATGGCCGGCTTTTGCAACAAAATCCAGGTGACGGTGCATCCCGACAACTCGATCACCGTCGTGGACAATGGCCGAGGCATCCCCGTCGACCTTCACCCCACCGAGAGGAAGCCGACCCTCGAGGTCGTCCTCACGATCCTGCACGCGGGCGGCAAGTTTGACAACAACGCCTACAAGGTGTCCGGCGGTCTCCATGGCGTGGGCATCTCCGTGGTCAACGCGCTCTCCAAGAGGATGGTCGTGCAGGTCAAGCGTGACGGCCACATCTACGAGATCGAGCTCGCTCGCGGCGAGGTCACCAAGAAGATGCACGTGGTGGGCGACTCCAAGGCAACGGGTACGACCGTCACCTTCTGGCCCGACGATCAGATCTTCGAGACCACGGTCTACGACTACGACACCCTGCGCAACCGCCTGCAGGAGACTGCCTTCCTCAACAAGAACCTCAAGATCGTCCTCAGGGACGAGAGGGAGCTCACTCCCCGCGTCGACGAGTTCTGCTACTCCGGCGGCATCATCGACTTCGTGAAGTTCCTCAACGATGGCAAGACCGTGCTGCCCGGCTGCTCCAAGCCCATCTACATCGAGGGCACCTCCGACCCAGACGCGCCTGCCGCACGAAAGGGCGAGGTCGAGGTGTCCCTGCAGTGGAACACCAGTTACTCCGAGACGGTCATGAGCTTTGCCAACGACATTTACACCGAAGAGGGTGGCATGCACCTCGAGGGCTTCCGCACCGCCCTCACCAAGACCGTCAACGACTACGCCCGCAGTCACAAGCTCCTCAAGGAGAAGGACGCCAACCTCACTGGTGACGACATCCGAGAGGGCCTTACGGCGGTAATCTCCGTAAAGCTCCCCGACCCACAGTTTGAGGGGCAGACCAAGGCCAAGCTCGGTAGCTCCTACATGAGGACGCTCACCAACAAGATCGTCTCGGCTGGTCTCGCCGAGTACCTTGAGGAGCACCCCAACCAGGCGAAGGAGATCTTCAAGAAGGGCGCCCAGGCCGCAAAGGGTCGCCTGGCGGCCCAGAAGGCGCGTCAGGCAACGCGCAGGAAGAGTCTCCTCGAGACGGCCTCGCTGCCCGGCAAGCTCGCAGACTGCTCGGTGAGGGACGCATCCATGACCGAGCTCTTTATCGTCGAGGGCGACTCCGCAGGCGGCTCCGCGAAGGACGGCCGCAGGCGGGACATCCAGGCGATTCTCCCCCTGCGAGGGAAGATCCTCAACGTCGAGCGCGTTGGAGACCACCGCGCCTTCAGTTCGGATACCATCCAGTCGCTGATCACCGCCATTGGCACTGGTGTCACGCTCAGCAACGGTGAGGGCGGGGACTTTGACATCTCCAAGGCTCGCTACCACAAGATCATCATCATGACCGATGCCGACGTCGACGGCGCCCACATCCGCATCCTTTTGATGACCTTCTTCTACAAGTACATGCGCCCCCTCATCGACGCTGGCTACATCTACAGCGCCTGCCCGCCCATCTTTGGCGTGAAGGTGGGCAAGCGCATCCACTACGTGTACCCCGACGGCAAGACGCCCGAGGAGACGTTGCTGGCCCAGGCAATTGACGAGTACGTTCCCCGCGACGCGGAGGGCAAGCAGCGCAAGTACAGCGTCCAGCGCTACAAGGGCCTGGGCGAGATGGACCCCCAGCAGCTTGCTGACACCACCATGGACCCCAAGACGAGGATCCTTCAGCGCATCAGCATCGAGGATGCCTCTCGCGCCGACCTCGCGGTCACGCGGCTCATGGGTACCTCGGTCGAGTACCGCAAGGACTACATCGAGCGTCACGCCAAGGACGCCCGCTTCCTCGACATCTAGGCGAAAGGCAGCTTAAGTGGCAGACGACAACAACATGAACGGCGGGACCGAGGAGGGCCAGTCCGACGGCGCCATGCTGCCGGAGGACCTGAGGGAGCTCCTCGACCGCGCCGAGCGCGACGAGTCCGAGGGTCCCGTCTACGACCCGGACGCAGAGGACGAGGCCGGTCTCGACGATTCCGCCGATGACGCCGATGGCGAAGACGATGCAGACGATGAGGAGGCCCAGATGGCCCCCGACAACCGCGGTGACGGCGACGGTATCGACGTCCACGGTGGCCGCCTGCAGTTCCACGAGTTCGGGCACGAGATGGAGCAGTCGTTCATCGAGTACTCCATGTCGGTCATCACGGCCCGCGCACTCCCCGACGTGCGCGATGGCCTCAAGCCCGTCCACAGGCGCATTCTCTACGCCATGAACGAGGCGGGCATCTTCCCTAACAAACCCCACAAGAAGTCGGCCTGGACGGTCGGCGAGGTCATCGGCAAGTATCACCCCCACGGTGACTCGGCGGTGTACGACGCCATGGTCCGCCTCGCCCAGTGGTTCTCCATGCGCGTCCCCCTCGTGGACGGGCACGGCAACTTTGGCAACATCGACGGCGACGGTGCGGCGGCAATGCGATACACCGAGTCGCGCTTGGCGCGTCCTGCAATGGAGCTGCTTCGCGACCTCAACAAGGACACGGTGGACTGGCAGCCCAACTACGACGAGTCGCTGCAGGAGCCCGTTGTCCTGCCTTCCCGCTTCCCCAACCTGCTGGTCAACGGCTCGCAGGGAATCGCCGTCGGCATGGCCACCAACATCCCGCCCCACAACCTTGCCGAGACCATCAACGCGGCCTGCATGCTTATCGACAACCCCGATGCGACCACGGACGACCTCATGAAGGTTCTCCCCGGGCCAGACTTCCCCACCGGAGCCGTGATCATGGGTTCCGAGGGAATCAAGCAGGCATACGAGACGGGCAGGGGCATCATCACCGTCCGCGCCAAGGCGCATGTGGAGTCCACGAAGGGCGGTCGCAACAAGCTGGTCTTCACGGAGTTCCCCTACGGCGTCAACAAGGGCACGTTGCAGGAGAAGATCGCCCAACTGGTGAACGAGAAGCGCATCGAGGGAATCTCCGACATGCGCGACGAGTCCAACCGCAAGGGCTTGCGCCTGGTGATCGAACTCAAGCAGGGCGCCATCCCCGAGGTCGTGCTCAACAACCTCTACAAGTACTCCTCGCTCCAGACCTCCTTTGGCATCATCGACCTGGCCCTCGTCAACGGGGTGCCCAGGCTCCTCTCGCTTAGGGAGATGCTCCAGTACTACATCGACCACCAGGTTGACGTGGTCACCAGGCGCACCAAGTTCGACCTCGCCAAGGCCAAGGCGCGCGCCCACATCCTCGAGGGCCTGCTCCTCGCGCTCGACAACATCGACGAGGTCATCACCATCATCCGCTCGAGCCGCACCGACTCCGAGGCCTCCGACAGGCTTATCGCTCGATTTGGGTTCACCAAGGAGCAGACCACCGCAATCCTCGAGATGCGTCTGCGTCGACTCACCGGCTTGGAGCGCGACAAGATCCAGGAGGAGCTCGAGGGCCTTCGCCGCGCAATCGAGTACTACGAGGGCCTGCTCGCCGACCAGCGCAAGATTCTCGAGGTCATCAAGACCGAGATGCGCGAGATTGCGGAGAAGTACGGCGACAAGCGTCGCACCACCATCTCTGACGCCCCGGTCGTCCTGGACGTGGAGGACCTCATCGCCGAGGAGGACATGGTCATCACCGTGACCCACGCCGGCTATGTCAAGCGCCTGCCCGTCGCGACCTACCGGTCGCAGAAGCGCGGGGGCAAGGGAGTCCAGGGCCTCTCGCTCAAGGACACGGACTTCGTTGAGGACCTGTTTGTTGCCTCGACGCACGACTACGTCCTGTTCTTCACCAACTTTGGCAAGGTCTACCGCGTCAAGGTGCACGAGCTTCCGATCGGGTCGCGCCATGCCCGCGGCTCTGCGCTTGTCAACGTGCTGCCCCTGGAGGAGGGGGAGCACCCCACCGCCGTCATCACCACGCGTGACTTCCCCGTGGACGAGTACCTCATGTTCGCTACGCGCAACGGCATGGTCAAGAAGACCGCGATGAGCGACTACGACAAGAGCCGTCGCGATGGCATCATTGCCATCAACCTCAAGAAGGGCGACGAGCTGGTTAACGTCCGCCGAGTCAAGCCGGGCGAGAGGGTCATCCTCTGCTCCGACGCCGGCAAGGCGATCGTCTTTGAGGAGAGCGAAGTCAGGCCCACCGGGCGTGACACCTCGGGCGTGAGAGGCATCACCCTCAAGGACGGCGCCAAGATGCTTGGCATGGAGATCAGCAACGGCAAGGGTGACCTCCTCGTGGTGACCGAGAGGGGCTATGGCAAGCGCACGCCCGTCTCAGAGTACCCCGTGCACAAGCGCGGCGGTCAGGGCGTCGCAACCATCAGCATGACCTCCAAGAAGGGCAACCTGGTAGCCTGCAGGGTCGTTGGCCCCCAGCACGAGCTCATGATGGTCTCGGAGGAGGGCGTGGTCATCAGGGTCAAGAGCTCTGACATCAGCCTGCTCGGCCGCTCCACCCAGGGCGTCAAGATCATGAACCTGGGCGACTCCGACCGCCTCTCTGCCGTGGCTCGCATGGTCGCGCACAAGAAGAAGGCCCCCAAGGCAAAGTACGAAAACCAGGGCATGCTCGATCTCAGTGCCGCTGGTGCCAAGGAGGCCGGCGAGGAGGAGCCCGTGGACATAGGTGGCGAGGAAGAGATTGACGAGTCCATGATCGAGGACGACGAGTAGGTTCTCTTCATACGGGTAGCTCATGACGAGGGGTGCGACGGAAGGCGTCGCACCCCTCGCTTTGTATGGGTTTGTTCGACACGGCTGAGGGACGATAGGGGAGAGATGCAATAAAAAAGCCAGGACGTTCAGTCCTGGCTACACAAAAACCATGGTGGAGACGATGGGGATCGAACCCACGACCTCAGGCTTGCAAAGCCCGCGCTCTCCCAGCTGAGCTACGTCCCCTTAAGCAATAAACACCCCAGCGGCGACTCGGCTAGCGCTGGGGTGTTTATTATCAAAAAGGTGGTGGGCCCGACAAGGTTCGAACTTGTGACCTCCCGGTTATCAGCCGGACGCTCTGACCAACTGAGCTACGGGCCCAACGCGAGAAGACATATTACTCGAGACTCATGGGTGGGTCAACATTCAATTTGAAAAAATGTCCCTTGGCACATCTATGTGTATTCTCGCGTCATTCCACTCGTTGTTGGGTACCATATGCGACACGATAGGCTCGAGAGGCAAAGAGGGATATGTGGCTATGAAGAGGATGGACATCGAGACGGTCGTCGTAGGCGGGGGTCCCGTAACCTCGCTCGTCGTCCTCAAGACTCGTCATCCTCACGACGGCGAGGCGTGCGAGCAGCTCCCCATTCGCATTGGGCCCGTTGAGGCGACGGCCATATCGATGGGCGTGGACGACTCCACGCACGACAGACCCATGACGCATGACCTCATGCTCGATACGATCGGCAGGCTGGGCTCCAGCCTTGACGCCGTTCAGATCGTCGATGTGCGGGGCACCACCTTCTACGCAAAGCTTCTTCTTACCAATGCGAACGGGGTTAGGGTTGAGGTCGATGCGCGTCCGTCCGACGCGCTTGCTCTTGCGGTTCGTGCCCATGCCCCCATATTCGCAGACGAGAAGGTCATCGAGGCGGCTTCGATGCCCAACTTCGATGCCGTGAAGCGCGACGAGGAGAATCGAGAGCTGGAGCGGTTTCGTGACTTCCTGAAGGACGTCTCGCCAGATGACTTCAAGGAGCAGCAGCACAAGTAGGCGGTCGCATCTGACGAATCCTCCCGAAGGAGGAGGGCTGGTTTCTTAGCTCCCCGGTTGAATGACTGGGGAGCTTTATTTATCCACTGTCCAAATAGGGTATCGACTGAATATCCAGGAATATTTGTAAGTGGAGAAGAATATTCCGTAAACGTTTCAAAATGGGTCAAACACGTTCACCAATCCATGGACGTGACACAATGGTGCGCGCGAGCCAAGGCGTCCTCGTCGCGGCGCATGTGGTGCCTCTCCCCTGGGGGGCGACCGCGTTTCCGGACGTTTTCGCCTTTCGCTCCACGGGTTTACAAGACCACCAGGTGTCATGTGTGGTGTCTACCATCGGCATGGGCACCCCGACTGGGCAGAGAGATTGGAGTGGCGAATGTCCGAACCCAACATCCTCCTCACGAGGATCGACAACAGGCTCATTCACGGGCAGGTGGGTGTTACGTGGACGCGCACCCTTGGCGCAAACCTCATCGTCGTTGCCGATGACGAGACGGCGTCAGACAAGGTCGTGCAGGAGATCATGAGCATGACGCTGCAGACCTCGGGCGTGGGCGTGCGCTTCTGGACGGTGGACAAGACCATCTCCACCATCCACAAGGCGGCCCCAAGGCAGAAGATCTTCATCGTGGTCAAGACTCCCCACCAGGCTCGCCAGCTCGTTGAGGGTGGAGTCCCCATCCACGAGCTCAATGTTGGCAACATGCACTTCTCCGAGGGAAAGCGCGCCATTACGAAGAAGGTCTACGTGGACGACGCCGACCTCGCTGACTTCAAGGCGATTGAGGAGGCGGGGGTAGACGTCTATATCCAGGACGTGCCGGGTGCGGTCAGGGAGCGCATCCGTTACGACGTTTAGCACCACGTCAGTATTGGTCTGCGAGCAGGGAGGCACGAGCGTATGCCAGTAACACTTGGGCAGGGGTTGGCCCTCACCTTGATGGCCATCATCTGCGGCATAGACTTTTGGCTCGAAGGGTTCTACATCTTTAGGCCCATCATCGTCTCGTCCATCACGGGCTTGATTCTTGGTGACCCGACAACGGGAATTATTTGCGGCGGCATCACAGAGCTGGCCTTTGCGGGCCTTACCCCGGCGGGTGGCACCCAGCCGCCAAACCCGGTGCTTGCCGGCGTGATGGCAGTGGTCATCGCCCACACCACGGGGACCAAGCCCGCGGCCGCCATGTCCCTCTCGCTCCCCTTCAGCTTCCTCATGCAGTATGTGATCCTGCTCTGCTACTCCGCCTTCTCGTTCTTCATGGGGCCGGCTGACGAGGCCGCCAAGAAGGGAGACACCGGCAAGATCGTCCAGATAAACGTGATTTGCACGGCAATCGTTGCCCTGCTCTACGGCGTGATCGTCTTCCTGTGCGCCTACGTTGCGCAGGATGCCATGAAGACGCTGGTCGAGAACCTGCCCGACTGGCTTGCCCATGGCTTCGAGGTCACCGGTGGAGTGCTTCCGGCAATCGGCTTCGCGATGCTCCTCAACGTCATGTTCACCGTCGAGTTCCTGCCCTTCCTTCTCATCGGCTTCGTCATGGCATCGTTTCTCAACTTCTCGAACCTGCTGCCCGTAGCCGTCGTTGGACTTGCGCTCGCGCTCTTCGTCTACTCGATTGACGACAACCGCGACAAGGCAGTGAAGCAGGCGCTCGCAGAGGCACGCGTGAATGGTGGGGAGGATGAGGAAGATGGCATCTAACGACAAGGAGCTCATGGACGACGCCCCCGCCAAGGAGGAGAGCGGAAAGATTCTCACGAACGCCGATATCACCAAGATGGCGTACAGGACCATATTCCTGCAGGCGTCCTTCAACTACGAGAGAATGCAGGCTGGCGGTTGGCTGCTGACCATGCTGCCCTACCTCAAGCGCATCTACAAGGACGACCCCCAGGGTCTCGCCGACGCCATGTCCGACAACCTGGAGTTCATCAACACGAGCCCGCACATCGTGGGCTTCCTCAACGGCCTCGTCCTAGCCATGGAGGAGGCGCATCAGTCGCGTGACATGATCAGGAACATCAAGGTCGCGCTCTTCCCGCCCCTTGCGGGTATCGGCGATGCCATCTTCTGGTTCACGCTCCTGCCCATCCTCGCGGGCATCTGCTCGTCCATGGCAATGGAGGGGAGCCCCGTCGGTCCGATCCTGTTCTTCCTGGTCTATCTCGCCCTGTTCCTTATCAGGCCCCTGTGGGCTCGCATGGGGTACGGTCTGGGCGTGAAGGCGATTGGCAGGCTCAAGGAGGCGTCCGCCAAGATCGGCAAGGCGGCGACCGTCCTGGGCTGCACCGTACTCGGCGGGCTCATCGCATCGTACGTGAGCATCAACATCCAGACGGTCGTTCAGGTCAACGAGAACGCCAAGGTCGCGATTCAAACCGACGTGTTGGACAAGATCTTCCCCAACATGCTGGCGTTTGGCTACGTCTTCCTGATGTACTACTTCATCAAGAAGCGCCAAGCAAACCCGGTCGTGCTCATCCTCGTCACCTTTGGGCTGAGCATCCTTCTGTCCTTCTTCGGAATCCTCTAGGAGTCCTGGCCTTAGAAGGCGAGAGGAGCGCCTGCCGTGGCAGGTGCCCCTCTTCTTGTGTTCTGCCCACGCGCGCTTGACGCAGGGCTAGTCGATCCGCTCCACGCGCGTGCCCTCGGCCAGCCTCTTGGCATCCTCCATGTTGAAGTGCCCGGTGTACTTTGAGAGGCAGTTGGCGGAGGCGCAGCCCATAGCAAAGCGCAGCTGCTCCGGCTTGGTCATGCCCCGTTCCATCGCGACCGCGAACGCGCCGACCATCGTGTCTCCCGACCCGACCGGGTTCACGACTTCGATTTTGGGGGCGATGCCCCTAAACACTCCCTCGTCGCAGGCCATGATGGCTCCGTCCCCCCCAAGGGAGACCACGACCTGCCCCACGCCGCCCTCATGCAGCTCGGCAGCCGCCTCGGCGACCTCGGACATGCTTGTGACCTTTCGACCAAGGATCTGACCGATTTCGTCCGTGTTGGGCTTGACCATGGTTGGATGCGCCTTCACGCCCCGCTCCAAGAGCGCCCCCGAGGTGTCGAGGATGCAGGGTGTTCCCATGTTGCGCACGCCCTCGACGAGGCCTGCGTAGTCGTCTGGGGAGACGCCGTGCGGCACACTGCCATCGATGGTGACCACGGAGGCCTCCGCGGCGAGGGAGAGGAGCCGCTCCCTCATGCGCGCAAACTCGGTGGCACTCACCTCGCGTCCAGGCTCGAGGAACTCTGTGGACGTCTCGTTGCCATCGAGCACGTTGACGCAGCAGCGCGTCTCGGCCGTCACCCTCACGAAGTCCTCCGGAATGCCGTCGCGCTGAAGCAGCTCGCAAAGGAGGCGGCCGTTGTTGCCTCCCACGAATCCGGTCGCCACGACCCTCTCTCCACACGTTGCGACGGCACGTGCGGCATTGAGTCCCTTGCCGCCCGCGGTGTCCGTGCAGTCGAGTACGCGCATGACGGTCCCGACCTCCAGGCCGCCTGAGATCCTGTAGGCCTTGTCGATAGAGGCGTTGAGCGTGACGGTGCAAATCATCGGTCCTCCAATGTTCGATTGCCCTGACGCCTAAACCGGGGCGGACAAGGGCGTCTCCCAGAGTCGAAAATAGGCATACCTTGTTATGGTCAACTAATACCAGTTGCTGAAAATTACAAAGTCGCATCACAATTGAGGTAAAGCCAAGACAGCATGATAGTAAGAATCCGTTGGGGCTACCAGTTATTCGCATCCAGCAGAGGGAAGCTGAGACCGTTCTATATGTTGGAATAGGATGTTTGGCGGGTGAATGGATGCAAACTGGCGGTAAACTTAACCTCTGTCAAAAGACACTCACGGAACCTTCTCGTTTGTGACATCATGCAACCACACGAAGAAACTGGTCTGTGGTTGTAACCAGTTGGAGACCACAGAGCAAACGTAGGGACACGAGTTCGAAAAGCGATGCTCGTTGGTGGTCGCTTTTGTGTCAGGGCATTTTCGAGAGGCACTCAAGTGGTTAACGAGGTGCCTTTAGGCCACGGTCTCCGGCATACCATCGGAGCCACGACAGGAGAGCCAGGAGAGAGGATCGGCGCATGGTAGGTTGCATCATCACCGGACACGGGACCTTTGCCGAGGGAATGCTCGGAGCCTTCGAGATGATAGCGGGCCCGCAGGATGCCCTGGTTGCAGTCCCCTTTCACGAGGATGAGGCTGCGGACTACCCCGGAAAGCTGACGGCCGCGATTGACGGACTTCTCGCCAAGGGCGAGGTCGTGGTGTTTACCGACCTCATGGGAGGGACTCCCTTCAACCAAAGCATGATGCAGGCGGCGCAGAAGGATGACATTCAGGTCGTGAGCGGAACCAACCTTCCCATGCTCCTCGAGGCGGTCATGTCGAGGGATGAGTCCTCCACTGCCCAGGACGTCTGCCAGGTGGCAGTCGAGGCGGGGCAGACGGGCGTCGCGCATGCCCAGCTTCCAACGGAGGATTCTGACGCGGATGGCGACGAGGAGGATGGAATCTGATGGAATCCCTCAACTCCCAGATCCTTGCCTCGTCGATAGTCCTTCTCGTCCTGCTGACTGTCGTCGTGATCATCTACTTTGCGGTCAGCTCCTCCAGAGCAAAAAAGCAGAAGAAGTACTACGAGGATCTTCATCGGGACCTCAAGAAGGGGCAGAAGGTCGCGTTCGGCGGAGGCCTGTATGGGGAGATCGTCCGTCTGGGAACCGAAACCTGCGACATCAAGGTCAAGTCTGGAGCCGTGATTGAGGTGTCCCGCTACGCAATCCAAGAGATCGTCAAGTAACGCGCTGCCCAACCACTAGGTTGGGAGAAGGGAATGGTGAGCCTCATGGCAGAGCCGAACATCGTGATGGTGAGAGTGGACAACCGCCTCATTCACGGGCAGGTCGCCACGCAGTGGACGAGCACCGTGGGGGCGAACCTCCTGCTCGTTGCCAACGACGACGTCGCAAAGAGCAAGATGCGCCAAAACCTGATGAACATGGCGGCACCTCAGGGCGTTGCGACCAGGTACTTCTCCATCCAGAAGACCATCGACGTCATTCACAAGGCGGCACCCCGCCAGCACATCATGATCATCGTCGAGACTCCGGAGGATGCCCTTCGACTGTTCGAGGGCGGCGTGCCCATCAAGAAACTCAACATTGGCAACATGCACATGTCCGAGGGCAAGAGGCAGGTCGCTACGACCGTCGCGGTGAACGACGAGGACGTCGCCGCCTTCAGGTCCCTGCAGGACCACGGTGTGGAGCTCGAGATCAAGCGCGTCCCGACGACTCCGACCGAGCCGACCGAGAAGCTCTTCGAGTAGCACGTTAGCTACAATCAACTTTGGTACTTCACCGAGCGTTAGGGGAAGGCGCGCGGTGTGGCACAGCTTTGCAAATTCACGGGCAATGCAGTTCGAAAGGAGGAACAGGGATGGAGTATTCGATTCTTCAAGTCGTTCTCGTCTTCATCGTCACGTTCATCGCGGCAATCGACCAGTTCAGCTTCCTTGAGTCCTTGTACCAACCCCTCGTTACGGGAATGGTCATAGGCCTGATCCTGGGCGACGTGCAGACCGGCCTCATCGTTGGCGGCACGTATCAGCTGATGACCATCGGCAACATGCCTATCGGAGGTGCCCAGCCGCCTAACGCGGTCATCGGCGGCATCATGGCGGCAATCCTCGCCATCACGCTTCACCTGGACGCCAACGTTGCAGTCGCCACCGCAATTCCGTTCTCCCTGCTCGGCCAGTACGGCGTGACCCTGATCTTTACCCTCATGTCTCCCCTCATGAGCAAGTGCGATCAGTACGCCGCCGAGGCAAATCCCAAGGGCATCGAGCACATCAACTACCTGTCCATGTGCCTGCTCGGCCTGATCTTTGGCACCGTCGTCACCCTGTTCTTCATCGGTGGTCAGAGCGTCGGCCAGACCGTCGTCAACGCGATTCCGGATTGGCTCAACAACGGCCTCTCCGCCGCAGGCGGCATGATGCGCTTCGTCGGCTTCGCGATTCTGCTCAAGTTCATGATGAACAAGGACATGTGGGGCTTCTACTTCCTCGGCTTTGCCCTTGCCATCGTGGTCTCTAACATCTCGGCACTCGCCACGCCCGGCCTGCTCATCCTCGCCCTCATCGGCTTTGGCTTCGCCTATTGGGACTACCAGCAGAATACCGAGCTTGGCGGCGCTACCGCAGCTTCTATGAATGACGGAGGTGAAGAGGATGGCATCTAAGGAGACCGAGGCGCAGAAGGTCAATCGCTTCGAGGGCGTCACCCAGTATCAGGACCTCACGCCCGCACCCGACCTCGACCAGAAGACGCTCAACCAGATGGCGTGTCGCTCCTGCTTCCTCCAGGCGTCGTTCAACTACGAGCGCATGCAGTCGGCAGGCTGGCTCTACTCTATCCTCCCGGGCCTCGAGAAGATTCACACCAACAAGGATGACCTTGCCCTCTCGATGACCCACAACATGGAGTTCTTCAACATCCACCCGTTCCTCGTCACCTTCGCCATGGGCATCATCCTGTCCATGGAGCAGAAGAAGGTCGACATCCCGACCATCCGTGCTGTCCGTGTCTCGCTCATGGGCCCGCTCGGCGGCATTGGCGACGCCCTGTTCTGGATGACGCTCGTACCCATCACGGCGGGCATCTGCTCCAACATGGCAATCTCGGGGAACATCTTTGGCCCCATCCTGTTCCTGGTCATCTTCAATGCAGTCCAGTTTGCCCTGCGCTTTGGCCTCATGAACTGGTCCTACAAGATGGGCATGAACGCGCTCGACTACCTCATGGAGCACATGAAGGCATTTACGCGTGCCGCCTCCATCCTGGGTGTCTTCGTCGTCGGCTGCCTGACCGTCACCATGGGCGGCACCCAGATCAACGTCCAGATTCCCAACGGCACCACCGAGGCCTATGTGGCCAAGACCGCGGTCGTTCCCACCAATGACGTCAAGAAGTTCGAGGTCATCAAGAAGAGCGACGACGGCAAGGACACCACCCTCTCTGGCATGGTTGACAAGGACGGCAACGCCCTGACCACCACCGACTCCGACGGCAACGCCGTCACCGCCGGCTCCACCGACCTTGGCAATGGCATGAGTGAGGTCACCTACATGGAGACGCAGGAGACCCCCGTCACCATCGACCTGGCCAGCATCCTCGACAGCATTTGCCCCAAGCTCGTCCCTCTGGCGATCGTCATGCTGCTGTACTACCTGTTCGCCAAGAAGAACTTCACGCCTATGAAGGGCATCGTCCTGGTCCTTATCATCGGCATCGTGGGCGCCGGCCCGTTTGGCCTGTGGCCCAGCATCTGGGGCTAGCCCAGAGCGAGTCTCCCCGGGGGTGCGCGGACGCAGTGCCCGCGCACCCCTCCTTGGGACGGCAGCCGTCCCGTCTTCCACGCAGAAGGCTCACATTCCGTTGGCGAGACTTGGCCTACTGTGATGTTCACACCGCGGGAGAAAGGCGTGAAGATGGCAAGCGGGACATACGGGCAGCCGCTCTACGTCCAATTGGCGGACGCACTTAGGGAGAAGATCGACAGCGACATGGCGCCCGGGGACCTGCTGCCCTCCGAGCGTGAGCTGTCGGAGCACTATGGTCTCTCACGCACTACTGTTCGTCAGGCCCTCCGCGAGCTCGAGTCCATGGGACTCGTCGACAGGCGCCACGGCAAGGGCACCTTCGTCGCCGAGCCGCACGTGGAGGCGACCAACCTCTCGGGGACGTACAGCTTCACCGAGCAGATGCGCAGACTCGGCCGTAACCCCAGCACCCAGATCATCGACTTTGACGTGGTTGACGCACCAAAGCAGGTCGCGAGCAATCTCGACCTTCCCCTGGGTGGGATGGTCTACAGCTTCAGGCGGCTTCGACTCGCCGATGGGGTTCCCATGATGGTCGAGCGCACCTACCTGCCCGCGAGTGTGTTCCCCGGACTCACGAGCGAACTGCTCGCCCAGAACCCCCTCTACGACGTTATCGAGAAGAGGTACGGGGTGATCATCCGGGAGGCGAAGGAGGAGTTCAGCGCAAGCCTCGCGAGCGGCGAGGAGGCGTTTAGGCTGGGCATCTCCGAGGGGTCGGCAGTCCTCAGGCTTGTGAGACGGACGCGCGACGATGTCGGCCAGATCGTGGAGTACACGCACAGCGTTGCGAGGGCAGACCAGTTCAAGTACAAGATCACCCACTACAGGGGCCAGCCGACGGGCTGACCCGAAAGGAGAGAGACATGTTCGAGAAGGACAAGGACACCCTGCTCAAGATGGGTGCCGAGATCACCACCCGCGAAATCAAGCAGCAGCCCGACCTCTGGGAGGACACTCTCGGGATCTATGACGACAACAAGGCTGCCATCGACGAGTTCGTCGGCCGCGCGAAGGCGCTCGGCGGCTCCAAGAAGACGCACGTCGTCTTTACCGGTGCCGGTACCTCTGCCTATGTTGGCGACACCCTCGTTCCGTACCTGCGTCGCGCTGGCGACAACGAGAGCTTTGAGTTCCAGGCGCTCGCTTCGACGGACATCGTGAGCGCCCCGTACGACTACCTCCGTCCCGACGACCCTACGGTGCTCGTGTCGTTCGCCCGCAGCGGCAACAGCCCCGAGAGCCTAGCTGCCGTCGAGAGGGCAGGCCAGGTTGTGAAGGACCTTCTCTACCTCAACATCACCTGCGCCCCCGAGGGCAAGCTGGCCGTGCAGTTCAAGGACCACGAGGGCGCCCTCACGCTTCTCATCCCCAAGGCAAATGACCAGGGCTTTGCCATGACCGGCAGCTACAGCTGCATGGAGCTCCTCTCCAACATGATCTTTGACCAGGCTAGCCGAGAGGAGAAGGGCGCCTGGGTCAAGACTGCTGCGGCCATGGGCCGCGACGTGGTCGCCCGTGAGGCCGAGATCCAGGAGGTCCTGGCCGGCGACTTCGACCGCATCACGTATCTGGGCTCCGGTGCCCTTGGCGCTATGACGCGCGAGGCACAGCTCAAGATTCTCGAGCTCACGGCCGGCAAGATCGCCACGTCGTACGACACGTCCATGGGATACCGCCACGGGCCCAAGTCCTTCGTAAACGAGAAGACGCTGGTCTTCGACTTCGTGAGCAACAACCGTTACACCCGCCAGTACGACCTCGACATCCTGCACGAAATCGCGGATGACGGCATCGCCCAGCACACGCTGGGAATCCAGCAGCAGTCCGGCGAGCTCTTTGAGGGAGAATCGTTCACTTTCTCCGCCGACTACGATGCGCTGCCCGAGGGGTACCTGGCGCTCCCCTTCGTCATGTTTGCCCAGACGGTGGCGCTCAACGCTTCCATCAAGGTTGGCAACACGCCCGACACCCCGTCGCCCACCGGCACCGTCAACCGTGTCGTTAAGGGTGTCACCATCCACCCGCTTGAGGTGTAGGGAGGGGCAATGGCTACGTATTTCATTCATGCGGAGAGGTTCGTTCTCCCTGGATGCGTGAAGGGGCCTGGATACCTTGCCGTGAACGACGGTAGGTTTGGCACGTATTCCAACGAGCAGCCAGAGGGCGAGACCCTCGAGCTTGGTGACGCCTGGGTGGCGCCCGGCTTTGTGGACACGCACATCCACGGGTTCCACAACCACGCGACGACCGACGTCGACCCCAAGGGGATCAACGAGGCAAGCCACGCGCTGGCTCAGCGCGGGACCACGGCATGGCTCCCAACCACGTTCACGGACGACGTCGAGCGGATAGGGGACCAGTGCGCCGCGATTGCCGACGCTGTGGACGCCCGCGGGGAGGACTTCGTTGGAGCCCGGATTCCCGGCATCTACCTGGAGGGGCCGTTCTTCACGCTCAAGCACAAGGGGGCGCAGAACCCCAAGTACCTGATGCCGCCCTCGTATGACGTGTTTGCCAAGTGGCAGGAGCGCGCCCGCGGCCTCATCGTAAAGAGCGCCCTCGCGCCAGAGTATCCCGAGGCGCCCGAGTACGTTGCCCGTCTCGCCCAGGAGGGGGTCGTGACCTCCCTTGGGCACTCCGACGCCACGTACGAACAGTGCCTGGCCTCGGTGAACGCGGGTGCGACCGTCTTCGTTCACACCTATAACGGCATGAGGGGGCTCCACCATCGCGAGCCCGGCGTCGTGGGGTGCGCGATGGTCACCCCCGACACCTATGCCGAGCTCATCTGCGACGGTCACCATGTGGTTCCCGCCGCCGCGGCGGCAATGGTGAGGGCAAAGGGTTGGCAGCACGTCGCCCTCATCACCGACTGCCTTGGGTGTGGAGGCATGCCCGAGGGCAACTACATGAGTGGTGGCCTCCCGGTGGTCATGAAGGGTGGCGTCTGCTATCTCGCCGACATGAGTAGCATCGCAGGGTCCGTGCTCTGCCTGCACCAGGCCGTCAAGAACGTCTACGACTGGAACATCGTCACCGCCGAGCAGGCAATTCGCATGGCCACGGAGGTCCCGGCGGTCTCGTCCAACATCGCCGACGTCTGCGGTTTCATCAAGCCCGGGCGACATGCGGACTTCGTGGTGCTCGACCGCGAGCTCAATCTCGTCAAGACCTACCTCGGGGGCGCCGAGGTCGAAACGGACTAGCGTTTGCCCAGGGGACTCAAGGTGGGGCCATCCGTGTCGGGCGGGTGGCCCCGTCTGCGTTCTCGCCCCTCTCGCCCTGAAGTACTATTGACCCGTTGACGAGGGGAAGGATGGGCCAATGGCTGACAAGGAAATGGACTCCCGGGACCGACGCGAGGGCGTCTCCCCCGAGCTCGACCTGATGAGCACGACGCTCATGGGGGACGCGTTCGACGCGCTTGCCAGGGGAGAGGAGCTCAACGTCCTCCTGGTGATGCAGGACGATGATGGTAACCTCGCCTCTTACGAGTTCGCGGACGACGGTCCGCAGGCCTGCCTCGACGCGGCGCGCGACAAGGTCGTCCGCACCGTGGACAGCAACGGCGACTCGTCGGCGGGCCTCGCCCTGCCCGTGCGCTATGCAATCGCCTACGAGGCGTCCATCGCCGACGAGACGGGGGCGTACCTCCCCGCCGTTCTCCTCGAGTTTGGGGAGAGGGGATACCACAGCTATTCGGCGTACTCCTTCGTGGATGGCGTGGGGGAGGGCGACGGCTTTCGCTGGACGGACCCCGCCCCGGCGGGCGAGCTCGATCCCCTCATCTGACAACAAGCAGTTTAGGTGGAATGACACCGTCCTTACGCACGCACGAGCAAGACTGATATACAGTGCGTGAGTCTATCTCTGCACATAATCGCTTCATCTGATCGAGAGGGACCTATGCTCCAGGAGCACATCAGGAACATCGCAATCATCGCTCACGTCGACCACGGCAAGACAACGCTCGTCGACCAGCTTCTAAAGGCAACGGATGCATTCCGTGCCAACCAGCAGGTGGAGGAGCGCGTCCTCGACTCCAACGACCAGGAGCGCGAGCGTGGCATCACCATCCTGGCCAAGAACATCTCCATCGACTACAAGGGCGTCAAGATCAACGTCATCGACACCCCGGGACACGCGGACTTTGGCGGCGAGGTTGAGCGAGTCCTCAAGATGGCGGACGGCGCCGTGCTGCTCGTGGACGCAGCCGAGGGTCCCATGCCCCAGACGCGCTTCGTGCTTACCCATGCCATCCAGGCCGGCCTGCAGATCATGATCTGCATCAACAAGATCGACCGCGATGGCGCCAACCCCGAGAAGGCCCTCAACGACTGCCTGGACCTCATGATGGACCTTGGTGTCGACGACGAGCACCTCGAGTTCTCGATGGAGCACGTGGTCTATGCGTCGGCGGTCAACGGGTACGCTCGTCTCGACCCCAACGACGGCAACGACAACATGTATCCGCTGCTCGACATGATTGTCAACGACCTTCCTGCGCCCGACGCAGACCTCGAGGGCCCGCTTGCCATGCAGGTCGTCACTGTTGACCACTCCGACTACGTCGGTCGCATTGGCATTGGCCGCATCTACTCCGGCACCATTCACGATGGTGACCGCATCCTTGTCGTGAAGAACGACGGCAGCCGGGCCATGAGCCAGGTCAAACAGCTCTTCACTTTTGACTACCTGGGACGCAAGGAGTGCCAGGAGGTCGGTGCCGGCGATATCGCTGCGGTCGTGGGCGTTGACAGCACGGACATCGGCGACGTCTATACCGACCCCGAGAATCCCGTGGAGCTCGAGCCCATCGAGATCGATCCCCCGACCCTCGCCATCGTCTTCGAGCCCTCCACCTCGCCCCTCGTCGGTCGCGACGGCGACATCGTGGGTGGCCGCCAGCTCAAGGAGCGCCTGGAGCAGGAGCGCGAGAACAACGTGACCATGCGCATCGAGGAGCTCCCCGACAAGACGGGTGTGGAGGTCGCTGGCCGCGGCATCCTGCACCTCTCCGTCCTCATGGAGGAGATGCGGCGCGAGGGCTTTGAGTTCCAGGTTGGCCGTCCCCGCGTCCTGGTGAAGAAGGACGAGAACGGCAACAAGGTCGAGCCCATCGAGCAGGCGGTCGTCGAGTGCCCCGGCGAGTACGCGGGCAAGGTCATCGAGCTCTTTGGCAACGTCGGCGGCACCATGTCGCAGATGGATACGGGTGCCACGCAGACCCACCTCGAGTTCAAGATTCCGACCCGTGGCATCATGGGTCTCAAGAACCGCATCCTTAACGTGACGCACGGCGAGGCGGTCTTCTATCACACCTTCCTGGAGTACGGCCCGTATGCGGGCGAGATTGGTGGCCGTCAGAACGGCGCGATGATCTCTATGTCCACCGAGAAGGCAGTCGCCTACGCCCTTGGCACGCTTCAGGAGCGTGGCACCCTCTTCGTTGGGCCGGGGACCGAGTGCTACGAGGGCATGCTCGTGGGCGAGCGCTCCAAGCCGGGTGACATGGTCGTTAACATCGCAAGGACAAAGAGCCTTGGCAACCAGCGCTCCTCAACCGCCGACATCGCGGTGCAGCTGACCCCTCCGCGCACCTTCACGCTCGAGGAGGCCATGGAGTACATCATGGACGACGAGCTGGTCGAGGTGACGCCCAAGAACATCCGCATGAGGAAGCGCATCCTCAACGAGACCGAGCGTCGCAAGTGGCGTGTCCGTCACGGGATGGTCGACAAGTAGTCACAATCAGGCGAGACATACGTCACGGGGTCCGGGCAAAAGCTCGGACCCCGTATTCGTCTCCGTACTCCATGGGAGACAAGGCTACCCTCTGGTCTGGTGATCCTCCTGCGGGTCATCGACCCCTCCGGACCTCTTGATGGTGTAGCGGGTGACGTAGGTCTTACCCTCGTGCTCGCCCCTCGCCATGGCCCGGTGATACACGACCCTCGCCGCACGGGTTGCCTTGGGCGTCAGGTCCACATCGGACGGGGAGAGCACGTTGTACTTGAGTGACCACATGCGCAGCGCGACCACGACCGCGACGCACGCAAGTGCGGCCCATGGCCTGTTGATGTAGAGAATCAACACGAACACGTAATAGATCGCGGATCCCGCAACCGCGCAGAGGGCATAGAGGTTGCTCCTCTTGAAGATCTTCGGTACGTCTCCCAGGAAGATGTCTCGGAGCATCCCGCCTCCCACGCCGGTCACCGTTCCCATGAGGGCACACGCCCACGGGCTGAGGTGATAGACGATTGCCTTGTCGGTGCCTGCGGCAACGAAGAGGCCGACCGAGATGATGTCCGCCCAGTTGAGCAGGTTGGGAAACTTGTGTAGCACGCCCGAGAAGAGAAAGCCCAGGATGGCGGCAAAGACCGTGACTGGAATGGCGTAGGACGAGCGAAGCATGTACACGTCGCCCACCTGCATGATCGTGTCACGGATGAGGCCGCCGCCAAGGCCGCAGAGGATCGAGAGTGCGAGGTACCCAACCAGGTCGAGGCTCCTCTCCTTGGCAACGAGGATGCCCGTGAACGAGCCTGCCACCACTGCGGAGAGGTCGAGCCAGGCGGGAATTGCGACGGCAGCCGTATCCGGCCCGTAGCTCGAGAAGAGTTCAGGTATCACACGTACCCCCACATCGGGCAATGCCCGGACACGTTTCCCACATTCCGTGGAGCATGGTAACGCCGCCACCCGTCACTCGCCATACGCCGTCGGGACGGTTTCGTCCTCCTCGGGGAGTGGCGCGAACCCGAGTGGCCCCGCGCCACCCAAACCTTGTTGGAGAAAAAGTGAGAGTCGCATCCCAGGAGTAAGTAATGTATACTTCCCTTTGCGGTTTTACGGAGAGTTGTCCGAGTGGCCGAAGGAGCACGATTGGAAATCGTGTATGCGCCCAAAGCGCATCCAGGGTTCAAATCCCTGACTCTCCGCCAGCGAATGAGGAGCGGCGCCTGCGGGCGCCGCTTTCACACCCTTCGGAGGGGTGGCAGAGTGGTTGAATGCGGCGGTCTCGAAAACCGTTTACCCGCTATGCGGGTACGAGGGTTCGAATCCCTCCTCCTCCGCCATTGAGTACTTTGGGGTCCGTCTCTGACGGGCCCCTTTTTGTCAAGGGCGCATCGTGACGGCTGACTGTCGCATGGCTTCCATTCTCGGGAGGCTGGAACCGAGGTTGGGGGATACTCTTTCAAAAGAGCATGCGGGAACGCCCCGCATGCATTAGCTGTCTGCTGTTGGCTCTTGGAAGGAGAACCCCTTGGCTGACGGAAACGAAGGATATTACTCCCGCTCCTGGAAGCTCCTCTCCAGGGACAAGGGATGGTACAAGCCGTTGCTGGTCATGGCAGTTGCGCTCTTCGTCCCCATCGTGGGGGCGCTGGGCGTGCTTGGCTACGAGCTCGAATGGGCGCGCCTCACCGCATGGGGTGTCGACTCATCGCCCAAGCAGAAGAACGTGCAGGTTGGGAAATGCATCAAGGCTGGATGGAGGGGCTTCGTCTCGACCATCGGCTGGGTAATAGTCTTTGCCCTCATCGGTGCCATGTTGACGGATGTCACCAACGAGAACTCGCTCGTTACCATCCTCATCGACGTAGCGGGCATCCTCTTTGCCATCATCATGCGAATCTGCGCCCTCCGTGCGACCGTGTACCAGAACTTTACCGCTGGGTATAGGGCGGACCGCATCACGGACATGCTGAAGAGGGATGGCTCCGGGTTCTTCAGGATCGCGGGGCTGTCAGTGGTCATCCAGCTCATCACGGGTCTCATCCTCTTCGTTCTCGCGCTCGTCCTTCTCGCGCCTGTGGTCTTTAGCATCATCGGCATTGTCGCCTACTCCGGCACAACCGAGGCACTTGCCTATGCAATTGTGAGGGCCTTCACGGACGTTGCCCCATGGGCGGTTCTGCTGCTGTTTGCCGCGAACTTCCTTGGCGTCTTCACGGACATGATTCTCGTGACCGCCGTTGGCCTGTGGATGCGCCAGTTCAATGTGCCAGCCTGGGGAGCCAGCGGCGACCCGCTTCCCGTGACGCCCGAGTTGCCCACGCCTGACGAGTGCCGTCCCGTTGATCCGGTCACCCCTCAGGTCTCCCAATCCGAGGGGGAGGCGGCGGAGACCCCCGTTGGTTCTAAAAGCGAGGGGTCTGCGGGGGAGAGCGACGAGCCCCAGGAGTCGTCGACCCAACCCGACGGCAGCCAGGAGCCCACTCGCCCAGAGGGGGATGACCCTCTCGCCTAGCGGGTCGTACGTGACGAAAAGAGCCCTGCCACGTTTTTGCAAGCATATGGATATCCCGCCCCTCTCGGCAGCTACCTTGTGGGGAACGGGGGACCGTAAGGTCCTTGTGCCCTTGGTAGCATAGATGTGGGGTCTGCGTGTTGTTGGTGCCGTGGGAGTGGCCGCAAGCCCTCCCGCGGCATCGTGTGTTAACATCGCACCTTGACCTTTCCTGCTCCGGAGGCAACCTTCACTAACCGGAGCCGTTTAGCCCAGAGGAGGTGACCACATGAAGGCTTATGAACTGCTGTATTTTGTCGATCCCGCAAGCACCGAGGAGACCCGCGCTGGCGTCATGAAGCGTATTGACGTTGCTGTTTCCGAGAATGGTGGCAAGGTCGACAACGTCGAGGACTGGGGCAAGCGCAAGCTCGCCTACGAGATCGACAAGCTCACCGAGGGGGATTACACCCTCATCAACTTCCATGCAGACCCCGCACAGATCGCCGAGCTCGACCGAGTTCTGCGCATCAACGATGCCGTGAAGCGTCACATGATCGTGTGCCGCTCCGACAGGGACTAGTCATGAGAGGCGGGCATTGCGCCCGCAGATGAGAGGCAGTGAGCGACGTGAGCATTAACAGGGTGAACATCTCCGGCAATCTTACACGCGACCCGGAGCTCAAACAGACCCAGGGTGGTACCGCCATCCTGTCGTTTGGCGTGGCGGTCAACGACCGCCGTCGCAACCCGCAGACGGGCGAGTGGGAGGATGTTCCCAACTTCGTTGACTGCGTCGTCTTTGGCAACAGGGCGGAACCCCTGAGCCGTTTCCTCTCCAAGGGCTCGAAGGTTGCCATCGAGGGCAAGCTTCGCTACAGCTCCTGGGAGCGCGACGGTCAGAAGAGGAGCAAACTCGAGGTCGTCGTCGACGAGGTCGAGTTCCTCTCGTCCAGGAGCCAGCAAGGCGGCGGTCAGGGCTACGAGCCCCGCAACAACGGGGCGTATATGTCCTCTCCCTCGCCGAGCTACGCAGCACCCGCGCCCGCGGCAAACCCACAGCCCCAGCGTCCCGTCCAGACCCCGCCCCAGGCGGACGTCTACGACGAGGACATCCCGTTCTAGTGAGTAGGTGGCGCAAGCCACCAGTTGAAAGGCAACAAAGACATGGCTAAGCAAAGGCAAGTTGAACAGCGCCAGCCGCGTCGCAAGTACTGCCAGTTCTGCAAGGAGGATGTCGAGTACATCGACTACAAGGACACCCAGCTCCTTCGCAAGTTCATGACCGACCGCGGCAAGATCAAGCCCCGTCGCGTCACTGGCGCCTGCACGCAGCATCAGCACGACATCGCGGTCGCCATCAAGCGCGCCCGCGTCATGGCACTTCTGCCCTACACGGTCCCCGTGGTCTCCAGCCGCGGCGGCCGCAACCGCGGGTAGAGGTTCCAAAGGGCTAAGGACCGCAATCGTTGAGCGACAGCGAGAAAAAGAACGGGCCGGTCAGGCCTGACGGTATGGGCGAGAGCCGCGAGGTCATCCCATTTGGCACACGTGGTCAGGGGGATGGCATGGGGCAGATGCGCTACCGGCGGGGAATGATGTGGTCCATCCTTGGCGGTGCCTGCGCTCCCCTGAGCGCAGAGATCGCGGCGGTCCTGACGACGTACGGCCTCTCGTTCGTGAACGAGAGCGACGACCGGGGATCGGTCAAAACGGCGGCCCTTGTGGCCGCGGGTGCGGGGATTGTCGTCTCTATCCTCTACAACCCCTGGCAGATCCCAATGTCCGTCCTGATCGCGCTCGTCTGTCTCGCCATGGTCCGCACGGTCTATGGCAGGCAGGTGACCGTGGGCAGGGTGAGTCTCGCCATCATCGCGGCCACGCTGGTGGTGCTTGCCTCGGACTCGGTGGCCGCGGCGTTCAACGGTACCTCGGTGCCAGCCGCGTTTGACGGGGTCCTCCGCCAGATGGGTGCCTCGTATGGGGGTTCCATGAACCTTACAATGAGCTCCCAGGTGGAGGTGGCACGAAAGCTCGTGGCCTCTTACTGGCCGTTGGCTTACCTATGCGCAGCCGGGGCGATCGTCCTGTTTGCGCACTGGGGGACCAAGTTGGCTGCGCGCCAGATGAACGTGAGCCTCCCCGTTGGAAGACTCTCGTCCTACGACGCGCCGCGGTGGGTGGGCGTTGTGTTCGTCCTGTCCGCTGCCGCAGCCATGGCGCCGAGGTACCTCACGAACCTCAGCCCCCTGGTTGGGTTCGTTGGCACCAACGTCCTCGTGGCGGCTCGCGTGGCGCTTTCCCTGCAGGGTACGGCGCTCATCGTGTGGTTCCTGGAAAGGAGGGGCTTTGGTCCCTTCACCAGGGCGCTTGCGGTCATGGTGGCGGTCTGGATCGAATGGTCGTTTGCCGTCGTTGGCATTGTGGGCCTCGTCGACCTCCTCGCTAACTTCCGCGGCATTGGTCGCGGTAGGCAGGGGAGAGAGGCTGGCCCAGGAGAGAAGAGCAAGGAGTCGGCTTAGGCCGACCAACCGAAGGAGTTCCCATGAAAGTCATCCTTTTGGGTGAGCTCAGGGGCAAGGGTGGCGAGGGAGACGTCGTGGACGTCGCCCAGGGCTACGCGGAGAACTATCTGTTCCCCAACCGCATCGCCCAGCCCGCGACCCCGGGCAACCTGAAGCAGCTTGAGGAGCGCCGCGCGGGCATCGAGAAGCGCGAGGCCAAGCGCCTCGCTGACGCGCACGCCACCAAGGAGCTGCTCGACGGCAAGTCCGTCACCGTGGAGGCCAAGGTCGGCGAGAACGACCAGCTGTTTGGCTCCATCACCACCGCGCAGATCGTCGCCGCGATCAAGGACCAGCTTGGCGTCGAGGTCGACCGCAAGCGCATCGGCCGTGGCGCGACCATTAAGACCGTCGGCAAGCATCCCGTCGAGGTCAACCTCTATCGCGACATCAACGCGGTCGTTACCGTCCTCGTTGGCGTGAGCGAGGAGGAGGCCGAGCCCGAGGAGTCCGAGGAGGACGCCCAGGCCGACGAGAACGTTGCTGCCGAGACCGAGGCCGCTGCCGAGTAGCAACCTCTGTCGGAGGGAAATCAACATTTTCCTGGCGGGTACGTCTTTGGGCTCGTAGCGCCAAAGGTCACTGTGGCCCCCTATCGGGTTCTGTCCGACGGGGGGCCACTGCATGTCGAATGCCAGTAATAAGGCTCTCACCTGCGGTTATTTGACACCTTGTGCCTTTGCGAGTGAATAGTCCCACGTCAATGGGTTAAACCACTGAAAAAGCCCTGCTATGGATGTGTAAGGCGAGAGGATTCGTTGGCGACTTCCTCAAAATGTTGAAAACTGTGAAAACTTCTAACGCCCCCGCTAGACGCGTCACAGTGTCAACAATGCCCAGTTGGGTTGATGCCATTGATGTGGTGGTCTGGCCAATGTCGCGTTGCCCCACTCGAAGAGTATTGACGCGAATGTATGCAGGGGGTCTTCAGGCGTGCGGATGGCGCACGCTCCCGATGGGCACTTGGGTTGCGATGCCATTGGGCCCGAAGGAACTATAGTTAGACGAAATGCACCCATCACCGGAGGTCCCATGCAAGACGCCCCCATCGACTACGACAGAGATCCGACGCCGCCTGCCGGTGACGCCTCGATGCCGCAGGACCTTGCTGCCGAGAAGTCCGTTCTCTCTGCGATGCTCCTCTCGCAGGACGTTCTGCAGGAGTGCCTGATCGACCTGGAGGAGCAGGACTTCTACCTCTACTCCCACAGGCTTATCTTCCTGGCAATGAGCGAGATGTTCGACCGGGGGAAGCCCGTGGATCCCATCTCGCTGGCCGACCACCTCAAGTCACAGGGGCAGCTTGACCGGACTGGAGGCATGGCGTACCTCCTTGAGCTCAATGGTGATTCGTTTGCCCTTGCGAGCTGGCGTCACCATGTCGAGATCCTTCACCGCGACTCCACCCTGAGGGCAATCATCGCGGCGTCTGCCAAGATCACGGCTCTTGCGTTTGACGCCCCGGAGGACACCAATGAGGTCGTGGACTCCGCCGAGAACCTCCTTCTCAACGTCACCAACCGCGAGATAGGCGACAGCTACAGCGACCTTGCCGATGTCATGGGTGACCTGTACACCGAACTGGGGGAGGCGTGCCAGAACCCCGAGGGCTCCCTGGGTGTCATGACTGGATACTCGGGCATCGACCAGCGTCTGCAAGGGTTGCGCCCCGGCCAGATGATCGTCATCGGAGCGCGACCGGGTGTCGGAAAGACCTCCTTCGCGCTCAACCTCGCCGTCAATGCGGCCGCTCACGGGGCGTCCATCGCGTTCTTCTCGCTCGAGATGAGCAAGGTGGAGATTGCGCAGCGCCTCCTGTCCGCCCAAGCACGCATTCCGCTTTCTGCCATCCGTGGCGCCCGCATCCAGGACAACCAGTGGCCGACCATCCTCGAGGCCACCCGCGACCTATCCAAGCTCGACATCATGATTGACGACACGCCCGGCACCACGGTGACCGAGATCAGGGCAAAAGCCCGCAGGATGCTGCAGGGCAAGGACCACGGCTTGGTCCTTCTCGACTACCTGCAGCTTCTCTCGCCCCCGGCGGGACGTCACAGGGCGGACTCCCGCGCCACGGAGGTCAGCGAGATGTCTCGTGGCATCAAGATCATGGCAAAGGACCTCGAGGTCCCCGTCGTCGCCCTCTCGCAGCTCAACCGTGCCGTCACCGACCGCAAGGGTAAGAGGCCCGAGCTGAGCGACCTGCGCGAGTCGGGCTCCATCGAGCAGGACGCCGACGTCGTCATCCTCCTGGACCGCTCCATGACCGAGGAGGAGGCCGAGTCGAGCGACCGCCCCGACTTCAACGTGACCAACTTCATCATCGCCAAGAACCGCTCGGGCCCGCTCGACATCGTCCCGCTCACCTTCCTCCCCGGCTCCACCAAGTTCGTGGAGGTGGACATGCACCACGACTAGGCTGGGCAAGTGGTGGCTCCGAGTGCCCCCGCAGTCTGGGATGGGCTCAGGCGGGTCCGTCGTATACTTGACTGAGTATCGAACGCAGCTTCGAGAGGGGACTCAATGCCGGCATCAGTGCTAGTTGGAACTCAGTGGGGAGACGAGGGCAAGGGTAAGGTCACCGACCTCATCTCTGGCGAATTCGACGTGGTCTGCCGCTATGCCGGTGGTGCCAACGCGGGACACACGGTAATTGCCAACGGGCACAAGCTCGCGCTTCACCAGGTGCCCTCGGGCGTCATGTACAAGGGCGTCTATCCCGTCATCGGTAACGGCTGCATCGTCGATCCCGAGGTGCTTCTGGGCGAGATCGATGTCCTGGAGAAGCAGGGCATCTCTTGTGGTGACCTCAAGATCTCTGGCAACGCGCACATCGTGATGCCCTATCACAAGGACCTCGACGGCGCACACGAGAAGAAGCTCGGCAAGAACCTCATCGGCACAACCAAGCGCGGCGTCGGCCCCTGCTACATGGACAAGATGAACCGCACCGGCCTGCGCATCCAGGACATGCTCGACGAGCACATCTTCCGCGAGAAGCTGGAGAGCGCGCTCGCCTACACCAACCCCATCCTCGAGAAGGTCTACGAGCTCCCCACCTATACGGTCGACCAGATCTGCGAGACCTACCTCCCCTATGCCGAGCGCATCCGTCCCTACATCGTGGAGAGCTCGCTCTTTCTCAACGAGCAGCTCGAGCAGGGGAAGAACATCCTCTTTGAGGGCGCGCAGGCGACGATGCTCGACATCGACCACGGCACCTATCCGTTCGTGACCTCCTCCAACTGCACCGCCGGCGGCGCGGTGACCGGGTCGGGCGTGGGCCCCACCCGCATCGACCGCGTCCTGGGCGTTGCGAAGGCGTACCTGACCCGCGTTGGCTCCGGTCCCTTCCCGACCGAGCTCTTTGACGAGGTCGGAGACAAGCTGGGCGAGGTCGGCCACGAGTATGGCGTGACCACCGGCCGCAAGCGTCGCTGCGGGTGGTACGACGCGGTCGTGGTCAACTACGCCGCACGCGTCAACGGGCTCACCGACCTGGCAATCACCAAGCTCGACGTCCTTGGGTGCCTGGACCAGATCAAGGTCTGCGTGGCGTACGAGTGCGATGGCAAGCGCTACACCACGGTGCCCGAGCACCAGAGCGTGTTCTACCACGCAAAGCCGGTGTACGAGACCCTTCCGGGCTGGAAGTGCGACATCTCGGGCGTTCGCAACTTCTACCAGCTTCCCCGTGAGGCAAAGGACTACATCGACTTCCTGGAGCAGCTCGCCGGCGTGAGGGCCTCTATCATCACCGTCGGTCCCGACCGCGAGCAGACAATCAACCGCTACTGGAATTAGCCTTGGCCGTGGATTCCGCCCGCAAGGGCTTTGCCATAGTGTGCGATAGCGCGTGCGACCTCCCCCTCTCCAACCTGGAGAGGGCCGGGGTCGCGCTTGTGCCGCTCGTCGTCCGCGTGGCCGGTCATAGCTATCGCGACTGCATCGACCTCAATCCGGTCGACTTCTTCGTGGAGCTCTCCTCAACCAAGGGACAGGTGACCACGTTCACCCCCGCGGTCGAGGAGTTTGAGAGGGTCTATCGCTCCCTCGTCAACAGGGGGTACACCGACATCGTCTCGTTGCATGTCTCGTCTCGCATCCGCGATGCGTACGACCTCGCCGTCAAGGCCGCCCACAGGGTTCGTGAGGCAAACGTGCACGTGGTGGACACCAAGTGCGTCTCTGGTCAAATGGCGCTCGTCCTCGCGCGTCTCGTCCTCGACCGCGACGCCGGCATGTCGACGGAGGCGGCGGTAGAGGGTGCGGTGAAGGTTGCCGAGTCGGCGCGGGCGCTCATCATCCCCGCTCCCGATGCCAGCCCGACGCTCGTTGGGGCCCGCGTCCACCACGGTCTTCTCGGCCGAGCCGACTCCCTGCGCGTTCGCGCGCTCGGGGTCCGTCGCTGCTTCTCAATTGGCGACGACGGCGTTGCCGTGGAGCAGTTCCGTTCCACGGACATTCGGCTCCTCGCCGGCAACATGGCGCGCTCGATGAGCTCCTACTCGCAGGTGGTGGGCCCGCTTACCTACGTTGAGATCAACGCGGGCGTGCCTCGGCTCCTCTCGACCATCGAGAAGCCGCTCGACACCAACGAGTTCGAGGCGAAAAGGGCGGCGATTCTCAACACCAACCCCACGACCACGGCACTCCTCGGCGTCGGAGCGGTGGGCCTTGCCTACGTGCCGCAGTCGCTCCTTCCTGCCGAGGAAGCCGCTGGTATCCTGCGCTACATTCCCTGACGGGTGACGTTTGGAGGAAAGCATGAGTAACGAAGAGAAGGTAGACATCCTCTTGCTTGGCTCGGGTGGGCGTGAGCATGCGCTCCTCGTGAAGCTGGCCGAGTCTCCCCGCGCGGGGAAGCTCTGGGTGGCCCCGGGCAACGGGGGCATGCTGGCGATGGCGAGCCAGGCGGACTGCGACCAGGACTCCCCCGAGGACGTCGCGAGGTTCGCGCGCGAGAACGGGATTGGCCTCGTGGTGATCGGGCCAGAGGCGCCGCTCGTCAACGGCGTTGCCGACGCGGTCCGCGCCGAGGGCATCCCCGTGTTTGGTCCCTCGGGCGTGGCTGCCCAGATGGAGGGCTCCAAGAAGTTCGCCAAGGAGGTCATGGCCCGTGCCGGCGTTCCCACGGCAAGCTACCGCTCCTTCACGGAGCAGGCCCCCTGCGAGGAGTACGTTCGTAAGCTGGCCGGCCCATGCGTCGTGAAGGCCGATGGCTTGGCGGCGGGCAAGGGAGTCATCGTCGCCCAGAGCACGGAGCAGGCGCTCGAGGGCGTTCGCGAGTGCTTTGGCGGGAACTTTGGCGAGGCGGGCTCCACCGTGGTGGTGGAGGAGATGCTCGAGGGGCCCGAGTGCTCGCTCCTCGCCCTCACCGACGGCACCACGCTCATTCCGCTTGCGACCTCGCAGGACCACAAGCGCGCCTACGATGGCGACCTTGGCCCCAACACGGGCGGCATGGGCGTGTACTCTCCCGTGCCCATCCTCCTGCCTGGCGAGCTCGAGAAGATGGTGGACATCGAGCAGAGGGTCATCGACCAGCTGCGTGCTGACGGCATCACGTACAGCGGCTGCCTCTATGGTGGCTTCATGCTCACCAAGGACGGTCCCAAGGTCCTGGAGTTCAACGCCCGCTTTGGCGATCCGGAGACCCAGGTCGTGCTGCCCCGCATGAAGGGCGACCTGGTCGAGGCGTTCCTCGCCTGCGATGCCGGCACGCTCGACCCCTCGACCATCGGCTGGGACGACGACTGGGCCGTCTCCGTCGTTCTCACGAGCGCCGGCTACCCTGGCCACTACGAGAAGGGCAAGGTCATCACGGGAGTCGACGAGGCAAACAAGATGGAGGGCGTCACCGTGTACCACGCCGGGACCAAGCTCGGCGAGGATGGCAGCCTGCTCACCAACGGTGGCCGCGTGCTCGACGTTACTGCCGTGGCGGACACCTTCGAGGCGGCGCGAAACCGTGCCTACCAGGCCTGTGACAAGATCTTCTTCGAGGGAAAGACCTACCGTCACGACATTGGCATCAAGGCCATCAAGGGCCGTCAGAACCTGTAGGTCTGGGAGGTGCGAGAAATGTCATCACCCAAAGATGCGGACAGGGACGACGAGGGGGCCTCGCCCCTCGCCGGTGCGCTAAGGAGCGTGAGGGACTCAGCCCTCGCCTTTACCTACGACGGTGACCGCTCGTCACAGGACCACGTCTCGGGCGAGCCCAAGCGTCGCGACCTCGTCCTGGGTGACGAGGACCCTCGTGACGCTGCCCTGACCGAGCACGTGGACACCGAGCAGGTGGAGTGGCGTGGAAAGATCTTTGACGTCGACCGGCTGAGGGTCACCCTCCCGGACGGGCGTCCTGCCATCAGGGACGTTGTAAGGCATCCTGGTGCCGTTGCAATCGTTGCCCTCACCGAGGACGGCAGGATCTGCCTCGTACGCCAGTACCGTGCGGCACTGGGCAGGGTCACGGTCGAGATTCCCGCGGGAAAGCTCTCTCCCGGCGAGGATCCCCTGGACTGCGCCTCGCGAGAGCTTTTGGAGGAGACGGGCTTCAGGGCTCGCAACATTGCGTTTCTCACCACGATTGCCACGTCAGCCGGCTTTGCCGACGAGCTCATCCACATCTACATGGCAACTGACCTCTCGCTTGACCACTCGAGCCCGGATGCCGACGAGTTCATCAACGTCGACCTGGTGAGCCTTCCCGAATTCGTGGACGCGGTGCTCGACGGGCGGATCGAGGACGCGAAGACCGTGATAGGTGCCCTCATCTGCGACGCGGTCTCGCGTCGCCTGGCGCCAGACGCGGAAACGGCTTCCGAGTGACAAAACGGCCTCGTCTTCTCCCCATACGTGCAGTTGGGAAGAAGACGAGGTCGCATTAAGAAACGGATGCGATTCATTATCTATACTCAGACCTCGTGGGCCGCGTCCGCGTTGTGACCATACGTTCGTTACGGGAGACTTCAGATGGCAAAGAAGAGAGAGGGAGCGCGCAGGGAGAAGGACGCCCTCAACGCCGAGCAGGCCGAGAAGCTCTTTGCCACCGTCGACGAAACCGGCCACACCAACGAGGAGACGGCCCGCAAGGAGCGTCGGCATCGCGAGCAGGCGGGCCAGGGAGTCGACATCGACCCGCTGTCCCAGGCTGACCCCTCCGGCTCAAACGTTGGCACCACCATCACCCGCACCGCCATCGGATTTGTAATCGTCATCCTCCTGGTGGTCGTGCTCGGCCAGGTCTCGTGCGCCGCTGCGCGCCGCGCGAGCACCGCAAACCTCTCCGAGGACGTGAGCGTCTCAACTGTTGCCTCCGCCCTTGAGGGAGGCGTGGAGTGGGGCAACGGCTTCACGCAGTTCCCCGAGGACTTCCAGGTCGTCGAGGCGGACGAGAACACCCATCGCATCGAGGTCACGGTGACGGACACCACCTCGACCAACGAGCTCGAGGTGTTCTCCGGCTCGCAGATTCAGGCAACGGCCCTTGCGGTCAACGCCCTGCTCAACCCCAACGTCAACACCGTCATCTATCACGTCAACGTCCACGAGGGCGAGAACGGCAAGATTCAGACGTCGAGCCTGTTTGGCTTCCTCAAGCCCACGGGCGAGACCAAGACGCTGATGACCTTCATCTGGACCAAGACCAACACGTCCTCGGGCGTCAAGTTCAACTGCACCATCACGGGCATAGATGCGGACATGCAGAAGAAGCTGCACGACAGCATCACCTCGTCGTTCACACCGTCCGAGATCATCAGCTCCGTCCTCGGAAGCAGCGACTCGAGCGACAGCAGTAGTGACGACGACCTGATCGTGGATCGCACGGACACATCCTCGAGCGACGAGGCGGATTCGTCTGTGACTTCCGCCTCGTCGGCAAGCTCCGACTCCGCTGGCTCCAAATCCGCTGGAAAGTAGCGCAATGGGGGGAGGGGACCGTCCACAAGGGCGGTCCCCTCCCGTCTTTTCATGGCTTTAGCCTGTGTCGCGCCACGCGCGACACAGAGAACCACCCGCT
>ERZ1643246.199-NODE-199-length-79267-cov-40.537431_pt1 | contig 79267 bp, 76 predicted proteins | sample MGYA00579265_ERZ1643246 | MGnify/ENA primary metagenome ERZ1643246 (study PRJEB29033, sample SAMEA4952261) | chicken gut metagenome | biome: Broiler Chicken; feature: Gastrointestinal Tract; material: Caecum | place: Ireland | collected 2018 | study: Broiler... | reverse complement strand
CCTTGGACAGGACGGATTGTTGCGCCCTTCTGAGGGAAGGTTTTCATAACAAAAAAGCCACTTACTCTTGCTGAAAAGAATAAGCGGCTCATCAAGCAGCGATATGTAATTTTACATCTTCTTCACCGGGGCGCACATGGCTTTGAGCAGAAGTTCATCCAGGCAGCCGGTGTCCCGGTTTTCACGGAGCATAGTATTGCGCAGGTGGTTGAGGCTCTGGATGACTATGCTGTTCTCGGCGGGGGTGAGGTATATCTTGAATTTCCGTTTTTTCATAGGGCGTTCCTCCTTTACGCTTTCATTATATGTAGAAAGAACGCTGCACCGCAAATGTGCGAGTTCGTCCACTTGAAACGTAACAGCGGCAACTCAGAAGAACAAGATAAACTGGATTCGGTTTGGTCAAATCCTGACAAATCAGGACATCCCCTTCAAAAGAAAAACCGTTCACAAAGGCCGTCATGGAATCGAAAAAATGAAGGGGAAAATGCCCTCTAAAACACCCCGATTTCGGCTCGCAGTTGCCCCATTTTTTAATCATAACGGGGTCAAAAAGGGCCTGTTGCCCCATTATTAATCAAGAAAAACCGGGTCAGGCGAGGTCAAATCCTTCCAAAATCGGACAAAGGACAACAGACTTTTTGGAAAGGAAAAAGCCCGGAAAACCGCATGGTTCCGGGCTTTTTGAGCATTTTTGAATTGGTTTGTCGGGCCTGTTATCTCTTGGAGAACTGAGGCGCGCGACGGGCAGCCTTGAGGCCGTACTTCTTACGCTCTTTCATTCTCGGGTCACGTGTAAGGAATCCTGCTGCCTTGAGAACCGGTCTGTAATCAGCATCTGCCTCAAGGAGAGCTCTTGCGATTCCGTGACGGATTGCTCCAGCCTGTCCTGTATAACCACCGCCGTGTACGTTAACGATCACATCGAACTTATCTGTTGTCTCTGTAGCCACGAGCGGCTGGCGAACAACAACCTTCAGAGTCTCAAGTCCGAGATACTCGTCAATGTCTCTTTTATTGATCGTGATCTTACCTGTTCCAGGTACAAGATAAACTCTTGCTACTGATTTTTTTCTTCTTCCTGTTCCGTAATATTTTGCGTTAGCCACTGTTATATCCTCCTTTCAACCTTTACCTAAAATGTGAGAACTTCCGGCTTCTGAGCCTGATGTGCATGCTCTGGGCCAGCGTAAACATGAAGCTTCTTGATCATGTCTCTTCCCATAGGTCCTTTCGGGAGCATTCCCTTAACAGCCAGCTCGATAACCTTCTCAGGTTTCTTTGCCATCATCTCGGCAAGTGTTGTCTCTTTCATTCCTCCTACATAATCAGAGTGATTATAGTAGATCTTCTGCTGTAATTTCTTTCCTGTAACTTTTACTTTCTCCGCATTGACTACGATCACATAGTCTCCTGTGTCGATGTGCGGTGTATATTCCGGTTTATTCTTTCCTCTGAGCACTTTAGCGACCTCAGATGCAAGACGTCCTAATGTGCAGCCTTCAGCGTCAACCACATACCATTTTCTTTCAATCTTGTCAGGGTTAGCCATATAAGTTTTCATGGGTATTCCTCCTATAATAATCATCAGATAACATTTGCATATATATGTGAAATCAGCACACTCCGGGGCTATGGCGTATACTGTTTCTCCCGTTTTCACGCTGTACTATTATAGTACGCGGCATTTTCCCTGTCAAGCTTTTTTTGATCTGTCACAGCGAATCTCTGCTCATTTTCTCCGATCATTTTGTATCTGTCACCGGAGTTCCTGATGCTGTGAACCGCTCCTCTCCGATGCGGGCGCATCTGAAAACCTTCTGCGCAGCAGAATCAGCGCCGCTGCTGAAGCGCCCGCCAGGATCGCAGGCGGCGCCCACAGCAGATCCGCGCAGCTGTCTCCCGTCTCCGGGCTGGCAGCATTCCTGCCGTATGAAGCACCGGACGCCGCCCCCGCGGTTCCGCTCACCGTACTGTTCAGTTCCAGCCTCGGGATCTTCTGCGTAGGCTCCAGGAATGAGGGCAGATCCGTCTGCGCACCTGAATTTTCCTTCTTCTCTACAATAGCAAACAGGCTGAACTGATCTGTCTCGAACACTGCCATGCCGTTCTCGACGGTAAAAGCCAGTTCCGTCCGCTGTCCGTCCATGCTGATGTGATACACCGCCAGTCTGTCCGCCGCATATCCGGTCGGGATCGGAACAGATATCCTCACGGCTCCACCGGGCTCCACCGCATTCCCTGTCAGATCAAAGAACCGGATATCATAGATCCGGAACTGGTCTGCAGTTACCGACAGGAGCATACTGAGCAGCTCATAATTCTGCCCGCTCTCCAGCGGCGTCACCCACATGATCGTCCCCAGAGGGATCGCAGAGACATCCGCCTCCGCTGAAATACCGGTCGCCGGGTCCGTCATCTGCCAGCTCTGCCGATCTTCTGCTCCAGTCTGAGAATCCTCGTGACCGGCCGGCTGTTCCCCGGTCTGCTCCGATCCTCCCGTCTTATCCGTATCTTCCGCCGCATCTGCTTTTTCCGTCTCAGATGGTTCTTTCGTCTCGCCCGGTCCTCCCGGCACTTCCGCCTGAGCCGGATTTTCTCCAGTCTGATCCTCGCCCTCCCCGGTTTTAACCGCGGTATTTCCGGCAGCTTCATCTGCCTGATCACTCATTGTGACAGCGTTTCCTTCCGCCGCTGAAAGGTCGGCTGCACTCTCCAAAGCGGCAGAGTCATCTCCCGGAGAAAGGCTTTCCTCCGCCAAGAGATTTCCGGGTATCATCGCAGCCGTGAGCATGCCCGCCAGGAGGAGAGCCGCTGCCTTTCTGCCTTTTCTATGATTCGCTCTCAATCTAATCCCTCCATCCGCCGTTGTCCAGTCTTAGAACAACCCTTTTTTTCAGTATATCCTTTTGGGAAAATCATGTCAATTCAGGGCTTGGTCCCGTTTTCGCCAGTTTTTCTGCAGGTGTAACTGTTCCCACCTGTGCAGCCCGCATGCACTCTCGCTGCGCTGGCACGCCGCAGGTTTACTGAATGGTGAAGTCCTTAAGATCAAGCTTCCCCTTCCCAAGATAGATAACATACAGCGGCCGCACCCCGGGCCGTATCCTCAGCCTACTCTCCGCCTGCTTCCACTTCCACGACGGCGCCACCGGGATCTGCGCGATCTTCTTCTCCCCGTCTGTCACGACAAGACGGCCTTTCGCAAGTCCTCTGAAGGTGATACCAATCTTCCGTTCATCGCCTGCGAACTGAAAATATTTAAATCCCGCACGGCACCCGTTCCCCATGCAGGAAATATATTGGTCCGGGGAATCCTCTCGGTCACGCCCCGTCTGTCTGAAGCAGAGCTCCAGCGGATGCAGGAAACGGAAGCACAGATAGAACCGGTTGCCCCGCCGCTTCTGCAGACTGCAGGCGATTCGCACCTCATAAGTGCCTTTCCCGCTCAGCGGACCTCCGTTCAGTCCGCAGGACGTCATCTCCGACTGCCGGAACCTTCCATCCTCCTCCAATATAAGCTCCTCTGCGCATGCCTGGCGGGAATACTGCGACCGGTCCGTCTGCCGATGATAAAAGATGTAGTACTTCCCGTTCAGCTCCAGGATCGATCCATGTGTATTTCCTGTAAAATTCGACGCCGTCCGGGGAACTGTATGTCCGGGCAGGCCGATGTCGCCGTTGCTCACCAGAACGCCGCCGAAACGAAAGCCTCTGTCCGGGAAATCTGATACCGCATAGCATAGTTCATGTCCCTGGTGGGAAGAATAGATAAAATAGTATTTTCCTCTGATCTTCCGCATCGACGAGGCTTCAAAAAACGGATGTTCCGCGTAAGCAGTCCTCTTCGCCCTGCGGATGCCCGGCACGATCGTCCTGGGTGCTTCTTTTACCGTGACCATGTCCGGCTCCAGAAGCGTCACCTGAGCGCCCGAGCGATTGACCTTTGTCCCCCAGGAGAGATGGATCTCGTAGGATGCCGGACACCATCCTGTATACAGATAGACTTTGTCCCCCTCTACATAAACTCCCGGATCAAACTGCACGGTGTCGCCTTTCTTCTCCCCCAGCCGCTCACCGTCCGCATAGTGTACATAGTCATAGAACTCGAACTTTCCTGCCGGCTCATCGCAGACTGCCACTCCGATCAAAAACTGTTTTCCCAGAAAGTAATAGAGATAATATCTTCCGTCCGGACCCTGCACACAGTCCGGTGCATAGAGATACATCTTTCCGTCCCTGTTTCCGGGATCGTCGGTGCGTTTCCATATCACGCCCTCATATCTCCAATCTGACAGATCATCCGCGGGAGCTGACCAGCAGACATAATCATTCATACAGAACTCTTTCCCGCCGAACCTGTCATGAGACCCATAAAGGTACACCCTGTCTCCGAAAAGTCTCGGCTCTCCGTCGGGAATATATTCCCAGCTCGGCAGAAAAGGATTTACAGCCTGTTGCTTCACCTTTCATCACCTTCCGTTTTCCTTGTTTGCTCTCAATAGAAAAGATTACTATCAGTATACCAGCAGCGCTTTTGCCGTGCAAACGAAAGGTATTTAGAGCAGATGCACATATTCTTTTCCAATCAAACGCTTTTTTTGTTCTTTTTTCACAATTTCTGTGCTATACTGTTAAGTGATATTTCTTAAATCCGGGGCAGGTTCCTGATTTAGGAAAAGAAGCGAAACATGCAATGATATTATTTAAAAAGGAAGGTACTGAATTATGTGGGCTTACAATGAAACTTTTTATCAGATATATCCTATCGGATTCTGCGGCGCGCCCGTGCACAATGACGGCGTCACTGCTCACCGCATCCTCAAGGTGGGAGAATGGGCGGAGTATCTCCAGGAACTGGGGATCGGCTCCATCATCCTCAATCCGATCTTTGAATCTGACAACCACGGGTATGACACAAGAGACTTTACTAAGATTGACTGCAGGCTCGGGACGAACGAAGATTTTGTCAAGGTCTGTCAGGAGCTGCACGATCATGATGTGAAGATCATGCTGGACGGCGTTTTCAACCATGTCGGAAGAGGATTCTGGGCATTCAAAGATGTGCAGGAAAAGAAGTGGGATTCTCCATACAAGGACTGGTTCGTCATCAATTTTGACGGCAACAGCTGCTATAACGACGGTTTCTGGTATGAAGGCTGGGAAGGACATTTTGAGCTCGTCAAGCTGAACCTCCGCAATCCAGCTGTCGTTGATTATCTTCTCGGCTGTGTAAAAATGTGGATCGAGGAATTCGGTATCGACGGTCTCCGTCTTGATGTCGCTTACTCTCTGGACCACGATTTCATGAAACGGCTGCGCCGCTTCTGTGAAGAGATCAAGCCCGGCTTTGCGCTGATCGGCGAAGTTCTCTTCGGCGACTATAACCTGATCGTCAACGATGAGATGCTCCACAGCTGCACGAACTATGAGTGCTACAAGGGTATTTACTCAAGCTTCAACAGCATGAACATGTTTGAGATTGCCCACTCCCTGAACCGCCAGTACGGTCCGGAACAGTGGTGCATCTACAGAGGCAAGCATCTTATGAACTTTGTCGACAACCACGATGTGACCAGGATCGCGAGCATCCTTACCAACAAGAATCATCTGCCGCTCACCTACGGCCTGCTCTTCGGAATGCCGGGCATTCCGTGCATCTACTACGGCAGCGAATGGGGCGAGGAAGGGGTAAAAGCGCCGGATAACGACTACGCTCTGCGCCCATGCTTTGACAGTCCGAAGCCAAATGAACTGACAGACTTCATCAAAAAGCTGATCGCCATCCGCAGAACAAGCGACGCGCTCTGCAATGGAATTTACCGCAATGTTGTAATCACCAATCATCAGCTTGTTTTTGAAAGAAAGACCGACAGCGAGAGAATCCTCGTTGCGATCAACGCTTCCGACTCTGAATTCACCGCCTCAAACGGAGAGCTTCACGGCAGTTATATTGAACTTCTGAGTCAGGATACGGCTTCAGGCGCTGCAGCCAAAGACAGCTCCGGAGCATCTGACGAGGAAACGGCAGATCCTTCTGCCACAGATACGCCTCAGGCAGAGTCTGCTGCGGCGGATCATTCTCCGTCGCAGACGCAGATCACGCTGAACGGCCAGCTTGTTCTGCCCCCGTACAGTGTACAGTATCTGAAATCCGTATAAAATTCTGTTCGCATAACAGGAGTATCAAAACGAGCGTCCCGGGAATGAAACAGCATTCCCGGGACGCTCGTTTTTCTTTTCTCAGGCAGCGGCCGTTTTTACTGCGGCATCCCTGGTTCTTATTCTTTTACAAGTACTTTGACGATCTCCGCCATGTACATCACATGATAGTCTTTTGCCGGATACCATTTTTCATCGATCCAGTCAGCAGTAAAGTACTCCGGTCCCATCGGCTGGCTGTACAGCTTTCTGCAGACAAAGATCATATCCGCTTCCTCAAAGGCTGTCGTTCCGTCCGTATAGTACGGCGTCAGCCCTGCCTCTTTCTCCTTGTCGCAGTCACGTCCGGATTTTGATCCGCAGATATTCAGAGCTTTCCTGTGCTCTTCTCCGTAGAAGGAAAGGGTAAACATCTCGCCGTTGTCGATGAATTCCTTCGTATATCTCTGGGGACGGATATAGACTGTTGCAACATTCTTTCCCCACATAATTCCCATGGCTCCCCAGCTTGCCGTCATCGTATTATGCTTCTTCTCATCTCCGGCTGTAACAAGCAGCCATTCTTTTCCGATTTTGGTGAACGGATTAAACTGAAGCTCCTCTGCATTCACTTCTCTGAATCCCATGTCTGATCATCCTTTCTCAAAAAGCTTTCTTTTGCCTGCTATTTTACGACTACTCTGCGGAAATTCTTTTTACCTTTTTTCACAATAATGCCTTCTCCCGCAAGCGCATCCTTTTCAAACGCCGCATTGATGTCGCCGACCTTCTCGCCGTCTACGGCTACACCGCCCTGCTGCACCGCACGTCTCGCCTCGGATTTGGACGGCACCAGTCCGCTCTTCACGAGCATTGTAAGGATGTCGATCACTCCATCTGTAAAATCCTCTTCTGTAAGCTCAGCCGTCGGCATCTGCGCCGCATTTCCTCTGCTGAACAGAGCACGCGCGCTCTCCTGCGCCTTCTGCGCCTCTTCCTCTCCATGAACAAGTTTGGTAAGTTCAAACGCCAGTATCTCTTTCGCAGTATTGAGCTGTGCACCCTCCCAGGAATCCATCTTGTCGATCTCCTCCAGCGGAAGGAAGGTCAGCATACGGATACATCTTAATACATCAGCGTCCGCGACATTTCTCCAGTACTGGTAGAAGTCAAACGGCGACGTCTTCTCAGGATCAAGCCAGACTGCTCCGGACTGGGTCTTGCCCATCTTCTTGCCCTCTGAATTCAGAAGGAGCGTGATCGTCATAGCCCCTGCATCCTCGCCCAGCTTACGGCGGATCAGCTCAGTTCCCGCCAGCATATTGCTCCACTGGTCGTCTCCTCCGAACTGCAGGTTGCATCCGTATTTCTGGAACAGTGCGTAGAAATCATATGCCTGCATGATCATGTAGTTGAACTCAAGGAAGCTTAATCCTCTCTCCATTCTCTGCTTGTAGCACTCTGCCGTGAGCATCCTGTTCACGGAGAAATGCGGGCCCACCTCTCGCAGGACTTCGATATAGTTCAGATCAAGCAGCCAGTCCGCATTGTTCACCATCAGAGCCTTTCCCTCTGAGAAGTCGATGAACTTGCTCATCTGCTTCTTGAAGCAGTCACAGTTGTGCTGGATCTGTTCCGGAGTCATCATGCTGCGCATATCCGTCCTTCCTGAAGGATCTCCGATATAGCCTGTTCCTCCGCCGATCAGTGCGATCGGCTTGTTGCCCGCTTCCTGAAGTCGTTTCATCAGGCAGAGCGCCATAAAATGTCCCACATGCAGGCTGTCCGCCGTCGGGTCGAATCCGATATAGAACACTGCCTTCCCATTGTTCACAAGATCTCTGATTCTCTCTTCATCCGTCACCTGGGCGATCAGTCCTCTCGCCTGAAGTTCCTCGTAAATTCCCATCTTCTTTCTCCTTTTCCTTCTATTCGTATGACGCCCCGGCGCCTCCCATTCCGACGGAGATCACTCCGGCGGAAAAAGAAAACGTCCTTACTGCTCATCGCAATAAGGACGTATGTCTGCCGTGGTACCACCTTACTTCACTGACACCGGTATGCGCAGTCGGCTCTGTCCGCCTCCGGCTGTCAGCCTCATTAAGAGCTGTAACGTGCTCTGCAACGTCGCAGCCTACTCATCTTCCACACTCAAGGAATCTTTTCGGTGCGAAGCTCAGGGATGTATTCACAAAACAACTGCATCATGCGCCTCTCATCATCCGGCTGCTTTCTGTTTTCTCAGTCATCTGCTACTTGTTCCCGTCAACGCTTGTCTCATATGTAGCAATCTTAGCCTATTGCGCCCGCTTTGTCAACCCTCTTCTCTCAGACGCCCCAGCACTCCGGCAGCGCTCCTGACCTGATCCTCATCTGTCTGCCAGATCTCAAACTCACTGAATCCGGGAATCCCCATCGGGACTCCTTCCCGCCGGAATTCCATACGGCTGTCCGTCACCTTTTTTCCAGACATATGGAATGCTCTAATGCCGGTACAATCAGCCAGCTTTCCAATGATCTCCGGGGTGATTCCCGCGCCCGCCAGTATCTGGATCCGCCCTTCAGCCTTCTCCGCGAGTTCCGCCAGAAGAGAACGTCCCTCCCACGCAGAGCTCTTCTGACCGCTGGTGAGGATCGTATCGATCCCAAGCGATACGCACTGTTCCAGAGTCTCATACGGATCACGGCACACATCGAAAGCCCGATGCAGTGTGATGCCCATGTCTCCCGCAGCATCCGTCAGTTCCTTCATCTGCTCCATATTAAGAGTCCCATCCGGATTCAGTATGCCGATCACGATTCCGTCTGCGCCCAGATCCCGGAACATCTCCACCTCCTCTTTCAGCGTCTGAAACTCATAATCATCATAGCAGAAGTCTCCGAATCTCGGTCTCAAAAGAGTCCGTACTTTCAGATCCGTATATCTCCTCACCTGCTTAAAAAGCGCCGGGCTCGGCGAGAGCCCTCCGATCACCAGACCGGAACAGAGCTCGATCCGGTCAGCGCCGCCCTTCTGGGCCGAAACCGCAGACTGCACGCTGTCCGCGCACACTTCAAGAATATATGACATCGTCTCTTTCCTCCTAAAACAGCATTCAAAAAGGAACAGGGTGAACTCCAATATAAACACCCTGAAACTCAATTGGGGACGCAGCGAAACTGAATCCGTCTGCGTCCCCAATCTCAAAAGGGATTATCATATGTATGTTTTTACTTGCAAAGTTTTTTGAACTCGTCAGCTACAAACTGAACCTTTGTTCCGACGATTACCTGAACGGAAGTCTTTCCAGGACGGATAACTCCTGCAACACCTGCAGATTTAATCTTCTTCTCGTCAACCTTTGTGTAATCCTTGATCTCAAGACGAAGTCTTGTGATGCAGTTGTCGATAGATGTAACGTTTTCTTTTCCGCCTACACCTTCAAGAATGATCTTTGCAACTTCTGTAAAGTTATCATTGGAAAGAACAACTTTCTTCTCTGCTTCCTGATCGTCATCCTCACGTCCCGGTGTCTTCAGATCGAATTTCACGATCGCGAAACGGAATACAACATAGAAGATAATAAACGCTGCGATACCGAGCGGAATGATCATCCATGTGTTCTGAGCTGCCGGAAGGGAAGCTGAGAAAATAAGGTCAGTAGCACCTGCCGAGAAACTAAATCCTGCGCGGAAGCCAACCAGTGTTGTAACAACTGAGAAGATACCGTAAAGGATAGCGTATACAAGGTACAGTGCCGGAGCAAGGAACATGAACCCGAACTCGAACGGCTCAGTAACACCGCAGACAAATGCTGCGATAGCTGCGGAAGCAACAAGACCGATAGCAGCCTGTTTCTTTCCAGGTTTCGCTGTGTGGACCATAGCGAGAGCAGCACCCGGTACACCAAACATCATACACGGGAAGAATCCTGACATGTACATACCAAGGCTCCATGTAACGTCTGCGCTTGTATCTCCTGCCCAGAAGTGAGTCAGGTCGCCAAGTCCGATGGTGTCAAACCAGAATACGTTGTTCAGCGCGTGGTGCAGACCGAACGGGATGAGCAGTCTGTTGAAGAATGCATAGAGACCAGCTCCGAAAGCTCCCAGGTTTGCGATCCCTTCGCCCAGCATAACCAGTCCTGTGAAGACGATCGGCCATACGAACAGAAGAACCACTGATACAATGATAGAAACAACACCGGCAACGATCGCTACGCAGCGCTTGCCGCTGAAGAATGACAGCCAGTCCGGAAGCTTCGTGCTCTTGAATCTGTTGTAGCACAGAGCACCGATGATACCGGCGATGATACCGATGAACGGGTTCTGGATCTTGTCAAATGCCAGTGTAGCATCTTCAGTAAGTGTTCTGATAACGGATACGTTTGCTGTTGACAGAAGATTCGTGATCATCAGCCAGGATACCAGGGCTGCAAGGCCGCCAGTACCGTCGTTATCTTCTGACATTCCTACACCTACACCAATCGCGAACAGGATCGCCATATTGTCAATGACAGCGCCGCCCGCTTTTACCAGATAGTATCCAATCTGCTCAGCAACAGAAAGGGTATATCCTTCTGCAAAGCCCTGCATTGTTCCCGGGCAGAGCAGATATCCGATACCCATGAGGATACCACAGATCGGCAGTGTCGCTACAGGAAGCATCAGGGATTTTCCTAATTTCTGTAAAAACTTCATACGTTTACCTCCTTCTTACATCTCTCATTGTTAATCCCTTTATCTATTTCAACCGGCTGCATCACCGGTCAAAATCAAACTTATTTCTGGATGACTACCGCGTCATCCCCCGGATTCACATCACTTCCGCTGATTCCCTCAACAGAAGCATAATCCGTTGTGTTGCAGACAAGCATCGGAGTGATGCTGTCATAGCCTGCTGCCTTCACCTTTTCCAGGTCAACCTCCAGAAGAAGATCGCCTTTCTTTACATGATCGCCTGCTTTTACATGACCTGTGAAACCGTCTCCGTTCATCTTGACCGTGTCCAGTCCCACATGGATGAGCACCTCAGCTCCGAAATCTGTGGTCATGCTGACTGCATGGAGTGTATCAAATACCATGCCGATCTCTCCGTCCGCCGGAGCATAGATCTTTCCCTCAGAAGGGATCACAGCCATTCCTTTTCCGAGCATCTCTTCCGCGAACGTAGGATCGCTCACCTGGCTCAGCGGAACTGCTTTTCCCTTAGCCGGAGCGCCGAGAACATATTTGTCTTCTTTCTTCTTAAAAAAATTGAACATCTTTCCTCCTATTCTTCTGCCATCGCGATCCGGCGGATATGGATGGACAGATACATAATCTCCTCCGCTGACAGCCTGCACCCAGCAGCCTCTTCAATATAATCGGCTATCTTCTCACTGCATGCATACTCCTTTGGATACTTCTTCTTCATCATCTCTGCCAGTTCACTCTCTTCATCAGGAAGAAGTTCCTTTCGGTACACCCGCTGAAGCAGGAATTTGACATGTGTGATGAACCTCTCATAATGCAGGCTTCCTTCATCCAGCCGGATCCCCAGCTCTCTGGTGACGATATCAAGAATATCTTTCATCTGATTTGGGAAATGGAGGGCGTCCCGGATATCTGTTCCGTATTCTGCGTTCACAAAATGCAGCGCGATAAATCCTGCCTCATCCTCCGGCAGACTCACATGAAGCCGCTCCCGGATCAGATCGATCGCATATCTGCCCAGCCCGTATTCCTGCGGATAAAATCTCTTGATCTCCCACAGAAGCGCGTTCTCTAAGTTGATCCCCTTCTGATATCTCTCGATCGCGAAATTGATATGGTCTGTCAGAGTCACATAGATACTCTGATTCAGCTTCAGCTTCAGAGTACTCTTCGCGTAAGAAATGATATCATTCGAGATCTGCGCATGCTCCAGAGGCATATTCGCCAGCAGCTCCTTGAACTGCTCCGCAACCCCCTGGCTCTCGATCCTGAAAACCTTCTCAATCTTTGAATTATCGATCACAGCACCGGCTCTCACTCCAAAGCCAATGCCTCTTCCCATCACCACTACTTCTCTTCCGGTCTCATCATAAGCAGAAACAATATTGTTGTTAATTACTTTCTCTACAGTCATAATCTGCCTTCCATAGGACAAAAAAACCAAATCTTATAAACACTCGTTTTGTTCTGTTTATAAAATTTGGTTTTGCCTGCCTCACAGTAACAATCCAGTACTATTTAATTCATATATAAACTATAGCAAAAAAACACAATAAAGTCAATGAAGAACTTTATTTTTTGTTTATAATGTTTATGATTTCTTTATTATTTGCATTACTGCTTTTTGCCGTTCACATAGACAGCTTTCACGTTCAGATCTGCATCAAGGAGAACGAAATCCGCATCCTTTCCTTCAGAAATGCTTCCACATCTGTCATAGATGCCGATTTCTTTCGCAGGATTAGCCGTTGCGCAGCCAACAGCATCCTCCAGCGGGATTCCCATTTTCTGAACTGCAACTTTCAGGCATCCCATAAGGTTCGTGGCCGATCCGGCGATCGTTCCGTCCGCGAGTGTCGCAAGCGGTCCTTTCACGAAGACATCCTGTCCGCCCAGCGTATACTGGCCGTCCGTAAGCCCGGTCGCCCTCATACTGTCACTGATCAGAATGACTCTGTCCCTTCCGAACATCGCGAATGTCGCACGTACAACCGACGGATGAATATGAACTCCGTCACAGATCAGTTCTACGTGGCACTTCTCATCGTCACGGGCAGCGCCGATCACTCCAGGAGCACGATGGCTGAACGGAGGCATTGCGTTGTAAAGATGAGTCACGTGGCTTGCTCCCAGTTCAAGCGCCTTTGCCGCCGTATCATAATCTGCTACGGTATGGGCAATAGAGATGACCACGTCATCCTTCATTTCTTCAATAAACTCCATGGCGCCCTCATTTTCCGGAGCAATGTCCACCAGTTTGATCAGTCCGCCTGATTCCTCCTGCAGCTTTCTGAAAAGCTGTCCATCACATTTGCGGATATGTTCTGCCGCCTGGGCGCCTTTCTTTTTCTCGCTGATAAAGGGCCCTTCCATGTTGATCCCGACCAGTTTGGCTCCCTCTTTTCCGTCATAGCTGCCGGCTGTCTTCATGATTTCATGAAGCTCCGACTCTGCCAGAGTCATTGTTGCCGGACAGATTGAAGTCACACCAACAGACGCCTCATACTTCGCCATATTCTTGATCGCATCAACGCTCGCATCGCAGAAGTCATCTCCCACACATCCGTGGAAATGAATATCCACAAGTCCCGGGATCATATAACAGCCTTCGCCGTCGATCACCTCGCCGTCCGCCTCATTTACCGGGACGAATCTTCCATCCCTGACTCCGGCTTCTCCTTCTGTAAAAACTCTGTCTTCCCCGAATATTTTTACATTCTTGATAATCATCTCTATGCTTCCTTCTTTCTCCTATCTCGGAATCTTTGATAAAGCCGCACTGTCTGCCACGATCACTACATCACTGTGAAGCTGAAGCACTGACGCCGGCACTTCCGGAGTAACCGGTCCGAAGAATGCTTTCGCTACAATATCAGCCTTTGCCTCACCGTTTACAACAAGAAGGATCTTCTTTGCTTTCATGATCGTTCCGATTCCCATTGTATATGCCTGTCTCGGCACATCGTCAGCAGAAGCAAAGAAACGTTTGTTTGCTTCGATCGTGCTCTCTGTCAGATCAACGCAGTGCGTCACCTTTGCAAAAGAGCTGTCCGGTTCGTTAAAACCAATATGTCCGTTGTGTCCAAGGCCGAGCAGCTGGATATCAACGCCTCCCATTGAACGGATCAGCTCCTCATATCTTGCACATTCTTTCTCCGCATCCGGTTCTGTTCCGTCCGGTACATGTGTATTGTCAGGATTGATGTTCACTCTGTCAAACAGATGTTTGTGCATAAAATAGTAGTAGCTCTGGTCGTTCGTCTTGTCGAGCCCTTTATATTCATCCAGATTGACTGTCTTCACCTCGCTGAAATCCACATCGCCTTTGTTGTACCAGTCAACCAGCTGATCATATGTACCGATCGGCGTGGAGCCTGTTGCAAGGCCTAAAACACAGTCCGGTTTCAGGATCACCTGAGCTGACAGGATGTTAGCCGCCTTTCTGCTCATCTCCTGATAGTCTTTTACCTCATAAATTTTCATCTGACTCATCCTCCTCAATTTTGTTTTTGTTCCAGGTGTTCCTCCAGCGGCGTCCCGCCCTGCTTCCCGGTGCGATTCCCGTTCTGCCACGCAGCTCGATTCCGCTCCGCTTCATCTCGCTGTGGCGTCCCGCCTTGCTTCCCGGCGCGATTCCCGTTCTGCCACGCAGCTCGATTCCGCTCCGCTTCATCTCGCTGTGGCGTCCCGCCTTGCTTCCCGGCGCGATTCCCGTTCTGCCACGCAGCTCGATTCCGCTCCGCTTCATCTCGCTGTGGCGTCCCGCCACATACCTCCGTGCGAAGCCGGTCTTTAGCAAGCCAGCTTGCACAGCCCGCCTCCACACGGAGGTGCGTGGCAGAACGGGATACAAAGAAACCAGATTTTCAGGGCATAAAGTGATACTTTATTTCTTGAAAATCTGGTTTTGCCTGCTTTAGAGTAACAACCCAGTACTTACAACTAAACTAATACTAACAATGAAGCTGGGAATTGTCAAGCCTTAACAGTCAGTTCTTTTATTTTCCTCTTTTTTATAGACAATTTTCACAAGGACAAGTCCCTGCGGAGGTGCTGTTGCACCGGCAGTTTCTCTGTTTTCTGCGTCGAGGATCTCCTTCACACGGGTCGGGGGATAGAAGCCCCTGCCCACTCTGATAAGAGTTCCGACGATGATCCGAACCATATTATATAGGAAACCATTCCCACTGATGCGAATCGTGATCAGGTCCCCGTCTCTTAGAACATCAAGGTCATAGATCGTCCTGACTGTATCCTCCACATCCGTCTTAATATTGCAGAAGCTCTTGAAGTCATGTCTCCCTCTCAGATACTCTGCCGCCTCCTGCATTTTCCCGACATCAAGGGGATAGGACACAAAAAAAGTGTCCCGTCTCCGGATCGGATCCGGCATCTCCCGGTTCAGGATGCGGTACTCATATGTCTTCACTGTATCCTGATAGCGCGGATGCCAGTCGAGAGGCACCTCTTCTGATTTTACAACAACGATATCTTCCGGCAGATTCCGGTTCAGCGCATAAGCGATCCGCTCTGCCGGAATAGAGGTGTCCGAGTCAAAAACCGCCACATTGCCCATCGCGTGTACACCGGAATCTGTCCGGCTGGCGCCGATCACCGTGATCTTTTCTCCTGTCAGCTCCGAGAGTTTCCGGTTGAGGGCCTCTTCCACCGTGATCCCGTTGGGCTGGATCTGCCAGCCGCAGTAATCCGTACCGTCGTAAGCGACCGTAAGCTTAAACCGTTTCATTTTCCCTCCTCTCAGAAGATCCACAGCCTGAACGGCAGGAATCTTCCGACTGCAAAAATAATCACGATATAAAGCAGGGTGATCACATAGGCCCATCTGTCCCGCGCCTTGTACTTCAGCGGCTTCATCTTGGTACGTCCCTCGCCGCCGTTATAGCACCTCGCCTCCATTGCCATCGCAAGGTCGTTGGCTCGTCGGAACGCTGAAACGAAAAGCGGCACAAGGATGGGAGTCATCGCCTTGGCGCGCTGAATGATATTTCCAGACTCAAAATCAGCTCCCCGGGCGATCTGCGCCTTCATGATCTTATCCGTCTCTTCCAGAAGGATCGGAATAAAGCGAAGGGCAATGGACATCATCATAGCCACTTCATGTACAGGAACATTGATCCTGTTCAGCGGGCGGAGCAGTTTCTCAAGACCGTCTGTCAGACCGTTCGGTGAGGTGGTAAACGTCATGATCGACGAGCCCATCACCAGATAGATCAGGCGGATCGCCATGAAAACAGAAGTCCTCAGTCCGCTCTCCGTGATCGTAAAGATCCAGAAGTGTACCAGGGTGCTGCCTCCGCGGGTAAGGAAAAGATTCATCACTACAGTGAACAGGAGCAGGATCACAACAGGTTTCAGGCCTTTCACGATATATTTAAGCGGCACCCTGGACAGGTGGATCACACATCCAAGAAAAATCGTGGCGATCACATAGCCGATAAGACTGTTCTGTATAAAGAGAGACACGAGAAACAGAAGGGTGCAGACAATCTTCACCCTGGGGTCAAGTCTGTGTACCGGGCTCTCTGCCGGATAATACTGTCCGATCGTTATATCTCTAATCATGGAAACTCCTCATTATCTCATCCGCAGCCTCCGGGATCGTCGTCGCATCCGTCGATACCGGAAATCCGCGTTCTTTTAAATCATGCATGACATAGGTGACCTGCGGGGCCGCAAGCCCCACCTTTTCCAGCTCTTTATAATGAGAAAAGACTTCTTTCGGCGTACCGTCCAGCATCTTCTCTCCCCGGTTCATCACAATGATGCGGTCCACATAGTTTGCGATATCCTCCATGCTGTGGGACACGAGGATCACAGTCATCCCCGTCTCCCGGTGGAGATGCTGGATCTGATCGAGGATCTCATCTCTCCCCTTCGGATCAAGCCCCGCCGTCGGCTCGTCAAGCACCAGCACCCTCGGATGCATCGCCAGTATCCCCGCGATCGCAACACGCCGTTTCTGGCCGCCCGACAGTTCGAAGGGCGACTGGCTGTAATATTTCTCCGGAAATCCAACCAGGGCGAGCGCCTCTCTGGCACACTTCTCGCACTCTTCCCTGGACAGCCCCTGATTTTTCGGTCCAAAGCACACATCACTCAGCACATCCGCCTCAAACAGCTGATATTCCGGATACTGGAACACAAGTCCGACCTGGCTTCTCAGCTTCTTCATATCATATCCTTCTTCATAAATATTCTGACCCTCATACAGGATCTTTCCCGACGTCGCCTTGACCAGGCCGTTCAGGTGCTGGATCAGTGTGGATTTGCCGGAGCCGGTATGTCCGATGATCCCCACGAACTGGCCCTGCTCGATCTCAAAGCTGACATCTTTCAGCGCATGCTTTTCGTAAGCGGTGCCGGGACTGTATACATAATTCACATGTTCTAACGCAATCGACATAATGCCTCCACCAATTCTTCTCTTCTCAAAATTCCCCGCGGCAGGTCCAGTCCCCGCTTCCTCAGTTCTTCCGCCAGCATGGTCACCTGAGGAACATCCATCCGATAGGATTTCAGTTCGTCGACTCTGCTGAAGATCTCTCTCGGCGTACCGTGCATGACGATGTGTCCGCCGTCCATGACAAAGACCTGATCCGCGTCAATGACTTCTTCCATATAATGGGTGATCAGTATGACTGTCACATTCTTTTCTTTTCTCAGCTTCTCCACCGCGCGGATCACTTCCCTGCGGCCGCTGGGATCCAGCATGGCAGTTGGTTCATCCAGGACGATGCATTTCGGTTCCATTGCGATGACGCCCGCAATGGCAACCCTCTGCTTCTGGCCTCCGGACAGTTTATTCGGAGACGCTTTTCTGTACTCCAGCATCCCCACCGAGCGCAGGCTGTCCTCTACCCGCTTCCAGATCTCGTCTGTGGGAACGCCCAGATTTTCCGGTCCGAATCCGACATCCTCTTCCACCACGGTCCCGATGATCTGGTTATCCGGATTCTGGAATACCATACCCGCTGTCTGACGGACGTTCCACAATTCCGCAGGATCACGGGTATCTCTCCCGTCCACCCACATAGTCCCTCCGGTCGGCACGAGGATCGCGTTCATATGTTTCGCAAGGGTGGATTTTCCCGATCCGTTGTGACCCAGCACAGCCACGAATGAGCCCTGGGGGACATCGATATCCACACCGTCGATGGCGCGGTCTGTTCCGATCACATTTCCCTCTTCATCTCTCTTGTCATATTCGTATACAAGCTTCTCGGCATGTATCATTTCCATCGGCTTCCTGCCTCCATTTTTCTTCTCTGTTTCCGGACTTGTCGGAATTTATTGTACGTCATAGGCCGGTATTTTGCAAGGTGATCTTCAGACAGGCAGAGAGGACAGCTCTGTAATGTGCTGTCCTCTCCGGTCTTTTTTCCGTTTTCCGCCGCAGATCAGCCCTGCAGCATCTTTTTCAGCATCTCGTTCACCATGCCCGGGTTCGCCTTGCCTTTCATCGCGCGCATAGTCTGTCCGACCAGCGCACCCATGGCTTTCTCCTTGCCTCCTCTGTAATCTTCCACTGCCTTCGGATTATCGGCAAGAACCTTCTCGATCACTTCCCGCAGGGCACTCTCATCATTCACCATGCCGAGTCCGTTCTCCTCCACATATTTCTCCGGGTCAACATCATCTGTAAAGATCTGTTCAAACACCTTTTTCGCAACAGAGCTGTTGATCGTCCCGGCGTCCGTCAGATCGATCAGCTTCGCCAGGTTTTTCGGAGAAAACGTCAGATCTTCCGGCTCCATGCTGTGCTCCTTCATCAGGCGGAGCGTCTCCACCATCAGCCAGTTCGCAACTTTCTTAGGCTTGCCGCAGACTGCCGTAGTCTCCTCAAAGATATCTGCCAGACGTTTTGACTCTGTGATGATCTCCGCATCATACTGAGGAATGTCGAACTCTTTCTTATACCGCTCCAGCTTTTCTGTCCTCAGCTCCGGCTGTCTCGCCTTTATCTCCGCGATCCACTCGTCGCCGATCACGATCGGCACAAGATCCGGTTCTGGGAAATAACGGTAGTCCTGCGCGTCCTCCTTGGAGCGCATCGCATAGGAATGCTCCTTATTGTCGTCCCATCTTCTCGTCTCCTGGACAACTTCTTTCCCGGCCTCCAGAAGCTCGATCTGACGCTCCCTCTCGCCTTCGATGGCATGTGCGATGGCCTTGAAAGAGTTCAGATTCTTCATCTCCGTTCTGGTGCCGAAAGCGTCAGAACCCGCCTCACGCACAGAAAGGTTCACGTCCGCGCGCATGGATCCCTCCTGCAGCTTGCAGTCGGATGCGCCGAGATACTGCACGATCATCCGCAGTTTCTCAAGATAGGCGATGACCTCATCCGCTGAGCGCATGTCCGGTTCGGATACGATCTCCACCAGCGGCACGCCGCTGCGGTTGTAGTCTACAAGAGAGGTATCATCCCACTCATCATGGATGAGCTTGCCCGCATCCTCTTCCATATGCATTTCGTGGATCCTTACTTTCTTGGTTCCTGTTCCTGTCTCGATCTCCACATAGCCGTCTCTCGCGATCGGCAGGTAGAGCTGCGAGATCTGATAGTTCTGCGGATTATCCGGGTAGAAGTAGTTCTTCCGGTCAAACTTGCACACCTGGGTGATCTTACAGTTAGTCGCAAGCCCGATCGCCATCGCGTACTCTACCACCTGTTTGTTCAGCACCGGCAGGGAGCCCGGCATTCCGGTGCACACAGGGCATGTATGCGTGTTCGGCGCGCCGCCGAATTCTGTGCTGCAGCCGCAGAAGATCTTCGTCTTAGTAGCAAGCTCGATATGCACTTCAAGTCCAATGACTGTCTCATACTGTTTTGCCATGTTCTCTACGCCTCCTTCCCGAACTCTGCCGGTGTCTCATACTGTTTCTCTGTTGCGCACTCATATGTGTATGCCGCACGGATGAGAGTTTTCTCCTGGAATACATTTCCGATCAGCTGCATCCCGATAGGAAGTCCTCTGCTGTCCTTCCCCACGGGCACGCTCATGCCCGGAAGTCCCGCCAGGTTGACGGAAATAGTATAAATATCGCCAAGATACATCTTGAGCGGATCGCTCAGGCTTTTTCCAAGTTCCGGCGCTGTCGTCGGCGCCGCAGGACCGAGGATGACGTCGAACTTCTCAAAGGCTCTGTCAAATGCCTGCTTGATCAGCGCCTTCACACGCAGAGCCTTCAGATAATATGCATCATAATACCCTGAGCTCAGCACAAAGGAACCGAGCATGATCCTGCGCTTGACCTCTGCACCGAATCCCTCCGACCGTGTCCGCTTGTACATATCATGAAGGCCGTCATAATCCGCTGTCCGGTACCCGTATTTTACACCGTCGAACCGTTCCAGGTTAGAGCTTGCTTCCGCCGCTGCGATCGTGTAATATGCAGGAATCGCATATTTCACAAGTCCCAGGTCAAACATCTCCACAGATGCGCCTCTCGCTTTCAGCACATCCGCTGCTCTCAGGACAGCTTCCTTCACCTCACCGTCAAGGCCTTCTCCCATATAATCCCGCGGGATTCCGATCCGGAGACCGCTCACGTCGTCCACAAGAGCCTCCGTGAAATGATAATCTTCTCTCAGGATAGAAGTGCTGTCTTTCTGATCGTGTGATGCGACTGCTTCAAGCAGCGCCGCACAGTCTGCCACATCTTTCGCGATAGGTCCGATCTGATCAAGGGAAGATCCATATGCCACAAGGCCATATCGGGAAACCGTCCCGTAGGTAGGCTTCATTCCGACCACGCCGCAGAACGAACTGGGCTGGCGGATGGAGCCGCCGGTGTCTGATCCCAGCGCACAGAAGCATTCCTCCGCAGCCACCGCCGCGCAGGAGCCGCCGGAAGAACCTCCGGGCACATGCGCCGTGTTGTGTGGATTTCTTGTCGGTCCGTAATAGGAAGTCTCTGTTGTGCTCCCCATGGCAAACTCATCCATATTCGTCTTGCCGATGATGACCGCCCCTGCTTTTCTCAAGTTCTCCACCGCCTCAGCCGTGTATGTGGGCTTAAAGTTTGAGAGGATCTTCGAACTGCATGTTGTAAGCTGTCCCCGGATACACATATTATCCTTCACTGCCACAGGCACTCCCGCAAGGGGGCTGTCCAGTTCTCCCGCATCGATCTTTTTCTGGATCTCATCCGCCTGTGCATAGGCTCCCTCTCTGTCCAGCGTCACATAACTGTTGATCACCGGCTCTGCCTCTTCCGCGCGGGCAAGGACCGCGTCCACTGCCTCCCGTACGGAAACTTCCTTCTTCTTGATCTTCTCACCAAGTTCCAGTGCTGTAAGTTTCAAAATATCCATCATGTTCACCACCTTTTCCGTCTCTACCCGATCGTCCGCGGCACTTCAAAACTGTCGTCCTTGCGGAGGGGCGCATTTGCCAGTGTGTCTTCCCTGTTATCACTGTTGGTGACCACATCCTCACGGAACACATTGCTCACAGGGAACACGTGGGACATGGGCTCGATGCCCGCAGTATCCAGTTCATTAAGAGTATCAATATAGTCGAGCATCTTCTCCATATCACTCTTCGCCGCTTCTTTCTCCTCGTCAGTCAGTTCCAGCTTTGCGAGGATCCCTACATATTCTATCGTCTCATCCGATATCTTGTTTGCCATATCCGACCATCCTTTCTCCTTCTGCTCTGTCGTCTGTTTCTATCTGTCATAATATCCTTCATAGTCCTGACCGCCGGTCACGGGACTTGGCACGAGCACCGCGCCGTCTCCGTCCGCCGTGATCTCAGTTCCTGCCGGGAGCACCGCATTGCAGTAGACCTCAGGTTCTTCACCGAACCAGACATTCTCCCACTGGTAATTCAGGTCCTCTTCATCATAGATCTCCCCCAGATAGACTTTATAATCGACTGTCACCCAGTCCGAACCGCTGATATCATAGACCCCTTCAGGGAAATCCGTTCCCGCCGTATATGTCCTGCCCGCTTCAAGCGGAACACTCTCTGTCAGCGGATTTGTCTCATAGGACATTGACTGTACCTGCGCGTTCTCCGAATGAAAATCCAGCCTGACCTGCCCGGAGATGGAAACGGCCGCGCCCTCATAAAGCCTCACATCTTCAAGCAGGGGCTTATCTCCATAGTCTTCGTCATATCCGAAATACTGATAGAGATAAATGCCATTCTCCGGATCATCTACATTCAAGGATCCTTCTCCGTCTGCAAGCTCCACTGTATAGCTTCCTTCCGGGATATTGACTCCCACATAGTATTTCCCCTGTCCCAAAAGTGCGTCATACACATCGCCGCTGTCAGAAAGCTCTCTTGCCGCGAACTGATACGGATCATAGTCTTCCTCCGTCCAGACCTGCCGGTCTGCCTCCGAATCTGCCGAATCAAGAAGTTCTGTTACGATCGGCACCCCGACCGAAATGATCAGACCCACCGCCACGATCCAGCCCAGATATCTTTTTGTCCGCATACCGTCGTACGGCCGGTCTGCCATACGGCGGGTCATCTGCATCGGCTTCGCCGCTGCAGTTCCCGGCGCCTTCCCATTTTGCGCAGACTGACGGCCTGATTTCTGTGTAATCGTCTTTTCCTCTGCCCGCTCTGCTCTCCGCGCCCTCTTTCCGGCAGCTTCTTCCTTCGCCGGCTTTTGTTCGTCCCGCTCCGCCCTTTCGACTGCTTTCTCTCCCGCAGGGGACAGGCTGCTCTCATTCAGCCGGTAATTTTTCTTCTGCTTTCTTGTGTTATCCAGTCCGCAGACAGTACACCGTCCATTATCCAGCTTCCCGCCGCACAGATAACATCTCTGCTTTCCAAACATGAGCTTCCCCTCTCATTGATCCGTACTCTCAGTTTCTCTCTGCACTAAGGCTCAAGCCTGCTCATATCTCTCGGGAAGAGCGTTGTCTCGCGGACATTGTCCTCTCCCAGAAGTTTCATCGTCAGACGCTCCAGTCCGATCCCGAGTCCGCCGTGAGGCGGCATGCCATGCTTAAATGCGCTGAGGTACTGCTCCATCCCTTCTTCTGTCATGCCTCTCTTCTCCAGCTTGGCGAGGAGCTCACGGTAATCATGGATCCTCTGGCCGCCCGTGGTGATCTCCATCCCTCTGAAAAGCAGGTCAAAACTCAATGTATATGTTGCATCCGCCGGATCATCCATCGCATAGAAAGGACGTTTCTTTGACGGATAATGTGTCACAAACACGAAATCGGATCCCCATTCTTCCTTCGCATATCTGCTGATCAGCATCTCTTCCTCCGGTTCCAGGTCAAACGGGTTTCTGATCTTTCTCTCATACTTTTCTGATACAAGACGCTTGATCTCGTCAAACCGGACCGCCGGGATCTGCTCTGTCTCCGGAAGTTCCACTCCCAGGATCTTCAGCTCTCTGCCGTACTCCTCCGAAAGAAGCTTCATCGTATACTGGAGAAAGCCGGTCTCCATTGTCATAAGGTCCTCGAATCCATCAATGTATCCCATCTCAAAATCAAGGCTTGTATATTCATTCAGGTGACGCTTTGTATTGTGCTTCTCCGCACGGAATACCGGTCCCGTCTCAAAGACTCTGTCAAACACTCCCACCATCATCTGTTTATAAAACTGCGGGCTCTGCTGCAGGACTGCCGGCCTGTGGAAATAATCCAGACGGAACATGTTCGCCCCGCCCTCCGCGCTCCTGGCGCCGATCTTCGGAGTATGGATCTCTGTGAATCCCTCGCCGTATAAGAAATCCCGGAATCCTCTCACAATCCCTTCCTGGATCTTGAACTTTGCTCTCTCCCTGATGTTTCTCAGTGAGATCGGCCTGTAATTCAGCTTCGCTTCCAGCGATGTATTGAGCTTCCACTTGGCGATCGCCAGGGGCATCGGCTCCACAGGACTGCTCAGTACTTCCAGGCCGTTCAGCCGGATCTCGATCCCGTTCGGCGCCTTCTCCGACTCGGTCAGCACGCCGGTCACTTCCACCGTATCCGCCTCTTTCACATCTTTCAGCTCAAATCCGGATACGCCTTCCTCGTAGACGCACTGTACAAGTCCTTCCCGCTTGCGCAGGATGATAAACGCGATATTTCCCATGTCTCGGATAACGTGCACAGCTCCGTTTACCCGCACCTCTCTGCCGGTCATCTCCCCGGTCAGCAGCTCGCTCAGTTCCAGTGTCCGTGATTCTTTCTTTCCTGTTACAAATTCCATTTTTCTTTCTCCTTTCAGATCCTGCACCCCGGAGAAAACAAAAAGCCCCGGGATACATCAGTATCCCGGGACGGAAATTATCAAGATAAAATCCGCGGTACCACCCGCATTGAACCGTATCTTCTTTCCTGCCCTCAGCAGGGAATCCGGTTCCTCTCTTTGCATGTAACGTATGCTCCACGTACCGCCCTACTTAGGTTCAGACGGTCAGCTCCCAAGTGTTCCCTTGATCTCCTCCGCTGTCCGGCGCTCTCAGTCGGTGACGCCTCCTTCCTGTCAGTTTCTGAAGACCAGAGTCTTGTTCATTGCCTTTGGTAGTTTAATACTTTAGTTTGTTAAAACTTGTTTCCCATATTAGCACATCACTTTTTGATTTGCAACTGTTTTTTTTATGAATTTCATATTACTGTGAACGCAGACAATTCATCCACGCCTTTTACTGGAGCTCGCTCAGCACGGTATCGTACGCTGTCTGAAGCTGGTTGTCAGCGTCCGGATTTTCCTCGTCATAGACATATTCTACTTCCACATCCGGCACGACTCCGGTGCCGTTGATACTCCTGCCGTTCGGCGTATAATACTCTGCGATCGTGATCTTCAGACAGGTGCCGTCCCCCAGATCCATCAGCTGCTGGACCACACCTTTCCCGTAAGTGGTGACACCGACGATGCTGCCGATCCCATAGTCCTGGATGGCGCCGCTGAATATCTCAGAAGCGCTGGCGCTGTACTGATTGACAAGGACAGCCAGCGGTTTCGTAAACTCATTGGAGCCGTCACAGCTGATCTCCTCAGCATCTCCATTTTTATCAACGATCGAGACGATCGGTCCCTCCGGGAGCAGAAGCTTCAGCATATCCGTCACAGTAGTCAGATTTCCTCCCGGATTATTCCTCAGATCGACGATCAGCCCTGCCATTCCCTGTCCCTCCAGACTGTCAAGAGCTGACTTGAACTGATCATATGTAACATCGTCGAATTCGCTGACAGAGATATATCCTACCTGGCCATCGAGCATAGTGCTGTCCACCGTCTGCATCTGGATCGTATCTCTGACCGCAGTCGTCTCTATCTCCTGCCCATAACGGAGCACTGTGATCTTTACCTCTGTCCCTTTCTCACCTTTGATCATGGATACGATACTGTCCAGATCCATTCCCGTAACATCGGTCCCATCCACCTTGGAAATGACGTCACCAGCCTGAAGTCCCGCCTTCTGTGCTGGGGAATCTTCGTACACTGTGTTTATGACCGCGCCGGTCCCTTCCGGATTCTGGCTCATCGACGCGCCGATGCCGGAAAACTCCCCGCTTGTAGACTCTGCAAGGGCCGCTGTTTCCTCTCTGTCATAGTATTCTGTGTAAGGGTCCCCCAGCGCCGCCGCATAACCGGAATAGATTCCTTCCGTCAATGCATCCTCATCGATCTGATCGCCGTAGAGATAATACCTGTCGATCAGAGAATTGAGCAGATCAAGCTTCACTGCCACATCGTCCTCGGACACCTCCCCTGATGCATAGGTATCGAACGGAAATCCCCCGTACAGGTATACCTTCACGCCCCAGGCACAGGCGCCGATCAGCAGCACGGCCAGAGCGCCGACCGCCATTCCCGCGCCGAATCGATGCCTTCTTTTCTTTCGTTTTACAGGAGGCTTTATCGACTCCTGTCCTGTGTTTCCCGCATCCTTCTGCTGATTCATATCCTGGCTCATAGTTCTGTCTCCATCCTGTGATTTTTCTCAAATAACGGAAAAGACAAAGCAGAAGCCTTCCACTTTGTCCTCCCTCTTTGTATGTATATCCTTTTATACTACAGATAGTTATCCGGGCTTACCGGAACACCGTTGAGTTCCACCTGAAAATGAAGGTGGGGTCCCGTGGACTGTCCCGTACTTCCCACATATCCGATCTGCTGTCCCTTCTCAACATACTGGCCTGTGCTCACACAGATCGCAGAGTGGTGCATATACTTTGTCACCAGACCATTGCCATGGTTAATGACTACCCAGTTGCCCGCACTGTTGCTCCAGCCTGCCTGAATGACCGTGCCCGCGGCAGCAGCGTAGGTCGGCGTCCCTGTAGGCGCGGCATAATCATTCCCCTTATGTCCTCCGGTCTCATAGGGCCGGATCTCGCCAAAATAGCTGGACTGATATGTCATACCCGGACAGGGATGAGTAAAGTAGCCGTTTCCGCTCACCACAGTTCCCCCGGAACCGGGGCGGTAGGAGCTTCCGCCCGACTGCGCGGCAGCCTGCTCTTTCCGGAGACGCTCAGCCTCTTCCGCCTGGCGCTTCAGCTCTTCGATCGTATCTGCATTCTCTCCGATCTGTTTCTCCAGATCGTCGATCTGAGCCTCCTTGCTGTCCAGCAGGGACTGTACTTCTGTCTGCTGACTTGTCAGCTGATCCTGAAGTGTATTCAGCTCAGTATATTCTTTCTGAAGAGAAGCCTCCTTCTTTTCGACATCCTTCACTACTCTCTGGAATTCCTCGAGCATATCTCTATCATATGCAGAAAGCTGTGAAACATACTCCGCCTTATTGAGAAATTCTGTGATGCTCCGGCTCTCAAGAAGGATCGTAAAGAACTGCGTGTTCCCGCTCTCGTACATGAACTTGATGCGCATCTTCATGCTCTCGTACTGATCATTCTCATCTACTTTCGCCTGGATCAGCTCATTCTCAGCATCTGCGATCTCATCCTCTTTCTCCGTCAGCTTCTCCCGGGTCTCTTTCATGCTGGTAATGATGCCGCCGAGCTGCTCGGTAAGAGAATCCTTCTCCGCCTCGGCAGCCTCTTTCTGCTGCTCCAGCTCATCGGCCTTCTGCTGCGCCTCATCAAGAGTCACTGCATTTACATTGAGAACCAAAGCCGAACTCATAACAAGCGCCAGCATCCCCCCGGTTATTCTTTTCTTCAGTCCTCTCATAGTATCCTCCTATACTTTCAGGTGCTTCCGTACGGTAAAGAAACTTCCTAAAAATCCGATACCGATACCCATCGCAAGGCCGATCGGCAGCAGATAGCGGTATACACTCCAGACCGGCAGAAAATCGATGATATTCTGCAGGATGCTGAATTTCTCCATGATGAACTGTACTGCCTTGTCATAGAGTACATACAGCAGCGCAAGCGGGATCAGCGCTCCGAAAATACCGATGATGATACCTTCGATCACGAACGGAGACCGCACGACAAAGTCCTTCGCTCCAATATACTTCATGATCGCGATCTCCTCGCGGCGCACTGTGATACCCATTGTGACCGTATTGCTGATCAGGAAAATGGACACGCCGAACAGGATCGCGATAATTGCGATCGATACATACGCAACCAGCATGTTCACGCTGGAGAGCGTGTTGGCGACCACATCCGACTTGTTGACCTGACGAACGCCGTCAAGGCTCTCGGCAAAACTCACAAGCTCATTCTGTGTCTCTGAAAGCGATCTGCTCTCTGAGATCATATCCTGATCGTTATCCATTGTCTTCATGTAAACTTCATAGTTATCGGAATTCATCAGCGGATTTTCACTCCATCCGTCCGCAAGATTCGAATTTTCGCCAAAGTACTCCGTCTTAAAGGTGTCCCATGCCTCCTCGGCTGAAACGTACCGTACCTCTGACACGTCATCTCTCGCCCTCAGCTGATCCCCGATCTCTTCCTTCTGTTCCTCCGTCGCATCCTCATCAAAGAATACCGTGATGGCAACACCTTCCTCGGCCGTCCTGATAATGTACTGGAAGTTCAGAAGTATAGAGAAAAACAGACCGAAAAGAAAGATACAGGCTGACATGGTCGCAACGGACGCGAGAGAAAACATTTTATTTCTCCAAATGTTCTTGATACCCTGTTTTCCTACGTATCCTAATGTACTAATCCTCATCTATATACCCACCTTTTTGTTCATCACTCACGATCACGCCCTGTTTCATCGTGATAACCCGTTCGTTCATCTCGTTTACGATCTCCTGGTTGTGCGTAACGACAAGTACTGTCGTTCCACGCTCGTTCGCCTCCTTCAGGATACTCATGATCTCCCAGGAATTTGTGGGATCAAGGTTACCTGTCGGCTCGTCGCACAACAAAATGGCAGGCTCATTTACAAGCGCCCTTGCGATCGCGACACGCTGCTGTTCTCCTCCGGAAAGCTCCTTCGGGAAAGACTTGTACTTCTGGGCAAGGCCCACAAGAGAAAGCGCAGCCGGCACTTTCTTCTTGATGATCCTCGTCGGAGTCTCTGTCACGCGAAGTGCAAAGGCAATATTTTCATAGATGTTTCTGTCTTTCAGAAGACGGAAGTCCTGAAAGACAACTCCAAGACCTCTTCTGTATTTTGCAATGTTACGATGTCTCATTCGGTTGAGGTTCTGTCCGTTTACAATGATGGTCCCATCCGTAGGATTGAGTTCCTTCATGATCAGGCGGATCAGCGTGGATTTTCCCGAGCCGCTGTCGCCGACAATGAAAACGAATTCCCCCCGCTCGATCTTCACGGAGACCCCGTTAAGGGCGGCATTCCCTTTGGAATACTCCTTCGTCACATTTCTTAATTCAATCATATGTTCCTCCTAATTATTCATACTCCTGTGCTGTACCGGCACTCCCCTGCCGCGCCGTCTCCGCCTGATATTCCGTGCTCTAATATTCCTGCGACTCCATGTAGTTCATATACTGCACGACCATGAGCGCGATCTTGAACGTGATCGCGTCCTCGAAGACACGGAGATCCAGCCCGGTGCTCTTCTGGAGCTTGTCCAGTCTGTATACAAGAGTATTCCTGTGAATATAAAGCTGCCTGGACGTCTCTGACACATTGAGGCTGTTCTCAAAGAACTTGTTGATCGTCGTCAATGTCTCCTCGTCAAAGTCGTCCGGAGATTTCCCCTCAAAAATCTCTTTGATGAACATCTTGCACAGCGGGATCGGGAGCTGATAGATCAGGCGTCCGATGCCGAGAGTGGTATATGCCACGATATCCTTCTCCTCAAAGAAGATCTTGCCTACGTCAAGTGCGAGCTTCGCCTCTTTGTAAGACTTGGAAACCTCCTTGATATCGTTGACGATCGTACCATACGCGATATGGACCTGCTCTTCTCCGCCCTCATTCCGAAGCGTGTCAAGCATCTCCTTCGCCATCTTCTCCAGTTCCTTGTTGCCGTCTTTCTCTGAGAGTTCCTTTACGACAATGATATTCTTCTCATCCACTGCGGTGATAAAGTCCTTTGACCTTCCCCCCAGTAGATTCCTTACATTGTCAAGCGCGGCACTGTCCTTTTCGTGCAAGGTTTCAATAATAAAGATAACACGTTTTACTTCTGTGTCAATATGTAATTTTTTCGCGCGGTTATAAATATCTACCAGAAGGAGGTTGTCCAAGAGCAGGTTTTTGATGAAATTATCTTTGTCAAAACGCTCCTTATACGCCACAAGAAGAGACTGGATCTGGAACGCCGCGATCTTCCCCAGCATATATACATCCTCCGACTCTCCCTCCGCCAGGAGGACATATTCAAGACGCTGTTCGTCAAAGATCTTAAAGAACTGGCATCCCTGGATCACCTGGCTGTCCGCAGGAGACTCCACAAAGGAAATCACCGCACTTTCGTACTCTTTTGCCGCGTCAAATGTTTCTGCCAGTTCTTTCCCTTCTGTGTCCATCACACAGAAATCCACTCTTGAAATCCCCTTCAATCCTTCAATCGTATTCTGAAGTATCTGATTTGAAATCATGTTTTTCCCTCCGCTTCTCAGTGCAATCTCATGTACATTTTTCACAAAATTAAAATTCCCATAGCTGGTCCGTACAAATACTCATTTAATATATTAAGGCAAAACACCAAAAAAGGAAAGAGGAAATCAAATTTTATTATGCATTTTCTCAGACTTTTTCACAAAAAAATCACATTTTTCCCGTATACATTGTTCACAAAAGGCAGGGCTTCCCCTCCTCCTGCCATTTTTTCTCATTTATCCTTCTGTTCTTTTTCCACTCTGTGCCAGAATGTCTTCTTTATGAAGAAATGTTTTATCCTTCGGAAAATGCGGAGATCGTCATAGCTCCTGCCCAGCGCCGGGCCGCATCCGAACCATACCCTGGCATTGAGCAGCGCCTTGTTTTCTGATATGAACTGTTCCTGATACGGGGACGGCAGCACGGACAAAATACAGTCGGTCTCCGTCCCGTTGATATCGTTGATCACGGTCTCCTCCCGCCCGCTCTGAGCGGACAGAAGGGCATGTCCCACGATCCTGATCCCGCGGTTGTATCTTCTGACCGAATCCTCGACCCGTTCCAGCTCCTCTTCTGTCTCCGCAAGAAGATAGACTCTTCCGTGATTTTTCTGAAGATATTTCATGAACATCCTCAGAAACACGCGTTCCTCCGCCTCCCGCAGCCGCTTGCGGTCATGGACATCCGCTGCCGTGAGGATCTCTTTGTCTCCGGGAAGGACAATTCCGATCCGACCCACCTGTTCCTTCCACTCCATATCTTCCTGACCGCTGAGCAGCATGTCCATGGACATGATCTCGATCGTGTCTATGGACTCGCTCTCCAGGAACTGCATTGCCTGTATCATCGTCTCTTTTGCAGTCAGGTTGTCCATTTCTATATCGAATATACTTATCTTCTCTTCCATTCTCATCACCCTCTGCAACTCCCCAGTTGTACAATTGTACCAAAGATGAACGGCTTTGTAAAGAAGTTATCATCTCGATCAGGTTACTGTCCGTGCCGCCCACATAAGCGGTCTCAGCACGAAGTGCGGAACCGGAGTGCGTCAGCGCAGCGGCGGCATTTCCTTATTTTTCCTTATTTTTCCTTTTCTTTCCTCCGCTTTTTTGTGACAAGCCCTCCGATGCGCCCTGTCTCCTTGGACGTAAGAGAACGCCATCCGCTTTCCATCACCTTGTCCAGCAGCCCCAGCTCTTCAGCGACCTCATACTTCAGCTTTTCCTCCGGCTCCAGATTCCTCAGGTCGATCGGTTTCTCTTTTTTCTTTCCCATACTATACCTTCTTTCTGCTTTTTCTGGAGTATTGCCAGGAAAGCCTGAAGACATACAGAACGGGACAGCCTTCTGAAGACTGTCCCGTTCTGTAAGGATGATTCTTATTTTGTGTTCTATACCGGACTGTCCGGAATAATGATGGCCGCTATGATGTAGACCAGGATCCCGGTCCCCGAACATCCCAGGAGCACGGCCAGCAGTCTGACCAGAGTAGGATCGATATTCAGGTATTCTCCGATTCCTCCGCAGACGCCGCAGAGCATCCTGCTCTTCCTCGACCGATATAATTTCTTTCCATCCATAAAATCGCCTCCCGTTTTCCTTCTTCTTAGTATAGCACTTATTTCTTATTATCGGAACAGGATCTCGATCCTTCCTATCTCGCATTCTGCCTCTATAGTACGGCTGCTCCCGTTATCCTCTGACGTTTTGGCTCCGATCCCGCCATAATTCTCACCGCCGATCTCGATCTCTCCGATATCACATTTCATTTTATAATTATAATCTGTACGGCTGCCGGGCATTGTATAGAGGATCTCTCCTACTGTGCAGTCCAGCTTTGCTTTTTCTGAGGTCTCCCCCTCCAAAGTGATCTGTCCTGCTCCGCACTCTGCTTCCAGCTTCTCTGCCGAAAAGCCGGAAACTTCGATCTTGCCTGCATCCGCGCTTACATCCAGCCGGCCGGCACTGATTTCTTCCATTGACAGACAGCCGGCACCCGCATCAGCAGTGATCTTCTCCATCTTCCTGCTTTCCGGGATACTGATGAACAGGCTCAGCTCCTCCGCAGAATAATCCGACGCAAGCTGTTTCAGCCGTTTTCCTCCCTCTGCTTCGATCTCCAGTTTCTTTCCTTTCGGTTCGATCCGGATCTGCTGCCGGATGCCGTCTCCCATACGGCTCGTATCAACGACGACCTGATCGCCGCTGTATGTTCCGACGAAGACGGCGATATCCGTAACTTCAAGCTCCAGCTCATCGATTCCGTCAAACCCGAGGATATCTCCGCCGTCGGGAGCCTTAACCGTATAATCTGAAGAAAAAGATTCCGCGTCCAGCTCCGCCAGCTTTCCCGTGATCTCCGGGAGCGCTCCGTTCCTATGATCCGTCCAGTTCTCCCTGATACTGTCCAGCCATGTTCCCAGTTTCCTCTCGCCATCTGTATTCCTGATCGGCGCGCCCAGGATGATTCCTGCCGCCACCATGACGATCCCGGCTGCGGCGAGTACTGCGCACACGATCCAGAGTATTTTCCATCGTCTCTTCATCTGTCCCTATGCCTCCCTTCTTTGAAAAGGCCTTCTGCACAGATTCACAAACCCTCTCAGCATGGCCGGATACACGACTGCGCATAATTTCACGGCAGCTGCCACGGCGATCAGTCCCACCACAAAGAGAAGGATCCCGATCCCGCACACCAGCAGCGCCATGGGCAGCACGTCAAAAAACAGGCCGATTCCGGCCGCTGTCACTGCAATGCCGGCAATCATCAGAGCCGCCGCACCGACGACGAGCCCCGCGCAGATTCCGATAAACGCGCATAAAACACCGATCACCACGCACACGGCTGTTCCTATACCTCCCAGGATCCCCGGGACCACAGTGAGGAGGATCAGGACTACAAGGAGCACCTTAAGCCTGCGGCTGGTCCACGGAGCCTGCTTTCCTGTACTGCCGTCTGAATCCTCTGCCGGCTGCTTTGTCATATAATCTTTCTTTTCATAGTCTTCCTCCCGGAACTCATTTCCATAATAGTCCGCGCGGATCGTGGCAGCCACCTTCTCGGGACCGCCCAGTTCTCTGATCACTTCCTGCTCATTCTCTTCTCCTGCGTCCTGCAGATAATCTTCATAGTACTGTATCGCCGCCTGACGTTCCTCCTCCGGCAGATCGGCGAGCAGTCTCTCAAGCTCCGCCAGAAATTCTGTACGTCTCATCCAGACACACCTCCCTCAAATATTGAGCTGATCCTGCTGCTGTAACTCTTCCACTCCTGCTTGTAAAGTGCCAGCTGCGCCATCCCCCGCTCCGTCACCTTATAGTATCTCCGGTTCCTTCCGTCGAACTGCCTGTCATACACTTCCAGGCATTCATCCTTCTGAAGCCGCCGCAGCACCGGGTACAGGGTGGATTCAGACACATCCAGCACTCTGCGCACATCCTGGGTGATCTTATACCCGTATGTCCCCTCGCTCTCACCGGACACGACCGCCAGAACGATCGCATCCAGAAGTGCAGCGCCTGTGTTGAAAACCATCTCATCACCTCTCTCAGAAACAGAATTACTCTTCTGCTCTCATCTGGTATTTTATTTTGATGTAATATTATTTTGTTTTCTATATTATATTTCGTATAATATTAGATGTCAACACAATAACTACTTAAATAATCTCAAGATTTTCTAAAGACCGCCGGACTGCCGCTGCTTCATGAAGTCTGAGTCTAAAAGAAAAAGGACTGCCGCAGCAGTCCTTCCTGATCTTATTTTTCTCCCGCTCATCGGAATACACTGATGATCAGAATAAGCGGTCGAATCTCTCCATTGCCTCCGCCGTCTTCTCATGAAGCCCGAAGGAGGTCAGCCTGAAATAGTTCTTTCCATTCTCCCCGAATCCGGCGCCCGGTGTACCGACGATCTGGGCATTCTCCAGAAGGTAGTCAAAAAACTCCCAGGATTCCATCCCTTTCGGGCACTTGAACCAGATATACGGAGAGTTCACTCCGCCGGTAAACGGAATATTCTTCCTGCGCAGCATATCTGCGATCATCCGTGCATTTTCCATATAATAATCGATATTCTCATGACACTCTTTCATGCCCTCATCTGTGAATACCTGCGCCGCAGCATACTGGATGATATACGGCGTGCCGTTGAACTTGGTGGACTGTCTTCTGTTCCACATGTCGTGCAGGCTCATCTGGCTTCCGTCAGAAACAGTGAACACAAGCTCCTTCGGAACGATCGTGTAGGAGAAACGGGTTCCTGTAAATCCTGCGGTCTTGGAGAGTGAGCAGAACTCGATGGCGCACTCTTTCGCCCCTTCTACAGTGTAGATGCTGCGCGGAAGATCCGGCTCGGACACGAATGCTTCGTATGCAGAATCAAAGAGGATCACCGCGTCATTCTTCAGTGCATAGTCCACCCATTTCTTAAGCTGGTCTTTATTGTAGCAGGCTCCTGTCGGATTGTTGGGGGAGCAGAGATAAATGATGTCCGCCTTCACCGACTCATCCGGCATAGGAAGGAAGTTATTTTCCTCGGTCCCGTTCATATAGATGATCTTCTTGCCGTCCATCGTGTTCGTATCTACGTAGACCGGATATACCGGGTCCGGTACAAGGATCACATTGTCTTTTGCGAACAGCTCTGTGATATTCCCGGTGTCGCTCTTGGCTCCGTCAGAGATAAAGACAGCATCAGGATCGATCTCCACACCGTTCTTTGCATAATACTCGGCAACAGCCTTGCGGACAAATTCATATCCCTGTTCCGGGCCGTACCCCTTGAACGTCTCTGACGAAGCCTGTGAATCAACTGCTTCATGGAGTGCGCTGATCACGCTCTTTGTCAGAGGACGCGTTACATCGCCGATCCCGAGGCGGATGATCTCTCCCGCTTTCTCCGGATGCTCTTCTTCATATACCTTCACTCGTCTGGCAATCTCTGCAAAAAGGTAGCTGTCCTTTACATTCTGATAGTTTTCATTTAATCTTGGCATTTCCAATCTTCCTTTCTTACGCACCGTCCCTCACAGGAATCGGGCATTTCCTGATTTAATGACAAAAAGCGGGACTGTTCCCGTCATGCCGCCCCATTGCGGCACTGCGGAAATAAAAGAGCCCGCTCTGTTATCCTGCAGGCATATTCTAACAGAAAATCTCCTTTTTTAAAAGAAGTCTGTCCGATTTTTTATGAAAATATCTCTCATTTCATGAAAAATTGAATCTCTTCCTGTCGTTTTTATGCCTGTCACTGTATAATATGCACCATCCCGCGGGCCAAAACCGGCTCCTCCAACGCCGTCCGCCCAGATAAAACCGCTCCGTTCTTCCGATGTTCCGCCGGTCAGAGAGCGAGCAGATGATGCACGATCACGCCGACGATCACACAGTGCGCCGCGAACATCACCGGAACTCCGATCATAAATTTCGGTTTTCTCGTCTTATGATGGAAAAGGAGCATTCCCGCAAGCGCACCCACAGACCCGCCTGCCAGCGCGGTCAGGAGCAGCGTCCGCTCGGGGATCCGCCAGGCCCCGCTCTTCGCCTTCCACTTGTCGAGTCCGTACATGATCCACGCGGCAATATTGATGATGATCAGATAATACATCAGATATCTCATACTTTGATCTCCTCCTGCAGTGTAAATGAATAGATGACCTTCTCCTTCACCGGCTTTTCAAGGAGCTGCTCCAGCGCCCTGGCATAATAGTCCAGCTGCGCGTGATACTTTTCCTTCAGTTCCTGTCCGGACCTCACCTTGTCCGTCTTGTAATCCAGCACTACAAGACCGTCCGTTTCCTCAAAAAACACATCGATGATCCCCTGGACCAGGATCTTCTCTCCCGAACGGTCTTCCGGGTAGATCTCCGATGCATCCACCCCGAGGACAAAGGGCTGTTCTCTGTACAGCTTTCCTCTGGCGGCAGCATCAGCCATCCGCCTTCCGCTTCCACAGTTCAGGAACGAAAGGATGTCTCCCGGCCGGATGCAGTCCGCCATCTCCCCGGTCAGTTTTCCGTTTTCCCGGAACCGCTCCACTGCTTCGCGCAGTGTCTCCTCATCGTAGCTGACAGAAAATTCCAGCAGTTCCAGCAGCTTGTGATAGGCACTACCGCGGGGCGCGCCGGTCAGGATCTCATCTTCCTGCAGGAACTGAGGGATAAGCGGGACCGTCTCCGGCTCCTCATACATCTCTTCTCCCGCTTCCTCGGACAGAGACGCTCTCTTTTTCAGCTCCGAGACAGTAAATTTCAGCTTCATGACTTCCTCATCCGCATAGGGATACCGGTAGCCCAGCTGTTCCTCCAGCTGCTTTCTGAGCGCAGGGATATAGACTTTTGTGCGGTCCCAGTGCCGGAGCACATCAAGAGCGGTCTCTTCCGCCCGTCTCTCCACTGCTCTGCTCAGCATCGTCTCCTGCCCGGATACCACGCGGACATCGATCGGGCAGGATGCCTGCCCGGCCTCCGGAAGGACTGCCGGAAGGATCCAGTCCAGACAGGTCTTCGCCCCCTCCAGCTGATACAGGCCGATCTCCTCCGCACCGTCTGATGAGGGCGCATTTTCTCCACGGCGTTCTGCCTTCCTCTCCCGTTCTTCAGCCGCTCCGGTATCTTCCGGCTCCATCCTGAGCGTCTCCGGGATCTCCGCAGCGCCGGTCAGGATCAGCTTCTCCTTTGCCCTTGTCATTGCCACATAGAGCACTCTCAGCTCCTCTGCAAGATTCTCAAGCGCTGCTTCCTCCTGAATGATCTTCTTCAGGAACGTGGAAGTCCTGGTCCTCCGGGCAAGATCCACTGCGTCCATCCCCACGCCCAGCTCCGGATGGAGCAGGATGCTTCCCCTTGTATCCTGCGTGTTGAACCGTTTCCCAAGTCCTGCGGTGAATACGATCGGAAATTCCAGTCCCTTGCTCTTGTGGATACTCATAATGCGCACTGTATCCGACTGCTCGTCCAGAATGCTCGCTTCCCCATAATCCACATCATATTTCTTCAGCTGTTCAATATATCTCACAAAATTAAACAGACCCTTGTAGCTGGTCCCCTCGAAGGCTGCAGCCTTCTCCACAAGCATCTCCACATTCGCGGTCCGCTGTCCGCCTCCGGGCATGGCGGCGATATAGGTCCCATAACCTGTCTCTTCGATGATCTCCACGAGCAGATCATGAATCGCCGTATATGGCACCCGATCCCGAAATGCTTCCGCCTGCCGGAAAAAAGATGCGAGTTTTTCTCTCAGCTCCCCGCTTTCCCCGCCGGACTCTCCCTTCGCATATCCTGCAGCCGCCTCGTAGAACGGCACATTCGGAGACGCAAGGCGGATCTCGGCAAGCTCAGCCGCGCTCAGACCGCCGAAGGGCGAGGTCAGCGCTGCCGCCAGTGGAAGATCCTGCCGCAGATTGTCAAGGATCTTCAGATAATCCAGGAGAACACTCACCTCATAGGTCTCGAAATACCCCTCCCGGCTGACTGAGTAGGCCGGGATGCCCTCCTCTGCCAGCACGGCGGAAAAGGTCTCTGCCCATCCGCGGATGCTCCGAGTCAGGATCACGATATCCCGATACTGGATCTTCCGGTACCTGCCGGATTCCTTATCCACGACCACACCTCCCGTGATCAGCTCCCGGATGCGCTGTGCGATCATCCTCGCCTCCGCCCTGCGTTCATCCGCTTCCCCGGTCTCCTCCTTATCCAGCAGGAGAAGCTCAGTCCGGTCACTGAACGCCCCGGCAGCCTCATCCGGCAGCGCCGGAAAATCCGCCCCCGGATACAGGGCGGCGCTCTCGTCATACGCGATGCCTCCGAACTCTCTGCGCATCAGTTTCCGGAAAACATAGTTCACACTGTCCAGCACCTCATGCCGGCTTCGGAAATTTCGATGAAGATCGATCCTCTGACGCTCACTGTCCGCGAGGCTGTAGGTATTATACTTCTCCATGAAAAGTTCCGGCCTTGACAGACGGAAACGGTAGATACTCTGCTTCACGTCTCCCACCATAAAGATATTGCAGTTTCCTCGGGACACCCTGGACACACTTGTCAGGATCGTCTCCTGGACCAGATTGCTGTCCTGATACTCATCGATCATCACTTCGTCAAATCTGTCCTGATATTCTGCCGCTGACGGAGAAGGGACAAGTTTCCCGTCTTTTTCCTCCGTCAGTATTCTCAGGGCAAACTGTTCCATATCATTAAAATCAATCATATTCCGGCTCTGCTTTTTCTCATCGAACAGCGCGGCGAAATCCCTGACGAGCCCCGCCAGTGTCTCCATGGTGCCACGGGTCATTTCCATCTCCGCCGCCCATTCCTCGCAGGGCGCGTAAAAATAATTCTCCTGAAGCTTCTTCACAAGATCCTTCGCCTGTTTTCTGAGCTGCTGCACCAGTTCCTTCTTCTCCTGGGAGACCGTCTCATCCTTCTTCGGGGAAAGACGTTTCCATTTGTTCAGCCCGGCAGCAGTCTCATACATACGGCGGAAATCTTCTTCCTCCGCCAGCCTGCGGACCGCCTCCAGATCTGACTCGATCATATCGCCGTACATATACGGCCCGTCCGGCTCCTCGCAGATCTTCTTCGCCCGGGCAAGGATCCTGCACACATCCTCTGCTCTTCGCTTCACCCTCTCCCTCGCTCTCACAGCCGGCTCAGACTCTTCCGGCCGCTCTCCCGGAGAGTAAGCCTCCACACAGGAATCCAGCCAACGGTCCGGCTGGGGATAACTGCGGGAGAACTCATACAGCCTGAGGATGATCCCTTCAATCTTCTTATCATTCTTTCCCGTACCGAACTTCTCTGCGAATTCCAGAAAGCCCGGATCTTCCTGTGCATAGCGTTCCTCCAGCAGCTCATCCAGCACATCCTGTTTCAGCAGTTTCAGCTCGCCTTCCTCCGCGATCCGGAATCCCGGATCAATCCCGATCACATGAAAGTGTTCTCTTATGACAGAGAGACAGAAGCTGTGGATCGTCGTGATCGCAGCGCTGTGGATCAGCGTTGCCTGCTGTTCCAGATGGGTATCCCCCGGCCGCTCCGCCAGCTTTTTCTCTATCGCAGCCCCGATCCTCTCCTTCATCTCAGCGGCCGCCGCCTCTGTAAAAGTCACGATCAGGAGGCGGTCCACATCCGCCGGATCCTTCTCATCTGTCAGCCTCCGGATGATCCGCTCCACAAGAACGGCTGTTTTTCCCGATCCCGCCGCAGCGGACACCAGAATATTCCGGTTCCTGAGGCTGATCACTTTCTGCTGTTCTTCAGTCCATTTCACGCCCATCCCCGGCTCCTCCTTTCCTGTGGTTTTCTGCTCCGCTCTCTTTTCCGCCCCGCTCTTTTCCAGAGCGCGCGTTCAGCTCTGCTGTCGTCCCGGACAGCGCTTTCTGATCTCCGCCGGAATCCTTCCCGCTGTCAAGACGTTCTTTCATCTTGGCCACCGCCTCTTCCAGGGTGTATTTCTCCAGCCTGCGGTACTCATCCCCCTGTATCCTCTGGTCAAAACCGCAGATATCCCGGCAGGCACAGTAGTCGCACGCCGAGGCGCCGCCAAGCTCATAGGGAGCAGCCTTCACCTCTCCGGCATACATAGCTTCCTTCAGCTCCTGCTCCTTCTTCTCCGTATAAGCCAGCACTGTCTCAAACGCTTCCGGCTCCAGAACCCTCGAAGTGCGGCTCAAAGTGCCGTCCTTATTGCGCCCCATGGGGAACAGGACAGACGCCCCCGAGAGATCATGCTCCAGATGCTCCACCACCTGGTCTCCGGCATTGATCAGACCGTCCAGTTTCAATTCCTTCAGGATGCTCTTTTCCACCGCATCATCCGTCTCCGCCTTCTCCACGATAGGATCCTGGATCCGATAGTAGAAGATCCCCGCCGGAAGGACCTCCTTATCCGGGTGCTTTCTCCGCTCCACCCCCAGCGCAGCGTTCATATAGACCGGCAGCTGCATCTGGAGCCCGTGGTAAAAGGATGTGATATCAAAGCTTTTCATCCCGGTCTTATAATCTGTCACCTTCACATAGATACGGTCCTCATCCTCGCAGGTATCGATCCTGTCGATCTTCCCGCTGCCGAACTTCAGCTCATATCCGCTGGGGACAAAGTCTCCTTTCTCCAGCTGCTTTGTCAGCGCCCAGACCGAACGCCGGATCAGCCGCTTGATCCGGCGAATCATATATTCGTTCCTCGCCGAACTGAACAGAACCGTATTACCGTAATCAAGGATGCTTTCCTCCACGCTCTCCTCGATCAGTTCATCCCTTTTTTCCTCCGTCATCTCTGTCCATGCCAGATTCTCCCTGTCTGCCTTACGGGCAAACCGCTCAAGAGACTGGTGGGCGATATTTCCCAGATCAAGCGCCTCAAAGCTGTATTCCTCCCGCTCGGACAGGCGCAGTCCGTAGTTCAGGAAATGGGCATACGCACAGGCCGCGAACTGTTCCAGCCGGGTAACACTGACCCGTTCCGGATCCGGATAGAGACGTTCCGCCGCAGCCGGGCTGATCTGCTCTTTTCCGTGTGTCAGAAATCCCGCCCGCAGGACCTCTTCCATCTCCCCGGCGCTCTTTGCATCGCCGGAAAACCAGGTATAGAGTTCCTTCCACTCCTCATCCAGTCCGCTTCTGCGCTCGCGCAGTCCCTCCGCGATCCTGCGGATCCCGGCTGCTCTTGTCAGTTCCCGCTCTGAGACCGACTTCTTCTCTTCCTCTTCCGGGACAATGTTCGGGAACATTCTCCGGATATCCTGGATCAGATAAGCCGGCCGCAGGGTCTTGCCGTCCCCGGACACCTTCGCCCAGGACAGGAAGAGATACTCTGACGGCTTCGTCAGGTTCATATAGAGATAGAACTTCTGCTCATAGATCTTTTCTTTCGGTCCGGGTGAAAGGGCGATCTCTCCTGCCTTAAACTGTTCTCTGTCGCGCTCTGAGAGCAGGCCGCCCCCGCCTGTATTGCCTGGAAGCAGTGTGTCATTCGCACCGACAAAGAAAAGCGCCCGGATATTCTTGATCCTGGTCCTCTCCATATCCCCGATGACAACCTGATCCAGGCTGGGAGGGATCACTCCTACCTTGGCTTCCTCAAGACCTGCGTCCAGCAGATCGCAGTACTCTTTCAGAGAGATCTTTTCTTCTCCCAGCAGTTCCGCAAACTTGTCGAACAGCTCCATGGCGATCCGGTACACCTGGGCATACTCCTTCGCCAGGGCAAGTTCGCCCGCCTCCTGAAATGAAAGCTCCATCCCGTGAAGCTGGTCCTGTATCTTCTCCTGCACCAGGTATTCATACACGGCGAGCGTCACGTCACGAACCGTCTTTTTCCGTTGTTTCAGCACTGCCATCAGACCGCTGGTCTTCTCCACAAACCGAACCCTCAGGTGGTTCAGGGCATTCAGCTCTTCCTCACCGGTCTGGGGCGTGCGCCTCACCCAGGCCTGCTGCCATTTCTTATATCCCTTAATCCCAAGCGCGATCACATAGTTCTCCATCCGGTCGATCTCCTCCGGAGTGAAGCCGCAAAGACCGGTCCGAAGATGTCGGAACACGCTTTCATAGGTGAAATTCTGCTCCACCATGGCAAGAAGACTTCTCAGATACTCAACGAACGCGTTCAGCAGAATGCTCTTCTTATAGTCCATAAAGACGGGGATGTCAAATGCCCCGCATGCCTTTTCCAGCGCGTCGGCATACACATTCATGTCCGACGCGATCACAGCGATCTCCCGGTACCGATACCCTTTCGTCCTCACCAGACGCCGGATCTCTTCCGCCACGTACTGCGCCTCGGCTCTGGGATTCCGCGCCTCATGGAGTGACACCGCTTCCTGCTCTTCTTCAAAAGCCGCCGAAGAATATCGGAACAGCTCTGACTCAAGAAACGCCATCGCCGGATTCCCGCGGAAGCGCCGGACCGGCTTCTCATACAGACAGACCGGTTCCTCGATCTCCGTTCCGGTCTCCCCGGCGATCGCCACAAGCGAAGTCACCATCTGCTTGCTCAGGGCAAAAAGCTGGTAAGGATGCCGGCAGACATAAGGATCCTCCCGCTGATCCATTTCCACGGTGATCATCACCTTATCGCAGACGCGCAGCAGCTCACCCAGCAGACGGTTCTGGACCGGCGTAAATCCCGTAAATCCATCCATCGCCACAACGCTGCCCCGCAGGATCTGCGAATCCGGCACCACGCTGCTCAACACGTCCAGCATTTCTTCTTTAGTGATATACTTCTCGCTCAGATACTCTTCGAACCCTTCGTAGACTTTTTTTATATCCTTTAATTTATAGAAGAGATAGCTGTCCGGGTTCAGGCCCTCCATGAATCCGTCCAGCCTCTCAAAATCCACCCCATACTGGGTAAACTCCGAGATCACGGACTTCACCTCACTGATATACCCCTGCTTCTTCAGGTTCCCCTTCAGCACGGTCAGCTCATCCTCATAGTTTCCGGCGATCCGCCGAAGGACCAGGTTCTTTCCCTCGTCGTCCAGGACCTGTCTGCCGTCCTCCCCTACTTCCTCAAAGATCCTGTGGGCCAGCCTCCCGAAGCTTAAGACATCAACGTTCATGATGCCGCCCCGGGGATGCGCCAGACAGAGATCCTTCTGAGTCTGCATGGTAAACTGTTCCGGCACAAGGACAAGATAATCCTTATCCGGGTGCCGGACTGACTCCTCCACGATATAGTGATATAGATAATGGGACTTTCCACTTCCGGAATTCCCGAAAATAAACTGTAATGACATAACCTGCCTCCTGTGCTGCCGGACCGGAATCTTCTCCCGGTCTTCTATCTCTTCAGTCCGAACCGCTCATACAGTTCTTTCGGCGCTTCATTCTCATCGAAAAACCTCTGCAGCCGGCTTTCCATACATTTCCGTACTTTTTCATTGTCGATCGGTGTATTCTGCTCCGGATCCGTCTGCAGATCATAAAGCCTCGTTCCAAAAGAGGTTGTATCCCCCGATCTGTTTTCCGCTTTGATCTTCAGTACCCTGCAGCCCTTGGTAAACGAAAACGGGCCGGAAAGTTCAGCCGTGCTCAGTTCCTCCGGAGAAAACATGCATCTCATATGGGTCGGCATCAGCGTATATTCAAACACCGGCGCATCCGGGTCGGACGCTGACCTCATATACACATACCGCCCGTCCGAAAGAACGATCTGGCTTCCATGATAGCCTGAAACAGCACAGTCACGGACCGGGCTGTCGTCTTTTACCACCTGATACAGCGGCTTTCCCTGCATGCCGCGGGGAATCTCCACTCCGAAGAACTCCAGGAGCGAAGGCGCCAGATCGATCGTCTGAACTATGGAAGATCGGTGTTCTCCGCCGCACTCCGGCAAACGGGGATCGTAGAGGAACAGCGGTGTGTGGGCGATTTCATCATACATCGGCATTACCGTCTTCCCCCACCAGCCGTGCTCTCCGAGCAGAAAACCGTGGTCTGTGTTCACAATGAGCATGGTGTCCTCCCAAAGATCATACTGATCCATGAGATCCAGTATCTTTCCCAGATAACGGTCGCATTTACTCACCAGCGCGGCGTAATCAAAACGGACATGCTGCACGGTCTGACTGTCCTCCGCCACTTCTGCATACGGCGGCCAGTCGTCCTCACAGTCTCCGGCAAACTGATGAGGATACAGTGCTTTGTCATCCGGCAGGGTAAAAAACGGCTTATGAGGGTCAAAGGTCTCGATCTGCAGGAACCAGTCGTCCTGCGCATGGTTCTGACGGATGAACTGTATCCCGTTCTCGAAGGTCACTGCCTGGGAAGTGCGCGCTTCTGTGTTCATATATGCGCGGTTGCGCTCATCCTTTGCATACCATTCCCGGTAAGCCTTATCCCCGACAAGCGGCTTCTTTGCTTTAAAAAATGTATCTTTATCAAACGTTATCCTCAGATCCGCCTTCCAGGGATCTCCCTCCTGCCCGCGGGAAATTTCCCAGGAAGAATATCTCGTATGGTAGGTGCATCCGCCGTCTTCCCAGTAATGCTGATGATCGCTGATCAGATGGGTATAAATCCCGTTCTTTTTCAGTATTTCCGGCATGGAGTCGTCAAAAGGCTCCAGGGGCCCCCAGCTGCGGTGCAGGAAATTATAACGCCCCGTATGCAGTTCTCTCCGCGCCGGCATACACGGCATGCTCCCCGCATAACAGTTCTCAAACTGAACGCATCTCTGCGCAAGCCGGCTGAAATTCGGCGTCAGCGTCCAGCTGCATCCATATGGCTCAAGGTATTTTCGGTTCAGGGAATCATACATGATCATGATCGCCTTCATAACCGCACACCTCCTTCTCTTCCTTCTGCCAGTAAATTATACCTTCTGTTCTTGGGAAATACAATGATGCGCAGACATCCTTTTGAATTGCTGTATCTGAATTTTGAAATCTGTTTGACTTTGGACCCGGATTCTGCTATTCTGTCAGCAGAATAAAGGGATCCTTCCCCGTAAGATCGGAGTTGAAAAGATGATTATTATTTCCTGCTAAACACACAGCGGCATAACAGGACACTGCTTTCCGGCGGGCTTATCCGCACGGACGCCGAATGGTCAGAGAAACTTTGACCTGTTCTTCTGCTATGCCTTCGCAGGAAAGTTTTCATCTTGATTCTTCTCCATGGGAATAGACCGGTACTGCCTTCCGATTTCAGGGGGCGGTCCCAGTGTGTATATGAGAGAACCGCAGAGATAACTTTTCTGCGGTTCTTTCTTTTGCGGAAGTTGTGCCGGGACAGGATTCCGACGGAACTGCCGCCCCTTTTACACATATCAAACGAACTTACAGAATGGAGGGATCTGTCATGTCAATCATACAGATAAACAATCTGAGCTTTACTTACGACGGGAGCTTTGATCCTGTCTTTGAAAATGTCTCTTTCCAGATCGATACTGACTGGAAACTTGGATTCATCGGAAGGAACGGCAAAGGAAAAACGACCTTTCTAAAGCTGCTCACTGGCGCTTATGGATACAGCGGTTCCATCACATCGTCTGCAGAGTTCGAGTATTTTCCGTTTCCGGTAAAGGACCGCTCGCGGATGACGCTGGAGATCCTGGAAGAGATCAATCCTGTCATGGAACAGTGGGAACTGATCCGGGAACTGAGTCTGCTGGATACAGATGCAGAGATCCTGTACCGCCCCTTCTCCACCTTAAGCTTCGGCGAACAGACGAAATCACTTCTCGCCGCTCTGTTTCTTAAGGAACATGCTTTTCTCCTGATCGACGAGCCGACGAACCATCTGGACGGTCCTGCAAGAGACAAAGTCGCGGATTACCTTTCCTGTAAAAAAGGCTTCATCCTTGTATCCCACGACAGAGACTTTCTCGACCGCTGCGTGGACCACGTGCTTGTGCTGAACAGGCAGACCATCGAAGTGCGGAAAGGAAATTTCTCTTCCTGGTATGCAGACAAAACTGCCCGGGACAGCATGGAAATACGGCAGAACGAACACCTGAAAAAAGATATCCGCAAGTTAAAAGAGGCCGCCCGGCAGGCGGCGCGCTGGTCAGATAAAGTTGAAGCGACAAAGACCGGTTCACGCATCGCTGGGCTCAGACCGGACCGTGGCCATATCGGACACCAGGCCGCAAAGATGATGAAACGCGCAAAATCTCTTGAAAACAGGAAAGAAGCCGCCGTCCGTGAAAAGGAAGGGCTGCTCAAAGACATAGAGACGCTGGACAGCTTAAAGCTCAACGTGCTGGAGCATCACAGCCGGCGTCTGATCTCGCTGGATGATATCGCGATCAGATACGGAGATTCTTCGCCCCTGATGGAACACTTCAGTCTGGAGATCTGCCAGGGCGACCGCATCGCCCTGTCCGGAAAGAACGGCTGCGGCAAGACGAGCCTGATGAAGCTGATCCTGGGAGAAGATATCCCGCACACCGGGCAGGTCTGGACCGCAGGCGGTCTTGTCATCTCCTACATCTCCCAGGACACCTCTTATCTGAGCGGCACCCTCTCAGAACTTGCTGTCAAATACGGCATCAGCGAGCCGCTGCTCTTCACTGTCCTGCGGAAACTCGGGCTGGAACGCACACAGTTTGAAAAACGGATCGAGGACTACAGCGAGGGACAGAAGAAAAAGGTGCTCCTGGCAAAATCTTTGTGCGAGCCGGCGCACCTCTTTCTCTGGGATGAGCCGCTGAACTTTATCGATATCTTCTCCCGGATGCAGCTCGAAGATCTGCTGCTCACCTTTCAGCCCGCCATGCTCTTTATCGAGCACGACCGGGCGTTCCGCGAGAAGATTGCGACAAGGATCGTTGAACTTTGATCCTGCAAAAGAGCTGCAGGAAGTATGATGCTGATCCTGGGGTATCTTGGCGGACTGCTGAATGTGGTAATGACGTTTCTTGTCATTCCGGCATGTATCAAGTATCCGAGGGAAAAATAGCACGTCTGACGGACAGACAGCAGGGCAGGCAGCCGGTCTTCTTCGGCTGCCTGCCCTTTCCTTTTCCTCATGAGAATCATTTTCCCTGCAGACCGCTTCCTCTGCGGACTACTTTTCTCACAAATCTCTTTTCTTGTAAACGAATATCTTTCTCGCAAACTACTGCTTCTGAGGATTGTCTTCCACAGCATCACAGCATCTCGATAAATGCCGCGATCCTTGTATTCAGCTGTCCGATATCCGCCTGTGAATAATCAGTCTCTATGCTGATATACGGAATCCCCTTCTCCTGATTCACAAATCTGCGGATGCCGTAAGACTCAATATTATATGTATGACAGGCCTGCAGCGTCATCTCCACCACACCGTCCACCTGATACTCATCGATCAGGCGACCCAGAAGTTCAAGACGGTTCGGATTCGGCGTCATGACGGAACATCCGATGTTCAGATAGCGCCTTGCAAGCGCATCATATACGTCCTCCGCGTCCTCATCCACCAGCTTGTCGATAGACTTTGCGCCCGTGCAGTTCTCATAGGTCACGACCACCGCGCCGTTGCTCTCAATAGCCTGGATGATCTTTTCCGTGGCGCCGCCCACGGGACATCCTGTCAGCAGGATACGGGGCATCTTCTCCAGCATCTTTCCTTCCGCATATTCCTGGTTGATCTTCTCGACCAGGGCGTCCACTTCCGCCGGTATCGCTTTCCGATCGAACTTGAATGTGCTTCCGTACAGTACCTTGAACAGATCATAGCCGCTGATCGGCACCGGATCATTCTGCATCACTTCATAGAGCTTCTTCAGGGATTTCCTGCCCGCGTTGTTTACCTTGATCGCTTCCCGGATGTCATCCTCTGTGATCGTCACGTCGAACTTCTTCTCCAGGTATTCCTTAAAGCGGATGATCTCGCTCTTCCAGAGCTTCAGCGCCTCTTCCCCCTGGGTGTTGGGCAGTTCCATAAGAAATACATCCTTGAACTCTGACATATACTCATACATCTTTTTCTTTCCGTCGCAGGTCGTCTCACCGACAACTACGTCCGAGAAATAGAAAAACGGACATTTATCCGTCTTGGCAAATCCGTAGCTGGACTTGATCAGCGGACATAAGTTTTTCGGCAGATCCCTCTCCGCGTCCGGGATGGTCTCATCCGACGTAGAGCACAGCCCGACCGTCGCCGCGCCCATCGCCATCGCAATTTCCTGCGGGAAATATGTACAGTAGGCGCCCACGACCGGCACGCCCTGCTCCTTCAGCTTCTTTACTCCGAGGAATGAATTCTTCCTCTGCTCTGCAAATTCTTCAAATACCTCCGGTAAATCTTTGATCAGCTCCACTTCATTTTCCTCCTCTGCGTTTAAACTTCTCTTCTGCCAGCAGTGCCGCGCCCAGCGCCCCTGCATATCTGCCGCAGTCCTCCGATTCTACCTTCCTTCCGATCTTCTCTGAAAGGATGCGGGCAAAGTATCCGCTGCCGCTGAGCCCTCCGGTCAGTATGACCTGTTCCGGAAGTTCCTTTCGAAGCGCAAGCTGCGCCACCTTCGCCGCGACAGAATCCACCACGCCTGCCGCGATGTCTTCCCGTCTCCTTCCTTCTCCGATATAGTTGATCACCTCTGACTCGGCAAACACTGTGCACAGCGAGCTGATTGGGAGCACCTCTCCCGTATCCGCCAGATCGAACATCTCGGACAGACTTACGCCGAGCCGGTTTGCCATGATCTCAAGGAACTTTCCCGTCCCTGCGGAACACTTGTCATTCATAAGAAAATCCTGCACCATGCCCTGACTGATCAGGATTACCTTTGTATCCTGTCCGCCCACATCGATCACGGCGCAGTCCCCGCTTCCGATCTCCCTGCCGCCTCTGGCATGGCAGGTGATCTCCGTGATCACATGATCCGCATAATCCACAGCTACTCTTCCATATCCGGTTGCCACGGTCTGCGTTCCGTCGTCAAGAACGTCGATCCCCTCCAGGAGCAGTCTCTCCCGGATAATGCCTGCCGTCTCTTTGCTGCTCCATCCCGTGGGAAGGACAAACTCCAGATTCACGTCCCCTCGGGTCACCACCTTGGCAGCTGTTGAACCGATGTCGATCCCTACATAATTCATTGTCTTCATCTCCTGTATCTTCAGACTGTCAACACTGATATAACCGTATCATTTTTCCATTTCCCGCACAATCAAAAAACACCGGATGAGGTATTGATTTTTATGATAAAACAAATAGCAAATTCCTATAATTCATTTTTTCTGAGTGACTGCGGGACCTTCGAAAAAATTCTGTGATTCTAAAACAGGTCTGGCGTATGTAACAATAGTACAGGCAGATGCATGTAATAACAGCCCCTGAAAACAGAAAATCCGCGCGCATATGCCAGATTCTCTCACATATGCGCGCGGTACAGCGCTTCTGCCGTCTTGCTCACCACAGAACAGCCATTTTGTCAGTCTGTTCAGTCAAACTGCATTTCCGTTCTTACCTCTCCGTCCTCGATCGTCACAGAAGGTCCCTCGATCCCGGTGATACCGGTGATCATTCCGTCAGCATCCTTGGAGACACAGATGCCTTTTGTCTCACCCGACTCGTCTTCCATGTCAGAAGGCAGGCTGATACACATCTCTATTTCTCCTTCTGTTTCCCCCATTACATACAGGAAACTTACAGGCTCTCCGTTATACATCAGATCTCCTGTCTCGCTGTCATAGGACACTCCGTATTTCTCATACTCAGAAAATTCTTCTGAATTCACAAGACTGCTGATGGAATTTATGTCGACCGCTGTGTTCTCTTCTGCATTTTCCTCCGCTGGCCCTTCTTTCTCTGCGATATCGTCTCCGACTGTGCCGGTCTCTCTCTGAACTGCGGCAATATCATTGTCATTGATGCTGATTTCGCGCTGATCGTTCTGCGCAAACACTGTGATCGCCGTTCCCAGAAGGAGTACAGCACACGCCGCGCTGAGCGCAGTTGCTTTTTTAAATTTCATAATTGCCTCGATCCTTTCTTTAATGGCGCTTTTCCCGAATCCCTGGGCGAAAAGCGAAGCCCGATACTGTTTCTCCGCCAGACCGACCAGGGCTCTGGCATATTCTCTCTTCGCTCCCTCGCCGAAGCGGGAAAGCACTTTTTCATCACAGGACAGCTCCATGTCCCGTGTGAACAGGACATACATGATCCATACAAGCGGATTGAACCAGTGGATGCAGACTGCCACCATCATAACGATCTTCCACAGATTATCACCTCTCCTGACATGCACCGCCTCGTGTGCCAGCACGAACTTAAGCCGTCCGCTGCCATCTGCGGTCAGAAATGCCGGGAGGATGATCTTCGGATTCACGATCCCGAACACCAGCGGAGTAACAATGCGGTCGGATACAAGAAGCTTCGTCCGCCCGGGAATATCCGCCTCTGCCCTGAGCCTGCACGCCTGTTCCGCCTCAAGAGGGATTGCCTCATTCATCCTGCGGCACTCGCGCAGATACAGGACGATCAGCGCTGCAGACAGCGCCAGCGTCCCGGCCGCCCACAGCCAGGGCAGTGCCTGCATGATGTCTTCCCCAATGTCTGCTCCGGCCTGTCCCGCCCCCTGCCGGATAGCTGCTTCCTGCAGGAAATCCCGGTTTAAGGCCACCAGCTTCATTTTATCCGCAACAGCCTTCTCTACAGGTATAGTGACTCCAAAGCGAAACGGCAGTTCCGCCGGCACAAGCAGCCGCAGAAGGGCAACGCCCCACAGCATCATAAAATACTTCTTCGGCAGTCTGTTTACGGCGAAGAGCCGCACGGCAGCGATCATAAGGATCAGGATTCCTCCTGATAAACTCATTCTGAGCAGCATATGTATTTCCTCACTTAATCCTGTCTATCATGTCTTTCAGTTCCTGAATTTCATCGGAAGTAAGATGCTCTTCCGAGAGAAATGCGGCAAAAAACTGCTTCTTTGAACCGTCGAACATCCTGTCGATCAGCTCTTCCGTCTCATATGCCTGGACCTCTTCTCTCGAGATCAGCGCATGGCATCCGAACTTCGGCTCCCTGCGCTCAACGGCGCCTTTTTCAATACACTTTTTTATCACCGTGTATGTGGTATTCCGGTTCCATCCGATCTCTTCCTTCAAGATCCCTGCGATCTGTCCCGCGGTCAGATCACCCTCCCGCCAGAGGACTTCCATAACCTTCAATTCTGAATCAAACAGTTTTATCTCCATATTCATTCCTCCAATTAAAAATGACTATTGCAATAGTATTTTCACAAACATACTACTACAATAGTCATTTTCTGTCAACCGTATTTCTCTACTTCCCGGATTTCTGCCCTTCCCGACAGTTTTTTATTTTTATCGCAACGATTCTTTTTCTTTCATTTCATAATCCTGCTATTTCACCAGCCCCAGCAGCGTGCTCTTCGGCACGGCGCCGATCTGCTTTCCGGCGATCTCGCCGTTCTTGACCGCGATAAAAGTCGGAATGCTCATCACGCCAAATCTCTGCGCCACCTCGATCTGCTCATCGATGTTGATCTTGCACACCTTGATCTCCGGCTCCTCGTTGGAAATCTCCTCCACGACCGGACTCATCATCTTGCAGGGGCCGCACCAGTCTGCGTAGAAATCCACCAGAACCGGCTTGTCGGACTGCATTACTTCCTGATCAAAATTTTCTGCTGTTAATTTAACTACTGCCATATTTTATATCCTCCTTGTGAATCAGTTTTCTTCTCTGATGAGTTTAGTATACCACAAGATTGGATTTTTTCTGTGACAAAATCACAAAATCGTATGCTATTCTCCTTCTGCTCATCTCTTCCTGCCCCGAAGCAGGATCCCCGCCGCCAGGCAGAGCACTCCGGCTGCCCCCAGCCAGTATTTACTGCTGTAATCCCCGATCATCTGAAACGGATAGAACTTACCCAGATACTTTTCTCCTCCGCCCATCGCCGCGATCACATAGAAAAGCGGAATCATATAGCCTGCCACCAGATTGTCACAGAGCGCATAGGACAGCACGCCGAGACCGCCGAACGCCGCCATCTCACAGAGAGTGCCGAGATAGAACCTGCCGAACTCCATCCTGCAGTCTCCGCTCTGCATCGCCAGCATGTAGAGGAGAAGATACAGCATCGTCCCTGCCAGAGCCAGCGCAGCGCGGACAGAATAGATTGTCTCCATCCTTGTATATCGGGCGGAAACTGTATCCCGCAGAGCCTTATCCTGTTCCGGCAGAAAGATTGGAACGAACAGCAGGATCCCGATGAGCGCCACAAAGGTTTCCAGCACCCTGGCGCTCTGCGCCGTATCCAGGTTGCGGATCCCCACAACAAGGGGCGATAGGATGAGCAGCGCCGCAGCGGCTGCAAATGACGGGACCGCGTGATGTCTAAGATACTCTTTTCCGACTTCGTAATATTTTTCCACGACGTCTCAGCCTCCCTTTTCTCTTCACTTCATATACAAGGATCGTCAGTCCGGCAAGCACCAGGGCAAGCACTGTGTAAAGTACACGGTTTTTCACAAGCTGGGAGAATCCTTCTGCAAAAAGCCCATAGTTCATCTGCGTATTATGCCGCGGTATCAGGTTCCAGCCATAAGCTCCCCCTTGCATCCTGTTCATGCTCTGCATCAGTGCGCAAAACCAGATCACAGCCTGGATGAGTACGCCCAGAGCAGAGTCTGTAAGTTCTGTGAAGAAGACGCCCACGGCAAGGACGAAAAGAATCGTCGGCAGAATCCATCCCAGATCGTATTTCAGGAACGCCAGATAATCCAGACGGATCGATCCTCCTTGAGCGGCAATGCAGTCCGCCAAAGGGATCAGAGACAGAAGCATAACAGGCGCCATGGAGAGGACTGCAAGCGCTGCATACCGGCTGAGGATAACCGCTGCGGAGGAAGCTTTTCTCACATAGAGCAGTTCCTGCACTCCGGCGCGCCGGTCCCGGAGCATCCTCGTCACAGCGGGGAATACCGGAAGGATTCCCGCCACGATTCCCATATAGTCACAGAACAGCCTCGCATATCCGCCCGTGTATCCATCCTTCTCCACCAGTTCAGCATACGCCTGCTTTGCACCCTCATAATCCAGCGGAATCATGGTACTGCCCCTCATCCTGTCCTCGGTAAACTCCGACCCCGGCCCGAGGATCTCCGCCACCCGCGCCATTTTCTCTAGAAATGTGTCATAAGTCAGATCCTCCATCGGCTCCACAGAGTATGAAGCTGAAGCAGAACCATCCGCTGTATTCTCTGCATAAAACGCCGAGATACTTTCCTCGATCTGCCGGTCATTTTCCAGTCCCGTCGTCTCTCTGATGATATCTGCAATCTCGGCTTTTTCATCCTCACTTGGCGTTACATATTTTGTATACCCCACAGGATATGTGACGTATACATCATGATAATAGTCCGTTACAAGCTTCCCCTGAGCACTGCGCATGATATCCTCCTCCGAAATATCCGTCTTGTATCCATATCTGCTGTAGTCCTCCTGTCCTTCCTTCGGAGCAGAGATCATATTTGAGCCTATCCCGCCGAGCTGGCTTGCAAAAAATACGACGAGGAGAACAATGTACAGCAGGTAGATCAGACTTTTTCCATTCTGCCTGATCTCTTTTCCAGTAAGTGTCAGGAACATGATGCATCACTCCTTCCCTGCATCAGATACATATAGGCGTCCTCCACTCCCGCCTCACAGCGCTCGGCGCCCGGGAAAGGCTTCTGTTCCGAGATGAAGCGCGCCATTACATTATTTCCCAGCGTCAGCATACTGGTCACTATGCAGCGCTCCTTCAGATCATCCAGCTCATGCCGGCTGATCTCCGTCCGGAACACCTTGCCCCGCACGGAGCGAAGCAGTTCCTCCACGGTTCCCCGGAATAGAAGTTTTCCTTCTTCCAGAACGGCGATCTCTTCACAGGACGCTTCTATATCGCCGGTAATATGGGTGGACAGGATCACGATCCGCTCCTCCGCGATCTCACTGAGTAGATTGCGGAACCGCACCCGCTCCTCCGGATCCAGCCCTGCGGTCGGCTCATCCACGATCAGGACCTTCGGATCATGAATGACTGCCTGCGCGATCCCGAGCCTGCGTTTCATGCCGCCGGACAGCGCTTTTACCTTCTTCTTCCTGTCATCCTGAAGGTTCACTCTCTCGAGCAGAACAGGAATCCTCTTTCTCCGTTCCTGCTTCGAAAGTCCCGAGAGTACTCCCAGGTAATCCATAGCTTCATACACACTCATCCCGGGATACATATTGAATTCCTGGGGAAGATATCCTGTGATCCGCCGGATCTCCGCCGCGTTTTCCACAGGAATGCCGCAGATTTCCACCGTGCCGCTCTGTTTCTTCGAAAGTGTCGCCAGGATCTTCATCAGTGTCGTCTTGCCCGCTCCGTTTCTGCCCAGCAGACCGAACATTCCCTTCGGTATTGTCATGGTGACATCCGAGAGCGCCTGCTTTCTCCCATAGTATTTATCCAGATGCCGGATCGTGATGTTCATCTCTTTTTCTTTTCCCATACTTTATCAGCCCTTTCTTTTTTGCTGATTTTAAGTCTAACGCTGAAAATCCTACATTTTCCCTACAAAGATTTAAGATTTTCTATAGGAAAACGAAACACTTGCGAAAGCCCCGCCCCGGATACTGTTGGCAAGACTTAGTGTTCCTCCGTGCTTCTCCGCCAGGATGTCCGCTATATGCAGCCCCAGTCCGAAGTGATCCTTCGCCCCGCTGCCCCCATGCGTCTCTCTGGCGTAAGGTTCTTTCCCCTCTTTCAGCATTTCCCCGGAAAATCCCGGACCGTCGTCTCTCACACAGAGCCTCAGCATACCGGCTTCGATGTCATTTTCCAGTGTGATCTCCGTCTCGGAAAAGGCATAACGGATCGCATTGGACAGCAGATTCTCAAACACCTCCAGGACCAGGTCCTGATCCAGTTCCATCATGCAGTCTTCCCCCGTCACCGTCACATAGATGTGGATATCTCCCGCCCGATCGAGGATCCTCGCGGTTTCCCGGATCCTCCCTGCAAACTCCAGGAATCCCACAGGTCCCTTCTCTGCCGTCCACTCATCAAAGCTTCGGATCTCCCGCATCGTCCGGCTGTAGTGCTCCAGCCGTTCAATGTGGGAGCTCATCAGTTCCAGCGTGGAGACCAGCTTCTCCCGGCTGACCTTCCCGCCCGGCAGATACCGGTAAAGGAAATCCGAATATCCCTTTAAAACCGTCAACGGCGTGCGCAGATCATGTGCAAACGCAGCGTTGATCTTCTTCTGCTCTTCGATTATCTCCCACATGGCTTCCTGATTCTTCACCATCTCCCGCCGCATCCGTTCAAAAGAACCGCAGAGTTTCCCCATCTCATCTCTGCTGTCATAACTGATCTCCACGTCAAGATTATCCCTCTGTATCTGTTCCGCACCGTTTTCCAGCACGGAACACGGCGCAGCGATCCTCTGCCTGTAGAAGATAATCGCTGACGCCGCCGTGCACAGCAGCATCCACAGCCATGGCAGAAGACTGACCAACGTCATTACAAACCGTACCAGCCGCACATCATCCTGTGTGAATCCTCCGGCCGGACCCTCTATACTCTTAAGGAAAAAACTGCCGGAGATATGAAATTCATAGATCTCGATCCCCATATCCCTGAGGCTGAGCATGCACCAGTGCGCCGCAAAAGAAACACTCACCGCGCTCAGCACTGCCGCCGCCAGGAATCCCGACAGAAGATACACGAGCAAGGCATATTTAAGTGGAAGATTCCTGATCTTCTTCCCCATATTTTCCAGTTTTTCATTTATCCAATCCATTTGTATCCAACTCCCCACACAGTACCGATCAGTTCTGTCTTCGTATACCGCGCCGTTTTGCTCCGTATCCTCCGGATATGCTCCGCCACGATCGCGCTGTCGCCGGTCGCATCCAGTCCCCGGATCTTCTCATAGATACTCTCTTTGCTGAATACCTGTCCAGGATGCATAGACAAAAGCTCCAGAATATCATACTCCGTTTTTGTCAGACTGATCCGCTCCCCTCTGCATGTCACGCTGCGTTCCTCGTAGCAGATCATCACATCTCCTGCTGTCTTTACATGACTCTTTCTTTCCCTCCGCCGCTCTCTCCTGAGATGCGCCATGACCCGCGCCCCGAGTTCATCAATACTGAAGGGTTTCAGGATATAGTCGTCACCACCCATAAGAAAACCGTTGATCCGATCCTGCTCTTCCACCCGCGCGGTCAGAAAAAGGATCGGACAGTCCACCCGCTCCCTGATCTTCCTGCACACCTCCAGGCCATCCATATCCGGCAGTCCCACATCCAGCAGGATCAGATCCGGCGCCTCTTCCGCCTTCCGCAGTGCCTCCGCTCCGTTTCGAGCCGCCGTCACCCGGTACCCCTGTATCTCAAAATAATCCTGCAGCAGCCGCACGATCCCTTCCTCATCATCTGCGATCAGCAGTGTCTGTCCTGTCAGATCCATCTCATCCCGCTCCTTTCACATTAGCAGTCGTCTCCAGATAAAGACTAACAGAAAAATCTCTAGAAATTTCCTACAAAAAACGAAAGAAAAACAAAAAAATCTCCCGGGACATCCAAAAACGTTCCCGGGAGCACTTTTCTTCAATATTATATTTTTCCAAGGCGGCCCGCATCAATGATCTCGACCTTTCCTCTGGTAAGCCTGACAAGTCCATCCGCCTGAAACTGCTTCAGAAGCCTTGACACGACTTCCCTCGCTGTCCCTGCATCCCGCGCCAGCACTTCATGTGTGACGGGCAGGACGTCGCTTCCTTCCAGGGCGCGGTGCTCAAGAAGAGTCCCCGCGAGCCGGGATGCCACATTAGAAAAGACAAACTGATTGAACAGCCACATGATATCCGAAAACTTCTCTGAAATCATCTCCATCGTATAGTCTTTCACCGCGCCGCTCTCATCATACAGCTTCTTATAGACTCTTTTCGGGATCGTATAGACCGTACAGTCCGTCTCCATCTCCATATCCAGTTCAATGTCCATGCCGTTCAGCATGCATGCGGCGCTCAGGATGCTCACATCTCCATCCATCAGACGGAAAAGAGTAATATCCCCGCCATTCGGCGATGTGATGAAGATCCTCGCACGCCCCTTCTCGATGATCTGCACGCCGGCGCACTCCCCGCCGCCGAAATGGAGCCGCGTCTTCTTCTCACAGAACGTCTTCGTGATTCCCTGCTCCATCGCTTTCTGCTGTTCTCTGCTCAGCCCATCCCAGAATGGAAATGATCTCTGCAATAATTCTTTCATCGTCACGCCCGCCTTTCTTTTCTTCACTCAATTATATCGGATGCTTCCACGCAAGTAAAGCGGAGCTGAAACTTTATAAAATCATAAGAATCTATGCACGGAATTGTCACATTCCTCTTCTAAACTGTTCCGTGAACATGAAAGGGAGTATGATATAAAATGACAAATGAGCAGTATCATTCACTGATCCGTCCGTATACAGACGCCATGAACCTGATCCTGACGCGTCTGGATATCCTGAACCATCAGGTCTATGACAAGGATGAGATCAAGCCGATACACAGCATAACCAGCCGCATCAAGACAAAAGAAAGCATTGAAAAGAAACTTCAGCGCAAGCACTCAAACGGAAGCGTCCGCGACGCCAAGAGCCTGCTGCAGGATATTGCCGGAGTCCGCGTCGTCTGTTTCTTTGAGCAGGATATCCGGCATCTTAAGAATGCTCTCAAAAAACAGTCCGACCTGATCCTGATCAAGGAAAAGGACTACATAACGAATCCCAAGCCCAACGGATACCGCAGCTATCATCTGATCGTCGGCGTGCCGATCTACTATATGGATACAATGGAATATTATCCTGTGGAAATCCAGTTCCGGACCATCTCCATGGACTTCTGGGCCGCCATGGAACACCGGATCTGCTATAAGAACCAGCCCTTCAATGAACTGGAAATGAAAAATGCCTTCCGGCAGTATTCAGACATACTGGAGAAAATGGAGAAATCCTTCGAAGTGTACAGTGAAAATCAGGGGCAGTGCGCCTCTTCTCAGCAGACATAAGTCTCGCCTCTTTTTTAATCGCCGGGACTGCCGCTGAAACTTCCGAATGGAAGAGCGAGGGAAACAGCGGGTCCCGGCTTCGACGACCTTTCGGATTTAAGCCTCGTCTATTGCTTTTCCGATGTCGTGCCTCATATATTTATTCTTGAACTGCACCCACTCTGTCGCCGCATAGGCGTTCGCGCGGGCCTCCTTCAGATCTTTTCCTTTCGCCGTCACGCCGAGCACGCGCCCGCCGTTTGTGACGATCTCATCTCCGTCGAATTTTGTTCCTGCATGGAAACAGTAGTATCCCTCATGCTTCTTGAACTCATCCAGACCGGAGATCGGGAAACCTTTATCGTATTTCACCGGATAGCCTTCTGATGCGAGAACGACGCAGACAGCCGCGTTGTCCTCGAACTGCAGGTCGATCTGATCCAGTGTGCCGTCGATGCATGCCTCTGCCACGTCGATGATATCGTTCTTCATGCGCGGGAGCACGACCTGCGCCTCCGGGTCTCCAAAGCGCGCATTGTATTCAAGCACCTTCGGTCCATCGGCAGTCAGCATCAGCCCGAAGAAGATCACGCCCTTGAACGGACGCCCCTCTGCCGCCATGGCGTCCACGGTCGGCTGGTAGATATATTTCTCACAGAATTCTTCCACTTCTTTCGTGTAGAACGGGCTCGGAGAGAACGTTCCCATACCGCCTGTATTCAGTCCGGTATCTCCGTCTCCCGCACGCTTGTGATCCTGTGCGCTTGTCATTGTCTTGATCGTCTTTCCATCCACGAAGGAGAGAACGGACACCTCGCGCCCTGTCATGAACTCCTCAATCACCATCTCATTTCCCGCGGAACCGAACTTCTTGTCCAGCATGATCGTCCGGACGCCTTCCTTTGCCTCTTCCAGATCCTTACAGATCAGGACGCCTTTTCCGAGAGCAAGACCGTCCGCCTTCAGCACGATCGGGAACTTCGCAGTCTCCAGATAAGCGAGCGCTTTGTCCGGATCCGTAAAATTCTCATAGGCAGCTGTCGGTATATTGTACTTCTTCATCAGATCCTTGGAAAACGCCTTGGATCCCTCCAGGATCGCTGCATTCTTTCTCGGACCGAATGTGCGGATCCCTGCCTTCTCCAGGACGTCAACCAGACCTCCCACGAGAGGATCGTCCATTCCGACGATGCAGAGATCGATCTCTTTCTCCTTTGCAAATGCTGCCAGCTTGTCGAACTCCATGGCTCCGATGTCCACGCACTCCGCATACTCCGCGATTCCGGCATTGCCCGGCGCGCAGTAGATCTTGTCCGCCTTCGGGCTCTTCGCAACGCTCGCCGCGATCGCATGTTCTCTTCCGCCGCTTCCAACTATCAGTACTTTCATAACTGCCTCCTTTTCTTTTCTGCTCTCACTCTTAAGCGAAATGCGCCTGTGAGATCCACAGACGCATCGCACATTTGTCTATCCAAACTATTCCTCTATCACAGTCCTGCGGCCTTCCACACGGACTTTCCCGTTGGCGATCAGGTCGATCGCACGCGGAAGGATGATCCACTCCGCCTGCTCCATGACTCTGCGCTGGAGCACCTCCGGTGTATCTCCCTGCTGCGTCTCAACTGCCTTCTGCAGGATGATCGGTCCTGTGTCTGTCCCTTCATCCACAAAATGTACTGTAGCTCCGACCACTTTTACTCCCCGTTCGAGCGCCGCCTCATGGACCTTCAGCCCGTAGTACCCTTTCCCGCAGAAGGAAGGTATCAGGGATGGATGGATATTGATCATCCGGTTCCTGTAACGCTCGATCATGGCCGGCGGGATCACGACAAGGAATCCCGCGAGCACAATCAGATCCGGACTGTACTCGTCCACCGCCTCGAGAAGCTTCTCGTTGAATATCTCCCGGCTCTCATAATCCTTCGGTGAGACACATCTGTTCGGTATCCCGCTTTTTTCCGCTCTCTCCAGAGCGTAAGCGTTCCGGTTATTGCTGATCACGCCTGCGATCTCTGTATTGGTGATCGTCCCGTTCTTCACTCCGTCGATGATCGCCTGCAGATTCGTACCGCCGCCTGATACCATCACAACGATCCTTAACATAAGGTCACTCCCTTTTCTCCTGCCTCGATCTGTCCGACAACGTACGGAGCTTCTCCTGCCGCGCGGATTGCCTCCATCGCAGCGTCAACATCCTTCTCATCTACTGCGAGCACCATTCCCAGTCCCATGTTGAACGTATTGTACATCATGTGCTCTTCCACGTCTCCGTCGTCTGAAAGCATATGGAAGATCGGCGGGATCGGATAGCTGTCCTTGCGAATCACAGCGTGAGTTCCCTCTTTGAGCATACGCGGTACGTTTTCATAGAATCCGCCGCCCGTGATATGGCTGCACGCCTTGATCACAACGCCTGCATCCTTAATGCTCTTCAGCGCCTTCACATAGATCCTTGTAGGTACAAGAAGTGCTTCGCCCAGAGTACATCCCAGACTGTCATAGTATGTATCCAGGGCCTCTCTCTTCATATTAAATACTTTTCTCACAAGAGAAAATCCGTTGCTGTGGATACCTGAGGAAGCCATACCGATCAGCACGTCCCCAGGTTTAAGATCTTCACCTGTGATCATATCCTTTTTGTCACAGACGCCTACTGCAAAGCCCGCCAGATCGTATTCTTCCGCATCCATCAGTCCCGGATGTTCCGCAGTCTCTCCGCCGATAAGCGCTGCTCCTGACTGCAGACATCCCTCAGCCACTCCCTTTACGATCGTAGCGATCTTCTCAGGCTCATTCTTTCCGCATGCAATATAGTCAAGGAAGAACAGCGGCTCTCCGCCTGCACACGCGATATCGTTCACACACATAGCGACGGCATCGATACCGATCGTATCATGTTTGTCAAGGATCATCGCCAGCTTCACCTTCGTACCGCATCCGTCCGTTCCGGACAGGAGTACCGGTTCCTCCATCTCCTTGATCTTTGCCAGAGAAAAAGCTCCGGAGAATCCGCCCAGTCCCCCCAGGACCTCCGGGCGCATCGTCTTCTTCACGTGCTCTTTCATAAGTTCCACTGATTTATAGCCGGCCTCAATATCAACGCCTGCATTCTTATAATCCATACTGTTATCTCCTTTTCATTTTTCCAGCTTCTTCCCGTTCTTCTCCCGGGATACGGCGCAGACGCCCTGCTCTGAGGGCGCTCCGCCTGCTGTCTGCTGTTTCCGGAATTATTTCAGATACTCTTCGTATCCCACTTCTTTCAATCTGTCAGCTTTCGCCTGAACTGTATCCTTCATCTCAGCAGAATAGTCTTTCAGTTTCTTCAAGATCTCATCGTCAGATACAGCGAGGATCTTCGCCGCGAGGATCGCCGCATTCATTCCGCCGTCGATCGCCACTGTGGCAACCGGGATTCCAGGCGGCATCTGTACGATAGAATAAAGTGCGTCTACACCGTCCAGGTTCTTTCCTGACATCGGCACTCCGATCACCGGCATTGGGAACAGAGCCGCACACATTCCCGGAAGGTGTGCCGCCATGCCTGCTCCTGCAATGATCACTTTGATCCCTTTTCCCTCCGCAGCTTTTGCCCAGTCGAAGAACACGTCAGGCATGCGGTGTGCAGAGATGATCGTCATCTCATAGTCAATTCCGAATTTCTCAAGCATTGATGCAGCCTTGCTCATCACTTTGAGATCCGAATCACTTCCCATTACAATTCCTACTTTTGGCATTTCATTTCCTCCTTAAGTGGTTCGTTCAAAATTTCAGTTCCCGGCAGTACAAATCTTCCGTTCTTTAATAGTATAATGTTTTTGTCTTCTTTTGTCACTACACTTATTTCTTCTAATTCTTCATAAGGTATAGTTATATCTGTATGGCAGTTGAAATATGCCTTTGACACATCCTCTTTTCTCAGGATTGATACAGAATTATCTTTCGCAATGATCTCTTTCCCGCCGGGATTATAGACGCGGATATCCTCGCTCCAGGAATAGCAGGTATCGCCCACGGCAAAGTGGGGGCCCGTTTTCTCCGCGATCAGGATAGGCATCTTATCCTCGATGCCGTATTTCCTCGCCGCCACATAGGCAGTCGTATTAGTGCCGATGGCGAACTCTCCAAGGGGCAGAGTCTCATGGTTCTTGAGCACATTGTCGTAGATATATCTTCGGTTTTCCGCCTCGCTCTCAAAATTCGCACAGGTATAATCCGTGATCTTTCCATCCTGAAATGTGATCTTCAGATCTCTGTACTCCAGCCCGTCCAGGAAAACGCGGCTCACATGGAGCACTCCGTCCGTCCCCTCCAGCACCGGGGAAGTAAACACCTCTCCCACCGGGATATTCACATCCGCAACACAGTTCTCGAACTTCGTCTCCTTCTCAGGATCGTTCAGACTGCAGAGCTGTACACGGATATCAGTCTCATTCCCGCCACGGCCGGTCACATGCACATACTCTCCCTGATCCAGGGCGTCGATCATCGTCTGCTGAACCTTCTCATAAAGCTTCGCGTCCAGCGTATTGATACGGATGACCTCGTCAAAGATCTCCGGATATTTGTCTCCGATCTCCGGCACCGGGTAAGCGATGATCGTGAAGCTTCTCTCATCGCCCCTGATATATTCATTTGTCATCTGCCCGGCTCTGCTGTCATACAGAAGTGCCAGTTCTCTCTGTTCACTGCTGTATGCAGGCGCATCCGGATCTGCCTCCGGAGAAAACGGAGTTTCACCGAACGTCTCGATGACAGCCGGTCCGGCAAACTGTGCCGCAAGTTCTCTGTTTTTCTCATATACTGTGCGGGTAACCTCCAGTTTCCGCTCAATATACCGTTTATCCATAAACAGTGCCTGGTCCTGTCGGTGGTCATACTCATACTGCCAGCTGGCAGACGCTCCATGATAACCGATCTTGTGATGTTCCTTTTTCGTGATCACGCTGGACGCCGCCCGGTAGATCGTGGGCTCCAGCCCCATTTTTCTGAAATTGTCGATGGCGGCGCGCACGACTCTCTCGAATCCCAGTGTATACCGGATATTCACGACGGATTTCTTCGACAGGTCTTTCCCGGTGTTAATGAATCCGATCCTGTATCCTTCTGTATACACATCCGCCATCTTTCGGATCGTCTCCTCCGGCAGGCTTCTCAAATGCCGCGCTGTACCCAGTTCATTCTCCGTGATATATTCACCGAAACGATAAAGATATCTGTCGCTGTCCAGATCTGCGTTCTCGATAATATCCGCCGCAAAAGAGTACTCCGGATCGATCTGCTCGTCGATCCTGTCTGCCAGGAACACGTCGCAGTAATCACTGGCATACCAGTAGATAATATCCCTGATCTCTTTCGGAGCAGGCTCTGCGTTCTCCTCAAAACAGTTGTAGACTTCGATAAAAAGTTCATACAGGATCGTCAGATAGTCCGACCGCTCCTCAAAGGCATAGGGGATTCCTGACCGCATCTCCGCATAGAGACAGCTGAGCAGCTGTCCCATATCTCTGCCGAGCTTCTCCGCAGCAAACGCAGGATCAGCATAGCTCTTTTTATAGTTATCCCCCAGGAGATCACTATAGAGGATCTCGTTTAGGCTCTGCATCTGTTCCAGAGTATAGCTCTCCCAAATCCCTTCACTGATCTTTCTCCTCACATTCTCAAGCTCCAGAAGAAAGATTGCCGTATCCTGAAAAAACGGGCGGTATTTCTCCGCCGCGGTCTCCTCCGAGACCATGCTTCTCAGCCTGTCAACAGCCAGGGCATGGCGCTCGGCACACTGTTCATTTTTTTCTCTCTGTATCTCTTTTCTGCTCATCATCTCAGTCCTCCTATAAAGATCACAAGGAACAGGAGAAGGACCAGCGCACTGCCCGGAAGTCCGATCTTACAGGTCAGATAATTTCTCTCCCTCTCCCTGAATCCCTTGGCTGCCGCTCTGATCCCCAGGATCGAGAGGATCAGGGACACGATGGCGATCCCGCCGACGATTCCTGCCGCTGCGCCCCGCGCAAGATAGGCATACAGAATGCATCCCGCCAGCAGGACCAGCGCGGCTCCCGCGCAGCTGCATGAAACGATCCCCATATGAGAATGCTTATATTTCGCCTGTCCGTATTTTCTCGTTCCTCTTTTTTTACGTTCCTTCTGTTTCTGTCTGTCTTCAGCGTCTTTTCCGTTTCCGAACATAACATTTTCTCCTTATCAGATTACATATCATAAATACGATGTAGCCAAGCATGCCGCCGATGGTATTCAGCAGTATATCGTCCACATCAAAGCTCCCCACTCTGGTCACCAGCTGCAGGATCTCCACACACAGGCTCAGTCCCAGGCTGTTGAATAATGCCTTGAAAAAGCTTCTAGACGAACTCGCCATGGCGATAAAAAAACCAAACGGCACAAATATGAGAATATTACCGAAAAGATTGGAAAATACCGCGAACGCTCCAAGCTGTTCACGATATACGATAAACCTTCTGATTTCCTTAAAAAGTTCCAGATTGTAGCGATACTCATCCATCACCCCTTCTCTGCCGTACCAGTCCGACAGAAACAGGAAATAGATCAGGAACCCGATATATAACACAAACAGGACCTTCCCCAAAGTCCTGGCCTTTTTCTCCTGTTTTTTGCTCAAATCAATACCCCTTCACAAATCTTACGAATCTTTACAGCATATTCAAGACTCTCCCGCGAGTCTTGGCTCAGGATTCAGGTCAGCGCCATCCGATACGATAGTTCTCTGAATCCCTGTGTATCCCCGCAGAGCGTTTAGCAGATGGAGGAAGCCTCCATCTGCTAAAACTTCCCTGACGAAGGGAGTTTCTATGAAGATGGGACAGCCCCCTGTGAAGGGTCTGTCCCTTTCTGATTAAAATATGATCTCTTTCTTATGCCTGAGCAGGCTTGCGCCGTTTATAATGGAAATGACTCCCACCGTGATCCCCACGACCAGAACGATGATCCCGACTGCGATACTGCCTGCGCCGCTGTTTTTCATTGTCCGATATGCCTTTTCCATATTATGCGCCTCCTTATTTCACTCCATATGTTTCATAGTATGTATCGATCGCCGCTTTTAATGTGTCGTCGATCACAACTTTCCCGTGATACGGTTTATTATAGAGATGCTCGACCACTTCGTCCATGGAAACGATCGCCGCGGTGTCGAACCCGTAGAGATCTCTGATCTCATCCAGCGCACACTTCTCTCCGCCTTTTCCGACCTCCATGCGGTTCAGCGACACGATCAGACCCACGATCGTCACATCCGCTGCGCCTCTCACCTTCGGGACAGTCTCTTCCATGGACTTGCCGGATGTGGTGACATCCTCGATCATGATCACACGGTCTCCGTCCTTCAGGCTGCTTCCGAGAAAGCTTCCCTTGTCTGCGCCGTGATCCTTCTCCTCCTTGCGGTCCGAGCAGTAGCGCACTTCCTTTCCGTACAGCTCGCTGTATGCGATGGCGGTCACCACGCTGAGCGGAATTCCCTTGTAAGCCGGTCCGAACAGCACGTCGAAATCATCCCCGTACTTGTCGTGGATCGCTTTCGCGTAATACTCTCCCAGCCTCTTCAGCTGAGAACCTGTCACATAAGCGCCCGCATTCATAAAAAACGGAGACTTTCTCCCGCTCTTGAGCGTAAACTCTCCGAATTTCAGCACGTCGCTGTCAACCATGAACTCGATAAATTCCTGCTTATACTGTTCCATAATTCTTAAAACCTCCACATTTATGGCTTTTCCTGCCATTACTTCTATATTCAGACTGAAGATAATCAACGATTCATCCTGTTAAATTCTAGCATAAACTGGCGCCATTTTCAATTAAGGCAGAACCGAACTGTTAGTTATTTGACAATTTCATGTTGCTGCTCACACCGTACTCTGGGATAGGAAACTGCATCGTCATGCCTGCATGTAAGATGCAGTTTCCTATCCCAGAGTGCGAGTGGAACTCGTAACCGCCGCCCACATAAGCAGTCTTAGCACGAAGTGCGGAACTGGAGCGCGTCAGCGCGACGAGTGCGCATGCGGACAGCGGTTAGGTGTGAACAGCTGCAATTTCATTACTATATAACCGCTTACACAATCCCGACCATGTCAGAGACACTCTCGAAGCCCTGCCGCTCCATATACTCCGCAATCCCGTCGACAATCTCCATCGTCACTCCCGGATTGTGGAAATTTGCGGTTCCAACGGACACGGCGCTCGCTCCCGCAAGGATCATCTCGATGGCATCCTCCGCCGTAGAGATCCCTCCCATGCCGATGACCGGAACTTTCACAGCGTTCGCCGCCTCATACACCATGCGCACTGCGATCGGATGGATCGCCGGTCCGGATACGCCGCCAGTCTTATTCGCCAGGACAAACGCTTTTCTGTTGATATCGATCTTCATCCCCGTGATCGTATTGATCAGCGAAACCGCATCCGCGCCGCCTGCCTCCACGGCTTTTGCCATCTCGGCGATGCTCGTCACATTGGGGCTCAGCTTCATGATCACCGGCTGTTTCGCATATTTCTTGACCGCCTTTGTGATCTTTTCCGCAGCCTTCGGATCCTGGCCGAAAGCGATCCCGCCCTCCTTTACATTCGGACAGGAGATATTGATCTCCAGCATGTCCACGTCCTCGCCTGCCAGCCGCTCGACCACCTCACAGTAGTCCTCCTCAGACCGCCCGCAGACATTGACGATGATCTTCGTATCATACTTTCTCAGAAACGGGATATCCCTCTCACAGAACAGGTCGATCCCCGGATTCTGAAGTCCGACCGCATTCATCATCCCGCCGTAAGTCTCCGCCACTCTCGGAGTCGGGTTTCCCGTCCAGGGAACATTGGCGACTCCTTTTGTCGTCACTGCTCCCAGGCGGTTCAGGTCCACATAGTCCGCGAACTCAGCTCCGGAGCCGAAAGTCCCTGACGCGACAGTCACCGGATTCTTCCATTCCACACCTGCGATATTCACCTTCATATTCATCAGATCTCCACCTCCGTCGACAGGAATACCGGACCGTCCTTGCAGATCCGCTTATTGTTCACATTGCTGTGATGATCCTTCTCCTTTGTCTGGCATACACAGGCAAGACAGGCGCCGATGCCGCATGCCATACGCTCTTCCAGCGAGAGATAACACTCGATTCCGTTTTCCTCGGCATACGCCTTGATGGCACGGAGCATCGGGGTCGGTCCGCAGGCATAGATGATATCCGCCTCAAGCCCGTTTTCCCGGATGGCGTCCATGACATTTCCCTTTGTCCCCACGCTTCCGTCTTCTGTGGAGATATAGACTTCTCCGTTCTGTTCAAACTCTTCTCTCAGGAAAGTCTCCGCGTCCCGGTATCCCACAACGATCTGCTTCTTCTCACACTTCATCTCTTTCGCCAGCTCCAGGATAGGGGGAACTCCAATTCCCCCGCCCATGAGGAACACTCTCTTTCCTTCCGCCTTCTCATACGGAAATCCATTCCCCAGAGGTCCGATCACCGGGATCGTATCCCCGGCTTTCATCCGGGAGAATTCTTCCGTTCCGGTCCCCGGTCCTGTCACACGGTATACAACACGGAGCTGTCCCTTCTCCCGATCGATCTCACAGATACTGATCGGGCGCGGGAGCAGCTTGCTCCCGTCGTTCGTATACATGGAAATAAACTGTCCCGGCGCCGCCTCCGCCGCCGCTTCTGTCCTGATCCACATACTGTAAATATTTTCTGCGATCTGCTCCTGGGAGACGACCGCTGCATTCTCTTTCTTCTTTGTCATATCTTCTTTCCTCTGTCCTGCTCTGTTTTCTGCAGTGCCCTGCTGCCCGTCCGGCACTTCCGCACTCTGACTCCGTACTCTGCTCCGGCGCTCTGCGGTTCGTGTCCGTGCCGCCTGCTGTCCCGCTCTATTTCGCCGCTTCCAGCGCTCCGCTGATGTCAGCGATCATCGCCTCCACGGCCGCTCTGGACGCATCTCCGAAATTCTCCGGTCCGAACTTGGCATACGCCTCCTGTTTATAAGCTGCGATGATTCCACGGGAAGAGTTCACAATCGCGCCGAGTCCGTCCTCATTGAAGAAATGCACCAGATCCTTGCCCTGTCCGCCCTGGGCGCCGTATCCGGGCACAAGGATATAAGACTTGGGCATGATCCTGCGCAGCACTTTTCCCATCTCCGGATAAGTCGCACCCACGACAGCGCCGATGTAGCTGTACTCATCGCCCATGCAGTCAGCGCCCCACTCGGCCACTTTCTCTCCCACCAGTTCGTAGAGCGGGCGTCCGTCGATGAGGCGGTCCTGGAACTCTCCGCTGGACGGGTTGGAAGTCTTCACCAGGATAAAGAGGCCTTTCTTCTCCTCCCTGCACACCTCGATAAACGGCTTTACTCCGTCTGAGCCGAGATACGGGTTCACTGTAGCAAAATCTTCGTCGAACGGAACATATTCCTTGCTTCCGACTTTCACTTTTCCGAGATGTCCCACTGCATACGCTGCAGAAGTAGAGCCGATATCGCCTCTCTTGATGTCTCCGATCACGACCAGATCCTTTGATTTGCAGTAGTCCACCGTCTTCTTGAAGGCCATAAGTCCCGGCACGCCGAACTGCTCATACATCGCGATCTGCGGCTTCACCGCCGGAATCAGGTCATAGGTCTTGTCCACAATCTCCTTGTTAAACTGCCAGATCGCCTCAGCGGCTCCCTCCAGCGTCTCTCCGTACTCCGCGAATGCCTTGTCCTGCACATGCTGGGGAACATAGCTGAGCATCGGGTCAAGTCCCACAACGATAGGCGCATTTGTCTTTTTGATCTTTTCAACCAGTTTGTTAATCATATCATTTCCTCCGTTTACTTACCATTTCACAAATATCCAGGCGATACTTTTATCTAGTATATAATACCCGGCGCCATGTTGGCAAGCGAACAGGGAGAAAAGAAAAAAAGAATCCGAAGGTTTCTCTTCCTTCGGATTCTCCCTGCCGCTTTCATCATGCCGTCTTCGTCTTCACCGTCCGGATCAGTCCGGATCTTAAAAGCACTGGGCGGAGCGCATTGTAGATGACTCCCACCAGCACTGTAGATACCACTGCATTGACAAATGTCGTCGCTGTACTCCATTTTGCCAGTACCTCCGCCATCTGCTGAGGCTGCCCCAGGATAAACATCTTATAGAAATATCCCACGAGCGGATCTGCGATCACATTGAACCCCAGCCCCGCCACAGAAGCAATCAGGCTCCAGCGCAGTACATATTTCCGGTCTGTGCTCTCATTGATCTTCGCGATCCTGTGTGCAACCAGTCCTACGATCAGGCCGATACACAGCTTCAGCACAAATGTCTTCGGCGCGCCGGTGATGTAGACCGGATCCATCAGGTCCGCGATCGTCATCCCTACCGCTCCCGCAAGGCCGCCGTACCATCCGCCCAGGATCAGCGCGCCCAGCACGCAGAACGCATTTCCCACATGCAGCGACGTCGCATCGCCTCCCGGCATTGGTATCTTGATCTGTAAAAATGTAAATGCCACATAGCACAGCGCCGCCATAAGCGCTGTCTGTGCAAGCTTGATCACTGTTTCATTTCTTCTTTCCATCATGCTCCCTCTTTTCCTGTAAATCTGCCGAAATCTGATTCCGATTGAATATTCTTCTCGAACACTCTCTGTTCGATATTGGTATACTATCACCGTACTGGTCATTTTAAAATGTCCAGTTTTATCATTTTCATGCAGTCCACTTTTTCAGAAGGATCTCTCTGGAAATTCTCAGGGCTCCGGCGTCTGCCCGAGCCTCACCTGCTCCAGCTTCTGAGCGTCTTCTTCGTCCAGATAATCAAAGAGGTAGTTCTTTCCTCCCGATGCCCTGCCCAGATGTTCCTGTCTTATCTCCTTCATGGCAAGTTCTACCTCTTCCCGCAGGCCTGCCGCTGACATCCGGCGTCCGCCCTGGCCGAGGATGATGACCTGCTCCAGCCCGTCCGAGGTCGCCACGGTCACATCCGCTGACCGGGCGATCCGCCTGACTGTCTTCTCGATGTACTGGTCCGCCGTCTCCGCCTCTTTTGTGTAGACGATATAGATATTATGGTATTTCAGCACTTCGCCCGGATTCCCCTCCACCTTGTATGCGTCAAACACAAGGATCAGGGTACACTTCTTCCAGCCCTGATAATTGCACAGGATATCCGCCAGTTTTCCTCTTGCCGCCGCCATGTTCGTCTCGGAAAGCCGGTTCAGATCCTCCCAGGCAAAAATGATATTGTATCCGTCCACCAGAAGATATTCTTCCTGCTTTTCCCGTTCCTTTTTATAATCCGCCCATTTGCCCCTGGCTTCTCCTTTTTCCTTCACAGGCAGATCCGTTCGGGTTCCCGCTGTATCATCCGCGGAACGCACTGTCACCGGACCGCGGCTCTGGCGTACCGGATCCGGCGTGCGGATATAGATCGCGTCAAGCTCTTCCTGGGTCAGCTCGATCCGCGAGGCTGCCCGGCGCACTGCCATTTCAGCCGCCTTCACCTCTTTCTCAGTCTTCTCGCTGCTCTCAAGATGCATGTATTCCTCCACCTGATACCAGGGCACGATGAATCCCGCTCCGTGGGCGCAGAAGACAGATCCTGTCGGATTCTCCAGGTCCGATTCCGAATCATAGCCGATTGCTGCCACAACTTCTTCCTGGTCATGGCAGACGTCATATCCTTTCAGCGAACAGGACATCCTTCCCCTGCCGCCGGTGTACGCGGTGAATTCCGTCTGATAGCCGCGCATTGCAGACACAGGCGCACTTCCTGTGAGCACCGATACATCGCCTTCTGTCAGGGGTGATTCAAACTTTCCGTACATTTTCTGAATATCTGTCATTGCCCGCCCGATATTCTCTGTCGGCATCTCGAGGCGGAACTCATAGTACGGCTCCAGCAGGATACTCTTCGCCTTCTTGAGTCCCTGGCGCACCGCGCGGTATGTCGCCTGCCGGAAATCTCCGCCCTCGGTATGCTTCTGGTGGGCTCTCCCTGCGATCAGCGTGATCTTCAGATCCGTGACAGGGGAACCGGTCAGCACTCCCACGTGCTCCTTTTCCTCCAGATGGGTCAGGACAAGTCTCTGCCAGTTCCTGTCCAGCACATCCTCGCTGCATGAGGAAGCCACCTGGAGCCCGGAGCCCCGTTCTCCCGGTTCCAGGAGCAGATGCACCTCCGCATAATGCCGCAGCGGTTCAAAGTGCCCGACGCCTTCCACCGGTGCCTCTATCGTCTCCTTGTACACGATCCTGCCTTCTCCGAACTCCACTCGTACTCTGAACCTCTGATAGATCAGGCTTCGGAGTATCTCGATCTGCACCTCTCCCATAAGCTGGGCATGGATCTCGCCGGACGCCTCATCCCATACGATGTGGAGTTCCGGTTCTTCTTCTTCCAGCTGTCTTAAATTTCTGAGCATGGCATGGACATCGCAGTCCTCAGGCAGCTCGATCCGGTAGGTGAGCACAGGCTCAAGCACAGGAATGTCTGACGCCTGCTCCGCGCCCAGTCCCTGTCCCGGACATGTATCCTCCGGTCCGGTCACTGCGCAGACCTGCCCCGCTCTGACAGAGGGGACAAGCTCATATTTTGCTCCGGAATAGATCCTTATCTGGTTTACCTTTTCCTCAACGTCAGGAAGGACTTCCTTCACACTCAGCGTGCCGCCGGTGATCTTCAGATAAGTCAGCCGGTTTCCCTGATCGTTCCTTGCGATCTTGTAAACCTTTGCCCCGAACTCCTCTCCATACTGCGGCGTCTGTGTGTACCGCTCCAGGCCGTCCAGCAGTTCTTCCACTCCCTGAACATGAAGGGCAGAGCCGAAAAAACAGGGAAAAAGCTTCCTCTGGGCGACAGCTCTCCGGATGGTACCGTCACTGACAGTTCCTGTCTCCAGATACTCCTCAAGGACTTCCTCACCGCAGAAGGCAAGCTCTTCCAGCGCTTCCGGATCCCCTTTCGATATTCCCGAGAAATCAACGCATCCCTCGCCGAACCTGGCTTTCAGCTCTGCCATAAGGCTGTCTCTGTCCGTCCCGTCCTGATCCATCTTATTCACAAAAAGAAAAGCGGGAATCTCATACCGCTTCAGCAGCCGCCACAGTGTCTCCGTGTGCCCCTGCACTCCGTCAGCGCCGCTCACCACAAGGACCGCACAGTCAAGCACCTGCAGGACACGCTCCATCTCTGCCGAGAAATCCACATGCCCCGGCGTGTCGAGAAGGGTGATATCCGCATCCTTCCAGGTGAACACCGCCTGCTTGGAGAAGATGGTGATCCCCCGCTCTTTCTCCAGCCCATATGTATCAAGGAAGGCGTCCCTGTGGTCCACACGCCCCAGCTTCCGGATACTTCCGCTTAAATAGAGCATGCTCTCCGACAGCGTCGTCTTCCCCGCATCCACATGGGCGAGGATTCCTATACATAAATTCTTTTTTGATGATCTTTCCTTATTTTCAGACGTATTTTCCATGAAAATACCCCTTTCTGTCTATAATTATGCCTTCATAATCATAGCACAGAAAGGGGTATAAGTCGATAAAGCATTGTCATCTTCTGCTTTGCCTTTTGTCTAAGTTTTCAGCATACAAAAATGATATTTACTCCACATTCTGCTATACTATTTTTCTATATCTGCGGCCTTTATTTTCCCCCATCGCCTCTATTTTCTTAAGCCGTATCAATTCTCTCACCAATTGACGAGCTCTTGTTTCTTTAACCCCGAGGAATTCTGCTATCTCAGCTATTCTATATTCTCGATCCAACTCCATCCATTCTATTATTTTTTCTAACTGTTGTCTGGTTTTATTTGTAAGTTTCTTTTTATCAGCGCTTTTTTATCAGCACTTTTTATCAGCGCTTTTTTATCAGCACTTTTTATCAGCGCTTTTTTATCCATGCTTTTTACAAACGATAATTTCAAAATAGTTCTGTCGGGTCCGTATTCTTCTGCGACTTCCGGGCGTTTCCACCCCTGCTGTTCCCACACGCTGTATATATCCGGCACACCGCTGCCGGCTCTCTCTCCAATACCGATCAGATTGAACATCTTCATCAAAGCTTTGTTTCTCGGATCCGAAATACCGCCTTTGAGCATCTGAGCTTTTCCAGTCCGAATGCTCCCCGGATTCTCCATTACGATAGAATCTGCATCTTTCCGGATCACAATCCCTCTAGGGAAATAAAAGTCTGTATTTACGATACAGTTTGCCAAAGCTTCTCTCAATGCCTTGTGTACAGGTGTATCATCTACCCTAGTTATACCATCCAGCTTAAAAGGAATCTTCAAATCTTTTACAAGTTTTCCATAAACGCGGAAAAAGAAATCAAATAAATTTCCCGTCCAGTCGCCTGAGCTGGACTGCAGCCTGTCCGTCCAGCGGATCGTCGGATCGAGAACTTCCCGATAGTCCAGAAAATACTCAGGAAATTCATATAAAATTTTATACTCTTCTCCAAACATAAGAAGTCCGTCAGCAGATTTACCGAAACCTTATTTTTATTATTAATCGTATCCAAGAAGTCTTTTCTCAGTTTTGCCGCATTGTCCAGCCCGGTCATATACCAGCTGCCATCTTTGTTTTCTTTTACGCCAAGGATAATGACACCGCCATAGCAGTTAGCGAAAGCCGAGTATGTCTCCCACAGAGGCAGCGGAAGCCCGCCTTTCGCCTTTTTTACTTCACGGCGGCTATCTTCACGGTAAAAATCAAATTGGGACATATCAAAATTCACAGATTTCACCTCTCTCCATATGCAATCATCAAATCACATCTCCGTCAGTTTTTCGTCAGATCACGAATAATATCAATCCTATTTCCAATGGTGTTCCTATGAAAATACCCCTTTCCGTAGTATACTTTACGAAGTATGCCACAGAAAGGGGTGTAAACCGAAAACATTCTCTCAGTTCCAAGAACCTTTCAATTGTTCACCTTATGGTGAGATACAAAACTTTCTCTGTCTATCGCCCGGAATTCATATCCCAGATTTTTATAGTATTCGATCACTCTCGGAAGCGCCTCCACGGTGGTGTCCTTCGTCGCCGCATCGTGGAACAGTATCATGACATGATGGTACTTATCCGTCGTCGAGTTCTGAACGATCTCGTCCGCACTGCAGACTGATCCGTCGCCGCTGCTCACATTCCAGTCATAGTACTGGTACCCTTTCTCCTGTACCTTCCTCGTCAGCTCTGTCATGATGCCCGGCGTATATTCTGCTGAAACAGTATTCGACGCACCTCCCGGAAAACGGATAAAACACGGCACATATCCGATCTGCTCCTTTGCCACTTCGCCCACCTTTTCCAGGTCCTCGAAATAGGCATCTACAGAAGAATATACCTGCTTATAATCATGGCTGTATGTATGTAATCCGATCGTGTGCCCCGCCTCATATGCCTTTTTTATCAGCGGTCTGCAGTCTTCATGACCGCCGGTTATGAAGAAGGTCGCCTTCGCGCCGTACTGATTCAGAATATCGAGAATGGCCTGTGTATTTTCGGAAGGGCCGTCGTCAAATGTAAGATAAACGACTTTCTCATCATCCTGAGGGTCCGTTGTCCCTATCGGAGTCCCAGGCTGAACCGAAAACGACTCCTTTCTAGCCTCTTCCTCCTGCGCCTTTACTTCTTCCGCTTCTTTCTTCTGTTCTTCCGCCTTCGCAAGCTGTTCTGCCTGAATCCTTTCTTCCTTCGCTTCCCGCTTTGCCTCACTGCTGTCCACGGCCATACAGAATATCGTGGCGGCAAAGACAAAGAAAACCAGTCCGCACAGGATCATCGGATAGACATTCCACCTGGTTTTTCTCCCCTTGTTACCGTGCATCTTTTATCTCCTCATTGGTACCCCTGATTATTCACAATATTATGTATTATTATAAGAGTTAAATTTTAAAAAAGATGCTCTGTTTCCTTAAATATTATTAAGTTTTCGTAATATATTATTTATTTTTCTCAACAATTTCCGCCTGGGCAAAATATTCCGGCAGATGGAAGCTCGGCGTATCCGACAGGATCCTTGAATACGATGCGTAATGTTCGATTTCTTTCGTCTCTGATATCTTATAGAAATTGCACGAGAAGGTGCTCCCGGCTTTCAGATCGACATGTCCGTACAGCTTCTCCAGAAGACTCACCGGAAGCCTGAGACTGACTGTCCATCTGTCATCTTTCACCTCTGTCCTGCACTGCAGTTCCTTTCTCTCGTCTGAGGTAAGATAGGATCTGTATGTTCTCTGGCTTCCATATCCGGCCAGGATCGCTCCATTCGCATTTACCTCAAGATTAATATAAATATTCTGTTCCTCCCTCTCCATCTGCTGAGCGGGCTCAAACATGAAAAATGCCTCCATCGCACTGTCCCTGTAAACCGGATCCTGATCCTTCGTATAAGTACGGAGCGGGTCCTTCTCCATACAGATCATTTTCAGATAAAAACCGTCATCCGGCACAAATCCCAGATAGCCGTATGTCTTTGGTATCCGCTCTGTTCCCCACAAAAGACAGCTGACTTCAAAGGGCTCCAGAGTCTCCAGTTCATTTGCATTATTGATGATTTCAACCTTCACGGGCAGACATCTCCCTTCCTTAAATATAACATCAGTTTACCATGAATTTCCTCATCCATCAACGTACTAAAACTGCCAAGTTTCCCTTCCTCAGAAGGGCATTTGGAACGCGCCGAAAATTTCTGACATTTCATGGAATCATCTATATAAATTGGCGCTTATATGTTATACTCTCTGTAAATAGCCATGAATGCTTCGGGAACAGGCGGCGCAGACTTCCCGGTGCATTCCAGAATTATGAGGAGGAAAACGCAATGAAAAAATTTTTATCATTTCTGACCTGTCTGGCGCTTGTCCTGTCACTTTCCGGATGCGCGGGCGAATCACACGAAGAAGAGATCAAAACTGCCATCAACAGCTATTTCAGCGCTATCCAGGCCGGAGATTATGACGCTGCATTACAGGCCGCCGCAGGTGATTCATTTCAGGACAATTTCGGTCTGTCACAGGTTCAGGAACAATCCGGCGAACTTCTGGATGACACCCTGGGTGAAGTCTACAACAGTGAAGCCAAAGCATTTGTTGAGTATGTGCTCTCGAAGTCCATCTCTGAATACACGATCGGTGATATCCAGGAAGATGGGGATCAGGCAACTGCAGAGGTCACAGGAAAATGTCTGGATTTCGAAACGATGGATGTTTCTATCGGCGAGGTGGACACAGATACTATGACAGAAAACTATCTGACGGAACATATGGACGAGCTGTCACAGATATACAGCGAACAGGGCGAGGAGGCTGTGAATCAGAAGATCATGGATGACTGCGCGCCGCTCATCTTTGACCAGATGAAAACAGCAGTCGATTCCATTGAAACAAGAGATTTTGATATGCAGATCACATTGACACAGACGGACGGAAAATGGCTTATCTCACAGATTGACGAACTGCAGCAGGATTAACGGACTGATCATGGACAGATCCCGGGAAAATAATATCAGCAGACTATACAATCTGCAGCAGGTATATTTGTATATAAATATTGTATCCGTCAGCCCTTCTTTATGGTAATCTGGAAGTGTAATATTTTCCGGAAGGAGGGCTGGACTTGAATAAAGTCAGAAAAATACTATCAAATATCCTTATTACGTTACTCATATATTTTTTGATCTATTATTTATCATGCACTCTCTTCCAGGATTATCTGTTTGTATGGACAGCTCAAAATAGATACTGTTACATCTGGATTTTATCTCTGCTGCTCATTCTGATGCAAAAGCCTGTTATCAGCTACTGCATAACTTTGGGAAATATTTTTGGAATTTTCATAGGGCAATACCTGGGCGATCATCTCCGGGCAGTAAACATGAGCAAAATAACGCAGTATTCAACAGCGGAAGAACGGTGGCATCTCTCCCTGCACTATGGGGTGCTGATATGGATCATCGTCATAGTTCTCGTATCTGTCATTGGTTTTCTTTATACCATTTATACGAAAAAGAAATCCGGACATTTGAAGGATACTTAATTTTATCGAAAATTTACCTATGCTGACATCAGACAAAAATATGATAGTTCCACTGGGAACATCAAAAGTGCAGGATACATTACTAAAATGTAATTCCTGCACTTTTTCTCAGTTTTCATTCTTCTATCTTGCAAATCCATTCTGTTCCGTCTCCACATGTCCTCTGTGGCCATGTATCTCGCATGCATCCAGATCCGCTTCCATCCGTGCAAATTCTTCGTCCGTCAGTGTCACTTTACATGCTCCCAGATTTTCCATGATCCTCTCCCTGTTTTTGGAGCCGGGGATAGGAACAACATTTGGATATTTATGGAGCATCTACGCCAGAGAGATCTGCGCATTTGTTGCCTCTTTCTGAGCTTCATACTGATCCAGAAGATCCATAGCAAGCCGGTTTTTGATAATAAAATCAATAATAACTTTTCTTATTTTATGGTTTTCAGCTAAGTTCTCTATAATTCCTACCAACACTTGTCCCGAAATCATTTGATGCCCAGATCAGAAAAGGCGGACTGACTATTCTGCCCTATCACAGAACATGTATCAAAATATCTTTTTTGCCTAGTGGACACGTTAGAACAGGTGTTAGAACGATTTCAAAAAAAGATGTTTTTCATATAAAAGCAGCAGAATAGAAAAACAAAAAAACGCAAAGCCCGTATTAAAGGCTTTGCGGTATAGAAATAAAAAAATCGGAGTGACAGGATTTGAACCTGCGGCCTCTACGTCCCGAACGTAGCGCTCTACCAAGCTGAGCCACACTCCGATAAAATAGGGAACTTGCTCTTCGCAAATTCCCAGCTACGGAAAAGGGACTTGAACCCCTACTAACAGAGTCAGAGTCTGCTGTGCTGCCAATTACACCATTCCGCATCGCGTTTGCTTGTCTCTCACAAGCAACATGGTTATTATATCAGACTTGCAGAAAAAATCAAGTACTTTTTTTAAATTCTTTACCTTTTGTTTTTTTGCATTTTTTTCTGAATTTACATCTTTTTTACATATTCTTTCGACTTTTTTATATCCTTTGACATAAAATGTTCATATTTCTTATATAGACTGTAACTGATGGCGATTGGTATTTTATACCTTTGATTCTGCCAGGAAAGGAGCTGCTGAATATGATAACTGGAACACTTAACAAAAACTCAGGTTCAGATGTATACATTACTGATGACCAAAACCCGAGACAGATCAGTGTCAGGTCAGGTCAGTATCTTTATCTGTCAGTCCATGACTGCTGGATTCCGGTAGTCATCAGATTTTCTCCTGAAATTGGAGACTGGGTATTTCAGAATCTTGAAAATGTTAATGTGAACGGTCAGAAAGTTATGATAAAAAGCTGAAGATGCCAGGGTAAATCTCCTGGCGCCTTCAGCTTTTTATCTGTAAATATTTTTCTGTCTACTCCGGCCATTCTCCGTCGAATACAACAGCGGCAGGCCCGGTCATATAAACAGTATCTTTCTCTTTGTCCCACTGAATAAGCAGATCTCCGCCGAGCAGCTTTACTGTCATCTCATTGTCCGTAAGTCCGTTCAGCACACTGGCAACGGCCACTGCACAGGCGCCTGTACCGCAGGCGAGTGTCTCTCCTGAGCCGCGCTCCCACACACGCATTTCTGCAGTTTTTCTGTCAATGATCCTGACAAACTCTGTGTTTACCCTGTTCGGGAACCGCTCGTGATTCTCAAATTCAGGACCGATAGTCTCCAGAGGGAGTTCCTTCACATCACAGTCCACATATACGACCGCGTGGGGATTTCCCATGGAAACACATGTCATCCGATATTCTTTTCCTCCGGCTGTGATCGGGACGTCTACTGCCCTGCTGCCATCTGCCACAACAGGTATTTTCTCAGGCTCGAGTTCAGGTTTCCCCATATCCACCTTTACAAGACTCACTTTTCCATTTTCAACCGTAAGGTCAAGGTACTTGATCCCGCCGAGCGTCTCTACTGAAATACTCGTCTTGTCAGTCAGCCCATAATCATAAACATATTTTGCCACACAGCGGATCCCATTTCCACACATCTCTCCGCGGGAACCGTCCGCATTGTACATCTCCATCTCAAAGTCAGCCTTGTCGGACGGATTGATCATGATAAGTCCGTCTGAACCAACTCCAAAATGCCTGTCGCTGATCTTCACAGCAAGTTCCGATGGATTCTCTATCTTTTCCTTAAAGCAGTTTACATACACATAGTCATTGCCCAGTCCCTGCATTTTTGTAAATTTCATTTTTCCGCAACCTTTCCTGTCAATTATTCATTCATGATCGTGAGAATCATCTGCGCCGTCTCGACCATGTTCGTTCCACTTTCCATACTGCACTTCTGAAGATAACGGTGCGCGTCCTCTTCAGACATGTTATTCCGTTCCATGAGGAGCGCCTTCGCCTTGTCAACAACCGCTCTGTCGCCCGCGCTTCTTTCTTTTGTCTGGCTTCGCCGCTTTTTTCTCCGGCGTTCCATTGTGTGGCTCATCATCTCAACTGAGTTGACCAGATCATATACTTTTATCGGCATGGGAAGCCCGACCACTCCGTCGGGAAGAGAGCCGTCCATCCAGAGGTCCGGTGATGCGACCAGAAGCATCTCAAACTGCTGCGGAAGCAGTTCCCTCAGCCGCATGTACTGCATATCCTGCATCCTGAAACCGCATATCACGATCCCTTCATCCCAGGTATCCGCATTCTGGAGCACCGCCGCACCGGTCAGGCAGACAGCAGACACATCCATCCCCGAGCGCACCAGTATGTTGCGGATGCTCGCTGCGTTCTCCCGCTTTGAAAATGCAACAATAATATGGCTCATATCTGCCTCACCTCCTGAATGTCATCTAAGCTTGCTGCTCCGTCTCGCTGTATGGCGTCCGCCATATGGCAAAACCGTCATCCGCTGTCTTCTGCTGGCTTCGCCTGCAAGACATCGGCCTCTCTCTGCTCTCCGTCCGATCCTCACATGCCAGCTCGACTCCGCTGCTTTGCAGCTCCGTC
>ERZ1643246.198-NODE-198-length-79273-cov-11.897347_pt1 | contig 79273 bp, 73 predicted proteins | sample MGYA00579265_ERZ1643246 | MGnify/ENA primary metagenome ERZ1643246 (study PRJEB29033, sample SAMEA4952261) | chicken gut metagenome | biome: Broiler Chicken; feature: Gastrointestinal Tract; material: Caecum | place: Ireland | collected 2018 | study: Broiler... | reverse complement strand
ACAACGGTGACCTTACTTCCAAGCAGGCCGGTTCTGTAGGCGGTCAGATGGTTAATATAATGTGTCCTGTACGAACTGTGCAATTTCAGCGTACAAATTGGGCTAAAAATAACCAACTTCAGCCGATTACATACGAATTTTGCATAGCGGTATAAAAGCCCACTCACAACAAAAGCATACAAAGCCATATAAATTGATTTAATTAAGAACAACATACAAAATACAAAAGCTACAAATAATAAATACAATGAACACCATCTGCTGTCAGGTGGTGTTTTTATTTTGCCTCGCAAAATTTACAAGTCCTATTATGAGTGAAAATTAAGTTTAAGGAACTTTACAAGGAAATGTTCCTATGAACTGTCGCTCTATATAAATCCACACAGATAAAGCATAATAGGAGGCAGTAAAGATGAAAGAGGTTTATATAAATATGAACCCAAATGAAATTGAAAGCGAATACTTAAACGGTGTATATAACGAAATTGCCAACACGCTTGGCATTGAGGCGGCAATAACGATATATTCTACATACCGAGGTCAGCAAATCACTTTTCCGGTAAACTTTTTCACAACAGAATTTATCGCATCAAGAATTGTGGCAGAATATGACGGTAAAAACATTCATCAACTTGCCACAAAATACGGCTACAGTGAAAAATGGATCAGAAAAATGATTAAAGAACACAGAGACAAAGCGGGGTGAAATTTAACTTAATATTTCCATAAAGCAAACAAAAAACTAAAAGAGGAGTAAAATACTATGGCATTAATCAACTGCCCGGAATGTGGCAAAGAAATTTCCGATTCAACAAAAATCTGTCCGCATTGAGGATACAAGCTAAAAAACAAATCAGACAGTAAGAAGTGGATAATCCCCGTGATTATTATAAGCATTGTTGTAATAATTGCATTAATTGTTACTGCGGTTGCATTGACCGGCAAAAAAGGAAGCAGCAAAAATGATACGCAATCGACAATTTCATCCACTGTTCAGGAAACGACTGCAAACAATAGCGTTTCATTAAATGACAATTCCGAATTTCAAGAAAAATTAAAATCCGAATCGGAAAAATCAATTAAAAATATGCAGGATAAGTACACAGAATTGTCAAACGACATAGGCGGTACATACAAAGGCTACAAAAAGAATGCCGAAAAAGTTAATGAATGGTATTCTTTCTGCGAAAGCGAAGCAAAAAACTATTATGTTACGGTATCACAGTACTGCTATTCATACTACAAAAATGTAGCCGATAACAAAAGTGACTATACCACTTGGACAAGAAGTATGGAAGACGGCTACAAAATATGGCAACGAGAAACCGAAGATTACTACAAAGCCTGGAATCGAATGTATGAATCAGCATTCAAAGAGCTTGACGATATAATTACAAAAGCTTATGATGAAGCAAACTACAATGAAGTTTCTTCGGCGTACAGTGATATGTATGATGCCTACGAAGACGCATACTCAAATATGTATGACACTTACGAAGATGCGTATTCCGATTTGTATGATTTTTATCAAGATGTTTGGGAAGAATTATACGATGGAAAAGAAGATATAAAATCCAAATACGATAATATCTACAAAAAATAATTTATGCCCTCTGCTTTAAAATAGAGCAGAGGGTTGTTTGTTTTAATATCGGCTGAAAAGAAAATGTTGTATATAAAAGCCAATTATGGTACTATGATAAAAGGAGGATAAATCGCTATGAAAGAGCAGAAAATTGATCTTAAAGAAATAAATAAAGAGAATAAGCAAAAAGCAATAAATATTATAAATAAAACAAAAAAATCATTAACCAAAATTGCCGATCAAAATGATGACGGAAAATTTGATAAAGAAGATATAATTAAAGTCACAAATACCATAAAAACAAACATTGACGAAAAAGCAAAAGAAATAGAAATAAAGAAATTACAGCCTATCTTCCCTGCCGATATAGATGATGGTGATTTCTTAATTCAAAAATTTATAAGGGTTGCTGACCGAGACAAAAAGCGTTCTGAAAGTGAAGTCTGCAAGGGATCAATAGGATATTTTACATCCACAAAAGGAATTCGCTTGTTAAATATTTTTAGAGACAGCATAGATTTTTTTGGATTGTCGTTTTATCCCGACAGCAGAAGCGAGTTCTATTATGTTGACCCGAGTGATAGGGACAGATATATAGCACTTGATGATTATTTTAATTATCTTAAAGCAGAAAGAATCAGCGAATTACAAAGAATAGCTCAGGACCTCGGAGCAAAGCATTTCAAAGTGACTTTTGTCGAAGAAAAGTCATCATACTCTGACAGAAAAATTAATGCTCACGGAAAAATCACAAGCGCAGATTCTTTAGATATTACAAGTAATAAAAAAATGAAAAGTATTCTAAAATAGAAATAGCTGCAGAAAATGATTTTCCGGGCAAAGTGCCTATAAAGCCAACATTAAAATATTTGCTTAGAGATCCAAGTATACAAAATCTAATCACTATGAGATTAAACGAAGATTCCGCATTAACTCATCAAAAGCTTATGATTAAATTGAGCAATTCTTCAGGTTTAAAAGAAAATGACGCAATAAAAATTGATGCAATTTTAAAAGGAATGCGCTTTGTAGGGAATACAACTGTACAAAGCGAATCAAAAAACGAAGCAAGGCGTTATTTAGAATATGAAATTGATTTTTAATCAACATTAAGCACCACAATTTAATTATCACAAAAAGGCGTTGGAGAAACCAATCTCCAACGCTTTTTAATTGCGTATCATAATTTGCAACAATCATCAAGAATTTTCAAAAGTTATTTGCACCTACAAGAAGTTATTTTGCATTATTTACACCTATATGCTCGTTGTTATCCAAAAAGTTTGCCATAAGTTCTTCAGGGGATTTATCTGAAGGCAAAGTGGCGTATATCTAATATTAAGAGCTTTGTAGCACTCTTCCAATTCGTCTCTCTTTTTAATAGCAGACAAAAGAATATTTTCGATCGAATCATCATCCTTTTTAATAAAATCCTTTTGCAATTCAACCACTTTTTTTATAAATCCCGCCTCAATAACATCTTCGATTTTTACTTCTATGTCAATGCTACCGTTAAACTCCTTTGGTGCTGCACTAACCTTGATGCACAGCTTAGGCGATATTGTTGCCACAATATCATCGGAATTATCTGTACCAAATGTATCATGTGCTTCATCTACAAACAAAATGATTGGGTAGTACGTGTTTGTCATAAGTTTGTCAAATGTCACGAATTCAGCTTTATCTCTTCCATTTTCTTATATAGGTTGCCATTTTTAATTTGAGTAACACCAATCTTTTGAGCAAACAAAACTGTTTTTTCGTCACCAGAATGGGTATATCCAAAGTACAAGCTGCGGATACGGGGATATGTGATAGACGAAGCAATTCCGTACTTTTCGCACCAATTCTTCCAGCGTTTTAATTCAGGGTTAATCTCACCGAATTTTTTGTTGATTAGCTGAATCGCATGTGCTGTTGTTCCTGATCCGGCAAAGAAATCAAGCACTACAGCATTGGGATTGTTTTTTATAACAGCCGATAAACAGTCCAATCTTTTGCGCCCGTATTATATGGTGGGTCTATAAAAACGCTGTCTTTGATACAAACAGAAAAAGCTTTCTCCGGCACATAATTGCTGAAAAAGGCTTGAAATAAAGGGCTTTCGAGGTTCCGCTGTGTTTTACAGCAGAGCTTCGGAAGCCCTTTTTCTGTTTATTCGATTGTTGCTGTCCGCTTCTGTGGCTTTTGGAACTTACCCCTCAAAACAGGCTGTCGGAGGAATAATTAAAAAGTGTGGAATAATTAAAAGGTTCAACCTGAACACAAAATATTTACACTTGATTTTGATTTTAGTATTGACATACTAAAACTCGTGTGATAGAATACTAACAGAAAGCTAAAGGAGGTATCTTTCTATGAGTAAGAGCTCGATGAGTGATAAAGCCCTATTCAATGCAGCCAACGTAATTAGAAGTTATGGTTTTTTGGATCAGTCAAGCATGATTGACCTCCTCTATAGAGTCGTCATGACGAAAAAAGCTCTCTCCGGCAAGGACGATGACTGTGATACCGTTTATCGCACCATGCAAGAAGTATCAGCTACGCTTCCTCGCTTCCCCGGAGATGCCGATCTGTTTTTTACTATTTACAACGCTCTTTCTCCACTGGACGAGCGAGGCATTCTTTCCTTTATAAATATTGCGAACGACGGCAGAGAGCTTTTTGCTCCGGATGTACTGATCGAAAAATTTTCTGAATACATCGAAACTGGCACCAGCAAGGTTCTGGTTACCGAGTGCGAGCAATACGGACCTTCTCTTCTCGATGTGATTGAATCCAACCCAAAGGTCCAGTTTACACTGACCTCTCGCCAAGCAATAAGAACAGAGCTTCTTTCGGTCGTGTACGCTGGAATCAAGAACGTAAAATTGCTTGCCGCTGATATTTATAGTTATGGCTTCACCACCGAGAGATACGATCTAATAATCAGTATTCCGATCTTTGGTGGACGAGTGCTTGTAAATGGTGAGGATTTCATCAGCCGAGAACCTGACCTAATTGCTGTGCAGAATTTGCTATACCACATTAACATGGACGGCAATCTTGCGATGGTACTTCCTGCAAAAATCACATTTGGTGGCGGCAGTATAGCTGCTCTCAGAGAATACATTGAGCGCAACTATAAGATAAAGGAAATAAGTGCTCTGCCCGCCGGTTTGTTTACACCGTACACGTCTATTCGTACCTATCTGTTTGTGTTCTCGACCGGCAGAACAGACGATGTAGTTCTAAAGCAGTATGAGTCTGACAAACCTATCCGCAAGAGCTCGCCGTGCAAAAACCTCGTGGTAAAAAATGAAATCCTTCTTTTCGGCGATGAGTTTGCCGACCTCAATGGCTGGAACGTAGACATGGCATTTTCCGAAGAGGATGAGGACATCAGGGCATTTTCTAATTCTTCGGTAAAAAAGTTGCGCTTGAAAGATGCAGCAACAGTATTCCGTGGTAAGGCCGTAAACGCGAAATCCGAAAGTGGTAATGTGGCGGTTATCAACATCTCAAACATCACCGACACAGGAATTGATTATGAGCACCTCGACCAAATCGAGGAGGAAGAAAGAAAAGTCTCACGCTACATTCTGGAAGATGGAGACGTTCTTGTAACGGCCAGAGGCACTACGGTCAAAATCGCAGTTTTTGAAAAACAACCGATGATCTGTATTCCGTCTGCGAACATCAACGTAATCAGACCAAAAGACATGCTGCGTGGAGCTTACCTGAAACTCTTCCTTGAGTCGCCGGTAGGAATAAAGATGCTTCAAAGTCTGCAGAGAGGCACTGTGGTGGTAAACATCAACTACAAGGATATTATTGAGTTGGAAGTTCCGGTGTTACCGCTTGAAGCGCAGGATGCACTAATCGAAGAATACAATACCGGTCTGAGATTCTATAAAGAAACTATCGCCGCAGCCGAGGAAGGCTGGCGAGGGGTACAGCAAGGAATCCAGTCAAGGCTGTATTGAGTCCGTTTTTTGGCACAGCTAATCTGATACGATATAATCGACAAACTATGGAGGAAATAATATGGCAACTACTTTTAACGAAGATAACACCATTGAGCAGATGATTATTTCAACCCTGAAAAGCAACGGTTGGAAGTATATCCCTGCCGAGGAGCTCCCTCGTATGCATTCGGATGTGCTGGTCGAGCCTATGGTGAAAGAAGCCCTGATTAGATTAAACCCTGAAATCGCAGAGGACCCGTCTCGTGCAGATGAGGTCATATATAAACTGAGAACTGTTATCCTCTCCGTTCAGCCCCACAACCTCGTTACCCAGAACGAGGTTTTCAAGAAGATGATATTTGAGGAAAACTCCTATCCCTTCGGCAAGGATGGCCGTATGATACCTATTCGTTTTTTCGGAACAATGCGTAAAGAGGACCTTGCTCTAAACGAATACGCCATCACAAATCAGTGGGTATACCCGCAGGCCGAAGGTGGAAAGCGACTCGATATTGTTCTCCTTATCAATGGTTTCCCTATTGCCGTTGGTGAGCTTAAGACTCCCGTCCGCAGCGCAATCACATGGCTGGACGCTGCCGGTGACATCTCCGCTTACGAGAAAAGCATCCCTGCTATGTTCGTAACGAATGTGTTCAACTTCGCTACCGAAGGGAAATGCTATCGATACGGTTCTATTAACATGCCCATTAACAAGTGGGGCCCGTGGCATACAGCAACCCACAAAGCTGAGGGCGGCCTTGCCGATGTGAAGATCAGCATCGAAGATATGATTACGCCTGAAAAGGTAATGGACATCTTCCAGTTCTTCACCATGTTTGCAACGGACAAAAAGTATCGCAAATACAAAATCATCTGCCGCTATCAGCAATTTGAAGGTGCAAATATGATCGTCGACCGTGTTGTGGCCGGGTATCCCAAAAAAGGCCTGATATGGCATTTCCAAGGTTCCGGAAAGTCGCTGCTGATGGTGTTTGCAGCTCAGAAGCTGCGTATGATTCCAGAACTCAAGAATCCGACAGTGGTTATTGTGGACGACCGCATTGACCTTGAAACACAGATTACTGCCACGTTCAACGCTTCCGACATTCCTAATCTTACAAGTGCAGCCACGAAGGAAGAACTGCTTTCCTTCTTTCGTGGCGATATGCGTAAAATACTCATCACTACCATCTTTAAGTTTGGTGAAGTCAGCGGCGAACTTAATGCCCGTGACAACATCATCGTTATGGTCGACGAAGCACACAGAACTCAGGAAGGCGACCTCGGTGAAAAGATGCGTATGGCCCTTCCGAATGCATTCTTCTTCGGCTTGACAGGTACTCCTATCAATCGTGTGGACAAGAACACCTTTGCCACATTTGGTGCTGAAGAGGATCGTACCGGGTATATGAGCCGTTACTCCTTCTCCGATTCTATTCGTGACGGTGCAACACTGCCACTTCACTTTGAGCCCGTTCCTGTTGAGCTTCACGTGGACAAGGACAAGCTGGATCGTGAATTTGATGCCATGACTGACGAGGCCGGTCTTTCAAGAGACGAAAAGAATGAACTATCCCGCCGAGTCAATATGAAAGCCATCATGTATAACCCGGCCCGTATTCGTAAGGTGTGCGAGCATATTGCCAAACACTTCAAGGAAAAGATCGAGCCTAACGGCTATAAAGGTCAGGTAGTTGTATATGACCGTGAATGCTGCCTGATGTACAAGGCCGTCCTTGATGAGCTCCTCGGAGAAGATGCTACCACCATTGTCATGGATACGAATAATGACAAAGAAGATCGCTATAAGAAATACCGCCGTGACCGTGATCAGGAAAGCAAAGTTCTTGATTATTTTCGTGATCCTCACAGCCCTCTTAAGCTCGTTATTGTTACCGCAAAGCTGCTGACCGGATTTGATGCTCCTATTCTTCAGGTGATGTACCTTGATAAGCCTATGAAGGACCACACACTCCTTCAGGCCATCTGCCGCACGAACAGGACCTATGATCAGGGTAAAACTCATGGCCTAATCGTTGACTATATTGGCATCTTTGACGATGTGGCAAAGGCTCTCGATTTCGATGAAAGCAGCATGCATCGCATCATCACAAATATCGAAGAAATCAAGAAGCAGCTTCCGGCCCTTCTCAAAAAGTGCCTGAGCTATTTCATGGGCATCGACAGAACCGTCGAAGGCTGGGAAGGTTTGATGGCAGCGCAGGAATGTCTCCCGACAAACAAAGAGAAGGACGCTTTCGCTGCAGACTATCGTGTATTGAATCGTGCGTGGGACGCTCTTTCTCCCGATAGTTTCTTGAATCCCTACAAGGTAGACTATCAGTGGCTTTCCCGTGTTTATGAATCGGTCAAGCCGACTGATGGCCGTGGCGGTTTGATTTGGGCCTCTCTGGGTGCAAAGACCATCGAGCTGGTCCACCAGAATGTCATCGTTGGAGAGGCTGATGAGGACATGGATATCCTCTCTATGGACGCCGACCTTATTGATGACTTTTTGGAGAAACAGAAAGACTTGAAGAAGACCACTAAGAAGGTCGAAATTAACCTTGTTGCTAAAATTCTGAAGCATGCCAACGAACCGAAGTTTGTGCATCTTGGGGAGAAACTGGAAGCTCTGCGCGAAAAGCATGAGCAAGGCCTCATCACCAGCATTGAGTTCCTGAAGCTCCTGCTCGAACTTGCAAAGGAAGCGGCACAGGCAGAAAAAGAAGTTGTGCCGGAGCAGGAGATCGACAAAGGCATCGCTGCTCTTACCGAGCTCTTTAATGGAATCAAGAATAAGAGTACACCGGTTATCGTCGAGCGCATCGTGGCAGATATCGACAGCATCGTTAAAATCGTCCGTTTTGATGGTTGGCAGAGTACGACCGCCGGTAAGCAGGAAGTCAAGAAAGCTCTGCGTAGCGTGGTCTGGATCAAGTATAAGATCAAAGACAAAGAGGTCTTCGATAAAGCCTACAACTACATCGAGCAGTATTATTAATTCTTTGGAAAGCGAGGTCTTTAGATGATTGGTGCAATAATTGGTGACATCGTCGGATCACGCTTCGAGTGGGATAACCACCGGTCAAAGGATTTCGACCTGCTCACTCACAAATGCTTCTTCACCGACGACTCCGTGATGTCTCTGGCCGTCTGCGATGCCCTTATGAAATGCCAAGGAGACTACAGCAACTTGGGCGAGCAGGCTATTCGCTCCATGCAGAGTGTTGGACGTCCGTATCCCCACTGTGGATACGGCGGATCATTCCAACGCTGGATGTACTCTGATAATCCAGCGCCCTATAACAGTTACGGCAACGGGGCCGCAATGCGGGTCAGCGGATGCGGTTACGTTGGAAGAACTATTGATGAAGTTAAGCAGCTTTCAAGATCTGTTACCGAAGTGACCCATAATCATCCGGAGGGTATAAAAGGAGCCGAAGCTACCGCCGTAGCTGTATTCCTTGCCCGGACCGGAAAGAGCCTGATTGAGATACAGGATTACATTATAAAGAACTACTATCCGTTGGGCTTTACCCTTGACAGCATCCGTGAGACCTATCGGTTTAACGAGACCTGTCAGGATACCGTCCCACAGGCATTAGAGGCATTCTTTGAATCGACCAACTTCGAGGATGCCATAAGAAATGCCATATCCATCGGCGGTGACAGCGATACACTTGCTGCGATCACTGGTTCTGTTGCCGAAGCCTACTACGGTGTACCGACCAGCATTAGGAAGCATGTTCTCACTTTCTTGGATGAGAGACTCCTAAAAATCCTGTTGGAATTTGAAAATCGGTATCCAGCAAAAATCGAGAAAAAGAATGAAACCGGTAGCGTAGGCATTTCCCCATCAACCGGCATGAAAGTAAGAACGGGAGGTCGTGCAGAAATGATGGAATCAGCTATGGATGTTGCTGATCTTGAACTTGATGCCAACACAGCCCATCCTGAAGAAACGACAAGTCAGAAGCTCTTTTCCCATCTGTTTGAGGCCTGCAACATTTTGCGTGGTCCTATCAACCAGGATGAGTACAAGAGCTACGTGACACCGATTCTGTTCTTCAAAAGGCTTTCTGATGTCTATGACGAAGAAACGCAGGCAGCCCCTGAGGAATCCGGTGACGATGAGGAATATGCGAGCTTCGCTGAAAACCATCGCTTTGTCATCCCGGATGGATGTCACTGGCAGGATGTTCGTGAGGCAAGCGAAAACGTCGGAGTTGCTATCGTCAACGCAATGAACGGTATCGAACGTGCTAACCCGGATACCCTGAGTGGCGTCTTTAGCAGCTTCGATGATGCGAACTGGACAGACAAAACAAAACTCTCAGACGAGAGATTAAAGGACCTCATTGAGCACATGTCCAAGCTCAAAGTCGGTAACAACAATTACTCTGCCGACGTCATGGGCGACAGCTATGAATTCCTGATTAAGAAGTTCGCAGACCTGTCAAAGAAAAATGCCGGTGAGTTTTACACCCCTCGTTCTATCGTTAAGTTGCTCATCATGCTGCTGGCTCCCAAAGCTGGCGAAACCGTGTACGATCCAGCATGTGGAACGGGCGGGATGTTAATCGAGGCCATCCGATTCATGCATGGCGACAAACTCACCTATGGCCGCATCTACGGTCAGGAGAAAAACCTCGCAACCTCCGCGATTGCACGAATGAACCTGTTCTTGCACGGAGCTAAAGACTTCAAAGTAACACAGGGCGATACTCTTCGCTCACCAAATTATCTGGAAAGAGGTTCTCTGCAAACCTTTGATTGCGTGGTAGCGAATCCTCCATTCTCTCTGAAGAACTGGGGCTCCGAACAATTCAGCAGCGACATCTACGGTCGTAATATCTGGGGCTGCCCGACTGACTCCAACGGTGACTTTGCATGGCTGCAGCACATGGTTAAGTCGATGAATCCAAAAACCGGGCGCTGCGCTGTTGTACTCCCACAAGGAGTCCTGTTCAGAAGCGGCAAGGAGGGAGAAATCCGTAAGCAACTCGTTGAGTCGGATAAGCTGGAAGCTATCATCACAATGGCGAGTGGCGTATTCTACTCGACCGGAGTGTCCGCTTGTATTCTTTTCCTGAACAACAATAAGGCTGTTTCTCACAGAGGCCGCATTTGTATGATCGACGGTTCCGGCATCTACACTCCGCAACGAGCGCAGAACATCATGACAGAAGCCGATATTCAGACCGTTTTCGATTATTACACCGCTTATGAGGATGTGATCGAAAAGGTCAAGATTGTCACAATTGCTGACATTCGAGAAAAGGACTACTCTCTGGCAATCAACAACTATATCGAAAAGAAGGAACAAGAAACAGTTCCTCCGGAAGAAATCCGCAGACAGTACTTCGAGGCCTATGACGAGATGATCGAGGCCGAAACCCGGATGAGAGAACTGCTGCTGAAAGGAGGCTACATCAGTGAGTAAGAGAATAACTATCGAGGAACTGCAGTCCTACCTCTGGAACTCTGCGGTTCTGCTCAGAACCAACATTGATGCCGGTGCCTACAAGCAGTATATTTTCCCACTTCTCTTTTTCAAGCGCATCTGCGATGTGTATGATGAAGAAACAGCTAAAGCTGTCGAAGAGTACGGTGATGATGCATCCGAATTTGACGAGGACGAGATCCATACTTTTATTGTTCCGAAGGGCTATCACTGGAATGACGTCCGCGCCGTTTCTGAAAATGTGGGCGTTGCTATCGTTGAGGCGTTCAGGAAGGTTGAAAATGCGAACTCTGATAAGCTGCAGGGCATCTTTGGTGATGGAGCTTGGACCAACAAAAATCGTCTCCCCGACAGGCTTTTGAAAGACCTGTTGGAGCACTTCAGCACGAAAACACTGTCTATTGCTAACTGCCCTGAGGACGAGCTCGGTCAGGGATATGAGTACCTAATTAAGAAATTCGCAGATGACAGCGGCCATACAGCACAGGAGTTCTATACCAACCGTACCGTTGTCCACTTGATGACTGAAATGCTGAAGCCAGAATCTGGTGAGTCCATATACGATCCCACCTGCGGAAGTGCCGGTATGCTCATCTCCGCTATAGCGTACTTGAAAGAGCAAGGCAAGGAATGGCGCAATGTGGCGGTCTATGGGCAGGAGATCAATGCTCTGACATCAGCTATCGGCAAGATGAACTTGTTCTTGCATGGTGTTAAGGACTTTAGCATCGTCAACGGCGACACACTTGCTTCTCCCGCTTTCATTGAAAACGGCAAGTTGCAGCAATTTGACCTCTGCCTTGCAAATCCACCTTATTCCATTAGCCAGTGGGATCGAGCCGCTTTCGAGAGCGATAAATACGGTCGCAACTTCTTAGGTGCTCCTCCACAGGGCCGTGCAGACTATGCTTTTCTCCAGCACATTATTGCAAGCCTCAAAGAGGATACCGGTCGATGTGCTATTCTGTTCCCGCACGGAGTCCTTTTCCGTAATGAGGAAAGCGCAATGCGCGAGAAACTTGTCCGCAGCGACAGAGTAGAATGCGTTATCGGTCTTGGGCCGAACCTGTTCTACAACTCCCCAATGGAAGCCTGCATCATGATCTGCCGAATGACAAAACGACCGGAGCGCCGTGGGCAAATCCTCTTCATTAATGCTGTTAACGAAGTTGAGCGGAAGAACGCGCAGAGCTATCTTGAGGACTGTCATATTCAGCGGATCGCAACTGCGTATAAGAATTATTGCGATGACGGCGACTTTGCTAAGATTGCAACCATTCAGGACATTGCTGATAATAACTTCTCTCTCAGCATTCCGCTGTACGTTAAGCCGGAAGTGAACGAGGAAGAAATCGACACTCGCACGGTTCAGGAGCACTACGACAGCTGGAGGGCTGCCTCGGAAATGATGAAGCTGAGCTATAAGAAACTGAATGCCATGCTGGGAAAGGGGGCCGGAGACAATGAGCAAAGTGAAATTGGGAGAAATTGCAATTGAACATAAGGAAACCTGCAAAGGCAACAAAGACGGATATCCCATTGTCGGCCTTGAGCATCTGGTTCCGGAGGAAGTGACGCTCACTGCTTGGGATGAGGGCAGCGATAACACCTTCACAAAGATGTTCCGCAAAGGCAATGTTCTGTTCGGTCGACGCAGAGCCTATCTCAAAAAGGCAGCCGTTGCGCCGTTCGACGGCATCTGTTCCGGCGATATCACGGTAATAGAAGCTATCCCGGATCGCATTCTTCCAGAGCTTCTGCCCTTCATTATTCAGAATGATGATCTGTTTGACTTCGCCGTTGGTAAGTCTGCTGGGTCCCTCTCCCCCCGTGTTAAGTGGGAGCATCTGAAAAGCTATGAGTTTGAATTGCCTGATATGGACAAACAGCGTGAGCTTGCCGAGCTCCTGTGGGCTATGGACGCCACGAAAAAATCCTATCAGAAATTGATCGCAGCGACGGATGAGCTGGTGAAATCTCAATTTATCGATATGTTTGGGGCCCCTCTTTCAAATGAAAAGGGGTGGCCGTTGAAACGTATCGGGGACCTGTTCAGCTTGATTTCAAGAGGAAAGCAACCTTCGTATGTAGATCATTCATCGGTTCGAGTGGTTAACCAAGCCTGTATATATTGGGATCGGTTCAATTTTGAAAACGTAAAATACCATGATTCACAGAGTGGAAAGAAAACGCTGCCAGTCAAAAAAGATTGTATCCTAATTAATTCAACGGGCACAGGAACTCTTGGAAGATGTAACGTTTTCCCCGAATTAACGGATGGCTATGTATACGTCGTGGATAGTCACGTAACCGTTTTAGCAGAAAGCCATGATGTGAATGCATACTTCTTCAAATGCTTCTTGCAGAGAGAAGATGTCCAAAAGAAGATTTATGCAGAATGCGTCAATGGGTCCACGAACCAGATTGAGCTGTCAAAGGAGAAGCTGTCAGATGTGCTACTTGTCGTACCGCCAATGGAACGTCAAGAGCAGTTCGCAGCCTTTGTCCGACAGAGCGATAAATCAAAATATAACGCCTCACAAGCGATGAGGCTTTGAATAGAAAACGAAACCAAGGTGAAAGGATGGTTTAGTGCATGAATATTAACAACATCAACGTAAACAAGTATCCGGTATCGCAGATGTTTGACCCGGATTCAAAGGTAATCTTCGAAATTCCGAAGTATCAGCGTGAGTACACTTGGGGCTCCAGAGAATGGGAGGCCCTGTTTGACGACCTCACTGAAAACGATGATGGATATTTCCTCGGCTCGATCATTTGTATCAACTCGGCCACGGATACGATTAACGCACCGAAGTTTGAGGTTGTTGATGGACAGCAGCGACTGACTACACTCAGTCTGTTCCTTGCTGCACTCTATACCACCCTGAATTCATATAAAGATCTTCTGGATGAGGATCAACAGTCGGATATCCTTCAGCTCAAGCGCAAGCTGGTGCTGAAGAAAACGCAGTCAGATATCCGTGTTGTCCCGCAGATCCAAGGTAGCAACCGTGACGATTTCATGGGTCTCCTCGCAAAAATTGGTATTATCCCGAAGCGGCCCATGCCCAAGTTCGCCGGACTACGGAGAATCGAAAAAGCATACAACTATTTCAAAAAGCGCATCAATGCCGTTCTGGATGATGCCTCCGACAAGGTGCTCGCCATGTTCCGAATCCTCGATAAGGTGAATTCTGCAATTCTCGTCATGATCGAGGTGTCGAATCATGCTGATGCATACACCCTTTTCGAGTCTCTGAACAACAGGGGCACTCCGCTGACATCAGTCGATCTTATCAAGAACCTGCTTCTGGCCCGGTTGGATGTCAATGGCGACGGTGATATCGACTACTATTTCTCTCGCTGGACTGAAATCCTTTCTGACCTCGGTGATGAATACTCTGATCAAGAACGTTTCTTCAGGCAGAATTACAATGCCTTCAGGAAGAAGCTCAATGCTCCATTCCTCAAAGGCGACCGTCAGTATCCTCTCGGCACTATTGCAACCCGGTCTACCATGCTGGACATCTATGAAAAGATCATCACCAAGGATCCTGTTGCCGCTCTGGACGAGTTGACTAAAAATGCAGCAATCTATGCCGGTATCATTTTGAACAAGACGGATACCCTTTCCGATGAACAGCGTGAAAGCTATCTGGATCTGCAGCGTGTTCAAGGTGCTCCGTCCTATCTGTTCATTATGTACTTGATTAAGCATCAGGAGTCGCTTGGCGTAACTGACGAGGATGTAGTAAAAATCTGCAAGCTGCTGGTCAACTTCTTCATCCGTCGTAACTTAACAGATACTCCGCCTACTCGTGATCTGACCCGTATCTTCATGTCGTTTATCGAGGCCACCGAACAGAATGAGTACCGTGGTGCAGATATTTACACGAACCTGCGTGATACCCTCATTTCCGTTTCCGCTTCCGATGAGTTCTTTGAAGAGAAACTGCGTGGTCCTGTGTACGATGATAACAGCGGTGCTACCCGTTTCATCCTCTGCATGATGGCAAAGCGTGGTATGACCCGTGAAAACGTGCAGGACCTCTGGAGGAAAACGAACAGCAATCAGTACGTTTGGTCTATCGAACACATCTTCCCGCAAGGACCGAATATTCCAGACAGCTGGGTGGATATGATCGCTGGAGGCGACCGTGAAAAAGCGAAGGAATATCAGTCGCTCTATGTTCACACTTTCGGCAACCTCACGATCACCGGATACAATAGTACGTTGAGCAATAAGGCCTTCAATGAAAAGAAGGAACGCAAAGATAATAACGGTCAGTACATCGGTTATCGTAACGGCCTCAATCTGAACGATGACGTCTGTGATAAGGATGAATGGACGGTAGATATCATCAAAGCTCGGACGGATCGCATGGTAAAGGAAATCATGGCGATGTTTGCGCTGTAATACAAAGGAGGGATTTCTTCTGGCACGTAAGGATAAATCTTTTGCGGCATATCTGGAAGATCAGTATTATGACTTGATGTTCAAGCGGCTCAAGTCATACATATTCCAGAATCGTGGAGGGCTGAATTTACACACCAGCCTTGTTCCTGATCCGTGCTGTTGAGCTTGGTTTTGAGCAAGCCGCCGGTGTCCTTCAAAAAAGGCCAAACCTTTGTCATCGACCGCAACAATGTCATAATTCAGTCCCTGCTTAACCCAGATTTATCTGAGGATATTGCGGCGAGGCGTTTTATTCACGCTGGTGGACAGTGGCACTGTAGAGCGCTTTGTGGGACCCTTGACTATCATATCAAACGTCGTGGGTACACCAACGAGAAGATGGAAGAACGTACAGGCATAAGCTCTCGCGTGATTCAAGACTATCGAAAAAAGAAGGATTCCAACATCACCTTACAAATCGTGCTTGCTCTTTGCGTCGGACTGAATCTGCAACCGGATTTCTCTTATGATTTAATCCTCAAGTCTGGTTTTAACATAATGACCGCCAAGGACGAGCACCTCATTTATCGGTACCTGATAGAATACCACCACATAGAAAACATCTTCATATGGAACGAAAAGCTGCAAGATGCCGGTATTCCGCAACAACTACCCAAAAATGGGGATAAAATGACTGCTCCTGAAAAATAATTCGGAAGTCGCACTTTCAGTATAAAACCCTGATTTATCAAGGCTCTTATGTCTTTCAAGACATGAGGGCCTTCTTTTTTGCCTATTTTTCAGGCTTTTTCGACCACTTGAACTGGAAGTCCCATTTCCTCGTGAAAATTCGAGTCCGAAAGTCTCCTCTGATTTCGCCGAGTTCTAACGGATTTCCGGAAAAGCCTATTAGAATTTCTGATAGAACCGAGCACTTTTTCGCCCCAAAATCACGCTTTTGGCAGTGCGTGAAAAGCACCGGTTATGCCGAACTGCACCCAAAGTCGTGTAGGCAAATGCCGGGGTGAAATCAAAACTGTCGTTTCGGCAAAAATATAAGTGAAATAGATTTTGCCCGATTGGTTTTTTGCCGATTGAGTATAACGGCAAGGAAACGGTGACGCTTGAAGATATCCTTGCGTTTCATGTGCGATTTGAGCGCATCCACCCTTTCCAGGACGGCAACGGGCGTGTCGGGCAGCTGGTCATGTTCAAGGAATGTCTCAAACACAATATCGTGCCGTTTATTATTGAGGACAGCATAAAAATGTTCTATTACCGCAGACTGCAAGAGTGGGATTGAGAAAAAGGATATCTGACCGACACCTGCCTGTCAGCACAGGATACATTCAAGAAATACCTGGATTATTTCAGAATACCGTATGAAAACTAAAAACCTCACGCACGGCTTATTCAAAGCCGTGCGTGAGGTTTTTGTAATATACTGTGTTTTTATGGGGTGGGTAAATTTTTAAAAAGCTACTTTGCGTGATAATCTGACCTCGGCAATCAAGCGTTGTCTCCATTTTGCAACAACCAACTGTACTTGCAGATGTTCAAATGCATGATACCGGTGGAGTTTTATCGTGCTGCTGCATGATAAATTTCGTCCTGTCGTGTAGCAGAGTGGAATTTCTGCCAAAATATTTTTGCTTTTTCACTGTCTACTTGACCGGAACACCTCATATTGAACTGTAGCGAGACTTTATTACTTGTTAAGCACACCTTCTTACCTGAGAAATAACCGGGAGAAGCTTAATCGTGCAAAGCACGCAAAAAGACAAAACCGTTAAAACGTCTGATACCATAGGCAACACCTCTGCAACTTTAAGTACAATCAACCCTCAATCAGTCTGTAGACCCATGTACTTTTGCTCGGGATTTCTCAGAGAAGGTGGCAGGGCTCTTATATTATATATGATTTTTTTATTTTTTTCAACATGGTTTTCAAATAGCTTACCGTATAAAATTGAGAAGAAACATACTGAGGAAGCATAGGTAAATACCGAATTAATTCTTCATCTGTATAATCGTTGTGCAAAACCATAATCGTAAGAGTATTTACTTTTCCATTTTTTCCATGTAAAATGTTTGATCGGCGAATGAGATCATTATCTTTTAATGACTCTATCGAAGTGCGCAATTCATATGTAATACTATCTTGTGGTGGAAGTGAAGGCAATATTATAAGACCGTCACAATTTGCCGGAAAGTTCTTTGCTGTTTTTACACCTGTAGCTACTAAATAACAATTCTCAAAAGTTGCATTTTTGAGATTAGTTTTATCTAAGACAGAAGCAACAAATATACAGTTTTTAAAGTGCACTCCACTAAAAATACTACCACGCAAATTTGTTCCAACAAAATCAGAATCCTGAAATACACTTGATGAAAAATTGCAATATTTCATATGCGCTGCTCTGAATGATATCCCTGTGAACTTTGCCCCAACAAAGGAAGAATGATATGATCTTGTTTTTTCAAAGTCCTTATACACAAAGTTGCTTCCATTTCTGTCAACGTTATTATAGCTAAAAATAGCTCTATTTTTTCCTTTAAGCGACACTTCAACACCTTCTTACATATGTTACTCAATATCGGCATTATTAGTTGCCATAAATAAATCCTTTCTCTCGTTTTAATGTCACTTTAAAACGCTAAAAACGCTATTCAATATTTCCGGGAATAACTGATTCCAATGCTTCTGTCAAACTGTTTAATTCACGCTTTTCTTTTGCAGACATTTTTCTAGGGTATGCTTTTGAAATATCCTCAATGCTCTTTTTCATCTTAAAAGCTTCTGCGGGCTGCTTCAGAATTTTGCATTCTGTTTTTATTAATTCTTTTGCTGAAATCTCATCAATTATCTGCTTCATAAACTTGGATATTTCGCTGTTTGAAGAATAATCCGCCGGCGCATAGAAGCTTAAACGACCGTCATTAAACAGTTGATATACTTTGGATCTATTATCCTTTACGGGATCAAAAACACCGATAGAATATCCACCCTTACTTTTTACCAATCGCATACATGGAATATCCGTTGCACTGTCACCGATATAAACTATGTTTTCGTAAGGAATTCTCAGCTTTTCTTCCGGCATACTATCGTTAACTCTCTCGTCATATTCCTCAAGAAAACCTTTAGCAATGCGAAAAATAAATTGCGTTTTATTTGTGTAGTTTATTGCCTGAGCCGGCCATTTTGCAACTCCGTCCGCCGAATAAAGATATGTAGAGGCGTATATTCGCTTGAAATTTGCTGCGATTTCACTTCCTTCTATTATTTCTTTGAGTCCTGAGGAAATAATATAGTGTTCAAGTTCAATGCCCTTCTTTTCGGCATAATCATTCATTCTCTTGAACCAGGTTTTTACACCTCTATAAAGCTTAATATCAGCACCTGTTTCCCTGAAATACTCTCGTTTAAGTGATTTGCTCTTAAATTCGGAATATCTTATCAATTCATGCATCCAGGCTAAATTATTATCCATCAAATTATCTTTTGCAAGCTTGTTGGATGAACCCCAAAATTCGTCCTTGTCAATTCCGAAGGACGGAATAAGGGTGAATGTTTGCATATCATCTGGTGAAAGCGTTTTATCAAAATCGTAGCAGATTGCCATTCTGGGCTTTTGAGCTCTTATATCAGCATTAATTTTACTGTATAATTTTTCTCTTTCATTCATCGTGTTGATCCCTCCGTTTTAAATTGTAAATCATCATTGTGCTAACATCATCTAAGCCTTATATATACCATATGACTCAATAATGTCGGTTGGCTTGTTTAAAATATCAGACGAACACTTCCCACTTACCGTATCTCTTGCCGCTTTCTCGGCGGATATAGTTTTTATCCTGTAGAGATTTCATAATTCGCTTTATCGTTGCAATGGATTTTCCGGTTTGTTCTGCAATTTCTTGCTGTTTTATTGTCTGGTTCTTTGCCACTAATTCTAAAACTGCAAGTTCTTCTAAAGAGCAGTTCAAAGTATCAAATTGATGCTTTGAAATTTTGGAGTTGATACTTTGGGAATTGTTCTCCGCATAATCAATGTGCATATATCTGTTTTTCAGTTCGTAATGCGTATCTAACAAAAGATTTGAAAAGAACATTTCCAAAAACTTCGTCGTGGAACGGACGCCTTTTTGCAGATTATTATAATTAGCACGAACCAAAGCATTGCGAAAATACCAAGAATTTTTCTCGAATGCGTCGTTGTTTACGCTAAAGCCGAATGTTTTCATATATTTTATCATAAATACGGCAGTAGCACGGGTGTTCCCCTCGCTGAACGGGTGAATTTGCCAAATATCCGAAGCAAATTTAGCTAAATGCTTTACAGCTTCGTCGATCGACAAACTCTCATAAGAAAATTGCTTTTCTGTGGAAAAGTCATAGTCCAAAGTTTCCTTAATACTGTTCCAATCCGCATAGATGACTGTATCGCCGTTCAGAACCCACTCTTTCTTTGTGATGTTGTACTGCCTGACTTGTCCTGCGTGACTGAATACGCCCTCGAACAATCTTCGATGAATCGAAAGCCACTCTGCAGGGGAGAACTGAAACGCTTTTTCTCCCAACAACTTTGCGATTCTTGCCGAAACAATGTCCGCTTCTTTGGTTTCATTTTCCGTTTCGGTGCGTACGCAACGCTGCTCATAGTAACTGTGAATACGCTTTTGAGCCTCATCGATGGTGATTTTTCCCTCGATGTGTTCCTTTGCGGTATCCAGCAAATATTCAGAAGTTTTCAGCCCGTCAACCGCCTGCAAGCCGATAGCAGTTTGCCAAGCTTCGCTTTTTTCGGCTCTGTCCGGTTCGCCTTGCTTTATATATTCTTCAAGTTCAAATTGCCAATTCTTGTCAGGCATATTTGCACCTCCAAAATCAATTAATAAAGTATTTAAGTACTAAGTACAGTATAACAATAGCCACGATAATTGAAAACACAATCCATCTTACGACCTTTTTTGATTTATGTTTCGGCCGGTCAGGTTGTTTAGAATCTGTATATTGCAGTTGAGCCGGTTCGTGATTTTGTGCGGATTTTGCAACAGGATGTGGTTTTGTTGCTTGAAAATACATTGCAAGCGGATCAGTTTGATTTATTATTCTTTCATAAAAATCATCAAGCCATTCATCGTCTCCGGCTTCGCACATAGCTTCTTCGTAGCAATCAGGTTCGTGTACTATTTGATTCCTAATCCAACGATAGTGCTTTAGTTGTTTTAAATCATTTTCCCATCCTCTGACAAGAAAAGAACCACGAGGATTGTTTAGCATTTCCTCTATATAGGCAGATACTCCATATTGAGTTTCAAACATTTCTCCGCATATTTTATCAAGATGCTTGTAAGATTCAATAAAACTCATATATGCCTCCGAAAATTATTTATCCGCCGCAATACCGGATTTCATCCAAGCGTCAATTTCGCTGACTTTGAATTTCCAAAGGCGTCCGATTTTTGCTGCGGGCATATTTCTTCTTTCTATCCAATCAAGTACGGTATCACGGCTGACGCCAAGATATTCGCATATTTCTTTCATTGAGTACCAGCGCTCGATGTTAGAATCCATTAGATTTTCCTCGCTTTCAGATAGTTACAATTATACAAATTTAGTATATCACACAGAACGCTTAAAATCAATGATTATTGCGGATTTATAAGGGAAAAGCAAGGAAAAATCAAAACAAAGCGGAGCTGTTACTCGAACGGCTCCGTAAGGTTAATTATAGTTATTTGTTTTTCTTGATTCTATTCGAAAAACTACTCTCAAGCCACTCTTCAAACTCCAAAGTTTCTTATTATGATTCCTAAAACCTTGTGTATACTCTTATCAAAGGGATATTATAAAAGACGGCATTTTCGCAAAGTATGACTTACCACTAATGAGGTTGAGCACAACAGGAAGCGGCGGAAAACAGCGGAACTTAAAATTACTCCGCTTTTTCTTAAGTAATGTAATTAAATAGTCAACCATATTCAATATCATATATGCTGACTCACTATAACAATTCGCAACTTCTTGCGATATTTATCCATTTTCTTGTCAGAATTTATTGACAAAATCCATAAACAAGTATATGATAAAATTAAATCATTATTATGGCGGTGCGTAGTTTGAGGATAAGTTATAAAAAATTATGGATACTGCTTATAGAGAAAGAAATATCCCCTGCTATGCTGAGAAAAGATTTAAACATTGCTACGGGAACAATGACCAAATTGCGCAAAAATGAAGAAGTAGCTTTATCTGTATTATTGCGCATTTGTAATTACCTTGATTGTAATATAGGCGATATTTGTGACGCGGTGAAAGAGGAAAAATAATTTAAATTTAATAAAATTCAAACTATTATCAATAAGAAATAAAGTGCATCACAATCGTCCCAATATAATAAAATACTGTACTAACTATATAATTGCAAATTTTTATTTATGTAAACAAGCATTTTTTCTTTTAACTATATCCGCAGAGGTATTCGAAATGGCTTTTTGTATTAACTGTGGTCAACGCCTTCAAGAAGGCGCTAAATTCTGCGCAAATTGTGGGAAAGCAGTAAATAACAATTCAACTGCTCAAAGAAAAATAACATACGAGGGAGAAGTACATAAATGTCCGAACTGCGGAGCAGTCATCAATTCATTTATTGCCAATTGTCCTGCCTGCGGATATGAATTTCGAGGCACAAAAGCTTCGAACGCCATTAAGGAATTCGCTTCCAAATTAGAGAATATCGAAACAAAACGGGAATATGAAAAACCACGAGGATTATTTGCCAAACTTTCATCTCAACAAACTATTTCAAAAGCAGATGAACAGAAAATTAGTTTAATTGAAAGTTTTCCTGTACCAAATACCAAAGAAGATATGCTGGAATTTATGATTCTCGCAACTTCCAGTATGCGCATGAGCGTATATGATTCTACCAATAACACAATCTCTAAAGGTGAAAAAGAGGTCAATGCCGCTTGGTTAGCTAAGGCCGAACAGGTTTATGAAAAAGCAAAGCGAGTTTATTCTGCAAGTGATGTATTTACAGAAATCAATGAAATCTATAATCAATGCTTAGAGAAAATAAAGAAAACCCGAAAAAAAGGCATTATTAAATGGATTCTTATGTTGAGCTCATGGATTTTTGTTTTTGTTATTTCGCTTGTTTTTTCGCTTGTTTTTGCACCTAAAGAAGAAGCAAAAGAGATCACCCGATTAGAAAATATTGTAATTGATACACAGGAAGCGTTAGATAACGGTGAATATGAACACGCATTAAGAATTGCTGATTCCATTGATTATCAAGGGCATGAAAAAGAGTCAGAAAGAGAATGGGATATTCAAAGAGCATTTTGGGTTGATAAAGTTCTGGAAGAAGCCGATTACAATGATGTTCATTTGGAATATACACCAAGTTCTGATATTGACAATGCAAATGAGAGCCAGCAAGAGACTTCGGACGGAGGCTTTTTTGAGGGTTTAAATAATGGAATACAATCCGATTCGAAACAAATACAAGAAAACATTGATGAGTTCAATAGAATAATGGATGATAGATCAAATAACAATCAAAGCGGTAATTAAGGAGGTAATCTACTATGGGTTTATTTAATAAAAAGCATAATGCCGGCGGGTTTATGGATGAGATACGCTGTGACGAACCGTCATATCTTATTTGGAAATGGCATCCGGCTGGATCTGTTGCCGGGAACAATAACCGCGAAAATGCGATCCGCTGGGGTTCTTCATTGCGGGTAAAAGACGGGGAAGTGGCTGTTTTTGTTTACAGTTATAAGCAGGAAGTTATGCAGGATTTTATTGTTGGGCCTTTTGACCAAACGATAAAGTCAGCTAATTTTCCTGTGCTTGCCAGTATTATCGGGCTTGCATATGAAGGCGGTACGCCGTTTCAGGCGGAAGTATATTTTATTAACCTTGCTCAGGTTATTCAAGTGAAATTCGGCGTGCCGTTTTTCGATGTTTATGATCCAAGATTTATAGATTTTGGTGTTCCGGTCGCTGTAAGAGGTACGGTCAGTTTCAAAATCAGCGATTATCGAAAATTCATTAAATTACATAGATTGAACACATTCGATTTGCTTGATTTTCAAAATCAAATTCGTGACGCTGTTTCCCGGTATGTAAAAGATGCTGTGATGAACGCTCCGGCAGAACATAATATTCCTGTCATTCAACTGGAAAGCAAAATATCGTTCATTAATGACAAGGCAGAATACGATGTAACTCAACGGCTTGAGGAAGATTTCGGCGTTACGGTTTCTGGCATGGACATAGGTACAATCGAAATTGACAAAACAAGTGAAGGCTATAGGCAGTTAATGGCGGTTACAAAAGATATTGCCGCCGCCAGAACACAGGCAGAAACAACAGATTATGTTGAAAGGCTGCGTATTCAGCGCGAAGAAGGCCAATACGCTTTGCATAAACAGACCCAGTCAGCGAATATCGGCGCATTCCAAGTTGAGAAGCAGGCTGAAGTCGGTGTGGCAGGCGCTAATGCCCTTGGGCAGATGGGTGCAAATGGTGCTGGAGATGTTGATCTTGGCAGCGGTACCGGGTTCAATCCGGCAGCCATGATGGCCGGTATAGCGGTAGGCGGAGCCGTTGGTCAAAATATTGCAGGTACGATGAACAATATGATGCAAAATTTAGGACAGTCCGGTCAGATGTCTAATGCATTTCCGCCTCCGGTTCCTAATGCAGTATATTATGTTGCAGTAAACGGACAGCCAAATGGTCCTTATGAACTTCATGTTTTGTCCGCTATGGCAGCGAACGGACAGATCAGTGCTGAATCCTTGGTTTGGAAACAAGGCATGCCGCAGTGGCGCTGTGCAAACGAAATTGAAGAGTTAAAAGAAATTTTTACAAACGCGATACCACCCATACCGTCAGACAGCAATGTGCAAACAAATAAATAAGGAGGATTTTCGGCAAAATGAAATGTCCTAAATGCGGTGCAGAATTAACAGAAGATTCCAATTTTTGCTCGTTTTGCGGCACAAAAATCAGCAACGCCGCTTCTACCTCGGGTGATACTGTGCCCAAAGAAACGATTCACATCCCCGACAGTGTACCTGCAACTGCTAAACAATCAAAAATACCTGAATTTTGGAAACACGCCCCTGCATATGAAAAATTCACCATCATAGTTGCAGTTATTCTTTTGCTGCTGTGTTTAGCGGCATTTCTAAATGGGAGCATTATTTCCGGTATGTTTGCAATCGCTCAGTTGGTACTAACAGGAGTTTACTTTCTGATTAAAAAAGGAATCATTCATACGCCGAAAAAATGGATAGAAATTTTGGCGATTGTACTTGTTTTTACCCTCTTTGTTCCTTATTTCGGTCTGTTTGGAATTACAAATGAGAATACTGCAAAGTATGATTGGGATTCTATCGTATTAAACGAAGAACTGCCAAGACCCGAGTCTCCGTATGGAAAAATAGAGAACAATTCCTCTGAAGCATTATCGCTTACTGTCTATAAAGCTTCCACAAATCAGTTCGCCGAATACATAACATCTTGTAAGGAAAAAGAATTTACAATAGACAGTGAACAGACCGCAGATGAATATGTATCTTTTAATATGGACGGTTACCAGTTGAATTTGCTCTATAATCAAAATAAGAATGAAATGAAGATTGATTTGACCGCTCCGGAAACTTATGCAACCATTGAATGGCCCACTGATGGATTAGCAGCTTTACTTCCAGCACCAAAATCCTCAGTTGGAAAAATCATAAGAAATGACACCGAAGGCTTTAGTGCAGATATTGCAGAAATATCAATAGAGGATTACCATGATTATGTGGAGCAATGCCTTGGTCAAGGTTTTGATATAGACGCTGATGAAGATGAAAAGTCGTTCTCTGCTAAAAACGATTCTGGTTATCAGCTTAAAATTGAGTATATTGGTTTTAGCCGTATTAATATATTACTTTTAGAGCCTGAATATAAAATAAGTTTAGAGGTTAATTGTATTGAGAATCTAATGTTTAGTACCTATGATGTGGAAGTGTATGTAGATGATATTTCACAGGATGTTTTAAAGCACGGCACATCTGCAACATTTGAAGTTACTTTGAATCGCGGAGAACATACTGTACGGTTCGTCAGCACAGAAGACGAAACGGTTGAGGGAAAAGTATCCTTTGAAGTTATACAGGATGATTCCTTGCAGTTTACTATTTACTGTACAGCTTCAGAAATTGAGGTGCAAAATTCCAATGATACCAGTGAACCTCATTCACAAGAAACGACAATAGCAGAAGAAACATCAGAACCAGAAGAAGAGCATTTAACAGTTGAAAACTGCCCTGAATTGGAAGCAATGCTAAAAAATAAGAATGCCAATGATCCCAGTTACTCAGAATTTGCGCAAAAGTATGAAGGCCAAATTATTGAATTTGATGGGGCAACAATAAACTGTATGCCACATGAGAATTTTACAACAAGATTTGATTATTTAGTATGTGCTGGTGATTATAACCCGGATCATATGCTTGGACCATACTTTAAATTTGAAGATGTTGCTTATTACGATTTGAACACGGATCTGGAAACTGTTAGCGTCGGTCTTAATGTTCACATTGTGGCGGAAGTGGAGTATTTTGACAGCAATTCAGAATTGTTTTATCTGGATCCTGTTTCAGTTACCGGAAGATAACCGTAAATTTAGAAAAATATTAGGAAACATTTCAAGGAGTTGCCTCAATTTTATGAGACAACTCCTTGAATTTTGAACTACTCTCAAGATTGTGCAAACAAAAAGGCGCCTCTAAGGTAGAATGAATAAGAACGATAGAGGCGGTCTTTTTTCTATTGCTCATTTTTATGGACTTTTTGCACAAATCCCATCGCCTTTGGATTTTAATACTGTCATTTACTTATTTGCTTTATAAACTGCCAAAAGATGCCTAACTCTTTTTTGAATAAATTCTTCAATAGCAACAAGTCTTTCTTCCGGAAGATTATAACTTTTATGTCTTTTAAATGTAAAACCTATCAGTTTTCTTAACTGCGCGATCTGCTTTTTGCCTGCAATGCTAAGGAAAATCTCGTCAAAATCAATATTATACGCACTCATTCTTGTTTTTGCATATTCTTCAAGATTGTTAAAATCTTCCGGCATGGCATAATTGAAAAGAGATATTCCGTTATCGAAAACAGGTGCGGGTTCAATCAGTTTTCCTGTTGCGTTATCACGAAGCACACCGAAGTTGCCGAAGTGTCTGTCCTCATTGTAAATGACCGAATCAAACACCAGCATGCTCTTTAACTGTTCAACTGCATTTTCGCCCAATTCATCCCTGTAATAATCAATACAGGCATTCAAACCGCCTTCCCGAACGATCCTGCCGATCGGTATATATGAGGTATTAATATCAGTAAATATCTTACAGGTAGACGCCAGAATACCCTTCCATTTTTCAAGATCGTATCTGACGCAGTTGAGTCCCATTTTTTTCGCTATCTGACAGGCATAAAATTCACTGTAAGGCTCGTTTCCTGCGTTGGCGGCGCCGCTTGTTCCGCCTTTATACAGATATATCCCGTTTTTCTTTGATCGCCACGCTTTGGGAAGCATGCCGTTCGTTGTAAGTTCCGGCGAAGTTGTAAATACGCCTGCGCTTTGGCCCTGACCGGTGTAAGCAACAAGGGATAAAATATCGGAAAAGGGATTTTCGTACAGATTGTAATCCGCAAATTTTCCCTTAAAATCTTTCGGAACGATCCAGTAACTGTCATTCAGCGACAAACCTTTGCAAACATCAATTATCCCTTTCGTATCGTTGTGGCTGAGCCCCAAGGTTTTCAAAATTTCGTCTACAAACTGTCTGTTTTTAGGAATGACCCTGCTCTCAAGCCACTTTACAACGCCTTTGCCTGTGATCTCCATATCAAGCGGCATCAGGTTCATCTTATCTTGATTTACCCATTTGATTTCGCAAACCAAGCCGTCAAGCCCTCTGTTTTCAAGGGATAATTTTATAAGGGGCTCATCAAAAATGCGCAGTTCATACATATTGTCTGACGGAGCATCTGCAAGATCAAACTCTATTTTTTTGCCCAGAGCATCGCATATTTTAATAAGCATATCAAGTGATAAATTCTGCTGTCCGTTTTCTATTCTGCTGATAGCGGATTTTTTTGTGCCTATACGGTCGGCAAGTTCCTGCTGCGTAATCCCCTGCTCGGTTCTTGTTTCTATCAGTTTAGCAATAATATCATTTCGCTGATTATCAAACTTATAGTCCATCATTATCCCTCCTTTTCTTATTCTGCTTAAAATATTAACATATATGTGAACTTTTGTCAATTCTTGCATATAGTTTTTCTGATAAAGTTAAAAATTCCATAATTGTTGGATTTGTATTCCCGGTATAGCCAGAAAAGTATAAAAAATATTTTTAGTTATGCAAACTCCATTTAAAACCAAAATAAGTCACATCTTTTTCTATTGACATTCTGATATGATTGCTTACTCTGCTCTTGGTTTTATCCGTAACACAGGCACTTTTAGGCATCAAAAACTTTAAGATCCAGTCCGCCGCTTTTCTGTAAGACGTAAAATTCACATAAATATTACCTTTGACAGCCTCTATTTTCACTTTATCATCACTGTTCTCGGAGATAAAAGGACCAGGCATATTAAAATTCATCTGGTATTCAGGGAACGGGCATTCCGAAACCGTATCTTTTTTCATATTTTCATATATTTCCCGCAGATATCGTGCATCATCAAGTGCATTATGGTTTTGCAAAACCTTTTCTTTTCTGTAATATTCTACTATTTTTACCAAAGAGATATCCCTGTCGAGCAAAAAATGTTCCCGCACGTCATTGGAAAAATCATGTAGATTGCTATGCATAAGTCCCAAAGCACACTGGGCATAAAAATCATTTGCATATTTCATTGTATTTTTTAAAAACGTCTTATCGGAATTACCGTATACAAAAAAATCAACTTTTTCGTCTTTATCAAACCATGTATAAAGTTCTGAAAACACTGCATCAATATCCGGAGCGTTTTGCACATCCGTTTCAGTTATACCTGTTAAATCTGAAATAAAATCCGTAAGATTTTCTATGAAATGCGGCTGCACTAATGAATAAAACGCCCTTCCGTTTTCGTCCACACAACCAATCGAAATAATCTCTCCGGGACATTGCGTTGCTTCGAAATCAACAAAGTAATTCATATGTTTCAGTACCTCTGAAAATTTGATTTACAGCACTGCCTTAACAATAAAACATTGCTTTGACGTAAGAATAATAGCATAAAATCTTATTATGTTGCAAATTTGCGTTTAAAATCGTACGAATTTTTGGACTATAAGTCCAAAACAGTTATTTGCATCTGTATTTTTTCAAGATACTCTGTGCAAAAAACAAAGCAAGTGCCGGCGGTGTAAAATACCCGACATCTCTCTGTACAATACAATATTAACATTAATAGGCCATGAAGTAAAACTGCGTTCACACATTCACCGGAGAACTAATGATTTTAAAGTTTCAATATTGATTAAATTTTTACATACGGAGCGGCAAAATTTTCAAAACTGCTGTAAAAATTTTTCAATTATATTATCGGCATATCTTCAAACAATACTTTTGCAAACGCAATTAAAATGCAAAAGAGGTGTGTAAATTAATGAAGAATGTAGTACCTGAGGCTAAAGAAGCTCTTAACAGATTTAAGATGGAAGCCGCTTCTGAGGTTGGTGTAAATCTTAAGCAGGGTTACAACGGTGACCTTACTTCCAAGCAGGCCGGTTCTGTAGGCGGTCAGATGGTTAAAAAGATGATCAAGGCTTATGAGGAATCTATGAAATAAGCTGTGCGGGTGTTAACCTGCGCTCCGACAGGAGCTGACCGCCTGACAAGGCGGTCCTGATTTTCAAAAACAAAAAGGGCTGCGCCTGCAATAGCGGGTGCAGCCTGTTTTTTATGAAATTAATGCGTTTCCTTTTTGCAGGAAGCGGCAGTTTGCGCATTTGTTCTGCGTTTATTCTTTCTTTGCTTTTCCCTTAATTTTTCAAAAAAATGTGACAGCAGTTCTGCGCATTCGCTTTCATCCACACCGCCGATGATCTCCGGCTTATGATTATAGGGCAGACTGTTGAAATCAACCACCGAGCCGAATGACCCTGCTTTTTTGTCATAGGCGCCGAAGGTTACTTTTTTGATTCTGGCATTGATCACGGCACCGGCGCACATCGGGCATGGTTCCAGTGTTACATACATCTCACACTGCCACAATCGCCAGCCGCCGAGGGTTTTACACGCCTCGTCAATAGCGGAGATTTCCGCATGCAAAAGCGCATTTTTGCCGTTTTCACGCCTGTTTCTGCCCCTGCCGACCACAACGTCGTCTTTCACAACAACGGCGCCGACCGGGACTTCCCCCTCATCAAAGCTCAGTTTTGCAAGGCGCAAAGCCTCTTTCATAAACGGATTCATATTAGACTTTCTGAATGCTTAACAAAACGGAAAAGATAAGATAGAGGCTGGACAGGATCAGCACAGGAGACGACAGGAAAGCGCCGAGTTTCTTGGCAGTGGTATTTCCAAATGGCGTGGCCTGCGGCGCATCCAGTTTAAAACTGAGCTGATGCTTGACGGCAAGAATCACCGTGCTTACAATACCTGCAACGATCCAGAAAACAAATACTGCCGTGCCGGAATAATTGCTTGCGTCTGTGCCGAAACAATATTCCACAATCAAAGTCAGCACGCTCATACCGTTATTGAACGCATGGATCAGCACTGCCGGGACAACACTGTCTGTTTTAACGGTAACAAAGCCGAGGATCAGACCCACAAGCGTGGCAAACACAAACTGGATCAGATTGCCGTGGAGCAGACCGAAAACGAGGGAAACACCCACAACGCCGAGCGCTTTGCCATATTTTTTAAGAAGCCCCAGCGAACAGCAACGCATAGCAAACTCCTCGCAAACTGCGGGAACAACTGCCGTTGCGAGCGCGGTGATAATACAAGCAAAAGCGTTTTCGGGATCCGGGTTCTCACCCTGTGTAAGTTCATAACCCATGGATTCGGAAACCGTCATCATAAATGCGACGATATAATCCGCCGCCACACAGCAAAGCATTCCGAAGCCGACCCAAAGGCACAGCGAAGAAAATTTCAGGCGCTGATTGGGTATCAGCGGAGTCTCATACTTGTTTTTGTTTATGAGCGCCATAACGCCGAACGGCGCGGCAACGGCAAGCAGTTCAACAAAAATTATGCCGAAACTGTTTTGAAATACGGACGAAGTGGAATAAAGATCATACAGTGCATCATTGCTGAGCAACAAAGCGGATGAAATCAACTGAACGGCTATGAACGCAATAACGCAAAGCCCCATCATATTGCCGATCTTTCGGATCTCCCGTCTTTCCTCCTTTGCCTTCGCCTGATAATAAAGGTTTTGCCTGTAATACTCCTGATTATTATAACCCGGCTGATACTGCGCATTGCCGTTATTGTAGTAAGGCGAATAGCCGTTGGAATACTGCTGATATCCGTTTTGATAAGGCGGATAGCCGCCCGGCTGCTGCGCATGATACTGCGGATTAGAATGGTTGTATGGCGTGTCTCCGTGAGTATACCCGGCGTTACCGCCCGGCTGCTGATACGCATTGGAGCCGCGGTAAGCATCGTTTTGAGGCTGGTGATCCGGATTCACATTCTGCCCGGTGGAATTACGGTAAGGATCAGGATTATAATATTCGTTCAAATAAATCCCTCAAATCAAAATTAATCAAGATCTGCGGCAAGTTTCTTTAAGTAAGCTTTGAGTTCTTCCCTGGTTTCGGGGTGTTTAAGACCCACTTCTATATTTGCCTGAAGTATGCCGAATTTATTGCCCATATCGTAGCGGACACCCTCATAATCCACGGCAACAACACCGTCTGTCTGCGCAAGCGTCTTCATGGCATCCGTAAGCTGAAGCTCATTACCCGCGCCGAGCGGCGTATTTTCCAAAATATCAAAAATCTGCGGCGGCAGAACAACTCTGCCAAGGATAGAAAAGTTGCCCATGATCTCTTCCGGCTTCGGTTTTTCGATCATATCCGTGCAGGTATAGCAATTTCCCTCAAGCGGCTCCGTTTTAAGAGAGCAGTATTTGGTGATTGCCATGCCGGGCACCTCTTTTACACCAACCACGCCTTTGCCGTATTTTTCATACGCGTCGCAAAGCTGTTTGGTGCACGGCGTTTCGGAAAGAATAACATCATCCCCATAAAGCACGGCAAACGGTTCGTTGCCTACAAAGTTTTTCGCGCAGAGAACGGCATGGCCAAGACCTTTTGTTTCTTTCTGGCGAAGGAAATAAATGTTTCCGAAATTTGAGCAGGCAAGCACATCCTCATAGATCTTCTTTTTACTCTCGTTACCCTTGAGTTTATCCTCAAGTTCATAAGAATGATCAAAATGATCTTCGATCGCGCCTTTGTTTCTGTTTGTGATAATCAGCACTTCCTCAATGCCGGATGCAAAAGCCTCCTCAACAATGTACTGGATTGCGGGTTTATCCACAATGTTGAGCATTTCTTTCGGAACTGCCTTTGACGCCGGTAAAACTCTTGTTCCCATGCCTGCTGCCGGGATAATTGCTTTTCTTACTTTCATAATATTATCCTCCAAAATGAAAAAATATTGATAAAATTGATTTTAAAAACATTTTTAAAGATATGCAATAATATCCGTTACGAAACTGAGCACCAAAAACGCAATGCACGGTGCAAAGAAACTGACGCCTCCCCTGCCGGCGAGAAACAGTTTGCGGATCTCCGCCTGAGACATTTCCGCCTCATTCTGCATGGCGAACGGCGACGGAGCGATCGTTGCGCCGGAATCCAGTTTTTTATCCACATCGGCAATCAGGGAAAAAACTTTATGCCTGTAGAGCCGGTCTGCAATCACTGCGATCAAAAGATGAATTACCAGTAAAACGGCAATTAAAATCAGATACGCCGTTGAAACGCCGGAGGATTCCATCAGCGAACTTAAACCGGAATAATATTCCGCCGGTGAAACCGAAGTGTCCTGCATCAAAGCCATCGCGCCGTTTGAAAAAGCGGTAAGCTGCTTGGAAAACACCATGCTGATGATGAACCTTGCCGCAAATTCCAGCGCCAGAAACAATGTGCCCGGTCCATACATCTTTCTGAAAAAAAGATAATACGGGCCAAAAATAAAGGCGCTCCAGTTCCAACTGAGTTTTTTATTCTTTTTAAATTTGGTTATGAATTTGATAAAATTCCCGCCGATGACCGTAATGATATCGGAAAGAAGAACGCCGTCTATTTTTTCATCATTTTTAAAAACGAATGCCGTTTTGGACGCAGGCTCTTTACCGTTTTGCATGGGAATATGCGTATAAGCACCGGTCTGTTTCTGCGCAGGATTTGCGCTGTGCTCCGTTTGCTCCGCATTTGGCGGAATGAAATACGGATTGCCCTGCTGCGCAGCGGACTGTGCCTCCTGCGGCTGTTTCTGCGTGTTTTCATTCTGATGCCGATTATAAACAAAACCCGATCTGTGCAGTTCGGCGTTAGCGCATTTACCTACTTTTTCATAACACTGCCTGTGATGCGGCGTACCGCACTCCGGGCAGGTAACAATATCATCCCCGCTTTTGAAAGCAACGCCGCAAACGGGGCATTTTTGGTTTTCATAAAGGGACATAAAATACTCCTTAGCAGATATTTCATTTAATTATACATTAAAATAACACAAAAAATCAATAATTTGATTAAAATTAAGTAAATATATTTTTAACGGCAGCACTTGAAATCAACAATAAAGTTGTATATAATATCATATACTGTTTTTACAATTTTAACCTTTTATATTTTTCTTAATAAAACCGAGAATAAAAGAGAGCAGAGGAAACGATATGGTAGAATTTGATGATTTAAGACTCAGGCTGCTTGAATCCGAACAACCGATAAAAAATTTAAGAGAAGCGCTTGCCATAGACCACGTGCAGAAAGAAGTGGAAGAACTTGAACAGCAGGCGGCGGCACCGGGATTTTGGGACAATGCAGAGGAGAGCCAAAAGATTTTGAAAAAGACGGGCGCCTTAAAAGCAAAATTGGAAAGTTATAACCACTTGAAAAATGATTATGAAGACACCCTGATGATGATTGAACTGGCAAACGAAGAAAATGACGAGAGCATGGTGGACGATTGCCGCAGTTCCGTTGAGGATATTGAAAAACGCGTTGACGAGCTTACACTGACTACCCTGCTCAACGGCGAGTATGATTCCAAAAACGCGCTGCTTACGTTTCATGCCGGCGCGGGCGGAACCGAGGCGATGGACTGGGCGGAAATGCTGTTTAGAATGTATAACCGCTGGGGCGAGCGGCACGGCTACAAAGTATCCACTCTGGATTACCTGGACGGTGATGTTGCCGGGCTGAAAAGCGCAACGATCCTGATTGAGGGCGAAAACGCCTACGGCTACCTGAAAGGGGAAATGGGCATACACCGCCTTGTGCGTGTTTCTCCGTTTGACTCTTCCGGCAGGCGGCACACGTCTTTCGCATCCGTAGAAGTTATGCCGGAGATCGATGACGACGTCAACATAGAGATCCGTGAAGAGGATATCAAAATGGATGTTTACAGAGCGTCCGGCGCGGGCGGTCAGAAAGTAAACAAGACTTCATCGGCAGTTCGGCTGACACATATTCCAACAGGAATTGTGGTTTCCTGCCAGATCGAGCGTTCACAACACCAAAACAGAGAAGTTGCCATGCGCATGCTGAAATCCAAGTTGGTTGAGATCAAAGAGCGCGAAAACCTTGAAAAAATAGAAGACATAAAAGGCGATCAAAAAGAAATTGCCTGGGGCAGCCAGATCCGCTCTTACGTATTTATGCCGTACACAATGGTAAAAGACCACAGAACCGGCTTTGAAATGGGCAATATCAACGCGGTTATGGACGGCGATATAGACGGCTTTATCAACGCTTATTTAAAACAAAAAAGCGTAGAAGAGGCGGAAAAGAATTAAAAAAACTTCCACTTCTATTAAAACTCCTTTTGCAAAAAATAATTGCAGGAGGAGTTTTTTATGAATAAAAAAAGAATCATTCACAGAGCGATCCCGCTTTTCATGGCAATCGCAGCGATGTTCAGCGCCTGCTCTGTTGAGGTGGACACACCTGACGAACAGACCGTGCCGGGAACAACGGCGCAAAACACAACCAATGTAGCGGACACAACGCTGGAGGCAGACGCGGCAAACGGCAGCAAACTGGATGTGGTGGATTACAGTGCTGAACCGGTCATCTGGGGCCCCGGCAATATCAAAGACCACGCCAGACCGGCGGATCCGGAAAAACTGCAAAACAAATACAGCGAAATGAGCGCGCAGTGGCTGCTTCCGGAGGACAAGACCATTTGTCTCACATTTGACGAAGGGTATGAAAACGGCTACACGGCGCAGATACTGGACACTTTGGCAGAAAAAAACGTAAAAGCAATCTTCTTTTGCACCTATGACTATGTAAAAGACAATCCCGATCTTGTGCTTCGCATGGTTAACGAAGGCCATATTCTTGCAAACCACAGTTATTCACACTACAACATGACGGAAATTGATCTGGAAACGGCAGAGGAAGAAATCACGCTGATGCATGATTACGTGGAGGAAACGTTCAACTATTCCATGGGTTATTTCCGGTTTCCCGAAGGGGTTTTCAGCGAACAGACGCTGGCGCTGACCGCCGAACTGGGATACAGGAGCGTATTCTGGAGTTTTGCTTATGAGGACTGGGATACAGAAAATCCGCCCGATGAAAACACGGCGTTTGAGAAGATAACTTCTTCCACGCATGACGGGGAGATCATGCTGCTGCACGCCGTTTGCGAAACGAACGCAAACATTCTGGGCAGAGTGATAGACGACATCCGCACACAGGGCTATGAATTTACAACAGAGTTATAACTGAAACGGCAGTGTTTTTACACTGCCGTCAGGCTGTCAATAAAGTCGGCAGGAACGCGCAAATCGGAAAATGGAAATAGATTTTGTTTTCTTGCAGATTAATGACAATCATAAAATCATTTCCAGAAGACAGAACTTAGAAAAGAATAAAAGCCGCACAGTTGTGCGGCTTTTTGCGCTTTCTGCCTTTTGCTCGGGGGAAGTACCGATGTACGTCCTCCCTCGCAAAATGCAAAATCCTGCTCGATTTCTCGCAGCCTAATTTGCGTGTAGGACTGCTCATTTTTCTATATTTACATCTTTTTCTACACGCTAACGGCAGTGTTTTCACACTGCCGTTTTTTATAGCCGGAGCAAAGCATATTTTTTGTTGAAAAATTTGTTAAATTTGCAAATTGCTATTGTTATAAATCCTTATTTAATATATAATACTTTATGTCTGAAAATTATGCGGACTTTTCACCGCTTGTTTCGAAAGTGAGAGAATTATAAATGATTTTAACAAAAGATATAGGAATCGATCTCGGAACCGAAAACACCTTAATTTGCGACAGAAAAGGCAGAATTCTGATCAGAGAGCCCTCCGTTGTTGCGGTGGACGTAAAATCCCGCCGCGTGCTTGCAACGGGGAATGAGGCAAAGGCGATGATCGGCCGCACGCCCGGTTCCATCATTGCGGTAAAGCCGCTGAAAGACGGCGTTATTGCGGACTTTGACATGACCGCAGATATGCTGCACAACTTTATATACCGCTCGTCAAAGACCTCCATGTTTACCAAAACCAGAGTGATCATCACCGTTCCGAGCGGCGTAACAGAAGTGGAACGGCGCGCTGTTGAAGACGCGGCAAGAGCTGCCGGCGCGCAGGAAGTGGAACTGATAGAAGAGCCTATGGCGGCGGCGCTCGGCGCGGGTCTGCCGGTGTTTGAGGCATCCGGATCCATGGTTGTGGATATCGGCGGCGGCACCTGTGATATTGCCGTCATGAGCCTTGGCGGCATTGCGGCAAGAAAGAGCGTTAAAATTGCAGGCAACGCGCTGAACGAAGCCATCATTAACCATATGAAAAGAGCGCACAATCTGATGATCGGCGACGTTACGGCAGAAGACATAAAAATCAAGATCGGCTCCGTTTCCGAATATGACGGCGAGGGCGCAATGGAAGTACGCGGCCGCAATCTGACGGACGGACTGCCGAATTCCATTGAGATCACAAGCGAAGAGATCCGGGGCGTGCTTTCCGAACCAATCAGCGAGATCGTTGACGCCATACGGGAAACACTGGAAGTAACCCTGCCCGAACTTGCCGCCGATATACTGGACAGAGGCATTTACTTAACCGGCGGCACAGCGCTTTTGAGAGGGCTGCCCGAACTGATCGCAAAAGAAACGAAGATCGCCGTTCACCTGCCGGAAAACCCAATGGACGTTGTGGCGATCGGAACATCAGTTAAACTCAGAAGGGCACGATAACAATGAAACAGCTTTTTAAGAGCAGGCGGTTTAAAGTAATTGCGGGCATTATTGCGCTGCTGCTTGTGGGCGCGCTGATCTGCGCCGCAAACGGCCGCGGAGAGACAGCACAGTCCGGCATTATCGGCACGGTATTCACACCGGCGAACTGGCTTGCCTCCAAAATTTCTGACGGAATCACCTATGTTTTCGGCGAGGCAACCGGCAATGAAGAATACCTGAACCGAATAGACGAACTGGAAAACCAAGTAGGTTCCCTTCAGGATCAGCTTGCGGATTATGAAAATTTAAAAAAACAAAACGAACTGTATAAAGACGCGCTTGAGCTGAAAGAGGAAAACCCGGATTACACGTTTGTGGAGGCAAAGGCAATCAGCAGAGACGCTGCTGACATTTTTGGATCCTACACGATCAACAAAGGCTCGGCAAGCGGAATCAAAGACGGGGACGCCGTGCTTTACGGCAATTATATCGTTGGGATTATCGACAGGGCTTACCCCACATACAGCGTGGTAAAGACCATACTGGATCCGGATTTTTCCGTTTCCGCCTACGAGATCGTTTCAGGTGAGATCTCCTATGTTACGGGGCGCGCCGAGCTTGCGCCGGAGGGCAAATGCATCATGGCGAACCTGGATTCCTCCACTGCCGTTACATACGGCTCGATCATTGCCACTGCCGGTATCAGCGGAAAGATTCCGGAAGGACTGATCATCGGCACTGTGGAAGAAATACAGGAAGACACGGCTTCCGTTGCATCCTATGCGGTCATTCAGCCCGGAGTAGATGTAAACAACATTTCTGAATGCCTTGTGCTGACCGGTTATGAAAGCGAGGCACAGTAATGGATCTTTCCTATAAACAGCGCACGCTCAAAATCGCAGTATACCTGCTTTTGACCGCCTGTGCGGCGTTGATTCAGAACACGGCAGGCCTGACACTGGAGATCGGCGGAGCAAGATGTTTTCTTTTGCTGCCCGTATGCATGATCCTCGGCGCGGGAGAAGATGAGAGATTCGCCGCGGTAACGGCACTGATCGGCGGCATGCTGTGGGATCTGAGTTCCGCCGTGCACCTTGGGTTCAACGCCATATACATGTGCATCATGTGCTTTTTCGGCGCGGCGCTCATCACATACATTATCCGAAACACTTTTATCACCAACTTTATATTCAGCACGGTTTTTATTCTTTTATACTGTTTTCTTTACTGGCTGTTTTTCATCATCATAAAAGACGTGCGCGGCGCGGAACTGAGCCTGTTTACTTTTTACCTGCCCAGCGCGCTCTACACGATTCTGGCAACCCCTGTGATCTACTTCAGCCTGAAGCCGATAAAACGCGCGCTGAACAAGCCGATCAAAACACTAAATTAAAAGGAGCAATCAAACTTGAAGAGCAGACATTTCAGCGGCAGGAGCCTTATTGCGATCATTCTTGTGATCGCGCTTGTTTGCACTTTTGGCTACACGCTTTATGATATTCAGATCGTAAACGGCGAATATTACCGCGCGCAGAACAGCGCGGTGGACACCTATACCGTTTCCATTGAGGCGGCAAGGGGCGAGATCGTGGACAGAAACGGGAATCCGCTGGTTACGAACCGGCAGGGTAATTCCATCATACTGGACGCTGCCTATTTTCCCTCCAGCAGTGACAACGCTGCCAGAAACGCCGTAATCATCAATCTGATCCGCCTTTTTGAAAAAAACGGCGAAGAATATGTAAATAACCTGCCGCTTAGGATCGGCACCGGCGGCATTGAATTCACGGAAGATGAGGACGCCGTTGCCACAATGAAGAGCCGCGATATGTTTGATCTTCAAAATTACGCCACGGCACAGAACTGTTTTGACGCCATGGTTGAGAAATACGGCCTGGAGGGGTATGACACCGAGACTGCGCTTAAAGTGGGCGCCATCCGATACGAACTGACCCGGCTGCTTTTTTCTATTGAAAACCCGGTTACAATTGCTGATGACGTAAGCGACGAAACCGTTGCTACGATAAAAGAGGACCGGCAGGATTATCTGGGGGCGGACGTTCAGCCCGTTGCATACAGGGAATATGCCGATTCCACCCTTGCGCCGCACATACTGGGTACCATCCGAAAGATCAACGCGGAGGAATACGCAAAACTCAAAGACCAGGGATACGGCATAAACGACACCATAGGTGAAAGCGGCATAGAGGCCGCTATGGAGAGCGAGCTGCGCGGAACGCCGGGTGAACTGACCATCAAGATTGACGCAAACGGAAATGTTACGGAAGAGATCACGAAAGAACCGATTCAGGGCAACACCGTTGTGCTGACAATTGACCGCGACCTGCAGCGCCTTGCACAGGAGAAGCTGAAAGAAACCTGCGACGAAGTAAACCAGTCTGAGGGCGCGGGCGCTGTTGTTGTGGAGGATATTCACACCGGAGCCATCCTTGCGGCGGCGTCTTACCCAACCTATGATCTGCAGGACTATTATGACGATTACTCTTCCCTTGCCTCCGATGAAAGGCAGCCGCTGTTCAGCCGGTTCGCGCTGGGCACATACGCCCCCGGCTCCACATTCAAGCCGGCTATGGCATGCGCCGCACTGGAAGAAGGAATCATCAACCAGAGCACCACTTTCACCTGCCGCGGAACCTGGCAATACTACGATGTAAGATTCCAGTGCCTGAACGGGCGCACGCACGGCTCAGAAAACGTGCGTGAGGCGCTCCGGGATTCCTGCAACATCTTCTTTTATAACTGCGCAGACAGAATGGGAATCTCCAAAATAGATGAATACGCGTCCATGTTTGGTCTTGGGGAAAAGACCGGTGTTGAGATCAGCGAGGCATCCGGTGTACTTGCCGGCCCGGCAAGCGCAGAACGGTACAACAGAACATGGCAGATGGGCGATACCATTCAGGCTGCCATAGGCCAGTCAGACCATCTGTTTACCCCGCTGCAGCTTGCAAACTACTGCGCTACGGTTGCCAACAGCGGAACAAGATATGACATGCACTTTGTAAAATCCGTGATCAACACTTCAAACGGATCGATCGAGGAGACCGGCGCAACCGTTGCGGAAGAATTGCCGATTTCGGAAGGCACGTTTAACATTGTGCACGAAGGTATGCGAATGGTTGCACAGCAATATACGCTGAATTCCATTTTCCGCAGTTCCGGTGTGGACGTTGCCTGCAAAACCGGTACATCACAGGTTATCCGTAACGGCAAGGAAACGAACAACGGTTTCCTGATCACCTTTGCGCCCTACGATAATCCGGAGATATCCATAGCATCTGAAATTGATTTTGCCGGTTCGGGTACTTCCACTGCCGAACTGACTGCTTCCATTATTGAATACTACTATTCAAACAACACGGATGAACAGCCTGCCCAAAACACAGGCATACTGCTGAACTGACAGGAATTTCGTAAATAATTATTGAATCTATATACATTTTATGGTATGATTTTAATGCTGAATAAAAACGGCTTTAGGAATTGATGCAACACTTGAGAGAGGTATTATATGAATATTGCACTTATCGCGCACGATGCAAAAAAGGAACTGCTTGTGCAGTTTTGTATTGCCTACTGCGGAATCATGAGCCGCCACGAACTGTGCGCCACCGGCACAACCGGTAAACTCGTTCATGACGCAACCGGGCTTAAGATAAACTGTTTCCTTTCAGGCAGTCAAGGCGGAGGTCAGCAGGTTGCAAGCCGCATTGCGTGCAACGAGATCGATCTGCTTATCTTTTTTCGGGATCCGCTCAGCCCCAAGCCGCATGAGCCGAATGACAACGACCTTTTAAGACTCTGCGACGTTCACAACATTCCCTATGCAACAAATATTGCAACCGCAGAAGCGCTGATCAGGGGTGTGGAACGCGGCGATTTCGAATGGCGCGAGATCGTAAATCCGCGCTATAATTCTTAAAACAACGGGCAGGTGCAAACCCGCCCTGTTTTTTCTGAACGGAGATTATTTTATGGCACTGATAACCAAAGCAGTTAAGGGTACAAAAGATGTTTTACCCGGCGAAATTTACAAGACCCAGTATATTGAAAGCACGGCGCTGGATGTTGCCGAAAGATTCGGTTTTAAAGAGATCCGCACACCGGTGTTTGAACACACGGAGCTTTTTCAGCGCGGTGTGGGAGACACAACGGATGTTGTGCAAAAAGAGATGTATACGTTTGATGACAAGGGCGGCAGAAGCATAACGCTGCGCCCGGAGGGAACGGCAGGCGCTGCAAGGAGTTTTCTGGAAAACGGGCTTTGCAACGAAACGCTGCCGCAGAAAGTTTGCTACCTAACCTCCTGCTACCGCTATGAAAAGCCGCAGGCAGGCAGGCTGCGTGAATTTCACCAGTTCGGTGTGGAATGTTTCGGCGCGCAGTCCCCGCTTGCAGACGCGGAGATCATTTCGCTTGCAAACACCTTTTTTAAGGAACTCGGCGTAAAAGACCTTACACTGGAAATCAATTCCATCGGCTGCCCCACCTGCCGCGCGGAATACCACAAGGCGCTGAAAACCTATTTTGAAGGCAGAAAGGACGAACTCTGCGACACGTGCAAAGACAGGCTGGAAAGAAACCCCATGCGCATTCTGGACTGCAAATCCCCGGTTTGCAGCGAGATCGCCAAAGACGCGCCCGTTGTGCTGGATTATCTTTGCGACGAGTGCAGAGAGCATTTTGAAAAAGTAAAATCTTATCTGAATGCGCAGAACATTGCATTCAAAGTAAATCCCAGAATCGTCAGAGGGCTGGATTATTATACCAAGACCGTGTTTGAATTCATTTCCGAATCCATCGGCGCGCAGGGAACCGTCTGCGGCGGCGGGCGGTATGACGGACTGATTGAAGAACTCGGCGGGCAGAAAACGCCGTCGCTTGGTTTTGGGCTCGGAATTGAACGGCTTATGCTGCTGATGGAGGCGCAGGGCTGTGAATTCCCAAAAGAGAGCATGCCGGATCTGTTTATTGCCGCGCTCGGCGAAAAAGCGCAGTTAAAAGCGGTGGAGATTGCCAACGACATGCGTGAAGAAGGCTTTACCTGCCTGTATGACGTAAACGGCAGAGGTCTGAGGGCGCAGATGAAATACGCAAACAAACTGGGCGCAAAATACACAATCGTGCTGGGTGACGATGAAGTGGAAAGCGGCATTGCCAAACTCAAAAATATGGAGAGCGGCGAAGAAACTGAAATTGCTTTGCAAACGTTCGTCAGCGGATTTTACAGCATCTCTCTGGAAAAAGAACTGGACGACCTGACTATAAACGGTGAGGAATTTGACTTTAAATCCCTGTTTGGGGTTGAAAATAAAGACTGATATATTTGCGGAGACAGACAAATGGAAACGATAAAAGGACTTAAGAGAACAGATTACTGCGGCGATCTCAACATCAAAGACTGCGGCAGAGAAGTTACCTTGTTTGGCTGGGCACAGCGCCAGCGGGATTTGGGCAATCTTATCTTTATTGATATGAGAGACAGAACCGGGATCGTGCAGCTTTCATTCAGCGATAAAACAAACAGGGAAACTTTTGAGAAAGCCGCGGCAGTACGCAGCGAATATGTGCTTGCCGTAAAAGGCAAAGTGGTGGAACGGGAAAGCAAGAACCCGGAACTGCCCACGGGAGAAATCGAGATAGAGGTTTTTGAACTGCGCATCATCAGCAAGGCGCAGACACCGCCCTTTGAGATTTCCAAGGCGGATGAAGTCGGCGATGAAACCACCCTCAAATACAGATATCTTGCCTTAAGAAACGAAAAGCTCACCAAAAATATGCTGATGCGCCACAAGATTGCAAAAATCGCGCGCGAATATTTTTATGACAACGGCTTTATTGAAATTGAAACGCCGATGATGATCAAATCCACACCGGAAGGCGCAAGGGACTATGTTGTGCCCAGCAGAATCCACAACGGCAAATTCTATGCGCTGCCCCAGAGTCCGCAGATCTATAAGCAGCTGCTGATGATTGCGGGATTTGACAGATATATCCAGCTTGCCAGATGCTTTAGGGATGAGGATCTGCGTGCCGACCGCCAGCCGGAATTTACGCAGATCGACCTGGAAATGAGTTTTGTGGATACAGAAGACATCATGGAAACGGCGGAAGGGTTCATCAAAAAGCTGATGAAAGAAACGCTGAATATAGAAATCCCCACGCCCCTGCCGAAAATGACCTATGCAGACGCTATGAACAAATACGGCTCTGATAAACCGGATACCCGCTTTGATATGCTGATTCAGGATATCAGCGACTGGGCGGCAAAGACCGATTTTGCCGTTTTCAAAGGCGCCGTTGAGGACGGCGGCTGCGTGAAATGCATTGTTGCTAAGAATGCCGCGTCTGTTTACAGCAGAAAAAAAATAGACAAACTTACTGAATATGTAAAGGGCATCGGCGCAAAAGGCCTTGCTTATGTGCGCTGGGCCGATGAAACACCGAACTGCTCTTTTGCGAAATTCCTGAAAGACGGCGAACTTGAGGAACTGCTGGGTTCCCTGAGCGCAGAAAAAGGCGACTGCGTATTCATCATAAGCGGAAAAACGGCGCTTACGCTTTCCGTGCTCGGCGCTCTTAGACTTGCAGTTGCAAAAGAACTTGATATGATTCCCGAGGGCAAATGGAATTACCTGTGGATAACCGAAATGCCGTTTTTTGAATACGATGAGGAAAGCGGCGAATGGATGGCAATGCACCATCCGTTTACCATGCCGATGGAAGCGTGCATTCCATATCTGGACAGCGATAAAGCCAATGTGCGCGCCAAGGCGTTTGACCTGGTTTTAAACGGCACAGAACTTTCCTCCGGCTCCATGAGAATTACGGATTGCGAACTGCAAAACAAAATGTTTGAACTGCTTGGCATGACGCAGGAAGAGATAGACGCGAAATTCGGTTTCTTGGTTGAGGCATACAAATATGCTGCTCCCCCGCACGGCGGAATGGGCATAGGGCTGGACAGGCTTGCCATGCTGATCTGCGGTGCGGACAGCCTGCGAGACGTTACGGCATTCCCGAAAGTGCAAAACGCAAGCGAACTGATGAGCGGCGCGCCCACCTATATTGATGACATCCAGCTTGATGAACTCGGTATAAAGATAGCGGATACGGAGAAAAAGAACCATGAGTAATTTTTTTGCTATGGTAAGCCGCATGCGGCTCATAAACCGCTGGGCGCTTATGCAGAACACGGCGGAGGAAAACATTGCCGAGCACAGCCACAATGTGGCGGTTCTTGCGCACGCGCTTTGCGTGATCGGCAATCAAAAATTCGGCAAGGCGTATAATGCGGAACGTTGCGCCCTGCTTGCTATTTATCACGACACACCCGAAGTCATCACAGGCGATATGCCCACCCCGGTAAAATACGGCAGCGACGAGATGAAAAACGTGTATAAAAATGTGGAATCCCTTGCCGGAAACCGGCTGCTGGATATGCTGCCGCCGGAGTTCAAAGACGAATATGATCCTCTCTTTAACAAAAAGGCGCAGGACAGGGAACTTTGGAAGATCGTGAAAGCCGCGGATAAGATCGACGCGCTGATCAAGTGTATCAATGAAACGAGAATGGGAAACCGCGAATTTGAAAAAGCACTGGAGGCGCAGGAAAAACTGATAGAAGAGATTGATATGCCGGAAGTGGAATACTTTAAAAAAGAATTTTTGCCTGCATATTACCTTACGCTGGACGAACATACAAAGCGGTGATCTATTCTTACCGCCGCTTACCTACAAAACAAGAGGTGTTATAATAATGAATACACTGGAATCCATAAAAACAAGACGCAGCATCAGAAAATATAAAAGCGACCCGGTGCCGCAGGAACTGCTGAACAAAATTATAGACGCGGGTCTGTACGCGCCGAGCGGCATGGGCAGACAGGCAACGATCATTCTTTCCGTTACCAACAAAGAGGTACGGGATCAGCTTTCCAAACTGAATGCCCGGATCATGGGTACGGATACGGATCCGTTTTACGGCGCGCCGGCAGTGCTGATCGTGCTTGCCAAAAAGGACTGCCCCACCGGAATTTATGACGGCAGCCTTGTTATGCAGAATCTGATGCTTGCCGCGCATGAGCTGGGGCTTGGCAGCTGCTGGATTCACCGCGCAAAAGAGGAATTTGAACTGCCGGAGGGCAAGGAATTGCTGAAATCTCTTGGCATAGAAGACGAATATGAGGGAATCGGGCACCGCATCATCGGCTACGCAGACGGCGACGCCCCCTCCCCTGCCGAAAGAAAAGAACACAGAGTATATTCTGTTGACTGAACGGTGCATAAAAAATAAAGCCATAGCGGTATCTGCCCGCTATGGCTTTTTTATTGTCGCTTCGGCAAAGGCAATGCAAAGCGGGCAGAACGCCTTGGCGTCTGCCCGCAAAGATACTTTACTTTGCCATTTCGGCTCTTGCCTCTTTGATTCTTTCCACAAAAAGTTTACCCGTTTGCGTGATCTTTTCATAATCGCCTGTTTTTGCTCCGGCAATCAGTGAAGAACCTGCGCCACAGGCAAACGCGCCTGCTTTGATCCAGTCTTTTACGTTATCCACATTCACGCCGCCGGACGGCATCATAACCGCATTTGGTATCGGGCCGTGCATATCTTTAATAAACGCCGGGCCGGCAATATCGCCGGGGAATACCTTAAGCACATCCGCGCCGCACTCCATGGCGGCAACCGCCTCTGTAGGTGTATAAATGCCGGGCATGGACGGAATGCCGTAACGGTTGCAGCATTTAACGGTTTCCGGATCAAAATAAGGGGAAACGATATATTCCGCGCCGGCAAGGATCGCGATTCTTGCGGTTGCGGCGTCCATAACCGTACCTGCACCGATAATGATCTCACCGTTGTTGTATTTTGCCTTCATTTCTTCAATCAGCTTATCCGCATGCGGAACGGTGAACGTGAGTTCGATTGCCGCAACGCCGCCTTTGATGCAGGCATCCGTAATTTTTTCCGCCTCTTCCACAGAAGTGGCTCTTACAACTGCAACGATGCCCACTTCATGGATTTTTGCAAGTGTTTCAATTTTATTTGCCATTTTTATTTACCTCCGTAGTTTGCTGCATTATCTTTGCACTCTTGCCGAACCGCCGTTTACCTTTGCCTCTACTTCTTTCAGGGATGCCATGGAAGTATCGCCGGGTGTGGTCATGGCGAGCGCGCCGTGAACAGCGCCGTAATTAACGGCTTTCTGCGCGTCTTCATAAGTCATCAGCCCGTAAATCAGGCCGGAGGCAAAACTGTCTCCGCCGCCGACGCGATCCAAAATCTCCAGCGCCGGAAATTCAATGGAATGATAAATCTTGCCGTCTGCATAGCAGATCGCTTTCCAGGAATTGACGGTTGCCGTTATGACGGTTCTGAGCGTGGTTGCGATTACCTTGAAATTCGGATATGCCTTGCAGACCTCGCCAAGCATTTTTACGTAGCCGTCCATATTCAGCTCTTTCAGATCCGCGTCATTACCCTCTACCTCAAAACCGAGGCAGGCTGTAAAATCCTCCTCATTGCCGATCATAACATCCACATATTTTGCAAGTTCGCGGTTCACTTCCTGCGCTTTTTTAACGCCGCCGATATCATTCCAAAGGGAGGGGCGGTAGTTCAGATCATAGGAAACGACCGTGCCGTATTTTTTTGCGGCTTTAACCGCCTCTATAACAACGGCCGCGGAGTTCTCCGAAAGTGCAGCGTAAATACCGCCGGTGTGGAGCCAGCGCACGCCGAGATCGCCAAAAATATGATCCCAGTCTATTTCTCCGGGTTTCAGCTGGCTGATTGCCGTATGACCCCTGTCTGAAGTGCCAACCGCGCCGCGTATGCCGAATCCGCGTTCGGTAAAGTTGATTCCGTTTCTGGTTGTTCTGCCGATGCCGTCATACTTTACCCATTTGATAAGGGAAGTATCCACACCGCCCTGAAAGATCAGATCCTCCAGCAGATAGCCAACCTCATTTTCCGCAAAAGCGGTAACCACACCGGTCTTCATGCCAAAGCAGCGCCGAAGTCCGCGTGCCACGTTATATTCTCCGCCGCCTTCCCATGCTCTGAAAGAGCGGGCGGTTTTGATTCTGCCCTCGCCGGGGTCCAGTCGAAGCATGATCTCGCCAAGGGAAATCTCATCATACATACATTCCTCTTTTGGTCTTAACTTAAGATCCATAACCTTACCTCCGTATCATTCGAAGTTAAAATACTGAACTGCGTTATTATAAGATATGCCGCAAACGATCTCTTTAAGCATTTCACTGTCATTTGCGTACCAGCCGTCCTCTACCCATCTGCCGATCAGGCGGCACAAAATCCGCCTGAAATACTCGTGCCTTGCATAGGAAGTGAACGAACGGGAATCTGTTTCCATGCCGATAAATTTGCCAAGAATGCCAAGATTTGCAAGCGTTTTGAGCTGATCGGTCATGCCGTCCATCGTATCCAAAAACCACCACGCCGGCCCGAACTGAATCTTGGATTCCGTTTCACTGCTTTGGAAGTTGCCCAGCATGGTTGCAAGAACGATATTGTCTTTATTATTCAGGTTAAACAAAACTGTTTTCGGCAGTTTGCCCTTAACTTCAAGCGAATCCAGAAAACGGCTCAGGGTATAGGCGGTCTGATCATCGCCCACGGAATCAAACCCGGTATCCGCGCCGAGCAGTTTAAATTTTACTGTGTTGTTGTTACGCATGGCGCCGAGATGGATTTCCATTGCCCAGCCGAGTTCATAATACTTTTCGCCAAGGGCAGTCATAACGGCCGTTTTATACATATCGCGCTCTTGTTCCATAACCGTGCCGCCGTTCATTGCCTTTTGGAAAACAGATTCAATCTCCTGCTCCGACGCAGGCGCATACGGCATATGATCAAACGCGTGATCGCTGACACGGCAGCCGTAATTGTTGAAATGATCCGCCCTTTTCAGCAGCGCCGAAATGACATCTTTGTAAGAACAGATCTTCATATCCGCCGCTTTGGCAAGCGTTTGAATATAATCCGCAAAACCCGGCGCCTCAACAGACAGTGCTTTATCCGGCCTGAATCCGGGCAGCACACGGCAGCCAAAATCCGCTTGGGCAAGCAGCGCGTGATATTCCAGGCTGTCCGCCGGGTCGTCCGTTGTGCACACGATCTTAACGCTGGAATTTTTGATCAGGCTCTGCGGCCTGAAATCGCCGTCTTTTATTTTTGCGTTCGCGCGGTCATAAATTTCATCCGCCGTTTTGGCGCTGAGCGGTGTATCTATGCCAAAGTACCGCTGCAATTCCAGATGCGCCCAGTGATAAAGCGGGTTGCCGATGGCATATTGCAGGGCATACGCAAATTTTTCAAACTTTTCACGGCCGCTTTTATTCCCGGTGCAGTATTCCTCCGCCACGCCGCAGGAACGCATAGCGCGCCACTTATAATGATCCCCGGCAAGCCAGAGCTGAGAAATATCAGAGGGAGGCTCATTCTCATAGATCTCTTTGGGGCTTAAATGGCAGTGATAATCACAGATCGGCATATCTGCGCAGCAATGAAAAAACAGATCTTTTGCCGTATCGGTATCCAGCAAAAAATCTTTACCCATAAATGTTTCCAAACTATCGCCTTCCGATATACATAAAATTTACAGTCTTATTATATACTTTACGCAGTGGCATTTCAAGCAGGAACTTCATATAATAAAATTAAATTATTGAATAATAACACCATAACTGCTATAATAAATGCATCATGCTGGCGGCAACGGCAAAAGGCGTCTTTGCACCGCCGGCGGATATCTGTATACTATAACAAAGGGTGATTTTGTGAACATCTGTATTTTTGGCGCTTCCAGCGATATTATAGAGGAAAAATATGTAAAGGCGGCGTATGACCTTGCCGCCGAGATGGCAAAACGAGGCCACGGGCTAATCTTCGGCGGCGGCGGAAAAGGCGTTATGGGCGCCACGGCGCAGGCTGTTTATGACAACGGCGGATTTGTGTACGGCGTTGCGCCTGAATTTATGATAGAATATAATGTGTTTTTTGAACACTGCACAAAATTCAAGCACACCAAAACCATGGCGGAAAGAAAAACATTTATGGAAGACCATGCGGACGCCTTTATCATTGCGCCCGGCGGAATCGGCACTTATGAGGAATTCTTTGAGGTCTACACATTAAAACAGCTTGGGCGGCACGATAAGGCGATCGCCGTATTCAACCCATATGGCTATTATGACCAAATGCTGGAAATGCTGAAACACACCGTAAACGAAAAATTTATGAATCAAGCCTCTCTTGATCTGATCAAAGTATTTGATGACGCGAACGCCCTGCTGGACGATTTGGAAGCGTACAGGGGCAAAGCCGTTGACGTGCAGAAACTGCGGTATGACCTGAAAGAGGACGACAAATAAAAACCTGCCGGGAATTTCGGATGATCCATTTGACACCGGTAAAAAAAACAGGAGCGGAAAAATCCGCTCCGTTTTTTATTGCCATCTACCGGTTTACCAGCTTCCTCCGCCTCCGCCTCCGGAGCCGCCGCCTGCAAACCCGCCTCCGCCGCCGGAGGAAGTCTGCGGCGCGGAAGTCATTGCCTGGGCAGCGCTGTGCATCGTGCTGCTCATAAAATGCCACATCATATAAGTATGGAACGTGCCTGAACCGTAATACCAATCCGGTGGTTCAACGGCAATATCCTCAAATTTTTTGACCCAGGCATCGGACACTCCAAGAACATAGGCATACGGCAGAATATTGTAAAAATATTTTGGATCATCAAACACAAGTTTTTCAAGCCTGTCTTTTTCCGCCGTTTCAAGAAACAGTTTAAAGCCCTCTATCTTTTGCAGGATCTGATGCCCCTGATCCGTTCTTTTTCTTACAAAGAAAGAGAGAATGAACGCCGCGGCGAGGATAACGATTCCGGCAATAAAAGCAGCATATCTTTCACCTGCGCCGAATGTGCGGTTAAAGATCAAGATATCCGCCGCAAGACTGGCGGCAACCAGCGCAAGGCATACAACGCGCATGATCAGTGAAGTATTGGAAAACACCTTTCTTCTGTTGCTCATGGTATTGTAATTTGCCGCGATCTGATTTAAGTGTTTATAGAAAACATTTTCAAGATCCTCATTCGTAATACGGCTCTTGCCGCTTTCAAACAAGCCGTCAAAAAAGATCTTTTTATTGATATCCGGACCGTTATAGGTCTTTCTGCGCTCAATCACATAATCCGCGCCGTCATAATATTCGCTGCTTTTGGATTCGTTGATAGCAATATAGCCCTCGTTTGCAAGTTCAATCAACAGCGGCACCATATCCTCATTGGAAAGCGCGCCTTTGTACCAATAGGCAACATCCGTGCTGCTCATGCCCTCCGGCGGATAAAATTCCACGATTTTAACAACTTTTTTATCCTTGCCGAATCTGCGCCAAATCAGCGCCACAATAAGCAGGCAGATGATCGGAATGCCCACCATGGCGCAGAGTTTTGCGATATGTGCGGCAGTGTCAAAATAGAAGTACCCGTCCGGCAGTTCCAGCCTTACGGTGAACGCCTCATACGGGCCGAGTTCACGCGTGAGCCTGCCGGTGATTTCCAAACCGTTGACATAATATTCAATACTGCTTGTGCCCTCAAACCCGTAACTGCCGGCAGAAAAACCAAGAAGATCAGCATTGAAATCCTTTGGCATGGCGATACGGAACGTCACGTTATCAATATAAGTATCCCAACCGGAGCCGATAATGTTATAATATAGCTCATCTGAACCGTTTACAACATCCTGCCCAAGGGCATAGTTATAAGAGATCGTGTAGTGATGATCGCCGGTTAACGTAGTGTCTTCATCGCCGATCTGCAAAACGAGCTGGGAATTTTCCGTGGATTTTGAATAACTGTCGCTGCAGTGTATAGCATTGACTTTTGCGCGGGTAACGGCAGTAGAGCCGTCCGCGCGCTCAACCTGATTTCTGAGCGGAATATACCGGTAGATGCCGTGGCGCGCCTCATTAAAATGCACGTCTATATTTTCCGTTACACGCAGCACATTATCTTCTGCAACATGGATTTCCACATCATAAGCCGTGATATAATAAGGCTCATATGTGTGCGCGGCGCCAAAAGACGGAAAAGCGCAAAAAAGCAAGGCAAGCAAAACAAAAACCGGCAGCGATCTTTTTAGAATCTTCATGAAAAATCTACCTTTACAACCTGCTTTTCCGCTTCGTTTTCAATGGCAAACATCTGCTTTTTACCGAATTTAAACAGTTTTGCAATAATGGAGGACGGAAACATTTCAATTTTATTGTTGTAGCCCTTTACAACGGCATTATAATATTTTCTTGCGTTTGCAATATCCTCTTCCGTTCGCTGAAGCTGATTATTCAGATCCAGAAAATTCTGGTTTGCTTTCAGATCCGGATACTGTTCCGCAAGAATATTGAACCCTGCCAGACTTCTGGAAAGTTCTGAATTTGCCTGCATTTTCTGCTCTGCGCTCATGCTGTTATAATTTCCGTTTCTGGCGGAAATTACATTTTGCAGCGTTTGAGCCTCATGCTTGGCATAGCCTTTTACGCTTTCAACAATATTCGGGATCAGATCCCATCTTTTTTTGAGGTAAACATCCATGGTAGCGAACGCTTCCTCCACCGTGTTTCTGAGATTGATAAGAGAATTGTACGTTGCTCCCGTATAAATACCCAAAATAAGAATGATCAAAACGATCACGGCGGCAATAATAATTGCCGCGATTGTGCCTGCTGCCATCCTGATTCCTCCCTTACTATGATTTCAATTTTACTTTAACATACAGAAACGGAATATGCAAGAAATTTATGTTTGCAAAAACAGAAAAACGGCGGGAAATATTTCCCGCCGCAAGGTTTGAACGATTCGTATCAAACACCCGAATATGCATTAAATCCGCCGTCCACCGGAATGCTCACACCTGTAATGAAACCGCTGTATTCCTCATCGCAAAGGAAAAGCAGGGTGCCGTCCAGTTCTTCCGGTTCGCCGAAACGTTTCATCGGTGTAGCCGCAAGAATCTTGCCTGTGCGCTCCGTAGGCGTGCCGTCCTCATTCCAGAGCAGCGTTTTGTTTTGCTTGGTGGAGAAAAATCCCGGCGCAATTGCATTTACACGAATGCCCATAGGCGCAAAATGCACCGCCATCCATTCCGTAAAATTCTTTACTGCCGCTTTTGCCGCCGAATAAGCCGGGATCCTGGTAAGCGGTCTGTAAGCGTTCATAGACGTAATCATAACAATACAGGAATGCGCTTTTTCAACCATATCGCGCGCAAACACCTGCGTTGGAATCAGCGTGCCGAGAAAATTGAGGTTAAAAACAAAGCTGATGCCGCTTGGGTCCAGATCAAAGAAAGTTTTGATGTTTTCATCATTCTGAACAAGATCTATCTTTTCAAGCGTGTCTTTTGTTGTTGTGCCTTTCGGATTGTTTCCGCCCGCGCCGTTGAGGAGGATATCGCAGGTGCCGAGCAGTTCATTTACTTCCTCCCTGGCGCGCTGCATGGATTCCGGTTCCAGCACATTGCACGCAACGGCAATTGCCTCTCCGCCGCTTGCAATGATCTCATCCGCGCATTTCTGCGCCGCGTCTTTATTCAGATCCAAAACAGCAACCTTGCAGCCCTGCGCCGCCAGCGTTTTTGCAAAAGCGCCGCAAAGCACACCGCCGCCGCCGGTTACAACCGCAACCCTGCCTTTTAAATTCTCATGTGTCATTCTATTTACCTTCCTGTTTTAAAACTCAGTCTTTTTCTTTTCTGCTTTTTTCAACGGCTTCCCAAAGCCCATTCAAATAGCAAACGCCGAGCGCGCGGTCAAACAGACCGTAACCGGGCCTTGCCACCTCGCCCCAGATCATTCTGCCGTGGTCGGGGCGAACATAGCCGTCAAACCCGATCTCCTGCAGCGCTTTTACAATCTCATACATATCCAGCGAGCCGGCGCTGCTTTCATGTGCGGTTTCGTTAAACCATCTGTCATTGATGGAAACATTTCGCAGATGCGCAAAATAGATCCTTTCCCCGATTTCCGGCGTGCGGATAATATCGGGAATATCATTTTTGGGGCTTGCGCCGAGGGATCCCGTGCAAAGTGTGATGCCGTTATATTTGCTGGGCACCATCCTGACGAGTTTCAGCAGCGCCTCCTTGCCCGTAATGATACGGGGCAGACCGAAAATACCCCACGGCGGATCATCCGGGTGGATCGCCATTTTCACGCCGCATTCCTCGCAGACCGGCATGATCGATTCCAGAAAATATTTCAGATTGCGCCAAAGATCCTCTTCCGTTATACCTTTGTATTTTTCAAAAAGTTCTTTGATCTCACCCATTCTGTCCGGCTCCCAGCCGGGCATTGCATAGCCGTTTGAATGATCATCGATCTCACGGAACATATCCTCCGGCGATTTGCCCTCTACCTGCTTGCCGTCATAAGAAAGGCAGGAGGAACCATCCGGCAGGGGCATATAAAGATCGGTGCGGGTCCAATCAAAAACAGGCATAAAGTTGTAGCAAATGCATTTTACGCCCGCCTTTGCAAGATTTCTGATGGAAATTTTATAATTTTCGATCCATTTTTCACGCGCCGGCAGGCCGAGTTTGATATCCTCATGCACGTTTACGCTTTCTATGCATTCCATAGTCAGCCCGGCGGCAGTGATCTCCTCATACATTGCCTGCACACGTTCTTCGCTCCACGCCTCGCCGGCAGGCAGGTCATGAAGTGCAGGAACAACGCCGGTAACATTCGGGATCTGCCTGATCTGCTGAAGGGTAACAGTATCCAACTTATCCCCAAACCAGCGAAACGTCATCTGCATAGATCAGCCCTCCTTGTTTTGATGTATTGTTTATCACATTTTAGCACACATTACAAAGCGTTTCAAGAATTATCCTTATCCGTATCGGAAAAAATAATTTCCTGCTCCGCACCGATATCCTCCAGCAGTGAATATTCGGCTGTATACACAATGCCGCCGTCCGTGATCTCCTCCTTTTCAGTCTTGCCGATGATCTCACACCCGGCAAGTTCCTCTTTTTCCCTTTCCAGCAATTCTTTTTTTGCCGCCGCGCGCAGTTCATCATCCGAAATACTGCGTTTCGTATCGGTGTAACTTCTGCGTATTTCCGTATAAATACCGATCGGCAGGCGGAAATCATGGAACACAAGATATTTTTTCTGATATTCACAAACGGTGTTTTCCTCCTCTTTTTTTATGGACATCGGTATCTCCAGCCCGAAAAAATACAGGGTTTTATACTGCTTTTCACTGGTGCAGATCTTTTCACTCTGCTCGCGCGGAATATTGACGGTGATCCGGCTGTTTGTTTTTGCGATTACACTGCCGTGCGCCCTTGCGAAATGGTTTTTCTGCGGCTGCGAATATTCTTCCGGCTCATAAACGCCGGAAATCAGCAGATCGCCTGTTGTAACAGCGTCCCCTGCCTGAACAGCCGGCCAGCCTCCGAGCGCCGTGACTTTTACGATCACGCCGTCTTTCTTTGCGGTAACATTCGTGATAAGATTGTTGTTTTCAATCTCCGGCTTGGGCGTCGTCTCTCGGATCTCCACCTGCGCGAGACAGCCGATACGGTTTATGGAGATCCAGGCAACCCGATCAAAATCCGCCATAACCGCGAATTCAAGATTCTCCTTATCGGTTTCAGACCAACGCACGCCGGTTTTAAACCCGTTTTGCGCAAGATAATCCACAATCTTAGAAGTCTCCAGCGTTTGATTGCCGATCACCGTTATATTCCAGATAAATCCGCCCATAAAGGAAACAAACAAAACAAAAAACAGCATGCCGCAAAAAACGCCCCACCTGCCCTTGAGCGGATGCAGAAGAAACGGCAGGCCGCGCTTTTTTACGAGTTTGACTTTGCCGCCCGATCTGAACGCAATTTTGTGCAGGCGTTTATACGCGCCTATACTGCATCTTGCGGTAAGCACACCGTTTTCGGCGGAGATATCTTTGATATTTATTTTTTCATGATAGCAGCGGTTGATAAAACCGTCTGTAAAACCGCCGGAAAACGTAAAAACCACATAACCGAAAAACCAGTTAAAAAATTTAATCAGCATCTGAAAAATCCACGCTCACAATCATACCCTCCACAACCGCGCCCTGCGGCGTGAATGAATCTATATGGAGATCATCCCCGTGAAAAGTAACTTTCTTTTTGCCCACGGCAAGTTTGATTTGCTGCGCCGAATACTCCAAAACCGATTCCAAACCGTCCACCACACACTGCGAACAGCTGTACATTTCTAAATGCGGCTCACCGGTAAACAGCCCTGCCGGAATATCCGTGTTGCTTCTGGATAATTTTTTTCTCATAAAATCACCGTTTATTTATATGAATGTAATGGGTGGTTCTATGAAAATAAATAAAGATTCGTTTTTGCTTTTTGCCGCGCTTGCTCTTTCCGGAGTGCTGATCGTTTGCTCGTCAGAGGCAAAAGAGGGCGCGCTGTACGGCGCCGCACTTGCCCAAAGGGTAATCATCCCGAGTTTGCTGCCGCTTTTGATCCTGTTTAATTTTGTTCAGCACAGCGCCGCCGGCAGAGCGCTTGAAACGATGTTAAGCCCCATAACCTGCAAAGTGCTGCGACTGCCGAAATGCGCCGGTCCGGCCGTTTTTCTGGGGCTGATCGGCGGTTATCCCACCGGCGCGCTGCTGACTGCCAATCTTTACAGGAATTCCGATATCGACTGCGCCTGCGCAAAACGTCTGCTGCGTTTTGCTTTCAGCGGCGGCGCAGGGTTTATTATCACCGCACTCGGAACAGGAATTCTGAAAAACAGAGAACAGGGCGTCATTCTTTTCACAAGCGTAACGGCAGCAGCTCTGATCAGCGCCTTGCTCGGCGGATTCCTGTGGGGAAAAGCGGAAGAGGGAGAAAGCAGTTATTTATCTCTGCCCGTTGCTGACGCGCTCAATAAAAGCGTAGAGCAGTCTGCCCGGAGCGTGATCAACATGGCGGCATATATCGTGCTGTTTTGCGCTGTGCAGGGAAATATACAGATACCCGCTCTGCTCGCGCCGCTGATTGAGATCACAAGCGGCACGGCGCAGTGCGCTACGGAAATGCCGCTTTATGCCACGGCATTTTATTTGGCGTTCGGAGGATTCTGTATCCACCTGCAATTATTCACGATCATTAAGGAAGCCGGAATGAGATACGCAGATTTCCTGCTTTGGCGCGGCATAAACGGCGTGATCAGCAGTGCGGTCTGCGCCGCGATCCTGCAAATCTTTCCTGAGGACAGCGCCGTTTTTTCAAACTATTCACAAACCATCGTTCGCCCAACAAGCGTTAACGCCGCGCTTTCCATACTGATGCTGCTCGGCTGCGCCGTTCTGATCTTTGATCTGGAAAACCGAAAAAGAAAATGCTGAAACAGCATGAAAAAAGGCTGTCTCAAAAACAAGGCAGCCTTTTTATAAGATATATAATATGGTAAAACAGTATTTTTTGCGCACAATCCCTTTGCTCAAAAATCAATTTCGTATTCCAAATATCCTATCTTGTACAGCAAAAGATTCGCAAATCAAAAATCGTTTTAGAATCTTTTGAGTATCCTTTTGAAAAAGCGAAACAGTTTGGGAAAGCGCTGTTTAAGGGCAGTCCATATTTTGTGGCCTGCCGGCGGTGCTTTGCCGGCGGCGCGAAGTTTCTTTTCATACTGATCCTGCTTGATGATATGATTATAGTGCTCAAACCAATACGCATTTGCAGAGGCGGCTAAAATATTTACATCTTCATCCGCAGCACCGTTTGAAAGCGCGATGATCACTTCCAAAATCATTTTAAAAAGCGGCACGCTGTCAAACGAATTATGGGCATTGGAAACACCCCACGCGGCATAGATCCAGGAATGCAAATTTTGGCAGGAAGAAATGCCGTATTTGAGTTCCAGATCAAAATGTTTCAGAAAATAAGGAATACTTCTCTGGGCATCTGACGGGGAAAAGATATTCGTGATCAGCAGATATGTATTATCAGGATTCTTTTTGATCACGCCGGCAAAATCATTTCTTTTTTTGAAATCCTCAGATGTATAAATGTCTATGCCCATATGCTCTGAAAACTGATCTGCATAATGCGGATATTTTTGCAGATCAATCTGGGCGTTTACGGAACACACACACGAACCCTTTATATAATTCGATACTGCAATCGCCGCCGTTCCTCCGCCGGAACGGCCGTATAGAATGATATGCCGGTTCGGCACGCCGAGCAGCGCCGCAATTTTCTTTATTAGCAGGGATATATCGTATCTGTAATCCTCCGTCTGCGTGCCGTAATACCAGCCAATCTCCATTTTGGGAAAGGTTTTATACATGGGATCGTCTATGCACAAGATCGACGCGTTGATATCCTTATACCACGACCAGCTTGAGAAGGTGGGGTATGGCGCCAGCCTGCCGCCGGCACGTGTGCGCGCGCCGGAGAAGAACACCACAAGATAATCCAGACTTCCTTTTTTGAAAAAGCACTCCATATGCGCGGTGCGGATATCCGTATAAAATCTGCTTGGGGGCAGTTCGCTGCTTTGAAGTTGAAATTCGGATGAGTCCCTCTGCACAAGGGACTCATCCGGCCTTCGCTCTATGAAGGACTTAACCTCGCACACGGTTTCTTTCCAGTTTTCCGTTTGCGCGATCACGGGCGGCGCCGTGAAATTCAGTTTTTTGATTTCTTTTAAAATATCCGAACGCAAAATGATTTAACCTCTTTTCTGGCGCCGCTTATTTCTGTTTCTGATCAGAACGGTGGTTTTTGATTTACCAACGCCTGATCACAGATCTATTTTTTATTTTCTTTGATGATCTTGCGCACCCATTTTTCGCTGTAACCGTATTTGGTGGCAAGCTGTTTTACGGACTGGTTTTTGGAATCCGCAACAATACAATCCGCAATATAATCACTGCTGAAGAATTTTACCGGAAAGTTGATCTGCTGCCCCCTGTATGTGTGATAAAGCGCCACTGCCGTATTCACACCCAGCAGGCTTGCGATTTCACGGTATGTACCAAAGAGATCTTCACATTTGATTTTATCTAAGTCCATACCTGTATAATTCTCCCTCATCTGTCTGTCTCCTTTCCTATTATGATAGATTCGTTCGGACAAGTATAGAGCGCCGGTTCACGGGAATTGTTCCTTGAAAGCTTCCGTGCAGGGCTCAAAAAAGGAGATGTTTTTTTCGCGAAACGGGAGGGAAACCGTTTCAAAACAGAATTTGTAAATTTCGCGAAAAACGGATCCGATCCGTTTCCATAACAGGTTTTGTAAATTTCGCGAACCGAAAAAGAACCGCTGCTAAATCAGAATTTGTTTTTTCGCGAGTAAAATTACGACTTGGTTAACAGACAGAACGGTGCAAAAAGGCATAAAAAAAGCCCGCTTACGCGGGCAGGCGGAATACATATTATAAATATAGCTATAAAAAGATCCGCCTTTCCGAAACGGAAAAGCGGATCCTGAATCTGATTATTTATCCTCTTTTTTCTTGCCTTTCTTTTTTCCGCTTTGGGAAAGTTTGTTGAGGCCGTAAGTGATCAGAATGATTACACCGATAACAAGGAAGATGCCGACCATGCCGATTACCATGATAGGCAGTGTTTCTTTCCATGAATCCGGGTGAAGTTCAAGCGCCATGGAGATCGCGCCTAATTTTGCAAGTAAATTCAACATATCTGTACCTCCTTAAATGATCTCTTCAACAAGGGTGAGGATAAGACCGCCTGCAATAACAGACGCGATCTGCCCTGAAACGTTTACACTGATCGACTGCATAAGAAGGAAGTTCTGATTATCCTCTTTCAGACCCATTTGGTTTACAACACGGCCGCTCATCGGGAATGCAGAGATACCTGCCGCGCCAATCATAGGATTGATTTTTCTATCCTTCGGAAGGAAGATATTGAGAATCTTTGCAAAGAATACACCGCCTGCCGTATCAAATACGAACGCAACAAGACCAAGCGCAAGGATAAGCAGAGTCTGCCACTGCAGGAAATCTTCATAATACATTCTTGACGCAACAGTAAGGCCAAGCAGAATGGTAATGATATTTGCAAGGGAATTCTGGGCAGTTTCCGAAAGCGCATTCAACACGCCGCATTCACGAATCAGATTACCGAACATCAGGAAACCAACCAGTGCTACAGACTTGGGAGCAACCAGGCCGGCAACAACGGTGATGATGATCGGGAACAGGATCTTTGTAAGTTTGGAAACCTCGCCCGGCTGATATTTCATGCGGATCAGGCGTTCTTTCTTGGTTGTGCAGAGTTTGATTACCGGCGGCTGAATAATGGGAACGAGCGCCATGTATGAATATGCCGCAACCATAATGGGGCCGAGATACGCGGAATCCAGTTCCTGCGCAACAAAAATGGAAGTGGGGCCGTCCGCCGCGCCGATAATGGCGATGGATGCCGCATCCCTGAAATCAAAGAAGAATGATGCGATAAAGAACGTAAAGAAGATACCGAACTGCGCCGCTGCGCCAAACAGCATAAGCCACGGATTTTTAAGCAGCGGGCCAAAATCGATCATGGCGCCGATGCCGATAAACAGCAGGAGCGGGAAAAGCTCGTTTGCAATACCTGCATCAAACAGCACCGTGATGGGGCCTGCCTCATCCGACCCCGCCTGGGTAATCGCGCCCGAAAGCGGCAGATTGACCAGGATTGTGCCAAAACCCATGGGAAGAAGCAGTGTGGGTTCCATTTCTTTTTTGATCGCAAGGAAAACAAGAAGTCCGCCGATCGCGATCATAACGATTTGCTGCCATTCAATATTTCCGAAATTGGAAAACAGATTGGCAAACGTGTCTAAAACGCTTAACTGTACCATTTTAACCTCCGGTTATACATTTATTTCAACATTGATCCCAAGCAGATCTTTGTTGGAATCAAGTATCGGTTTAATCACTTCACTCAGGAAATCCGCTGTTTGCTGCGGCGCCCTGCCCACGAAGTTTTCGGGTTTCATTGTGGCAAGAATCTCTTCTTTGGTCATCATAAAAGCGGGATCTGCGGCAATGCGGTCTATCAGATCGTTTTTACCGCCGTCCTGTTTTACGACTGCCGCGGCAGCCATGGAGTGCACGCGGATCCGTTCGTGCAGTTCCTGCCTGTCGCCGCCCTTTTTAACGGCATCCATAAGAATATTTTCCGTTGCCATAAACGGAAGCTCGCTCATAAGCCTTGCATGTATTACCTTCGGGTAAACAACGAGTCCGCTTGTAACATTAATATAAAGATCAAGGATTCCGTCCGTTGCAAGGAATGCCTCCGCGATAGACACACGCTTGTTGGCGCTGTCGTCCAGCGTTCTTTCAAACCACTGGGCAGACGCCGTCCACGCCGGGTTTAAAGCATCTATCATAACATAGCGGGAGAGAGACGCAATCCTTTCACTGCGCATCGGATTTCTCTTATAAGCCATTGCCGAAGAGCCGATCTGATGCTTTTCAAACGGTTCTTCAATCTCTTTCAGATTTTGCAAAAGCCTGAGATCGTTGGAGAACTTACAGCAGGACTGAGCGATCAGCGCAAGGCAGTTGCACACGATCGTATCCAGTTTTCTGGCATAGGTCTGCCCGCTGACCGGAAAGCAGGATTTAAAGCCCATTTTCTGTGCGATCTTCCGATCCAGTTCCTTGCATTTTTCGTGATCTCCGTTAAAGAGTTCCAGGAAAGACGCCTGCGTGCCGGTAGTGCCCTTTGAGCCGAGCAGCATCAGCGTATCCAGCACATGCTCTACCTCATGGTAATCCAAAACGAGATCCATAAGCCAAAGCGTTGCGCGCTTGCCCACGGTTGTGGGCTGCGCCGGCTGAAAATGCGTAAAGCCGAGGCAAGGCATGTCCTTATATTTATCAGCAAAAGCCGCAACGCCTGCAATGGCGTTTACCAGTTTTTTCCTGATCAGGCGCAGCGCCTCGCGCATCGTGATCACATCGGTATTATCGCCAACATAGCAGCTGGTTGCGCCCAGATGGATGATCGGCTCCGCCTTGGGGCACTGATCGCCGTAAGCGTGAACGTGCGCCATAACATCGTGGCGGAATTCCTTTTCATAAGCAGCGGCCGCCTCGTAATTGATATCCTCGGCGTGCGCCTTTAATTCATCAATCTGCTCCTGCGTGATATTCAGCCCGAGTTCACGTTCTGATTCCGCAAGCGCGATCCAGAGTTTGCGCCAGGTTCTGAACTTGAAATCGGGAGAATAGATATACTGCATCTCTTTGCTGGCATAACGCGCATTAAACGGTGAATTATAAGTATCGTTCGGCATCAGTCCAACCCCGTTCTCTTCATCATCTCCGCATAAGCGTCCTCTACGCCGCCGAGATCACGGCGGAAACGATCCTTGTCCAGTTTCTCATGTGTTTTAATATCCCAGAAGCGGCAGGTATCCGGGCTGATCTCATCGGCAAGCACGATCTTGCCGTCAGACGTTTTGCCGAATTCCAGTTTAAAATCTATAAGTTCTACGCCGATAGAAGCAAAATACTCTTTCAGGACGTTATTTACCTTAAACGCCATCTCTTTGATCGTATCGATCTCTTCCCTGGTGGAAAAGCCGCAGGAGATCGCATGATATTCTGAAATCAGCGGATCATCGAGTTCATCGCATTTATAGGAAAACTCAATAGACGGCGCAACGAAATCCATGCCCTCTTCCAAGCCGAGCCTTTTGCAGATAGAGCCGGCAGCACGGTTGCGGATGATAACCTCAAGCGGGATGATTGTTACTTTTTTAACAGCGGTTTCCCTGTCTGAAAGTTCCTGAATGAAATGCGTTGGCACGCCGTGTTTTTCAAGGATCTGCATCAGATAGTTTGTCATCTTATTGTTGACAACACCCTTGCCTACGATCGTACCTTTCTTTTTGCCGTTAAAAGCCGTGGCATCATCCTTGTAATCCACAATCACAACATCGGGATCTTCCGTTGCCCAAACTTTTTTTGCCTTGCCCTCATAGAGCTGCTCTGTCTTAGTCATTTCTATATCCTCCAAACTTCTAAAAATACTGACTTATTTGCCATATACGCGCTTGATGCGGTCAATCGCCTCAAGCGTTTTTTCATAGTTGCCGAAACCGGTCAAACGCAGATAGCCCTCGCCGCATTTGCCGAAACCGGAGCCGGGCGTGCCGACCACCTGGCATTTATCCAACAGATCATCAAAGAACTCCCAAGAAGTCATACCTGCCGGAACGGTGAGCCATACATACGGGGAATTTACAGCGCCGTAGCAGGTAAAGCCCGCTTCGGTCAGGCCGTCAAAAATCGCCTTGGCGTTTCTCTGGTAATAAGCAAGCGTCTCCTTGATCTGTTTCTGACCCTCTTCGCTGTAAACCGCCTCTGCGGCGCGCTGGGTTATATAGCTTACGCCGTTAAACTTCGTTGCCTGACGGCGTGCCCAGAGCGGATTCAGGCTGACACCGCCGAATTCCAGTTCCTTAGGCACAACGGTATAGCCGCAGCGAACGCCGGTAAAGCCCGCTGTTTTAGAAAACGAACGGAATTCTATGGCGCAGGTCTTTGCGCCCTCTACCTCATAGATTGATCTGACAGAACCGTCCGTTACGAACGCCTCATACGCGGAATCATAAAGAATCAGCGAGCCGTGCGCATTTGCGTAATCCACCCAAACTTTCAGCTGTTCTTTGCTTGCCGCAACACCGATCGGATTATTCGGGAAACAGAGATAGATCACATCCACAACTTCCTCCGGCAGCTGCGGCATAAAGCCGTTTTCCGCCGTGCAGGGCAGATAAATGATATCCGTTCTGCCGCTCATAACATTGGAATCCAGATAAACGGGATAGACCGGATCGCAGATGGCAACTTTATTTTCCGTGCTGAAGATATCGCCGATATTGCCGCAATCGGATTTAGCGCCGTCCGAAACAAAGATCTCATCCTTTTCAATGGCAAGGCCTCTGTCCGCATAATCGTGCTTTTGAATAGCGTCAATAAGAAAATCATAGCCATGCTCCGGCGGATAGCCGCGGAAAGTATCCTCGTTTGCCATTTCGTCCACCGCCTTGTGCATGGCATCGATCACAGCGGGAACAAGCGGCTTTGTTACATCGCCGATGGAAAGGCGGATCACTTCCTTATCCGGGTGTGCCTGCTGATATTCTCTTTGCTTTTTTGCAACGGTTGAAAACAGATAAGAGCCTTCCAGCTTTAAAAAATTTTCATTTACCTTCATATATTAAACCTCCTGATTTTCTGCAGATCAATCTCCCCGGTGAAAACATATTCTGCCGGGCCGGTCATATAAACCGGATCGTTCCTTGCGCCGCTCCAGCCGATTTTAAGATCCCCGCCGAGCAGATGAACGGTAACTTCCTTTTCCGTATACCCGTTAAGAATCGCCGCAACACCCGTGGCGCACGCGCCCGTTCCGCAGGCAAGCGTTTCGCCCGTGCCGCGCTCCCAAACGCGCATTTCGATCTCTTTTTTGTTGAGAACACGCGCAAACTCCGCGTTAACACGATCCGGAAACATTGCATCGTTTTCAAACAGCGGGCCGAATGTTTCCAGCGCAAAATCCCGCGGATTTTCCTGTATGAACATAACGGCGTGCGGATTGCCCATGGAAACGCAGGTCATCTCAAAATCCCTGCCGCCGAGCGTTACCGCCCTGCTGATCACCTGTTTTGAATCGGAAACAACAGGTATATCCGCCGCATTGATCACCGGCGCGCCCATATCCACGCGCACGGATTCAACCGTATTGCCGCTTAAAGAAAGTTCTATATTTTTAACGCTGCCCATGGATTCCACCGTAAAGCGATCCGAGGCAATATAGCCTTGGTCATAAACATATCTGGCAACACAGCGGATACCGTTTCCGCACATGGCGCCGCGGGACCCATCCGGATTATACATCACCATCTCAAAATCGGCGGACCTGCCTTTTTTGATCAGAATCAGTCCGTCAGACCCCACGCCGAAATGGCGGTTGGAAAGCAGAACGGCGGCGTCTTTTTCATTTTCCACCTGTTTTTTCAGGCAGTCGATATAAACATAATCGTTGCCGCAGCCCTGCATTTTTATAAATTTCATAATAATCACAAGCCTTTGTATTTGATTTCGGCAAAGCCGTTTTTAGGTAAGCCTGTCTAAAATATCCATCGCAACGGCGGATATCTTTTTGCCGCTCTTCATGCTCTCCTGCTGCAAAAACTTATGCGCCTGGCTCTCACTCATGCCCTTTAAACTGATGAGCGCCTCTTTTGCTTTGGATATATATTCGCCGTCTGCCCCCGTTCTTCTTGTAAAACTGGATCTGCTGCTGGCAAGCATATGAACGGTGTTCAGAAAATCATTTCTGTCCATCGGGACGGGAAGTGTGATCAGATTGCCCATATACTGCTCTGAGCCGCTGTTGGAGAGCGCGATGATATCAAACCCCTGCGGCACCTGCTCTGCAAGTTCCGCGGCAGATATATCTCTCATCACAAACGGGCAAACGATGACTCCGTTTTGCTTTTCCTGCGCGATCTCCAGCGCGGAAGAACCGAGCGCGCAGACATGGGAAACGTGAAAGCCGCTTTTTTCGATCAGCGACCGAATCGAAAGCGCTGTTTCTTTTTTAGGATAAACAACGATAATATCCTTCAAATTTACATCTCCCCCGGCAGTATTTACTCTGCACTGTGCGGCGGCGTTAAAACACCGGTAACAATTATACCATATTAAACCATATGCAATCAATAGAAAAATAAATATAAATTTTCTTTTATTAAAATACAAAAAATTATTAAATATGTTGAAAAGGGGGCGGCGCGCACCGGCAGGGATGCCGCAAAGGGGCGGTTTTTGCCATGTTTTCAGCCTTTTGATTTACTTTTACCAAAAATATCAAAAATTTTGTAACAAATTGCACAATAATTAACTTTATATAAAAAATTCTTGTAACAAAGTAAACAAAAAACACTTGATTGTTTCTCAGTGAGATGATACAATGTAAATGCGTATAAAATAAAAATGCGGCACACCGTTTTTTAATGGATCATGCCTGCATGCAACAGCCTTCTCAAGAGGAGCAGATTTATGAAAAAATTAAAGAAAGAATATGAGTTTCCGATATACATTTTCAACAAAGGCGAAAATTACAGGGCATATGCGTTTTTCGGCTGTCATAGAATTAAAGGAGATACGTTTGCGTTTCGCGTTTGGGCGCCGAATGCGGTTTGCGTTTCCGTTGCCGGAGATTTCAATGCCTGGGAGGAACAGACAGATAAAATGGAGCAGATCTCTCCCGGGATATGGGAGGCTGTGATCGGCGGCGTAAATATTTATGACTGCTATAAATATGTAATCACCGCCGAGGACGGACGGTTGCTTTACAAAGCGGATCCTTACGGATTTCACTGCGAAACAAGGCCGGGCACGGCGTCTAAAGTGTACGAACTCGGCAACTACAAGTGGAAAGACGCAAAATGGCAGAAAGACAGCCTGAAGGGCAGTATTCTGGAAAAACCCGTAAATATTTACGAGATTCATTTCGGCTCTTGGAAAAAGAAAGAAAACGGCGATTACTATTCCTACCGTGAAATGGCAGACGAGCTTTTGCCCTATGTTACGGATATGGGATACACGCACATAGAGATGATGCCGCTGATGGAGTACCCGTTTGACGGCTCCTGGGGGTATCAGGTAACCGGCTATTTTGCGCCCACTTCGCGCTATGGCACACCGGACGACCTCATGTATTTTGTGGACAGATGCCACCAGGAAGGGATCGGCGTAATACTGGACTGGGTGCCCGCCCACTTCCCCAAAGACGCCCACGGCCTTTATGAATTTGACGGCAAACCGCTTTACGAATATTCCGATATGCGAAAGGGCGAACACAAGGAATGGGGCACAAGAGTTTTTGACTACGGCAGAAACGAAGTGAAAAGTTTTTTGATCTCCTCCGCCATGTACTGGGCGGATATGTACCATTTTGACGGGCTGCGCGTGGACGCGGTTGCCTCTATGCTGTATCTGGATTACGGCAGACAGGCGGGAGAATGGGTTGCCAACAAATACGGCTCCAATGAAAATCTGGAGGCAGTTGCCTTTTTCAAGGAACTGAACAGCGCCATGTTTGAAGAGCACCCGGCGATCATGATGATCGCAGAGGAATCCACAGCGTGGCCCATGATCACCATGCCGCCCGATGTTGGCGGCCTTGGGTTCAATTTTAAATGGAACATGGGCTGGATGAACGATATGCTGCGCTATACCTCTATGGATCCGCTGTTCCGAAAAGGCAACCACAACTGTATTACATTCAGTTTCTTCTATGCATTCTCCGAGAATTTCATTCTGCCGATCAGCCATGATGAAGTGGTGCACGGCAAATGCAGCCTAATCAACAAAATGCCTGGCGACTATGATATGAAATTTGAGGGCATGCGCCTGTTTTTATCCTACATGGCGGCGCACCCGGGCAAAAAGCTGCTGTTTATGGGGCAGGAATTCGGCCAGTTTAAGGAATGGGCATATGAAGACGGACTGGACTGGATGCTGCTTGATTACGACAAACACAGAAAACTGCTGGGATTTTCAAAAGAACTAAACCATTTTTATAAAGACCACCCGGAATTTTGGGAGATCGATTACAGCTGGGAAGGGTTCAGCTGGATTTCCAGCGATGACAACGCCAATTCCACGATCGCTTTCCGGCGCATCAGCAAGACCGGCAGCGAGATCATCGGGATCTTTAACTTTACGCCGAACGAGCACAAGGAATACCGCATCGGCGTTCCTGAACCGGGCACCTATAAGGTGATCTTTGATTCCAACCTGAAAAAATACGGCGGCAACAAAGCAAGACTTTCCGGAACATACAAAACCGCGAAAAAGCCAATGCACGGATTTGACCAAAGTATAGGCGTCAAACTGGGCGGCCTAAACGCGTTATTTATTGAAAAGTCCAAATAAGGAGGAATGTGTTTATGGCACATAAAGCAAACATTGTTGCAATGCTGCTTGCCGGCGGGCAGGGCAGCAGACTTGGCGTTCTGACCAAAAATATTGCGAAGCCCGCTGTTCCTTACGGCGGAAACTACAGGATTATTGATTTCCCGCTTTCCAACTGCGTAAACAGCGGTATATACACGGTTGGGGTGCTCACCCAGTATCAGCCGCTGGAACTGAACGATTATATCGGAAACGGTCAGCCGTGGGATCTGGACCGGCAAAGCGGCGGTGTGCATGTGCTTTCCCCTTATGAGGCGATCGGCAGCAAGGAATGGTACAAAGGCACGGCAAACGCGATCTATCAAAACATAAACTTTATTGAAAAATATGACCCCGAATACGTAGTTGTGCTCTCCGGCGACCATATCTATAAAATGAATTACGCAAAAATGGTTGACTTTCACGAGAAAAACAAGGCGGACTGCACCATAGCCGTGCTGGAGGTTCCGTGGGAAGAGGCTTCCCGTTTCGGCATCCTGGCAACAGATGAAAACAATAAAATCTATGAATTTGCCGAAAAGCCGGCAAAGCCGAAATCCAACAAAGCCTCCATGGGCGTTTATGTATTCAGTTGGGACAAGTTAAAAAAATATCTGATTCAAGACGAAAACACGCCCGGATCCTCCAACGACTTCGGCAAAAACATCATCCCCACCATGCTGGCGGAGGGTGAAAGGCTGTTTGCGTTCCCGTTTGAAGGATACTGGAAAGACGTTGGCACGATCGATTCCCTTTGGGAGGCAAATCTGGACATCATTAACCCAAATGTGGATCTGGACCTGAGCGACCCAAGCTGGAAGATCTACAGCCGAAACCCGGTAAGTCCGCCGCACTACATCGGCAAAAAGGCAAACGTGGAGCTTTCCTCTGTTTCCGAGGGATGCGAGATTGAGGGCAATGTGGATTACAGCGTGATCTCCAGCAATGTTAAGATAGAAGAAGACGCCGATATCCGCTACAGCGTGATCATGCCGGGCGCCGTTATTAAAAAAGGCGCAAAAGTGTATTATTCCATTGTGGCGGAAAACGCAGTGATTGAAACAGGCGCGCAGGTCGGCGAGATTCCCGAACTGCTGAAAAACCCCGAGGAATGGGGCGTTTCGGTAGTGGGTACAGGCGCAACGGTAAAGAGCGATTCCAAAGTGGAGCCGGGCGTAATGATTGAATCCGGCAAGGAGGTGTGAGCATGAACGGCAAAAAAGTGATGGGTATGATCTTTGCAAACATTCACGAGGGCACATTAGACAGCCTTACCGCTATGAGAACGATGGGTTCTGTTCCGTTTTGCTCAAGATACAGGCTGATCGATTTTCCGCTTTCCAACATGGTGGAAAGCGGCGTTACCAAAGTAGGCGTTATAACGAACGCCAATTTTCAGTCTCTTATGGATCATGTCGGCACAGGCAAACCGTGGGATCTGAGCCGAAAAAATGACGGCCTTTTCATTCTGCCGCCGTTCAACGTAGGTAGTGCCACGATGTGGGGCAACAGGATAGACGCCATATACGGCAATATGGGGTTTCTGGAACAGAGCAACCAGACTTATGTTGCCATGTGCGACTGCAACAACGTGCTCTCTCTGGATTACGAGGCGCTGTTTGACAGGCATGAGGAAAGCGGTGCGGACATCACCGTGGTTGGCGTAAAAGCGCCGATGCCGGACAAGATTGGCTCCATCCTTTGCTTTGACAAGGTAGAGGAAGACGGCCGCATTACAGAGATGAGCCTTGACAGACATGATGAGGCAGAGATCTTCCATAGTGTAAATATTGTGATCATGAAAAAATATCTGCTGGAATCCCTGATCACCACAGCGCATTCCAAAAACGAGATCTCTTTCCAGCGGAACGTGCTTATGGCAAATGTAAAGAGCCTGAAGATCTATGCCTATGACGCCACCGATTCTTTCGTTGGCACCATATCCAGCGTGCAGGCTTACTATGACGTTTCCATGAAACTGCTTGAAAAAGAAAACAGGGATAAGCTCTTTAACGCTGATTTCCCGATCTATACAAAAGAAAGGGATGACATGCCGGCGCTTTACGGCGCGGAATCCCACCTGACGAATTCCCTGGTTGCGGACGGCTGCATCATTGACGGCACAGTGGAAAACTCCATCATTTTCAAGGGCGCCAAAATAGCAAAAGGCGCCGTTGTGAAAAATTCCATTTTGATGCAGGATACCGTAGTGGGTGAAAACGCAACGCTCAGTTACGTGATCGCTGATAAAAACGTAAACATCAAAAACGGCGTGGAGCTTTCAGGCGCTCCCACCTTCCCTGTTACCCTGAGCAAGGGCACCAGGATCTGAGAGTAGGGAGGTAAGGTAAGATTATGAAAGTTTTATATGCCGCGTCCGAAGCCAATCCGTTTATGGCTTCCGGAGGTTTGGGAGATGTGGCAGGTTCTTTGCCCATCGCACTCAGAAAAAGACTGATCGGCTGCCGTGTGGTTATGCCGCTTTATGATTCGATCAAACAGGAATATAAGGATAAAATGAAGTTTATCACTTCCATTTCTGTTCCCGTAAGCTGGAGAAGACAATACTGCGGCATTTTTGAAACGAAACTGAACGGCGTTATCTTCTATTTTCTTGACAACCAGTATTATTTTAAAAGAGACGGAATCTACGGCCACTATGACGACGCGGAACGGTTCGCGTTTTTCGCAAGAGCGATCCTGGAGATTATCCCTGCCATAGACTGGAAACCGGATATCATCCACTGCAATGACTGGCAGACGGCGCTGACGCCGCTTTATTACAGCTGTTATTACGCAACCCGGATGGGGTATGAAAACATTAAGACGGTTTTCACGATCCACAACATTCAGTATCAGGGCAAATACGGAAACGAACTGCTGGAAGATGTGCTGGGGATCGGTCCCGAGCACTATGATCTGATTCAATATGACGGCCTGGTAAACTTTATGAAAGCCGGCATTGAATGCGCCAATAAAGTGACGACCGTATCCCCGTCTTACGCCAAAGAGATCCTTGATCCATGGTATTCCTACGGACTGGATCCCATACTTAACCAGCGCTCCTGGAAACTCTGCGGCATTTTAAACGGCATTGATACGGACAGTTATAACCCGGAGACCGATCAGGCGATCTGGGCTAACTACAATGCAGACGATTTTTCAAACAAGCCGAAGAACAAGGAAGAACTGCAAAAGATGATGGGCCTTGCCGTAAGACCGGATACGCCGCTTGTTGGCATCGTTACAAGACTTGTGGGGCACAAGGGTGTGGACCTGATGCGTGAAGTGCTTGAAAAGAGCCTTTGGGAACGGGATGTCCAGTATGTTGTGCTCGGTTCCGGCGAATGGCAGTATGAAAGTTACTTCCGCGAACTGCACGATAAATACCCCGATAAAGTGGGCTTAAGGCTTGGCTTTGTGCCGGATCTTGCACGAAAGATCTATGCCGGCGCAGACCTGTTTTTGATGCCGAGCAAAAGCGAGCCGTGCGGACTTTCCCAGATGGTGGCGCTGCGTTACGGCACTGTGCCGATCGTGCGCGAGACCGGCGGCCTCAGAGATTCCGTTTCAGACAGCGGCGACGGCGAAGGCAACGGCTTTACGTTTAAAACGTATGACGCTTACGATATGCTTGGCGCCATCTACAGAGCGGTTGACGCTTACAACAATCAGGAATACTGGCCAACGCTTGTGGAGCGCGCACTGCGCTGCGATATGAGCTGGGGCAAATCCGCCAACGAATATATTAAAATGTATAAATCCCTTCTCAAATAAAACAGCAAAACACCCGATGTAACGCTAAAGTTACACCGGGTGTTTCTGATTTCAAATACGGATCAGCCTTTCAGGCCTCTTGCCTGCCTGTCCATATCCTCTATTACGATATCGAATATCTCCCCAAGAGAGGCGCAGTATTCCAGCACTTTCCAAGGTTCGTTGGTATGATAATGGATCTTGATCAGTTCCTCATCCCCAACAGCAAGCAGGCAGTCGCCCTTAAAATTTTCCTCAAAATAATCGTTGATCTCGTCCTCATCCAGATCATGGCCCTCTATCAGAAGTTGTGTGTCATATTTATATTCCAGCATGGTATTTCACCTTTCCGCGCCGCGGCGCTTGTTTCTTTTGCCTTTCATTCCTTTATATTATAGGCGGTTTTTACCGGGTTATCACATCCGCGCCGAACGGGCAGAGCGCAAGTTTGGCAAGTTTAAAATGCTGCTTTCCGAACGGTATGCCAATAATGGTGATACAAAGCAGCAAGCCCCACAGGAAATGCTCCAGCGCAAGCGGAATGCCCGAAAAGATCATCCAGATAAAATTCAGGATGGCAGAGCCTGCTCCGCCGCCGTAAACGATCTCTTTTTTAAACGGGAAAAAGCTGACGCCCGCCATTTTAAAACACTGGGTGCCGACCGGAATACCCACTATAGTAATGCACCAAAGGCAGCCGACCAGCAGCCAGCTGAGCCCGCTGAAAAAGCCGCCGAAAAGAAACCACAAAATATTTCCGATTGCAGACATAAGGATCATCCTTTCAAAAATACAATACCATATTTTTGTTACGGATCCGTGACGGGTTCATTACAAAATTGTTAGATAAAAACCGTTTTAAAACGCAAAAAGATTCAGACCGATCTCCTCGCTGAACCGGCGGTCTACAGCGCCGTTTGCAATACAGATCACCATTTCACACGTTGCGCTCACAACGGCTTTATTGAGATGCCCGCCGAACACATGCCCGTTTTCGTCCCCGGCGCTCATATGCAGGTGGGAATAGTGCGCGCCGTTCATCTGCGTTACCGAGCCGGAGAGCGAAACGATCTCAAAATCACCCTGAAAACGGTTGGAATCATACTGCTTTTCCGCCGTTTTAAACACGCCGACGGTAAAGTCCCCTACCGCGCCGATCGCGTTAACGTAAGCAAGTGTTATATCTTCCTTTTCGCATATTGTTTTAAGCGTTTCAACGATCTCCTCGCCTTTATCAATCCTTGCGAAAACCGTGTTTTCAAACCTTTTGTATTCCATATCTCATTTCTCCTTAAGTTTATTTTCAAGGCGCGCAAAAAGAGCCTTACACCCTGTTTCTATATCTGAATAAGCCGCTGAAAAATCACCTGTGTACCACGGATCGGAAACATCTTTTCCGCTGCCGGCAAAACGCATAAGTTTAAACAGTTTTGCCTGCTTATCACCGCCGAAGAGGCGCAGCATATTCTGCATATTTTCATGATCCATTCCGATTATGTAATCATATTTTTCATAATCATCTTTTTTTAGGCGCACCGCGCGCTTTCCGCCGCAGGATATGCCGTGCCTTGCGAGTTCACGCTTTGCGGGCGGATAAACCGGATTGCCGACACCGCCCCATATCTCCTCCCCGCTGGTTGCGGCGGATGCAATATAAAACTCGTTTGCAACGCCTGCTTTTTGCGCCATATCTTCAAAAATGAATTCCGCCATCGGCGAACGGCAGATATTGCCGTGACAAACAAAAAGTATTTTAATCATAAAGCCCTCGTAATAAATAAAGATTTAAATAAAGTATATCACGCAGCGGCGTTTGTTTCAACAAGGCGTTTGTTTCAACAAGGCGTTTGTTTCAACAAATTGAAACTAAAAATACCGCGCGGCAACGCATTCGCGCTGCTGCACGGCAAATTCCGTGTAGGGCCGGTTTACAGGCGTTTTTCGTCCTCCAGCCGTTGCTTTCTGGCATGAACCGCAGTGGGAATGGCAAATCCCGCCGCGCCGCCTGCTGCAACGCCGATAAGCAAAAACAGCCACCACAGGGGGTATTTTGTATCTTTTTCGGAGTCATTTTGCGCCTCCTGCGGCGGCGGTTCTTTTATAACGGTGGAAAGATCCGCGGTTTCGGAATAGGGATTGCCGAGTTCATCCTCATAACGGATGGTTGCCGTTCCGGAAGTTTCCCCCAGCATATCTTTGCTTACATTAAAATTGGCTGTGCCATCCAGACTCTCGCCCGCCGGGATCTCCCCGATAAACAGAACGCCGCCCGTTTGCAAGCCGCTGATCTCAAACTGCACCGTACAGTTTCGGATCACGCTTTTGCCCGTATTCATAAAACTGACATCCATACTTGCCGTTTGACCTTGGGTTACATTTTGCGGAAGTGCAAGCCCGCTGTAATCCAGGCTGACGGACTGCATAACCGTAACGGGGAGCGTATCGGCAGAAGAATACGCTGTATAATATTCATCTTCATATTCCACCGCAACGCTCAGTTTATGTTCGCCCTGCGCTGCCGTTTTTGCAACGGTAACGGGCAGTTTCCATGTATATGTGCCGCCGGCTTTGATCCGATCCACATAGTTTGTGCCGACCCCGGCGGGTCTGATATCTCCGCTTTCATCGGCGGCGGAGAGTTTTATGTTATAAACTGCTTTCGTGCTGCTGTAATTTTTAAAAACGATCTCAACCGTGCTTTCCTGATCTGGGGTCAGAATGCCGCAATGGTATTCGCTGACCATCAGGCGCGGCTGGGATGCGTTTTGCGCCTGCGTTTCGGATAAATCAAGATCTGCCGCCGTATCTGTTTGCACCTCTGCCGTTTCAGGATTCTCCTGCGCCATGGCGGGAAATGCCCAGGCAAGGCACAGCACACAAACCAGCAGGATCATGAAGTTTTGTTTCACAATTTGCGCCCCCCTTATAATTCCCTGATATTATCGATTACGCTGTGTTTCATTTCTTTTCTGATCTTCAGCCACAGATTTGCGGCGCAGACGGCAAAGAGCACGACGCAGGCGATCCCCGTTTGCCAGATATTAAATTTAAGGAACCATTCGTAATATTCCGAGTTAACAATCACGGCACGCGCTATGAAATACGAAACGGCAAACAGCCCGAACCCTGCGGCATAACTGACGGCAAATACCCAAAGGAGCTGGCGGACATAAGAACGGAAAAGTTCGCGCACAGACGCGCCTACCGCTCTTAACGTGCCGATCTCGCGCCTGCCCTCACGGATCTGCGCCGTGAGCGAATTATTGATGATACTTGCGCAGATGCTTAAAAACAACACAAGAATCGCCAGCAGAGACACAAGCAGCGCCGCATTCTGCTGCTTTTCATGGCTGGTTACGGTATAATACGATGTAAATCCGCAATACGAGGAATCGACCGAATCCACTATATTTTGAAGATTTTGAGTAACCTCTGCGTCTATTTCATCAGTACCGTCAGTATTAAGATTAAAATTGATATTGCTGTAATACTCCGTATCATAAAAATGCTGCATGCCGTTCAGCGTTGTGAGAATCAATATGCTGCCTGAAGTGAGTCCGCCGCACTCTTCATAATATCCGTCCGGAAGTTCTGTAACCAGCGCACCCACCTTTGCGGTGTGATCCGTTTTGCTCCATGAGGAAACATCAGAATAAGAATCTGCGGCATTTTCATAGTGGACCAGATAATTTTCAGATGGGGATAATGCATCACTGAACAAGATATTGAGATCAATCGGCTGACCGACTTTGATATCACATTCAGCTCGTTTGATATATGTTTTATTGTTTTGGACATTTGCATTTTTATCCGCTCCCCATGACCAACTGCCATCGTTTCCAAATTCGGCATAAATGCCGATCTCACGCGGGGCAACCACAAGCACTTCCCTACCGGAATCCAGCGCACGGATATCTATATCGCCGGAAACAACGCTTTCAGCAAGTTCTTCCAAAACGCTGTTTTCCAGTGCAGCCACAGAAACGGAGATGATCTCTTTACCACCGCAGAACGCGCTTATATTTTTATATTCCGGCGTAAAATTTGAATATAAAAGGCTGTCGATATTACCGGCATTCCCCTCTTTCAAATTGGAAGGATCAAAAGCCCAAAATACACCGTCGTTACAAAGCAGTGCTTTTTGATAATCGCTGAGTTTATCGGACACAAGAAACCCCTTGCACGATTTTGAGGCATTCACATTGCCCGCGTATGGGATGGACCTCACTTCCCCCAACTGAGAATCCGTAAATCCGAAATCCGAACCGCTATAATTCACCGGCGATACGCCGAGCGGCTGTGCATACATCTCATATTCATATTTAGATGAAAACTTTTGGCTATTGATCTCATCCAAAACGGAAAAGCCGTAGCAGGAACCAACAATGGTGATCACCAGTATAAGGCTTGCCGCCGCTCTGGCTTTGCCGTTGAAAAGCAGGCTTCTCTGCGCGATCAGTTTGGACGGATCATACAGTTTTTTGCTTTTGATCTTTCTGCGAACCGCCCTGCGGGTCATGCCGATATTGCGCACCGTTTGCACAGGGGTTACGTTTGCCGCTTTCAAAAGCGGGATCAGCGCCGCCAGCATAACGCACGCCACGCTTACCGCAACGCTGAGGAGCAGCACCCAAATATTGGCGGCAAAAACAAATTTTTCTCCCAAGATCAGCAGCCCGGTTTTCACGATCAGGCAGGAGAGCGCCACGCTTACCGGGGCGCAGATCAGGCTGATCAAAAACGCTTCTCTGCCGAAGATCAGAACGATCTGCCGCTTGGTTGCACCCACCGTGCGCAGCATGCCGATCTGCCGCCTGCGTTCATTTAAGTTGTTGGAAAAGGCATTCACGATTCCGAGGCAGGACGCCCCAAGCAGCACGCATACAAAAAAGATGATAAACATACTTGCCGTATAGATGCCATTGCCGGAAGCGTTACCGGCAAACATATTTCCGTCCGCCGGGATCCAGTTTGAAGGATCATACCCCGCGCTTTCCAGATAATCAGAAAAAACCGTATATCCGCCCTGATTCAGCTTAAGGGATTCATCGGAATACGTAAAATAACAAACAAGCTGCGCTTTGCCGCCCGGCTCAACAACCGTGCCCTGCGCAAGGAAAACAGACGGCGCAAATCCGTAAGTTGTTGAAATAGTGGCAATATTTGAGGCTTTATTCTGCGCTATGCCGCTTAAAAAAAACGTCTTTTCCTCTGTTTTTTCAAAGGAATCCGCCCCGTCTTGAACAGCAAAATCAAGGGTAACGCTGTCGCCGACATTTGCTTTGATGCCCAGTTTTGCCATGGTGGCACTTTCCATTGCAATTTCATTTTCCTTTTGCGGATACGCGCCCTGTGTAAATTCTATATTGGCAAGCGCCGCGCACGCATCATCATATACAGCCGCGGGGTAATGCACGCCGCTTTCGGAAACCGCCTGGCCCAATACGGTGGCAAAAGCATATTCGTCCACCGCTTTTTTGCCTGCCGCATCCGCAAACATCTGCCGCGTGGCATTAAAATAGATGCCGTTTTGCTTTCCATATGTATCCTGTTCCATCTTGCGGGTGGATTCCACCATGCTGGAAACCATAAGCAGCACGGAGGAGAAAAACACCATGGCAAGAATGATGCCGAGGATCAGGGAAGTATACTGCTTTTTCCGTTTTTTCAGATTGCCGAGGGCAAGGGTATTTACCGTTAATCTCTTTTTCACGGCTCATCCCTCCTGCGCTTTCGTGTCGGAAACGATCTTTCCGTCCTCAATGGTAAGGATTCTTTCCGCCTGCTCTGCAACATGCAGATCGTGCGTAACAAGAATCAGCGTGATACCGAGTTCCCTGCCCGTATATTTCAGCAGGGAAAGCACTTCCCTGCCGCTTGCCGCGTCCAGATTGCCCGTAGGCTCATCCGCAAACAGAACGGACGGCTTGTTGGCAAGCGCGCGGGCAATAGCGATCCTCTGCTGCTGGCCGCCGGAAAGCGCGGACGGCAGATGTGAAAGCCTGTTCCCGATCCCCAAAATGGAAATGATCTTTGAGATATATTCCTCATCTGGCTTTTTCTTATCCAGCATAACGGGCAGGATGATATTTTCATAGCCCGTAAGTTCCTGCACAAGATTATACGCCTGAAACACAAAGCCAAACCGCCGGCGCCGCAGAATGGAAAGCTGGTTATCATTATAAGAAGAAAGAGCTTTGCCGCTGTAAACGACCTCACCGGAAGTGGGGCTTTCCAGCGAACTTAAAAGATGCAGCAAAGTGGATTTGCCGGAGCCGCTCGGGCCCGTTACGGTGCAGAATTCGCCCTGCTCAAACGAGACCGTAACATGGTCAACGGCTTTCACAACATTTTCCCCGCTCATGTATTCTTTTGTAAGGTCTTTACACGAAAGAATGCTCATGGGATCACTCCTTTATCTGAGGTTTAACAAACGAAGGATAGGTATATCTTTTCAGGGATACCCCCTCCTGCTGCTCTTTATTATAAACCGTGTTTCTTTCATTTGGGTGAAATTCGTCTTAAGAAATCGTAAGAAAAAAAGCGCACAGCAGCACTGTTAAGCCGCTTAGCGCTTTTAAATTGCAACAGATCCGTCTATATGCGGCAGGCAGATCACCACACAAAGCCCGCCGTTTTTATTCTCTGCGCTCACGGTGCCGTGGTGCTTTTCAACCACCGCTTTCGTTATGGCAAGCCCGATCCCTGCGCTGGACGGCAAAGCATTTTGCGCTTTGTGAAAGCGGGTGAAAAGCAGGGGCAAATCTTGTTTTGGAACACCGCCGCCGTTATCCTGCACGGTGATCTGCGCCGCGCCGTTTTTCTCCTGCACCGAAACGGCAACACAGCCATCCGGCGCCGTATGTTCGCTTGCGTTTTTGATGAGGTTGCCCACCGCCTCTCCAAGCCACTCCTGATCACATCTCACTTTACCCCGGGCAGTAACAGAATACTGCTTTTTCGGAAACAGATGCCGGAACTGCGCAATCAGCGGATCAATCAGATCCGCCGCGTCATACGTTTGAAAATTCATAGTATAGGCGTCCGTGCGTATTTTTTCCAGCCGAAGAAGGCGCGCAATCAGATCTTCCATCTTTTCCACCAAAGCAAGTTCCTTTTGCGTGTGGTCGGACGGATTTGCCGCATACTCCATCTCACAATACAGGCGCAGGCCGGCAAGCGGCGTTTTTAACTGATGGGAAACATCTGAAATAAATTCCGTATTCTGCCTGGATCGCTCCCTGGTGTTTTGCTTTTCGCGCTCCAGCCGGTTTTCCAGATCAAACACGGCATTCTGAAGCTGTGCAAGAAGATCATCCCGCGTGCTGAAATCAGTAACTGCCCCTGTTTCCAGATATTGATCAATACTTTTTGTTAATGTACGAATCCGCTTTTTCCGCTTGGCAAACACGCAGGAAAGCACAATCACACAAACGGCAAGCACGGCACAGAGCACGCTGAGCACAACAGTGGTATTCATTCCGCACCCTCCCACCGGTAACCAACACCGCGTACCGTTTTTATATTTTCAGCACCGATCTTTTCCCGTAAACGGCTGATATGCACGGAAAGGGTATTGTCATCCACATATGCGCCCTCACAGTCCCAAATACTCTGCAGCAGGGAATCACGTGTAACGATTACGCCCCGGTTTCTGAGCAGGACGCATAAAATATGATATTCCGTCGGCGTGAGATACACTTTTTTGCCATGCACTTTACAGGTCATATTTTCCTCATTCACAACAATATTCCCTGTGGCGGGAATGGTTTTGGCACTGCGCCGCATCAGCGCCCGCACACGGGATAAGAGTTCCAGCAGCCGAAACGGCTTTGTAACATAATCATCCGCGCCCGCATCCAGCCCGCGAACGATCTGTATTTCCTCATCACAGGCAGTTAAAAACAACACAGGCGAAGCAATGCCCGCATCCCGAATCCGGCGGCAGAGATCAAAGCCGTTTCCGTCCGGCAGCATCACATCCAAAATGATCAGATCAAAACCGCCGGATGCAAGCCGGGTTTCCGCCGCGGCACAGGAATCTGCCGTGCAGACTGCATAGCCCTCTTTCTGCAGCATTTCCTCCAGCCCGCTGCGCAGAAATTCATCATCCTCACAAAGCAGTATTTTTGCGCTCATAACATCACCGCCGAACCTTTCTTTGGTTTCATAATACTACATCGCCGCCTTTTTGGCAACCTGCCGTCTGCGCGATATATGAAGAATCCAATTTTCTTTTGAATTGAAAAAACGGAAAATTTATATATAATAATAGGTAGAAAATAACTGCTAAGAAGAAAGAGCCAAATCATGTTTAATCACAAAAAAGAAAATCCGGCAAATATACAGCTGCACTTATCAGAAGATCTTGTAACTGTTCAGGCCTCAAAGGATTACAAAATCCATTTTACAGGCACAGATCGCCCTCAGGTGATCGACTGCAATATGCGTATCCGCACACCATTGACCGACTGCACGGTTACACTTTCTTTTTTAACAGAAAACAAAAAAAACAGGAGAACGCGCCGCAACGGATCTGCAACTACAGATTCCGGGAAAATACAGAAACAGCCGAAATACGCTCGCCATTCCCTGTATGCGAATCGGCTCCGCAGTGAATGCAGTGCATGCC
>ERZ1643246.197-NODE-197-length-79285-cov-25.707207_pt1 | contig 79285 bp, 69 predicted proteins | sample MGYA00579265_ERZ1643246 | MGnify/ENA primary metagenome ERZ1643246 (study PRJEB29033, sample SAMEA4952261) | chicken gut metagenome | biome: Broiler Chicken; feature: Gastrointestinal Tract; material: Caecum | place: Ireland | collected 2018 | study: Broiler... | reverse complement strand
ACACAAAAATTCAGTGTGCTACTTTTATATTTCACACACTGAATTATACAATACCGTTGAAAAATAAACAATTTATGCAGTTATTTAGAGAAAACAATAGTAACAGTAAGAAAATATAATAAACAATAAAGAAAACAGCTCAAAATAAAATTGCATAAGTTTTATTAATTGTGGTAAGATGAAAGGAGAATTTAATGGATAATATTCAATATAACATAGATAAAGAAAACTAAACTTAAAAAATGACGTAATATTTAGTAATAGATGACACAGATTGGGGGAAAATAGAGATGGCAGAGGAAAAGAATAAAACAATAAAAAGTGCATTAGATGATATGGAATATTTAACAGGGGATGCAGAAATAAAGAGACTAGCAGAACTAAGAGAAAGTAGTAGAATAGACAAATGGTTTGCCATGAGCTATGGAAGAAAACAGGGAAGAGAAGAAGGAGAAAAACAGGAAAAAATAGAAACTGCCAAAAGAATGCTTGAAGAAAAAATACCGATAGAAATTATCATAAGGGTTACACAACTATCTAAAGAAGAAATAGAAAAAATAAAAAAAGAAAATAGATAAGTAAAAAGATAGACATGATAACATATTACAAACATGTCTATTTTTATTTACATTTTACAAACGCAATGGTATAATTTAGCCATAATAGTTCGGTTTAATAAGCTTTAACAAATTAGTCTTAATTATCAAAATAAAATAACCAAGATAGGATGTGTTGTAATATGAAAATAGTAGAAAAAGAGTTTATGAGTGTTTTACTTGGAAGCGATATAAATACATATAGTATGGCTAGGGCATTCCATGAGGAATATGGTATAAAATCTAGAGTAATGGGTAAGTTTTTTACAGGACCAAGTTATAGAAGCAAAATTGTAGATTTTTATGCAGACCCTAAAATGGACCAAAGAGAGGTTTTTATAAAAGCTGCTAATGATTTCGCAAATGAGCATAAAGATAAGAGGATAATTTTACTAGGTTGTGGAGATAACTATGTAAGGCAAATTATTGAATGTAGAGATGAACTTGCAGATAATTATATTATTCCATATATAGACAGGGAGCTTATGGAAAGGCTAATAAAAAAGGAAGAATTTTATAAAATGTGCGAGAAGTATGGAATTTTATATCCAAAAACATTTATATATTCTAAAGATATGAACTTAAATTATACTTTAGATTTTGATTTTCCTATGATATTAAAACCATCTAATAGTGTGGATTATTTTGCTCATGAATTTGAGACACAACACAAGGTATATAAAATAGAAAGCAAAGAGGAGTTAGACAAAGTAATAAAGCAAATATATGATGCTGGATATTCAGACACATTAATTATGCAAGAGTTTATTCCAGGTGATGATACATATATGAGAGTTATGACTGGATATGCTAATAAAAACGGTAAAGTTGAGTTAATGTGTTTAGGTCATACAATGCTTGAAGAACATACACCACATGGAATAGGAAATCATGCAGTTGTAATGACTGAATATAATCCAGACTTAGCAAATAAATTAAAAGTCTTTTTAGAAGATATACATTATACAGGATTTTTCAATTTTGATATAAAATATAGTGAAAAAGACAATACTTTTAGAGTATTTGAAATAAATGTACGCCAAGGAAGAAGTAATTACTATGTAACTGGCGCTGGATATAATTTAGCAAAATACATTGTAGAAGATTATATATACAATAAAGAACATGAATATAAAATAGCCGATAATATTAACTTATGGACAGTAATTCCAATAGGAATAGCATATAAATATGTTGATGAAAAATATGTAAAACAAATGAAAGAGCTAAAAAAAGAGGGCAAATTTGTAAATCCATTATTTTATAAAGGAGATAATAAAATACTAAGAACAGCAGCATTAGTAAAAAGTCAATTAAGACATTATGGAAATTATAAAAAATACTTAAAAAATTAAATATAGTGTAGAATAAATGATATATATAAAACACAAAAAATAGAGACTAATCGAGTAATAGAGATTAGAGAAAAATAAGAGAAAATACAAAATTAGTTTATACAATTATACAATTGCGAAAAATAATGAAAATTTAAAATTACAAAATAGCAATTAAAATATAGATAAACAATAAAGATAATTATAGAAGGAAGGTATTTACTTGAATAAAAAAATATTAGGAATAATTGGAGGCATGGGAACAGAAGCAACTATAGATTTTTATACTAGAATAATGAACCATACAGTTGCAAATAAAGACCAGGACCATATAGATATGGTAATATTAAATCATGCTTCAATTATAGATAGAACTTATGCAATAAAAAATAATAAATTAGATGAATTATTAAGGCAAATGCATGAGAATATAAAAATTTTAGAATATGCAAAAGTAACAAGCATAGCAATTCCATGTAATACAAGCCATAGTATTATAGATAAAATACAAGGGCTAACTAATATTCCAATTATTAATATGATAGAAGAAACTGCGAAAAATTTAAAAGATGTAGTAAATAATAATGAAAAAGTAGGAATAATGGCAACTGATGGTACTATAATGCTAAAAATGTATCAAAAAGAATGTGAGAAATATGGAATAAATTATTTTGAGCCAAATGAAGAAATACAAAAACAAGTAATGAGTATTATATATGATGATGTGAAAGCTAGAGGCGTGTTTGACAACGATAAATTTAAAAGTGTTTTGGATTATTTTATGCAAAACGGATGTAAATATGTAATACTTGGATGTACAGAATTATCTGGATTTAAAAAATCATTTAAAGAAACAACTATTGACCCAATGGATTATTTGGTAAAAGCATCTATACTTAGTGTGGATAAAGAATATAAAGAATAATAAGAAAAAATAAAATATAAAATAGTATAAATAGATAAGAATAAAAATGATAAAATTGTTTAGTAAAATAGGAATAAATTTTTAATAAAATGGCAAAGTATAAATAATATAACTAAGGTGTTAAATTTTGAAAGGATGTTAAAATGAAGAAATTTAAATTATATGAATATGTTGAAAAATTAAGTAAAGACGATTTAGTAGTAACAAGTGATGTTGAAAAGATAAGAGATACTGTTATAAACAAAGTTTGTTATAATTCAAATGATGTTGAAAAAGATACATTATTTGTTTGTAAAGGGGTAAAATTTAAAGAAGAGTATTTAAAAGATGCTATTGTAAAAGGTGCAATTGCCTATATTTCAGAGACAAAATATAGTGAAGATATACCATGTATATTAGTAAGTGACATACAAAAATCTTTAGCTATTGTAGCGAAAATGTATTTTAATAACCCTACAGATAAGCTAAATATGATTGGAATAACAGGAACAAAAGGAAAGTCAACTACAGCTTATTACGTAAAAAGCATATTAGACAGTTATATGAAAGAGGTAGATGGAACAGATACAGCTATTTTATCTTCAATAAATAACTATGATGGTAAAACTAATGTTGAGTCTGTACTTACAACTCAAGAGTCATACGAGATAGAAAAATATGCTAGAAATGCAGTAGATAGTAACCTTAAAAACTTGGTAATGGAAGTTAGTAGTCAAGCTTTAAAAAAAGACAGAGTTTATGGCATAAAATATGATGAAGCGGTATTTCTAAATATTTCAGAAGACCATATAAGTAATATAGAACATCCAAATTTTGATGATTATTTCGAATCTAAATTAAAAATATTTAAACAAGCTAAAGTTGCATGTGTAAATCTTAATATGGATAATATAGAAAACTTGCTAAAAGTTCTTGATTATGCAAAAAATGCAGATAAAATAATTACTTTTGGAACAACAAGAAATGCAGATATATTTGCATATAACATAGAAAAGAAGGGGCTACATACATCATTTAAAGTAAGAACACCATATTTTAATAATAAAATATTACTTACAATGCCAGGACTATTTAACATAGAAAATGCATTAGCTGCAATTGCTGTTGCTGTAGCAATGAAAATTCCATATAAAAATATATATGAAGGCTTAAAAGTAGCAAGATCAAGTGGAAGAATGGAATTGTATACTAATAAAGATAAAAAAATTATAGCAATTGTTGACTATGCACATAATAAATTAAGTTTTGAAAAATTATATGAATCAACTATAAAAGAATATCCAGATAGAAAAATAGTAACAGTTTTTGGTTGCCCAGGTGGACATGCTATGATAAGAAGAAGAGACTTAGGTGTTCTTTCAGGTTTAAACTCAGATATTACTTATTTAACAGCAGAAGACCCTGGAATAGAAAGTGCAATTGATATATGTGAAGAAATAGCTGGATATGTAAAAAAAGTTGGTGGAAAATATAAAATTATTGAGGACAGAGGAGAGGCTATAAGAACAGCTATAATGGAAAATCCAGATAGTGTAATACTAATTACAGGTAAGGGAAACGAAACAAGACAAAAAATAGGGACTACATATGTTAAGTGCTTAACAGATGTACAATATGCTAAAAAAGCGTTAAAAGAATACGATAGAATTAATAATATACAATCTAGAACTACTAAAAAGAAAATTTCTAAATAAATAGTTATAGAGGCGTTTGTATGAAAATTGAAAGAATTCGTAGAGTTGAGCAAATTATGAAAACAAAAGACATGGATTTAGCAGATAAGCAATTTAAAGGTTCTTTGGATGACAAGAGAAGACAATTTAAAGAAAAATTACAACAAGATGCAAAAAAGAAAAAAGAGGAAGCATTTGATAGAAAAAAAGCAAAAGTCGAGGCAGATATAGCAAGACTTGCTGCTGAAATGCGTATTAAAAGAATAGACAATGAAGAACAGGAAAAATAAAGTAAAATTAATTTACTTTTTATAAAGTGCATAAAAATTCCACTCTTTGGAGAAACTATTTGAAAAAATAGAACAAGGAGTGGAATTTTTTTGAAAGATTATAAAATACTAAATATAAAAGGTGCACTTTTAGATAAAAATCAGCTAGAAAATTATCTGGAAAAAATTGCGTCTGATTATGCAATACAGCCTAAATCTAATAAAGAGACATATCCAATTCCAAGATTAAAAGAAAATTTTGAAATAATTACACAAATATATGAGTTATTAACAGAACATATAAAATTAAAAATACCTATACATCCTGCAGGAGAATGGATTTTAGATAATTACTATGTAATAGAAGAGGCTGTAAAATCTATAGTAAAAGATATTACTTTAAAAAAATATATTAATTTTCCTGGAATTGCAACAGGAGCATATTCTGGTTTTGCAAGAATATATGAGCTTGCAGGAGAAATTGTAGCATATACAGATTGTAAAATAGATAATAAAGTTTTACCAGAATTATTAAAGGCATATCAGTCGAAAAAAAACCTAAACATGGAAGAAATATGGAATATAGGACCGTTTATACAAATAGCTCTTATAGAAAAAATAAGAGAAGTATGTGAAAAAATTTATTCGTCTCAAATGCAAAAATATAAAGTAGAAAATATAATAGAAAGGCTTGTAGAAGAAAAGGACAAAGATAAATGTAAATTTAAAAATATTCATGAATATAGAGTAAAAATTGCAGGATATGAAGAAATGAAATATCCTTTTATTGAGTATATGTCATACAAATTAAAAAGACTAGGTAGAAGAGCGTATCCATTTTTGAAAGTACTAGAAGATGAAGTAAATAAAATGGGGTTAGATATATCAGACGTAATAAAAAAAGAGCATTTTGATATTGCGGTAAAAAAAGTTACAGTTGGTAATAGTATAACTAGTATAAAAGCTATAAATAGAATGAATTTTGTAAATATATTTGAAGAAATAAATGGAGTAGAAGAAATTTTAAAAAGAGATCCAGCTGAAATATATTCAAAAATGGATTATAAAACTAGAATTTATTATAGAAATGCAATAAAGAAAATTGCCAAAAAAACAGGAATATCTGAAATATATGTTGTACAAAAAGCACTGCAGTTGTCTACTAAAATATTTGAAAAAGAAAATAAAAACGAGCTAGAACTTAAAATGTCACATATTGGATACTATTTAATAAGTGATGGTAAAAGCAAACTAATACAAGAAATTACTAATAAAAGAATAGATGAAATATCAAATGAAAATAAATCTAAAATATACATTTATGGAATTATAGCTTTATCTATTATAATATCGTTATTTTTAGCGTGGAAAATACAAAAACAAATAAGTAATATAGTAATTTCTATTGTTATGGCTATTATTTGGTTTATACCAGTGCAAGTTATAGTACAACAAATTGTGCAATATATTTTAGGTAAGTGCGTAAGTCCAAAAATTATACCAAAGTTAGATTTTAGTAATGGCATCCCAGAGAAATACTCTACATTTGTAGTAATTCCAACTATTTTAAATAATGTACAAAAAGTAGATGAACTAGCTAAAAAGCTAGAGGTGTACTATTTAGCAAATAAAAGTGAAAACTTATATTTAGCAATACTTGGAGATTGCAAGCCAAGTAGTCAAAAAGTAGAGGAAATTGATGAGAAAATTATAAGAGAAGGACTAAAACAAATAGAAAAACTAAATGAAAAGTATAAAGATGAAAAGTTTCCAAAGTTCCATTTTCTATATAGAGAAAGAATTTGGAATGATGGTGAAACTTGCTACTTAGGCTGGGAAAGAAAGAGAGGTATACTAAATCAATTTAATGAGTTTATAAAAACAGGAGATAATGGAAATTTTAAAGTAAACACTATAGAACAGACAAGAAGTAAGAAAAAGTTACCAAAGATTAAGTATATAATTACATTAGATGCAGACACAAATTTAGTATTAAATTCTGGGCTAGAGTTAGTTGGAGCTATGGCACATATTTTAAATTTACCTATTTTAAATAAAAATAACACAGCAGTTGAAGGTGGTCATGCTTTAATCCAGCCAAGAGTTGGAATAGATTTAGAAATAAGTAATAAAACGTGGTTTACAAAGATATATGCCGGAAACGGAGGAACAGACCCTTATAGCAACGCTATATCTGACACATATCAAGATAATTTTAAAGAAGGAATTTTTACAGGTAAAGGGATTTATGACTTAGACGTATTTTATGAAGTGTTTAAAAATACCATACCAGATAATACAGTACTAAGCCATGACTTACTAGAGGGGAACTACTTAAGATGTGGATTGGCATCAGATATAGAGCTTATGGATGGTTATCCTACAACATATCAGACTTTTAAAACTAGGCTAAGCAGATGGATAAGGGGAGATTGGCAAATTATTGGATGGCTTAAAGGAAAAGTTATAGACAAACATAAAGATAAAAGAGTTAATCCATTAAACAGATTGTCCAAATACAAAATATTAGATAATTTATTTAGAAGTGTATTGGAAATAAGTTCAATATTGCTAATACTTCTATCTATTACAATTTGGCTTTGGAAAAAAGTAAATGTAGCGACACTATTAATAATAGCTATTGTATCTGTTATAATGCCTACATTAATAGATGTAATAAATAGAATTATTTTCTATAAAGAAGGAGAGAAAAAACAAAGAACTTTTTCTAAGAATATAGGAAACTTTAAAGCAAGTATTATAAGAGGAATATTTGCAGTAGCATTACTACCAGATAGAGCTTATATGAGTCTATGTGCTATTGTTAGAACATTATACAGAATGTATAGAAGTAAGAAAAATTTATTAGAATGGACAACATCAGAAGAAGCGGAAAATACTAAAAAGGTTAGCTTACAGTCATATTATGCCAGTATGGGACCAAACTTAGTGTTAGCACTTATAATATTAGGAATTAGTCCTTATATTAATAATATTTTTATTAATATTTTTCTGGTTATTATAGCTGTAATGTGGTTACTAGCTCCATTAATGATGTGGTATATAAGTAAAGACATTGTTGCAGGATTAAGAGTAAATGAAATAGATAAAAAATATAAAGATTATGTTTTAGATATAGCACAAAAAACATGGAATTTCTTTAAAGAAAACTTAAATGAAAAAAGTAATTACTTACCGCCAGATAACTTTCAAGAAGATAGGTTGCCTAAATTGGTTTATAGAACATCTCCTACAAATATAGGGTTAGCTTTACTTGCTGTAATTTCAAGCTATGATTTAAAGTTTGAAAACCTTGATAATACAATACAGCTACTAGAAAAAATGTTAAATACTATATCTGAGCTACCAAAATGGAATGGGCATTTATACAATTGGTATGACATAAGTAATTTAAAACCTTTAGAACCAAAATATGTTTCTTCTGTTGATAGCGGAAATTTTGTTGGCTATTTGTATGTGGTAAAGGAATTTTTAGAAGAAATAAAATTAGAAATGCATGGCGATTCTAATAATGTAGCAGAAAAAATTAATACAAAAGTAATGAATATAAAAGAAACGAATCTACAAGAAAATCGCATCCAAGAAAATGTAAAATTAAAAGATAAAAGCAAGCTAATTGATAAAGAAAGTATAGAAGAAAAAATAAATGCTATGCAAACAATAGTAAATAATATTATAAATGATACAGATTTTTCTAAATTGTATAATAAAGAGAACATGCTATTTTCAATAGGATTTAATGTAGAAGAAAACACATTAACAGATTCTTATTATGATTTATTAGCTTCAGAAGCAAGACAAACTAGCATAGTAGCAATTGCTAAAAAAGATGTAGATGTAAAACATTGGAGTAATTTAAGTAGAACTTTAACTAAATTTAAAAACTATAAGGGCTTGCTTTCTTGGTCTGGTACATCTTTTGAATATCTTATGCCAAATGTAGTTATACCAAAGTATACAGGAAGCTTATTAGATGAGTCTTGCAAGTTTATGATAATGAGTCAGCAAGAATATGCCAAGCTTTTAAATATTCCTTGGGGATTTTCGGAGGCTGCATTTAACTTAAAAGACTTAAATAATAACTATCAATATAAAGCATTTGGAATACCATGGCTGGGGCTAAAAAGAGGATTATCCGAAGAAATTGTAGTTGCACCATATGGTAGTGCTATGGCTTTATATGACGAGCCTGTTAATGTAATTAACAATTTAAAAGAACTACAAAAAAAGAACATGTATAATAAATATGGGTTTTATGAGTCTATTGATTATACAAGCACAAGACTTAGAAAAAATGAAGAATTTGCAGATGTAAAAACATATATGGCACATCATCAAGGACTTATATTGTTATCTATAAATAATTTTATAAATAATAATGTATTACCTAAAAGATTTATGGAAAATCCGGAGATGAAAGCTGTTGACATATTATTACAAGAAAGGATGCCGGAGAGCTTAATTATAACAAAAGAGAAAAAAGAAAAAGTAGAAAGAGTAGTAAATTTTGACTATGAAACATATACACAAAGAGAAATTAGCAAGATAAATAATAATTTAAAAGAAATAAATGTAATTTCAAATAATAATTATGCAATTGTTATGGATGAAAAAGGAAATGGCTATAGTAAATACAAAGATATATTAATTAATAGATACAAAAAAACAGACGATGTAGAGCAAGGAATATTTTTCTATTTTAAAAATATAAGGTCAAAAAGAATATGGACGACATCATATATGTCATATTTAAACAAACCGGATAAATACACAATATATTTTGCACCAGATAGTAATAAAATTGTAAGACAGGATGGAAATATAGAAACCATATTAAAAACTACAATTTCGCCTAATGAACCAGTAGAATTAAGAAAAGTAAAGTTAACAAATACAGGTTTAACAGAAGAGATAATAGAAATAACAAGTGCATTAGAGCCAATGCTTTCAAGAAGAGAACAAGACTACGCACATAAGGTATTTAATAATTTATTTTTAAGTTATGAGTGGTTAGAGAAACCAGAGATTTTGTTAATAAAAAGAAATGCTAGAGGGGAAGAAGAAAAAGAAGTTTATTTGGCTTTAAATTTGTACACAGAAAATGAGACTATAGGAGAAGTAGAATTTGAGACAGATAAAGAAAAGTTTTTAGGAAGAAATAATTTAGGACTTCCTAAAGAAGTAGAAAATTCTACACCATTTAGTAGAAAAACGGGAACAAATACAGAAACTATAGCTGCAATGAAAAAGATGGTAAATATACTTCCAGAGCAAAGTATAGAATTTAACCTAATTATAGCAGTTGGAGATACAAGAGAAGAGGCTTTAGGAAGAGCTGTTGAATTTAAAAATGAAGAAAAAATTAAGAGAAGCTTTAATTTAGCAAGAGCAAAGGTAGAGGCAGAAAATAGTTACTTGGGGATAAAAGGAAAAGATGTGGAATTATACCAGAAAATATTAAGATATTTGGTATTTACAAATCCACTAAAAACAGTTCTTTATAAAGGAAGAAATAATGAGCATGCATTAGTTGAGGATTTATGGAAATATGGTATTTCTGGAGATATACCAATTTTATTGGTAAAAATTAAAGATGTAAATGACATTGAAATTGTAAAAGAAACTATTAAAGCATATGATTATTTTAGAATTAAGAATATAGAAATAGATTTAGTTATTATAAATGAAGAAAAAAATAGTTATAACAATTACGTAAAAGAGGGAGTTCAAAATGCTATATTTAACCAAGGATTAGGCTTTATGCAAAATATTAAAGGGGGAATATTTTTATTAAATGGATTAGGAAAAAAAGACAAAGAAAGTATAGAATACAGAGCAAATGTAGTAATTAATGCAGGAATGGGAAGTATACTAAGACAAATAAAAGATTTAGAAGAAGAATATTTAGAAAACGTAAAAGAAATAGGAGACGAAAGTAATTTAGTAGTAATACCAAGCGAAGAGAACTATACAAATAACATAATTACAGAAGAACTAAAATATAATAACGATTACGGAGGATTTTCGGAGGATGGAACAGAATATAGAATTAAAGTAAGCAAAGATATTAAATTACCAACTGTGTGGAGCCATGTACTTGCAAATAAGAATTTTGGTAGCGTAATAACAGAAAGTATGGGAGGATATACATGGTTTAAAAATAGTAGATTAAATAGACTTACTGCATGGAATAATAATCCAGTAACAGATGTGCCGTCAGAAGTTATATATTTTGAGGATATGGATACAAGAAAAATTTGGTCTATGGGGTTAAACCCTGTGCCAGATGACTCTCCTTACTATATTACCTATGGTTTTGGATATGCAAAATATACTCATATAAGCGACGGTTTAAAGCAAAATGTAGATATTTTTGTACCAATGAATGAAAATGTTAAGATACAAGTGTTAACTTTAGAAAATACACAAGTAAAAAAGAAAGAAGTAAAGATTGTATATTATTTAAAACCTGTTTTAGATGAGGACGAAATAAAATCAAATGGATATCAAAAAATAGAATATAACAACAAATTTAACATGATAACAATGCAAAATATCTCTAAAACTACAAATACTAACATTATGTGGGTTTCAAGTAGTGAAAATATTTTATCATATACAGGAAGTAAGCAGAGCTTTTTTGGAAAAGGCAATCTTCAGTCACCAGACGCTTTAAGAAAAGTGGAGTTAGATAATAAAAATTCCTTATGGCAGGATGGAATAATAGCAATAGAATTAAAAGTTGAAATAGAAGCTTTAGCTAAGAAAGAAATTGTGCTAATGATGGGTGCAGGAGAAAGCATGTTAGAGTGCCAAGATACATCTTACAAATACAGCAATTTAAATAATGTAAGAACAGAACTAATGAATGTAAAAAAATATTGGAATAATTTACTAAATCATGTACAAGTAAAAACACCAATAGAGTCTATGAACATTATGCTTAACGGATGGCTGTTGTATCAAACAATATGCTCTAGAATATGGGCAAGAAGCGGATATTATCAGTCAGGAGGAGCATTTGGCTTTAGAGACCAATTGCAAGATACTATGGCGACAAAGTACTTTGATATAGATATTATGAAAAATCAAATAATTAAACATAGTGAGCATCAATTTATTGAAGGAGACGTAGAACATTGGTGGCATGAAGACACTGGAAGAGGCATAAGAACAAGATTTTCGGATGATTTATTATGGCTTGCTTATGTAGTATTAGATTATGTTTATTTTACTGGTAATAAAGATATTTTAGAAATAGAAACTCCATATTTACAAGGCAAAGTTTTAGAAGAAGGAGTAGACGAAAAATATGATAAATATACAAAATCAGATGTGGTGGAAGATATATATGGACATTGTATAAGAGCGATAGAACGTTCATTAAATTTTGGAGAAAATGGACTCCCTAAAATAGGCTCTGGAGATTGGAATGACGGACTAAACAAAGTAGGAAATAAAGGAAAAGGTGAAAGTGTTTGGCTTGGTTTCTTTATGTATATAATACTAAGAAGAATTCTTCCAATTTGTATGGATAGAGGAGAAGAAGAAAGAGCAAAAAGATATGAAGAAATATCTGACAAATTAAAAAAAGCATTAAATACTAATGCTTGGGATGGAAGATGGTATAAAAGAGCATTTATGGATAATGGAGAGGATTTGGGAAGTATAGAATGTGAAGAATGTAAAATAGATAGTATTTCACAAAGTTGGGCAACAATTTCAAAAGCAGGAGATAATGACAAAAAATATATAGCATTAGAAAGTTTAGAAAATCATTTAGTAGATAAAGAAAATGGAATTATAAAACTTTTAGACCCTCCATTTAACAAAGGCTCAATAGACCCAGGATATATAAAGTCATATTTACCAGGAATTAGAGAAAATGGCGGACAATACACGCATGGAGCGATATGGGTCATAATAGCAGAAAGCATGCTAGGTTTTGGCGACAAAGCTACAGAATTTTTTAGGATGATAAATCCAATAGAACACTCTAAAACAAAAGACTCCGCTAATAAATATAAAGTAGAACCATATGTAATAGCAGCAGATATATATGGTCAGGGAAGCCTTGCTGGAAGAGGTGGATGGACATGGTATACAGGTTCATCTAGTTGGATGTATGAGGCAGGAATAAAATATATTTTAGGACTAAATATTGTAAGAGACTTTTTAAGAGTAAAACCATGTATTCCAAAAGAATGGAAAGAATATTCTATTAAATATAGATATGGAAATAGTATTTATAACATTACGGTAAAAAACGAAAATGGAAAAAACACAGGGGTAGAAAAGTTTATATTAAATGGTGAAGAAGTTCCAGACAAACAAGTCAAACTAAATAAAATGGGAGGAATATATCACATTGACATCATAATGTAACAAAATACAACAAAATGTAACACAAAAAATATATTATAAAAATTTTATTTCTATAATGTTACAAAAATTTTACAAAATAACAAGAAATATCTTGTACAAATTATTTTAATGTGATATAAATATATATAAATAATAGGAATAGGCTTATCAAATGAAAGGTGGGGCTGTTTGTGGAAGAAAAGTATGAGAGTAACTATGACAAGAAAAAAATATTAATTGTTGATGATGAAAAGCCAATTGTAGAAATCTTAACTTACAATTTACAAAAGGAAGGATACGAAACAATAGAGGCATATGATGGAGAACAAGCAATAACTTTAGCATTAACTAAAAAACCAGATTTAATATTACTAGATATAATGCTTCCTAAAGTAGATGGTCTAACAGTATGTAAAAGAATAAGACATACTCTATCTAATGTTCCAATTTTAATATTGTCTGCAAAAGATGAAGAAATAGACAAAATATTAGGATTAGAGCTTGGAGCTGATGACTATATTACTAAACCTTTTAGTGTAAGAGAATTAATGGCTAGAGTAAAAGCAAATTTAAGAAAATCAGAAATTATACAAGATACAGAGCAAGTAGAAGAAGAGACAGACGATACAGGAAATAAAATAGATGTAGGAGAATTAAAACTAGACTTAGATAAATTCGAAGTAAAAGTAAGAGGAGAAGTAATAGACTTAACTTTAAGAGAATTTGAAGTATTAAAATATTTAGCAAATCAACCAGGACAAGTAGTAACAAGAGAAACTCTACTTGAAAAAGTATGGGGTTACGAATACTATGGAGATATTAGAACAGTTGATGTTACAGTAAGAAGAATTAGAGAAAAAATAGAAAAAGACACTTCAAACCCAAAAATATTAATTACAAAAAGAGGCGTAGGTTATTATATAGCAGCTAGATAATATTTGTTATAAATGGGCAAATGGGCAAAACCCATTTGCTTATTTTTTGGAAATTAGGGACAGGTCCCAACTTCCCGATTTGGGAAATTAGGGACAGATCATCTTTCTTATTTTAAATTTAAAAAGTAGAGATGCTAAAAAATAGGAGATAGAAATGAAAAAGAATATTCAGAATAAAATAGTTTTAATATTTTTTATTATAGGTATATTGTTAATATCAGCAATTTCGGGCTTCTCACTATATGTATTACAAAAAATGTCCAATGTAGTTGATGTTAGTAATCAATTGAGAGAATTAATAACTATTAGTATTATTGCAATAGTTTTGTATATATTAATAACTTTGGTTATCAAATATTTTGTGTCTAAATCTGTAGTAAAGCCAATAAACAGATTAATTGAGAGTGCAGAAAAAATGGCAAGCGGACAAAACTTAGAGATGTCAAATATTTTAAACGAAAAGACAGAAGTAGACGAACTTGTTAATGCGTTTAATTTAATGACACGTGAGTTAAATCAAAAATTGACAGAAGTAAACAGGCAGAAAAAACAAATAGAAACTATTTTATTACACATGACAGATGGCGTTATTGCATTTGACATGAGCGGAAAAATTATACATATAAATACAGCTGCAAAAAATCTTTTAGGTGTAACAGAAAAAGAAGATACATTTGAAAAAATGTTTAGAAAGCTAAAAATAGATGTAAATTTAGAAAAAATTATATATTTAGAAAACTGGACTTCTTCAGAGCAAAAAGTAGAAGTTGGAGATAAAGCTGTAAATTTATTTTTTGCACCATTTCAAGACGAAAATGATAAACCAACTGGTGTTATGGTAGTTGTGCAAGACATTACAGAGCATGTAAAACTAGACAATATGAGAAGAGAGTTTGTGGCAGATGTATCACATGAGTTAAAAACACCAATAACCTCAATTATGGGATATGCAGACACACTATTAGAAGAAGAATATGACAAAGAAACTCAAAATAAATTTTTGGGAGTGATTGCATCAGAAGCAAGAAGGATGGCAAAGCTAGTAACAGATTTGCTTACTCTTTCAAGATATGACAATAATAAAATTAAAAGAGAAGTTTCACAATTTGACTTAGGAGAATTAACTAAGGGGTGCCAAGAAAAGCTAAAATTTGAAATAGAGAAGAAGCATCATAATGTGGAATGCTTTGTTACAGCAAATGTTCCGCCAGTTCAAGCTGACAAAGACGGAATAGAAAGAGTAATTCTAAACATAATGTCAAATGCCATAAAATATACACCTGAAAATGGAACTATAAAAGTTTATGTAGGTTTTGTTTACAATGATGCATACATAAAAGTTATAGATAATGGAATAGGAATACCTGAAAAAGATTTATCAAGAATATTTGAAAGATTTTATAGAGTTGATAAAGCAAGAAGTAGAGAGTTTGGAGGAACAGGACTAGGACTTTCAATTGCTCAAGAAATACTTAGTAAAAATAATGGAAGTATAGATATAAAAAGTGAAGTTGGAAAAGGAACAGAGGTAGTTATTAGAATTCCTGTTATAAAACATTGATAAAACATAAATTTTAATGTATAATCTAATAGATGTTAGATTAATAAAATTATTACAACTAGATGTAAATAATAGACTAGCTGGAGGCTATCGAGATTAGAATAATAAGCTAATTAAATATTAATAGGCTAACTAAAAACTATCAAAAACTAGAATTAATAGCCTAATTGAAAGCTACTAAAACTAGATATTAATAAGTTAATTAAAAATTATAAAACAAGAGGTAGAATATACAATGAATGAAAAAGTTAAAGATATTTTAGAATGGATATTGTGTATTGTAATTGCTTTAGTCTTAGCATTATTAATACGTTACTATATAGGAACACCAACAATAGTAAAACAAGTTTCTATGAAACCTACATTATTGCAAGATGATAGACTTATTTTAAACAGATGGGGAAGAACTACTAAAAAATTACCAGAAAGAGGAGACATTATAACTTTTGAGGCACCTACTAATGCAAGATGGTCTAAAGAGGAACAAGATTTATCTAATCCAATTGCAAAATATGAAAATGAGCCATCAAACATATGGGAAAGTTTTGTCCATAATGTATTAGAGTGGGGCAAAGAAAGTTATATAAAAAGAGTTATAGCACTTCCAGGAGAGCATGTAGAAATTAAAGACGATAAGGTTTATATAAATGGAGAAGAGTTACAAGAGGACTATTTGCAACCAGGAGTTGTAACTAATATGGGAGACTTTGGAGTATATTCAGATTTTGTTGTTCCAGAAAATTGTGTATTTGCAATGGGAGATAATAGAACGCAGTCAACAGATTGTAGAGTGTTTGGTTGTATACCTCTAGAAAAAATAGAAGGTAAGGTTTGGATTAGATTCTGGCCACTTAATAAATTTGGACATGTAGATTAAAATGTAAAATGTATTTTATTTAAAAGTGACTTATATAAAAATGTAATTAGAAATAAAATCTATATAAAAAATAGAGCTTGCTAGTAAAATTTAGCTGATATTTTTAATAACTGAAAATTAAATAGGAGCTATAAATAATAAATATGAGTTATAAATAAAAAAGGGAGAATAAGTTTGGATTTTAATAGTTTAATAGGAAATTCAAAAATAAAAGAATATTTAACCAATGTAGCTTTAACCAATCAAAATTTACATAGTTATATATTTGCTGGAAAAGATGGAATTGGTAAGAAGTTATTTGCTATGAATTTTGCCAAAATGCTACTATGTTTATCTGAAAATAAGCCTTGCAACACTTGTAAATCTTGCGTTAGTTTTGACGGAGGAAACCATACAGATTTTATGCTAATAAATGCGGATGACGGTAAGAGCATAAAAATAGAGCAAATACGTTTAATGCAAGAAAAAGTTGTAGAAAAGCCAATTGTGTCTGCCAAAAAAGTCTATATAATAAATGACGCGGAACTTATGACAAAAGAAGCTCAAAATTGCTTATTAAAGACTTTAGAAGAACCGCCAGAATATGTTATAATTATTTTAATTGTTTCAAACGAAAGTAAATTGCTAAATACAGTAAAATCAAGATGCGTAAAGATAGAATTTTCTAAATTAACAAACGAGGAAATAAACAATTATTTAGAAAGTCATGGTATGGATAAGCTTTCTACTTCAATGTTAGAGCAGTGCGATGGCAGTTTAAAAATGGCGTTAAACATTGGAGATAAGGCTCAAGAGTATCAAGCTATAGAAAAAATTATAAATGACTTAAATAAAGTAGATATAACTAAAATTTGGAATTCGTCAGAAATATTATATAAGTCACAAGACGAAATATTGGACTTTTTAGATTATATAAATGTTATATTGTACAATAAGTTGCTTAAAAATGATAAAATGATGTATATAAACTCCATAAAAGTTGTAGAACAAACGAAGAAAAATTTGCTAGCAAATGCAAATTATAATATGTGTATAGACAATCTGTTACTAAAATTATGGGAGGAATTTAATGAGCAAAGTAATAGGAGTTAGATTTAAAAGACCAGGAAAAGTATATTTTTTTGATGCTGGAAATATAAATGTAAAAGCCAAAGACAAAGTTATAGTAGAAACAGCTATGGGGCAAGAAATGGGAGAGGTAGTAATTAATAATAAAAACCTTACTAATAATAAAATTAAAGCATCTTTAAAACCGATAATAAGAGTTGCCACAGAGAAAGATTTAAAGCATTTTACAGAAAATAAGGAAAAAGAAAAAGAAGCGTTTAAAATTTGTGAGGAAAAGATAAAAAAACACAAATTAGGTATGCATTTAGTTGACGCATCATATACATTTGACAATGCAAAATTACTATTTTATTTTACAGCAGACAACAGAATTGACTTTAGAGAACTTGTAAAAGACTTGGCATCAATTTTTAAAACAAGAATAGAGCTAAGACAAATAGGCGTAAGAGATCAAGTAAGAAGAATTGGTGGCAATGGAGTTTGCGGAAGGGAATTATGTTGCTGTACGTTTTTAAATAACTTTGATACAGTATCAATAAAAATGGCAAAAGAACAAAACATAGCATTAAATCCTGCTAAAATTTCCGGAAACTGTGGAAGACTTATGTGTTGCTTAAGGTATGAGCAAGAAGCATACGAAGAAAAGCTAAAAAAGCTTCCAAAAGTGGGCGCAATAGTAAAGACAGAAGACGGAGAAGGAACAGTTGATAGTATAGAAATATTAAAAGGAATTGTTAGAGTAAAAATTAAAGATGGCGAAGATACATTTTATAAAAAATATCCAGCATCAGAAATAAAAATAATAAAGAATATAGAATCAAAAGAAATGAATCAAGAAGAAAGAGAAAACTTAAAAGAGTTAGAAGAACTGGAAAAATTAGATCAAATGGACAACGCTGTTAGTGATGATGATATGTAATGTTATACTACAAATGTTGGCTAATTTTTGTTAAGTAAGTATATATTAAAAAGGTTTTGTAATATAAATGTATATAAAATATAGGAGAAATATAAAAAAGAGAAAATATTTTATAATATAAATTGGGTTTATAGGTATCCCGTAAAAAAACCTAAATAAAAAAGAGGTGGTGAAAATAAAATGGCATATAAAATAACAGATAAATGTATTAGTTGTGGAGCATGTGCAGCATCTTGTCCTGTAAGTTGCATTTCACAAGGAGATGGAAAATACGAAATAGATGCCAGCCAATGCATTAGTTGTGGAACATGTGCAGGAGTTTGTCCAGTAGGAGCACCTGAGGAAGAATAAAGAAAAAAGGACCAGATCTAAATTTCTTCATTTAGGAAATTTAGATCTGGTCCTTTTTTCTTTTTTAATCGAGACCTGTCCCTAATTTCCCAAATTGGGAAGTTTGGACCTGTCCCCAATTTCCAATTATTTATTACTCATTGCTTCTAATTCTAAAAGTTGGTTCCATCTTTCGTCTACTTCTTTTTGGAATTCTTCAATCATCCATTCGTTTTCAGGTTTAAACATGTGTTTAAAACGTTTTTGAGGTCTTAAGAATTCTTCAACAGGTAGCTTTTTAGCTGGTTTATATGTTATTTTGTATTTACCATCTACAACTTCGTATAAAGGCCAATAACATGTGTCTGCAGCTAATTTGTTTATTGTCATTAAGTCTTCTGTTGGATATCCCCAACCTCTTGGACATGGAGCTAAAACATTTAAAAATGTTGGTCCTTCTGTATAAATTGCTTTTCTAGCTTTTTCATATAAGTCAGAGAAGTTAAGCATTGCTAAAGTTTGAGCAACATATGGTAAGTGGTGTGATGCCATAATTTCTGTTAAGTCTTTTCTTCTTTGCATTTTTCCTGGGATTACTTTTCCAGCAGGAGATGTTGTTGTGTCTGCAAAGTGCGGTGTAGCAGATGAACGTTGAATACCAGTGTTCATATATGCACCATTATCATAGCATACATATGTCATGTCATGACCTCTTTCCATAGCTCCTGATAAGCTTTGAATACCTATATCATAAGTTCCACCGTCTCCACCAAATGTGATGAATTTAGTAGTTTTATTTTCTGGTAATTTTCCTTGTCTTTTCATAGATTTATATGCAGCTTCTGCACCTGAGCAAGTAGCAGCAGCATTTTCAAATGCTGTATGAATATATGAGTCTGTCCAAGCTGTATATGGATATATACATGTAGAAACTTCCATACATCCTGTAGCATTAGCTACTACAACATGATCTTCTGGATTTACAGCTCTTAATACCATTCTTGCAACTGGTGGAGCTCCACAACCAGCACACATTCTATGACCTGGTGTAAATCTAGATTCTGTATTTACAATTACATCTTTTAAATTATATGCCATCTATTTTTCCTCCTTTAATCCAAGATAACGGTAAGGATTTTCAACTTTTCCGTTTTTTGCAATTTCTTGCAAATCTGCATAAACAGAGTCAATTTCTCTTTCTGTTGTATCTCTACCACCGATACCATAAACATAGTTTACAGTTGGAACTTGTTTTTTATTTACATACATAGCAGATGTTACATCTGTAAATAAAGCTCCACCAGCACCGTTTAAAGAATCTGCTTTGTCTAAAACAGCTATTGCTTTTGCGTTTCCTAAAGCTTCTGCAATTTCGTCTACAGGGAATGGTCTAAATACACGAACTTTTAATAATCCTGCTTTAATTCCTTGTTCTCTTAATTTATCTACAACAACTTTAGAAGTTCCTGCTGTTGAGTTCATACAAACAACAACAATGTCTGCATCTTCTGTTTTATATTTTTCGAATAATTCATATTTTCTACCAGTCATTTTTTCAAAGTCTTTTGCAACTTCTAAAATAACTTTTTTAGCATTTCTCATAGCCTCTGCTTGTTCATGCTTATGCTCAAATAAATAAGCTTGAACATCCATAGGTCCAATTGAAATTGGTTCTTTATCATCTAATAAATAATGTTCTGGTTTGTATGTTCCAACAAATTCTTTTACTTTATCATCTTCAATTAACTCAATGTTTTCTATAGAATGTGAAGTAATAAATCCATCTTGACATACCATAAGTGGTAGTAAAACGTCTTTATTTTCTGCAATTCTATGAGCCATAATTAAGTTATCGTATGCTTCTTGGTTTGTTTCAGAAAATAACATAATCCAACCACTATCACGTACACCCATTGCATCTGAATGGTCACAGTGAATATTTAAAGGACCAGATACAGCACGGTTAACTAATGACATAACAATTGGAAGTCTTAAACTAGAAGCTATATAAATCATTTCCCACATGAAAGAAAGACCATTTGCAGATGTAGCTGTCATAGCTCTTGCACCAGCAGCTTCTGCACCAACACATGCACTCATTGCACTATGTTCACTTTCTACAGCAACGAATTCTGTATCTACAGTACCATTTGCAACAAATGTAGAAAAGTATTGTGGTATTTCTGTTGATGGTGTTATAGGAAACGCAGCAACAACATCTGGGTTTATTTGTTTCATAGCTGTTGCAGCAGCTTCATTTCCACTTAAACGTTCTCTTATTCCCATTATTCTTCTCCCTCCTCTTCCATAACAATTGCTCCAAATGGGCATACTTTTGCACATATTCCACATCCTTTGCAATAGTCAAAATTAAAATCTTCTCTTTTTCCTTCTTTATTTACAGGTATAGCATCTTCTGGACATACTGGAAAACATAGTCCACATTGTTTACATTTTTCTGGAATATATTTTGGACAAATACTTCTCCAGTCACCTGTCTTAAACTCTCTGGCATTGCCAGCTTTATATATATTTCCGCCTATTGACATTTTTAACCTCCTTGTGATTATTTTTTAATTTTATGAGTTACTAAAATAATTTTATTAGCTTATTTATGAGTTTAATGTAAAAAACTAAAAACAATTAAGCTAGTTTCTTTACTTCCTTTAAAGCAACTTTTAATGCTTCCATGTTACCGTCAATAACTTCTGGTTTTTTAGCAAATTTATGCTTAAAAGAACCTTCCATATCTTTTAGAAAATCATCTTCTTCCATTATATTAGCAACTTTAACTATAGCAGCTAACATAGGTGTATTAGGGAAATATTTTCCTAATGTTTCCATAGATACTTTTCTAGCATCAATTGTATAAATTCCGCCTGTGTAACCTTTTAAAACTTTTCTTAAGTAATCAATATCTTTAGTAGTATTAATTACTATTGCACCGTCAGGTTTTAAACCAGCTGTAACATCAACAACGCCTAATAAAGTATCATCAACTACAACAACATAGTCTGGGTCATATATATTGCTATGTATTCTAATTGGGGTATTACTAATTCGATTGTATGCTGTTATAGGTGCACCCATTCTTTCTGGACCATACTCAGGGAAACCTTGAATGTATTTGCCAGTATTAAATGCAGCGTCAGCTAAAAGTAAAGAAGCTGTTTTTGCACCTTGGCCACCTCTACCATGCCATCTTATTTCAATCATATCGTTCATTTATTATTTTCTACCTCCTTATTGTAAAAAGCTATTTTATTAATGCTTTTCCAAGAAAAGTATATTATTATTTGGCATTAATGTCAAGAATAATACTGACGGTTTGGTATAAATTTGCATTAATAGTACACGCAACAAAATAATTTTCAATAATTTATTAAATTTTAACGATAATTTAATAAAAAATGAATAGGAATTTTAATTAAATATTGTAAAAAATAAAAAAAGAATTGAAAATTGTTTTAAAATATGGTATTAATTATACCAGTAAATAATAAGGAGGAATACGAATGATGAAGAAAAAAACAACTAGAAAAAATTTAAGCGAAAATCGGAATAACTCTAATAGCATTAGTAGTGACTATTATAGTACTTTTAATATTAGCAAGTATAACAATAAGTGCAATATTTAGTGATAATGGAATAATAAAAAAAGCACAAGAAGCTGCAAATAAAATGAATGAGGCAATAGGAAAGGAACAAGATGAATTAAACCAATTATATAATGACTTAGCAAGTGCATTAAACAATACGACAGAAGACCCGGGAGAACCAGAAGAACCAGAAGAATCAGAAGGACTAGAAATAGGTTCAACTGTAACATATAATCCAAGTGGAACATACAATTGGCAAGCAAAATATTGCTCGTCAACGAAAACAGAAACAACAGACGATGTGACATTAAACAGTAGCACAGGAGAAGATTTTAATATATCAAGCTGGAAAGTGCTAAGTATAGACAACGAAACAGGTACTGTGGAATTAGTACCAAGTGCTCCAACAACGGGAACAGTATATTTAGGGCAAGCACAAGGATATAATAATGGAGTAAAGTTATTAAATGATGCATGTAGTAGCTTATATGGAAATAGCGAAAAAGGAATAACAGCAAGAAGTATAAATATAGAAGATATAGAAAAATACATGACAGACACAGCACTAACTGAGGCACATAATTATACTAACTCAAATAGTAATACAAAATATGGAAATCAAGTAAGTAGTGCATATACAAGTAGTAAAAATTATCCAGCAATATATGCACAAGAAAAATTAGCAGTAATAAATGGAGAGGCAAATGGAGATACAGGATTAGACTTAAGTAAACAAGATGCATTTATAGAAAGAACAGAAGGAACAAATGGGGCTATAGCAACAGCAACAAGTATACAACCATACCAAACATATTGGTATAAGGATGCAACATTCATGTCTACAGCGTTTGAAGATTATACAAAACAAGATAGTAGCACAGCAAATTATTATAATTTAATTATGCCAAGCGGAACAGGTACAACATATTGGGTGGCTTCGCGCTGCGTCATTACTGATTCTGGCACTTGCCATTTCTGTGTACGCCATGTGAGCTCTGGCAGCGTGGGCGCTTACTACGTGTACGCCTCTGCCGGCTACACCGACGGCGGCTCGCGTGCGCTTTTCCCCGTAATAACTCTAAACTCTAGCCTCATAGAAGGAGACGCATCAACTGGATTTAGTGTGAAATAGATTTAATGTAGAAAATTAAATAGATGAGGATAAAATATGGGCCCAGCCCGGTCCCTTGCGGACGGGCAGGGCTATATATAAAGATAAATGCTTTTACAAAATACTCCTTGATATAAAAAATATCAAGGAGTATCATAATCTATAACTAAATTTTTTAATTTATCAAAATCAATGTCTAAAACAATACATAGTCCAATCAATTCAAAATCTTTGACACTAGTTTTTCCAGTTTCAATCTTATAAAGTTCAAACCTATCAAGTTCAATTCCAAGTAATTCTAATTTATGTGATAAATCAGTTTTGGTATAGTGTTTTTCTTCTCTATATTTTTTTATTAAGCTACCAATAATATTACGATTATTATTAAATTTTTTCATGTAGAATTTCATTCCTTTCTTGCTCCGACAAAAGTACACATGTTTATGAAAATATTTTCTTTTAAACTATAATTTAAATTTTAAATATGCTTAAAGTTTAAAAATGTCGAAACAGAGAATTAATTAAAAATAATTTATCTTACTGATTTTATAATAATCTTTATCTTGCAACGTGTATTGCTAATACACGTCAATGAAAATTTGTATAATTTTTAATTTTTGTCGAAAAAGGTCATACGAAATAAGTTGAAAAATAAGTAGAGGGTATGTATAATATAAATAAATTTTATCTAGATAAGAAAATTTTAAATCTTAAAATTTGGTTCAAAGTAATTTTAGAAATCATAAGTTTTTAGAAAAGTCTTAGAAAATCTCGATTAGTTAAATTCATAAAAATTAAATTTGTGTAAATTAAATTCGCGCAAAAATATTCAAAATTAATTTAATCTAAAACTAATTTAATCTAAAATAAATTCCAAATTTATAAGAAAACAAAAAACGAAAACAGACAATTAATAAATAGTCCGCGGATAAAGATAAGTAAATAAACAATTTATGCAGTTATTTAGAGAAAATAAGAGTAACAACAAGAAAATATAACAAACAGTAAAGAAAACAGCTAAAAATAAAATTGCATAAGTTTTATTAATTGTGGTAAAATGAAAGGAGAAAAGCATATTGGATAGTAAACAAGAAAATAAAGAAAATAGGAAGCTAAACCTAAAGAACGACGTAATTTTTAAAGCTTTTTTTGGTAAAAAAGGAAATGAAAAATATTTAATAGATTTTCTAACAGGACTGCTAAAAATAAATATAAAAGAAATAGAAATAAAAGAAGAAGTAAACTTGTTAAAACTAACAAATGATGAAAAAGGCGGTAGACTAGACTTACAAGCAAGACTAGATAATGGAAACATAATAAATATAGAAATGCAAATGAGAGATGAGCATAATATAATAGAAAGAAGTACAGTGTATGCATCAAAAGTAGTAAGTCAAGAATTAAATGTAGGAAATGACTATGCAGAGATGCCAAAAGTAATAATGGTAAATATATTAAACTTTAATATATTTAAATATAAAGAATATGTGTCAGAAAGTATGCTAGTGTTAAAAGAACATAGAGAGCATGAAATAAGTGACCTAGTAAAATATTATTACATAGAATTACCTAAATATAGAAAAGCAAAAGCAGATATGAATAATAAATTAGACCAATGGTTGGCCTTTATAGATGACACAGATTGGGGGAAAATAGAGATGGCAGAGGAAAAGAATAAAACAATAAAAAGTGCATTAGATGATATGGAATATTTAACAGGGGATGCAGAAATAAAGAGACTAGCAGAACTAAGAGAAAGTAGTAGAATAGATAAATGGTTCGCCATGAGCTATGGAAGAAAACAGGGAAGAAAAGAAGGAGAAAAAATAGGAGAAAATAAGGCTAAAAAAGAAACTGCCAAAAGAATGCTAAAAAGGAACATGCCTATAAAAGATATAATAGAATTAACAGGATTAACACAGGAAGAATTGGAAAAAATAAAAAAAGAAAATACATAAAATATTTTTATTTTATGTGGACAATCAAATAAAATAAAAGTATAATAAAATCAATATGAAAGATAATAAAATAAAAGAAATTGCAAATAAAATAAAAAATGCGGGCGGAAATTTATATTTAGTTGGAGGGGCTGTTAGAGATAAAATACTAGAAAAGAAAGTAGTTGATTGTGATTATTGTGTAACAGGACTTTCAAGTTATGAGTTTGAAAATTTATTTCCAAATGCACATATAAGAGGAAAAAGTTTTCCTGTTTATGACATGGAAAATTGCGAGTTTGCGTTAGCTAGAAAAGAACGAAAATTAAAAGAAGGTCATAAAGGATTTGAGATTGATGCAAATAAAGAAATTACAATAGAAGAAGATTTAGCTAGAAGAGATATAACAATTAATTCTATTGCAGAAGAAGTGCTAACAGGAAAAATAATAGACCCATTTAATGGGATAGCTGATATAAAAAATAAAATAATAAGAAAAACTACAGATGCTTTTAATGAAGACCCACTTAGAGTGTACAGAGTTGCAAGGTTTGCAAGTACACTTGAATTTAATGTAGAAAAAGAAACATTAAAAGCAATGGAGAGTCTAAAACATGAATTAACTACATTATCAAAAGAAAGAGTTTTTACAGAATTAAAAAAAGCTTTAGGGAGTAATAAGCCTTCAATATTTTTTAATGTACTAAGACAAGCAAATGTTTTAGATGTGCATTTTAAAGAGATATATAATTTAATAGGAAAAATACAACCTGAAAAATATCATCCTGAAGGCGACAGTTATAATCATACCATGATAGTAGTAGATAATAGTAGCCAATTAACAGATGATTTACAAATAAAATTTGCATGCTTAGTACATGACTTAGGAAAAGGAAACACTCCAGAAAATATTTTGCCACATCATTATGGGCACGAAGAAAGAGGAGTTGTTTTAGTTAACGAGTTAGGAAAAAGATTAGGTATCCCCAATAATTGGATAAAATGTGGAAAAACAGCTTGTAAATTACATATGAAAGCGGGAATATTTGAGAAAATGACACCATCAAAACAAGTTGAGCTAATAGAAATGGCAAGTAAATCTATTTTAGGATTAGATGGATTAAAGATTGTAGTAATGTGTGATAAGGCAAGAAATGGAATATTCCCAAAAGTAAATTTTGACAAAATTGGTAAAGAGATGTTAAATAGTATCACAGGAGATTATATAAAAGAAAAATATAAAATAGAGGATGGAATACAAATAAAACATAGGCTTAGAGAAGAAAGAATAAAATATTTAAAAAATTTGATAAATTCAACAAATTTAATAATTAATAATAGTAATGAACAATAAAGTAAAATATGCTTTATTAGTAGGAGGAAAGCAAATGAAAAAATGGGTTAAAAACGAACAAGGTTCAATGGCTGTATATGCTGTAGGTTTAACATTAACATTTATTATAATTTTAATGGCAATTTTTACACTTACTTCTAGTGTTAGAAAAAATCAATTACAGACAGAACTTAAAATAAAAGAAGTATATGAGCAAGGACTAACTTCAAGTGGCACACAGGAAGAACCACAAGGGCCAGAATATGTAACAAATGGATTGCTTGCATATTACGACGGAACAAATAATACAGGAAATGGTCATAGCACAACAGCTACGACATGGAAAGATTTAAGTGGAAATAATAATGATGGAACATTATCAAGAGCATTAGAAACAAATAGGTTTTACTGGGGAGATAACTGCATTGTATTATCAAATGTTGGTTCAACATTGCAGACTTATGTAACAACTCCAATTAATTTTAATGGAAAAGAAAGAACGATATCATTTACAGTAGATGCTACAAATTTAACAGGAGCAATTCTAGCAGATACTAATACAGATAATTCGCGTGGAATACTTTGCTACCAAAACTTTATAGCCAACAGGGGTTCTTCAAAAAGTTCACAAATAAGATATGATTATACATTTAATAAGGGTGGTATTTACAATTATACAATAACATTATCTTCAAGTGAAATGAAGTTTTATGAAAACGGAACCCTAGTAAATACAATGTCAAACAGCATAGGTTTAGCCACAGCAAATAACTTAAGATTGCTAGCAGACTATTATACAGACCAAAACGCAACAAATTTAAAGATGTACAATTTTATGGCTTATGACAGAGTGCTTACAGCAGATGAAGTTAAACAAAATTATAATGTACTTACAGAAAATCTATAAATAAAAAAATTAAAATATAAATTCAAGCGAGTTTAAGGCTTGAATTTTTTTTACATATTTTTCTATAAACATTGATTTTTTAGTAAATTTCGTATATAATATAGCCATTGAAAGTATGCATTTTTATTGATTATAAACAAAAAAGTCTTATACAAAAGAAGGAACAATATAATATGACCCAATTAAGGAGGAAAAAAGATGGGAGAAGTTATTGTTATTACATCTGGTAAAGGTGGAGTAGGTAAAACAACAACTACAGCAAATCTCGGCTCTGCATTAGCACTAAAAGGCAAAAAAGTAGCTTTAGTAGACACCGACATAGGGTTAAGAAACCTTGACGTTGTTATGGGACTAGAAAACAGAATAGTTTATGACATAGTAGACGTTGTAGAAGAAAAATGTAAATTAAAACAAGCTTTAATAAAGGACAAGCGTTTTAATGAGTTATACTTATTACCAGCAGCCCAAACAAGAGATAAAAGTGCAGTAAATGAAGAACAAATGAAAGAATTAACAGACAAACTTAGAGAAGAGTTTGATTACATATTAATAGATTGCCCAGCAGGAATAGAGCAAGGTTTTAAAAATGCAATAGCTGGAGCAGATAGAGCTATAGTAGTTACAACAGCAGAAATTTCTTCAATTAGAGATGCAGACAGAATTATAGGTTTACTAGAGGCATCTGAAATAAAAAATCCAGAACTAATTATAAACAGACTAAGACCAAATATGGTTAAAAAAGGCGAAATGATGGATGTAGACGACATTGTAGACTTATTATCAATAGACTTAATTGGAGTAGTTCCTGATGATGAATTTATTATAACTCAAACAAATAAAGGAGAACCAGTTGTTACTAATAAAAAAGCTCCATCTGGAAGAGCATATATAGAAACAGCAAGAAGGATTTTAGGAGAAAATATTGATGTAACAATTCCTAGAGATGAGAAAGGATTCTTTAGCAAATTAAAGAAAGTATTTAAACGAAAATAGATTGCAATAGGAGGAAAGTAAATGTTTGAGAACATTGTAAATTTCTTTAAAAAACTTAAAAAAACAGACAAAAGTACTGATTCAAAGTCAAAGGAAACAGCTAAAGAAAGGCTACATCTAGTATTAATGCAAGATAGGGCAAATGTATCAGCAGATTTCTTAGATATGATGAAACAAGAAATTATAGAAGTAATTAAAAAGTACATTGATATAGACGAAAAAGCAATTGATGTCAAATTAACTAATAAAATGAATGAAGATGGAACAGTAGGAGCACCTGCTTTGTATGCTAATATTCCTATTGTTACAATTAAAAATGATGCAAGAAAAGTAAGCAAAGAAGACGGAGCAGATAATACTACAGAAAATGCATCAGAAGAAGTTAAAACAGAAGATAACAATGTAGAAGAAAATGTAGATACAAATGAAGAAACAGCAGAGATAAAAATAGAAGAGCCAGACACAGAAAAAAACAATAATAATGCAGAAAATGAAAGTGGTACAGAAAAAGAAAATTTAGATAATAACCAAAAGGAAAGTATAGCAGAAGTTGAAGAAGAACCAAAAATAGAACTTCCAGAAGAGGATGAAAAAAAGGAAAATGCTAATAAATAGTATATTTTCGGGCGAGGTTAATAAATGAATAAAAGGTTATTAAAAAATATAGAGTGGGGCATATTAATTTGCACCATTTTATTAATTGTAATAGGGCTTGTAGCATTATTTTCTGCAACACAAAATGCAGATTATGACGAATTTAAAAAGCAAATAATGTGGGTGCTAATTAGTATTCCTGTAATGGTAGTTATTTTGCTAATAGACTATGAGATATTTGTTAAAATATCTCCTGTTTTATACGGTGTGGCAATAGTTTTATTAATAGGGGTATTATTTACAGAGCCTATAAATGGTGCATCAAGTTGGTTTAGTATAGGACAATTTACAGTTCAACCTGCAGAATTTGCTAAAATTGCGTTTGTATTATTTATAACATTTGTTATAACAAAGTTGCAGACAAGAGGAAGAGAAGAAACAAGTAGACCTTTAAAATTAGGACTAATACTACTTGTTGCAATGGTACCTATTTTATTAATTATAAAACAACCAGACTATGGTACAGCGTTAGCATTTGTTATGTCACTTATATTTATGCTTTTTGTTTCTGGAATAAAGAAAAGATATATTATAACAGCTATTACAACAGTTGTAATACTAGTGCCAGTAGCATACTTTTTTATACTTCCAGAGCATGCAAAACAAAGAATAGATGTTTACTTAAATCCAGATATGGATCCAAGAGGTGCGGGATATAATATAATCCAATCTAAACTTGCAATTGGTGCAGGAGAACTTCTTGGAATGGGTCTTTTAAAAGGAAATCAGACTCAACTTGGTTTTTTATATCCTAAAACTACGGACTTTATTTATTCTGTTATAGGCGAGGAAATGGGCTTTATAGTTGCTGCAGGTGTAATAATACTGTATGTTGTTCTCATTACAAAAGCTATATATGTTGCAAAAACTGCTAAAGATGATGCAGGAGCATATATAGCAGCAGGAATAGCAGGAATATTTTTCTTCCACATGTTAGAAAATATAGGAATGACCATGGGATTACTTCCAATTACAGGTATACCGCTACCTTTTGTAAGTTATGGTGGAAGCTCTATGGTAACAAATTTAATTATGATTGCAATACTTCTTAATATTAGTTCAAGGAGAAAGAGGGCATTGTTTATAAGTTAAATTGTTAAGTTATTTATATGTAAAAGTAAACAACAAAAACTAAATATTTATAATTTGGCAGTTAAAATATTTTAGTATTTGTAAAAAATATATATAATGTTATACTTATAAATACAAAACAACTTTAATGTTTATACAAATTGTGTTATTAATAAAAGTGTTAAAGTTAATTTGTAAAAATTGCTTAATGTAAATAAAAGGAGAAAAAGTGTTTATTAATAAAATAAAAATAGGAAATGTAGAATTAGAAAATAACATATTTTTAGCTCCAATGGCAGGTATTACAGACCTGCCATTTAGATTAATATGTAAAAAATATGGACCTGGACTTGTATGTACGGAGATGGTTAGTAGTAAAGGGCTAATGTACAATGATGAAAAAACAAAGTTATTATTACATTCAGTTCCAGATGAAAGACCAGTTGCTGTACAAATATTTGGAAGCGATGTAGAAGCTATGAAATGTGCAGCAGAAAAGGTAAGCGAAATAGCAGACATAATAGATATAAATATGGGTTGTCCTGCTCCAAAAGTTGTAAAAAATGGTGATGGAAGCAAGTTATTATTAAATTTAGAATTAGTAGAAGAAATAGTAAAAGGAGTAGTAAAATCATCTAAAGTCCCTGTAACAGTAAAAATTAGATTAGGTTGGGATAGTGAGCATGTAGTTGCAGTAGAAGCAGCCAAAATAATAGAAGAGGCAGGAGCATCTGCAATTACAGTTCATGGAAGAACCAGAGAAGAATTTTATACAGGGCATGCAGACTGGAACATGATAAAAAAAGTAAAAGATGCAGTAAAAATTCCTGTAATAGGTAATGGAGACATTAAAACTAAAGAAGATGCTTTAGAAATGTTTAAACAAACAGGTGTCGACGGAATTATGATAGGAAGAGGAGCTTTAGGAAATCCATGGATTTTTAGAGAGATAATACAGTATTTAAAAGGCGAGAAAGTTACAGATGTTACTAATAAAGAAAAACTTGAAATAATGTTAAAACATATAGATTTAGAAGTAAAAGAAAAAGGCGAAAATGTTGCGATAAAAGAAATGAGAAAACATATTAGTTATTATATTAAGAATTTACCAAATGCAACGACAATAAGAAACGAAGTTAATAAAATAGAAAAGCAGGATGAATTGGTAGCTTGCCTAACAGAATATTTTAATAAATTGTGAATAAAGATAAACTAAAATAAATTAATTTTAGTTTATTTTTTTGCAAAAAGTATAATAAAACAGGAGTGAATAGTTTGAAAGAAATGATTTTAAAAATGAAAAAACTCATTAAGAAGCCAATAATTGTTTTAATATTAATTTTACTTTTAACAATTTTAATGCTTTATTTTTTTATAAATAAAAATAACAAATTATTTAATAAAAATTTTAATATTGGAAATAATATAACTAACAAAAGTATTCAAGAAATTGAAGAATATATTTTAAATATTAGTTCTTATGAGGCAAAGCTTGAAGTAACCGTTCAAAGTAATAAAAATACAAATAAATATATATTAAAGCAAAAATACATTAATTCAAAATTAGAAGAGCAAGTGGTAGTAGAGCCATCAAATATAGAGGGGTTAACTATTTTATACGAAAATGGAAAGCTTACTGTAAACAACACAAAACTAAATTTACAAACTGTATATGACAATTATGAAGAAATTACACAAAACAATTTATGGCTTAATTCATTTATAGAAGAATATAAAAACAATAATAATAGAAGTATTAGTGAAGATAGCAATTACGTGATAATGACTGTAAATACCACAAATAATTATGAAAAAGTAGAAACATTATATATAGATAAAAACACTGGAAATCCTGAAAAAATGATAATACAAGACAAGAACCAAAAAAACATGGTTTACATATTATATAATGAGATAAGAATAAATAATTTAAGTAAGGAAGATTAACAAAAGCTTTTTAACTATTTTTATCTCTATCTAATATTTAAAATATATCAATAAAGAAACTTTAAATCTACAAATATTAGGAGTGAAGAAGATGGTAGTTAAAAGAGGAGATATGTTTTATGCAGATTTAAGTCCAGTTGTTGGTTCTGAGCAAGGTGGAATAAGACCGGTATTAATTATACAGAATGATGTTGGTAACAAGCACAGTCCTACAGTAATTGCAGCAGCAATTACCTCTCAAATTACAAAGAATAAATTGCCTACACATATAGAAATTGGTCCACAAGAGTGTGGTCTAAAAGAGGAATCCATAGTATTAACAGAGCAAATTAGAACAATAGACAAGAGTAGGCTAAAAGAGAAAATTGGTCATATAGAAGATGAAGAGATTATATCTAAAATAAATAATGCTTTAGGTGTAAGTTTTGGATTAGAATAGGTTTATAAATAAGCTATAATTTATTTATAAATGAAATATTCTGTACTTTTATAATTTAGGCGTTAAAACTAATATAATAATTAAATCAGTAAGAATAAAAAAAGACTGTTGACTATTTTTTTACTTAGCCAACAGTCTAAATTTAAAAGTTAAAAATTAACTAAAAATTAAACATTAAACCTAAAAGTTTAAAAGCTAATTAAAAATTAAACTTTTAGTTTCTTTATAATTCTAATTTCATTATATAAATCATCAATACGTTTATTACGCAATATTAAAGCACTTTTATATTCTTCTAATACTTGTTCAAAATTTTCTATGCTTTCACCACTTTGCAAAAGTAATCTAATACCTTCTTTATAATAGACTTTTGTTTTTTCTTTTGTAGCCTCATTCATTTTAGTATAATATTTTTTTATTAATTCAAGCCTTTTAATTTGATCTCTTAAATAATCAACATATTGTAGAACACAGCTAATTTCGTAATTTGTATCATCTATAACAACTTTGAATAACTGTTTTAAAATTTTACCATTAATTTTGCCTACTTTTTCTTTTTCGGTAAGAAAATCTAAAGCCATAAATTTAGGGCCTGGTTGAGTATCTTTTATAAGGTCTTTTAAAGTAGCAGAAATATTTACGTGGGTTTTATATTGCCTTTTAGTAACTATAGCATCATACTCATCTGCAATGGTTACTATTTGCACGTAATAAGGAATATCTTTTTTAGTAATACCGTTTGGATAACCAGAGCCGTTAAGCATTTCGTGATGGTCTAATGCTGCTAATGCATAAGGTCTTAACTTTAAATCTTTCATACACATATTGTAGCCGTGTGTTGTATGTGTTTTCATTATTTCAAATTCTTCATCTGTTAATTTTCCAGGTTTATTAAGAATTTCTGCCGGAATAAATAGCTTTCCTAAGTCATGTACAAATCCACATATAGTGCAAAATACAGTGAACTTTGTGCCCATGTGCAAATATTCACAAATTCTACAGCAAAGGTTTGCAACGTTTTCGCTATGCCTACGAGTAAACATATCTAATTGCCCTAATACTTCTATTTGATACTTCATTGTTTGCTCTAAATTATATGATTTTAAATTAGTTGGACTATAAAAGTCAAATTGTTCGTCTTTCATAATTTCTCCTTTGTAAAATAATCTAAGTTTATAATACTATAAAAGAAAGTTTTTTACAAGAGATTTTTACATTGCTTTTTTTATATTTTTATAGTATGATTTGATAAGAAAAGGAGGCTTTAAATGGAAGAAGTCTTAATTGAAAATGGAAATGTTTTATTATTTAAAAACAATGATATTATAATTAAAAAATTAAATATTTTTATAAAAAATGGTAAAATAGAAAAGCTTTTCTCAGATAATGAAAAGAATAAAGTATATGAAGAATATAATATTAATGCTTCCGAAGAGGAAAATATTGATACTTTAAAAAACATACATATTATAGATGCAATAGACAAAGTTGTAATGCCGGGGCTTATTAATGTACATGCACATATACCAATGAGTATATTTAGAGAGACAACAGAAGGATGTAAGTTATACGATTGGCTTAGTAAGAAAATATGGCCAGTGGAGGACAAGTTAACAGAAGAAGATGTGTATTATGCAAGTATGCTCTCTTATATAGAAATGATTTCAACAGGTACTACTTGTGTAAACGACCATTACTTTATTTCAAATGCAATACGTAAGGCAGCAGAAGATGCAAAGGTAAGAACTGTACTTACTAGAGTGCTTATGGACTCAGATGGAGAAGATGGGCTAAAACAAAGGGCAGAAGAATTCGAAAAATTATATGAAACTAGGGACAAAGAAAATAGTTTAATTACTTATACGGTTTCTCCGCATAGCATGTATACATGCTCAGATAGAGCATTAGAAAAAAGTAGAGAGCTAGCCAAAAAATATAATCTTCCAGTGCATATTCATTTCTTAGAAAGTATAGATGAAATAGAAGATATAAAAAATAAACATGGGATTCCTGCCATAGATGTTTTACAAAAGTATTTTAGTGATATTCACACAATACTAGCCCATGGTGTTAAAATAAGCGATAGCGATTTAGAAGTGCTAAAAAACATGGATGTAGCTATTGTCCATAATCCTGTTTCTAATATGAGATTAGGCTGTAAAATAGCAGATACAACTAAGTATTTACAAAATGGAGTAAATGTATGCTTAGGAACAGATGGACAAGGTTCAGGTAGCAATTTAGATATGTTTGAGGCAATGAGGGTAGCTTGTTTAATTCAAGGTGGAATTCATGAAAACGAAGAAAGATTAAATGCTAAAGATGTAATTAAAATGGCTACCATAAATGGGGCTAAGGCATTGCAAAAAGAAGATGAGATAGGCTCTATAGAAGAGGGAAAAGTTGCAGATATAATTTTAGTTGATATATCTGAAAAGTTAGACAATATTACTATGGTGCCAAATTTAAACAAATTAGCTAATTTAGTTTATAACACAAGTGGGAGAAATGTGGATACAACTATAGTAAATGGCAATGTTTTAATGGAAAATAGAATAATAAAAAATATTAATGTACAAGAAGTTATTAATAAATGCAATAATATAGTCAAGAGACTATTTTAAATAATAATATAAAATTTACGGAATATAAGTGTTTTACAGAAGAGTATTACTAAAAAATAGATATGCTATTGGAAAATATATTAAAAATAAGTAAAACATATAATAGTTTTAAAGGAAAAATTAGTTAATTATGATAAAAAGTTGTATTATATTTGAGTAAAAGTACAACAAATTAAAAGAGACAATAATCGAAAGAATAGGTGAAATAGATGTATTTAAAAAGAATGGAATTGCAAGGATTTAAGTCTTTTGCAGATAGAACAGTATTAGAATTTAAACCTGGAATAACATCAGTTATAGGTCCAAATGGCTCTGGAAAAAGTAATATTTCAGATGCTATAAGATGGGTACTTGGTGAGCAAAGTATGAAGTCTTTAAGAGGTGCTAAGTCAGAAGATGTTATTTTTGCTGGAACTCAAGCAAGAAAATCATTAGGCTTTGCAGAGGTCTCAATTGTTATAGATAATTCAGATGGCAAGCTTCCAATAGAATATACAGAAGTTACAGTTACAAGAAAAATATATAGAAGCGGAGAAACCGGATATTTTATAAATAAAACACCTTGCAGATTAAAAGACATAGTGGAATTATTTATGGACACAGGTATTGGAAAAGATGGGTACAGCATAATTGGACAAGGTAAAATTGACGAAATATTAAGTAACAAATCTGAGGATAGACGTCACATATTTGAAGAAGCAGCAGGGATTGTTAAGTATAGAGTAAGAAAACAAGATTCAGAGAAAAAACTAGAACAAACTAAGTTAAATTTATTAAGAATAAATGACATACTTTCGGAAATTGAGAGTAGTATAGAACCATTAAAAGAGCAAGCTGAAAAAGCAAGAAAATATTTAGACCTAAGAGAAGAGCTAAAGCTAATTGAAGTTGGTTTATTTATTCACAATATAAATGTGGATAAAGAGAAATTAGAGCAAATAATTAAAGATGTTGAGATTTTAAATGAGCAAAATAACAATGAAAGTTTAAAAATGGAGAAGTTCCAAAGCGAAAAAGCCTCAATAAAACAAAGAATTGATGAAATAATACAAGAAATAGAGGAAAAGCAAAATTTAGGGTTTGAGAGTACTAATAAAATAGAAAAAATAAATTCAGAAATAGGAATTGCTAAAGAAAGAATACAAAATAATCAAGCAAATAAAGAGAGATTAGAAAAAGAAATAGAAACAGCAAATGAAAAAATTAATGAGTTAGAGCAAGAAAAAAGACAAAAACTAGATAAGAAAGAGAGTTTAAATACAAGCAAAGAAAAATATGTTAAAGAACTAGAGGAGAAAGAAAAGGAACTTAGCGAGCTAAGTAGTAAATTAACAGAGAAAGAAAAAGAAATAGAAGATAAAAAGCAAATTGTAGAAAATAATACAGATAAAAGATATGAATTAACATCAGACATTAATGTAGAAAAACAGAATTACGAAAATTTAGAAAAAAGAGAAAGAAATGTAAACATAGAAATTCAAGATACAATTTCGGAACTTGACTCAAAAAGAGACGAAAAACAACAGCTATCACAAGGCTTTTATGAAATAGAAGACAAAAGAAATAAGACTAGTGATAAGTTAAAAAATATTGTAGAGCAAAAAGAAAATGCTATGCAAAAAGTAAAAGATTTTGACGATGAGATAAATAAATTAACATATGAAGTAAGGATGAAAGACTCTAGACATAAGTTTTTAGTAGAAACAGAAAGAGAAAAAGAAGGATATATAAAAAGTGTAAGATCTCTTTTACTAGATTGTGAGAAAAATGCAGAATTAAAAAAAAGGTATGCACGGTATTTTAGCAAATTTAATTAATGTTCCAAAAGATTATGAAATAGCTATAGAAATGGCACTAGGACAGGCTTTACAAAATATAGTTACTCAAACAGAAGATGATGCTAAAAAACTTGTTGCACATTTAAGAGAACATAACTTAGGAAGAGCCTCATTTTTGCCAATAACTTCTGTAAGAGGTAAAAAACTTGATAAACTAGTAACAAATGGAATAGATGGAGTTATCGGTATTGCTTCAGATTTAGTAAAATATGATAAAAAATATGAGCAAATTGTATATAGCCTTTTAGGGAGAACTGTTATAGTAGACAGTATGGATACAGGAATTGCATTATCAAAGCTTAACAATTATACATTTAGAGTTGTTACTATAAAAGGAGATATAATCAATTCTTCTGGTGCCATAACAGGTGGTTCTATTGCTCAAAAAACAGTAAATATACTAGGAAGAAGCAGAGAAATAGAAGAGCTAGCAAAAGAAGTAGAAAATTTACAAAAACAAATTAAAAATAAGACAGCAGAAAAAGAAAAGTATTCTTCTTCTATTGCGGATGTTATAGAAGAAACAGCAAAATTAGATAAGGAACTTCAAGACATAGAGGTACTATATGCTACAGAAAAGCAAAAAATGTTATCTATAGAAAATGAAATAACTAGGTTGCAAGATAGACTAAATAAATTAAAAGAAGAAAAAACTACTATAGAAACTCAAAAAGAAAACAGTGTTAATGTTAGAGAAGAAAAGAAAAAGCAAATAGATACTTTAAGCAAAGAAATAGATGAATTAAATGTAGTAATAAAAGAATTTGCAGAGCTTAATAAGGATAACCAGAAATATATAGATGACTTAAACTTTGATATTACAAACTTAAAAATTTCTGTTTCATCTTTTGATGAAAGTAAGAATTCAATAGATGAATTGGTAGAAAGAATAGAAAATGATATAGAAAATAGTAAGGCAAGTATTACAAATAAACAAGAAACTATCGAAACTACTTTAAAGGAGACAGAAGATTTAGAAAAGCAAATAGAAAATTTGGAAAATCAAATAGAAGAAATTAAGAGAAGTATAGAAAATAGTTCTGGAGATATTGAAAAGTTAAAAAATGAGAGAGCGGAGAAGAATAGTAAGTTAAATGCGGTAGAGCAAGATATAGAGAATCAATTTAGTGTTATTGATGGACTAAAAGAGCAACTTGTAAAAATAGACATAAAGAAAACTAAAGTAGAGGAAGAAATTCAAAGTTATGTTGATGAACTTTGGAATGAGTACGAAATAACACCAAATACTGCTAAGGACTATAAGATTCCGGAAAATGTGTCTCAGACTCAAAAACAGGTAAATGAATTAAGAAGTAGAATAAAAGACTTAGGTAGCATAAATATAGACTCAATTGAAGAGTATAAGAAGTTAAAAGACAGATATGACTTTATGAATGAACAAAGGCTAGATTTGGAAGATACAATGACAAAGTTAAGAAAAGTAATTTCAGAAATGACAGAGACTATGAAAAAGCAATTTAAAGAAAAGTTTGAAATTATTAATAAAAACTTTAACGAAGTGTTTATTGAGTTATTTGGAGGAGGAAAGGCAGAACTTATTTTAGAGGATGAAAACAACATATTAGAATGTGGAATAGACATACAAGTACAACCAACAGGAAAGAAACTTCAAAATATGTTATTGCTATCAGGAGGAGAAAGAGCATTTACTGCAATTGCACTTCTATTTGCAATACTTAAAATAAATCCAGCGCCATTTTGCATATTAGACGAAATAGAAGCAGCTTTAGATGATGTAAACGTATATAGATTTGCAGAATATTTAAAGAAATTTAGTAAAACAACACAATTTTTGGTAATAACACATAGAAAAGGTACAATGGAAGCAGCAGATAGTGTATATGGTGTTACAATGGAAGAAAACGGAATAAGTAAGTTACTTTCAATGAAGTTACGATAAAACATAAAAGATAGAATAAAAAATACTTTAGGGATATTTTTCTCCGAAGTATTTTTTATTTATATAAACACAATATTCTTATAAAATGGTATTTTACGGCAATTGATGCAATTTAAAGAAAAGTCAAGTGAAGAAAAAACGAGAAAAACAGAGAAAAACGAAGAAAAACGGAGCAATTCATAGGATAAATTAAAATTGAGAAATGGCAAAAAAGCTAATATTTGCTCAAAATGTAAAATCAAGAGTATAGTATATTTGAAATTGTTTAGAATATATGGTATAATAGTTATTGTCGCGTTCATAAAAAGGAGTGTGAATTGTATTTTAAACAAGCAAATAAAATACTACACAAAAGAAGGTTTAAAACTTATGAGCATAGTAGGAATAGCTTTGTTTATAATAGTTACAATTATTTTATTAAAATTTAATATAGCAGTAGAAGTTTCTATTTCTGGGGAAGAAATAGGATATGTAAAAGATAGAAAAGCATTTGAAGAAAAAATACAAAATGAAGTTTTAACAACAGAAAACGCTACTTTAGAAAGTGTAGAGCTTGCAGAAGAACCTCAATATAAATTAACTTTCTTAAGTAAATCAGAAAGCACGAATGAAGATGAAATAATAGCAAAATTAGAAAATGATGCGACAAGAACTTATGTAAGATTTGCTGTTACTTTAGATAACAAGCAAGAAGCAGTTTTAGAAAAATTAGAAGATGCAGAAAATTTAGTAGATGAAATAGAAGAAAAATATGGCGAGAAAAGAAATGTTGGTATACAAAAGGTATATTCTATAAACAATGAGGAATATCAACCTGTAAGTATAAAAACAGCAAGAAATGAAGTTACAGATGCCATAGAAGCTCAAATAGAAAAAGAAGAGGAAGAACAAAGAAGAAAAGAACAAACTATTAACGGTATCTATTTAGCTGTTAAACCAGTATCTGGTGTAATAACATCAAGATTTGGTAACAGAGAGTCAATAAGAAGTTATGCACATAGAGGACTAGACATAGCTGCACCTGGAGGAACTCCAATTAAGGCGGCAGCTTCTGGAAAAGTTATATTTTCTGGATATCAAGGAAGCTATGGTAACTTAGTTAAAATAGATAGTGGTAATGGTGTAGTTGTATATTACGGTCACTGTAGTAAATTATATGTTAATGTAGGAGAAAAAGTAGAAGCAGGAGATGTAATTGCAGCAGTTGGTTCAACAGGTAACTCAACAGGTAACCATTTACACTTTGAGATACAATTAAATGGGCAATGTGTAAACCCACAAAATTATTTATACAAGTAGATTAAGATAAATTATTAAACGTAAATAAAGAGAAATGATAAACAATTCTTGCGCCTTGCTGGTCGCAACAACTAATCAATAAAATAAAAATTGCATTTTTATTTTATTGGAAAGAAAGTTGCTCCAATCGCACTTCGCTTACGCTACGTTTGGTCGCTGCGCGGCGCTATCAAATTTGTTTATCATTTCTCTCTTTCTGTATTTAATTGTTTATATTAAAGCGTAAAAAAGAGATTCTCAGCCGTACGAGAATCTCTTTCGAAAATAAAAGGGGATGTTCTTCTTTTTTAGTTGATAACGGAGTAACTTATTTATCAACTATAATTGTATTATAACTAATAAATTTGTCCATTTTGTGAACTGTATGTGATTTGTATGAAAAGAAATATTAAAGATTTTATTAATTAAAAATAATATTATAGATAATTTGTATAATAAATATTACATTTTTATTTAAACCCCAGAAATTTTTTCTGGGGTTTGTTAATAATATGAACAATATATTTAAATTGAATGTTTAAGCTTAAGGTTGTTCTTGAAGTGTAATTGTTAAGTCTATATATTTTCCATTACGGTATACTTTTAATTTAAGTTCGTCTCCAATTTCTTTCTTGTTTTTTATTTCATTTACTTCGTCCATTGTTGTAACTTTTTGTCCATCTACTTCTGTAATTACGTCACCTACTTTAACTCCGCCTTTTTCGGCAGCCGAGAAGTCTTCAAGTTGTTTTACATATATACCAACTACTAAGTTATTTACTCTTGCTGTTTCTTCGTCTAATTCGATTCCACCAATTCCAATGTAAGGTCTTTTAACTTTATTGTATTTAATTAATTGGTCTGTAATATCTTTAGTTGAATTAATTGGGATTGCAAAGCCAACACCTTCTACTCCAGTTCCAGATAGTTTTAATGTGTTAACGCCTATTACTTGACCTTGACTATTTACTAAAGCTCCACCACTATTACCAGCATTAATTGATGCATCTGTTTGAATTGCTACATAAGTATTTCCATCTTCGTCTGTAACTTCTCTGTTTACAGCACTTATTATACCAGATGTAACACTACTACTTAATCCTAGAGGATTACCTATTGCCATTGCAAATTCACCAACTTGAACTCCGTCTGAGTCTCCAAGTTCAGCTGCTGTTAGACCTGTTTTGTCTATTTTTATAACAGCTAAATCGGTCTGCTCATCTGTACCAATTATTTTAGCTTCATATTCTGTGTCGTCATTATATAATTTTACTGTAACTTTGCTTGCTTCTTCTACCTCATAGAAAGATGAACTTGAAGAAGAATTTACAACATGGTTATTTGTTAAAATATAACCATCTTCACTAATAATAATTCCAGAGCCTTCTGCAGAAGATACGCTTGTTCCACGGTTAAAAATAGAGTTAACAGCAAATTCTATTTTTATACCTACTATAGAAGGAAGTACTTTATTTGCTGCAGCTATTGCTGTGTCTGAATAAGCTTCCAAAGAAATTTGTTGAGTATTTAATATAGGTGTACTAGATGAACTATTAGAAGAACTACTACTAGAAGTACCTATAATTTGTTTAGCAATACCATTTCTTATAGCTGGAACTCCAACACATGTACCAACAACAATTACAGCACCTAAAAGACCAGAAACAAATGGTACTAATACAGTTTTTCCAAATCCAGATCCATTTTTATTTTTTACTTTAGGTTGTTTAATAGACTGATATGTAGAATTACTGTTAAAATTTCCATTTTTAAAATTGTTATTTGCATTGTTAAAATTATTATTTGTATTATTATAGTTAGTATTTGCCGAATTTACATTATTGTTTGCAGAATTAAAATTATTATAGTTTTGGAAATTATTATGATAATTTCCATTATTTGAATTCTGAACTCCGCCTATATTATAATTAGATTGATAATTCACATTTTGTGAGTTAGTTGTGGAATTTCCAAACTGATTTTGACTTGAATTTGAGTTAGAATTTACGTTTGAATTATTATTTGGTAAATTCTTGTTTTCATTTGTGTTTGAATTTGTATTCAAATTTTCAGTCTTATTTTGATTTTCGTTTGTATTATTTTGTTCCATAAAATTCTCCTTTCTTGATGTTACTCAAGTATTTATAATAAATATATATTAACCTAAAACAATTATATCATACAAGAGTTTTGTGAAAAAAATGTGACAATATTGAAAAAAGTTCAAGATATATGTATAATATAAAGAAGTTAATTTTTTAGTAGCATTAGACAATATATAAAAAGTATAGTATAAAATTATTCAAAGAGAGGAATAGCAATGTTAAAAAAAGAAGATGGACTAACATATATAGCAATGATTTTTATAATAGTATTAATAGCACTTATAGTTTTTGCTGTTATTTATTTTGCAAGAATGCAAATATCTAAAGAAAATTTGGAAACTTTAAAAACAAATTTATTATTAATACAAGGAAAAGTAGAATTAGTTTCTCAGCATGTAGATATGAAGGAAAAAGATGCAAAATTAACAGGAACAAAACTTGATGATATGAAAGAAGATGAAGTTATAAAAGCATTTTTAGAAAAGCAAATTATAGATTCAGAGTCTAAAGATAGCGATTTTTATGTATTAAAAGAGCAAGATTTAAAAGATTTGGAATTAAGTAATATACAAATGGAAAATGGAATGTACTATATAGTGGACTATAAAACTAATGACATAATTACTACAAAAGGATATACCGCGACAGATGGGCAAACTTATTACAAATTAACCGATATAGAGAAGTTAGAAAATTAATTATGCAAGGAAAGAGATTAATAATGAAAGAAAAAGAAGAAGCAAGATTAAATGAATTAAAAAAAATAGATAGAGAATTTTATGCAAAAGGGCTAAAACTAATTGCAGGAATTGACGAAGCAGGACGCGGACCATTAGCAGGACCAGTGGTTGTTGCGTCTGTTATTATGCCAGAAAACTCTTTTATAGAAGGAATTAATGACTCTAAAAAGGTTTCAGAAAAGAAGAGAGAAAAGTTATATGGTTTAATTTTAGAAGAAGCAATTGGCTATGGTGTAGGCATAATAGACCAAAAAGAAATTGATGAAATTAATATACTAAATGCAACTAAAGAAGGGCTTACACGCAGTATAAAAGAATTAGAAAAAAATTTAAAAGAAAATGGAAGCGGATATGAAAAGCCAGATGTTATTTTTGTAGATGCACTAACAAAAATAGATACAGACAGCATTCCATATAAATCAATTATACATGGAGATGCACTTAGCTACTCAATAGCAGCAGCCTCAATTATAGCAAAAGTAACAAGGGATAGAATAATGAGACAATGGGATGAGGTATATCCACAATATGGATTTGCAAAACATAAAGGCTATGGTACAGCATCACATATTCAAGCTATTAAAGAATATGGAATATGCCCACTTCATAGGTTAAGTTTTGTAAAGAATTTTATAAAAGAATAAATTGCATAATATTGAGAAAGCTAATGAGCTAGGGATGATAGGAATCCAGTACACAAACTATGAAAATCTTATAAAGGAATTAGGGGGAAAACTAAAGTGAATATTCAAGATATAATTGAAATTAAAAGAGATGGACACAAATTATCTAAGGAACAAATTGAATATTTTGTTAATAATTACACAAATGGAAACATAACAGATTACCAAGCTGCTGCATTGGTTATGGCAATTTATATTAATGGGATGGATGAAGAAGAAATAACTAATTTAACTTTAGCAATGGCAAACTCTGGAGACATTTTAGATTTATCAGAACTTGGTATTGTTGTAGATAAACATAGTACAGGTGGAATTGGAGACAAGGTTACTTTAATATTAGCGCCAATTATAGCTTCTTTAGGAATACCAGTTGCAAAGATGTCTGGAAGAGGCTTAGGATATACTGGAGGAACCGCAGATAAGTTAGAAGCTATACCAGGTTATAATGTAGTTTTAGACGAAAAGCAATTTATAGAAAATGTAAAAGAAATAGGAATTAGTTTAATTACACAAACTGCAAACTTAGCACCTGCAGATAAGAAAATATATGCATTAAGAGATAGTATTAACTGTGTAGAAAGTATACCTTTAATTGCATCTAGCATAATGAGTAAGAAAATTGCTTCAGGAGCAAATAAAATAGTATTAGATGTAACTTGTGGAAGCGGAGCCTTTATGAAAACTAAAGAAAACGCTAAAAAACTAGCAGAAACTATGGAGAAAATGGGTAAGCTAGCAGAAAGAGAAACAGTAGCAGTTATAACAAATATGGATCAACCACTTGGAAAATATGTAGGCAATACTTTGGAAGTAATAGAGGCAATAGAAGCGTTAAATGGACACTGGCAAGAAGATGTAAAGGAAGTTGTGCTACTATTAGGTGCTAATATGATAAAACTAGCAGGAAAAGGTGACGATTTAGAAGAAAATAAAGTAAAAATGTTAGAGCAAATAGAAAACGGAGAGGCTTTAAGTAAATTTAAAGAATTAGTTGTAAAACAAGGTGGAGATGCTTCTTATATTGAAGATTTAGAAAAATTCCCAAAAGCTAAATATAAATTACCTGTTATAGCTACTAAAAGCGGTATAGTAAATAAACTTAATGCAGAAGAAGTAGGAAAAATAGCTATGAAGCTAGGTGCAGGAAGATTACGCAAAGAAGATGAAATAATAAAAGAAGTAGGAATTGAGCTAAACAAAAAAGTAGGAAATAATGTAGAAATAGGAGATATACTAGCATACATACATGGAAATAACGAAGAACTTACAGAAAAGGCAGTTATAGATTTAAGAAATGTATATGAAATAAAGTAGATGGATACCAATAAGGTATCCATCTATGCATATGTTGGAATATTACAATTTAAAATCCTTGCCATATAAGTTAGACAACTCTTTATTTTCGTTAATTAATCTATTTACATTTCTTTGTGAAATACCTGTAAAACTAGAAAGACTTTCTATTGAATTAGGTAATCCATTTTCGTTAAAGTAATTTTTTAAAGTAGAAATATCGTTTAAATCTTTTTGCTCACAATTTGGACAAACATGAGAATTGCTAAGATAAAAACAGCCACAACGACAACATTTGTTAAAATTCATATTATCTTCATTCCTTTCAATTTTTCATAAGTTAGTTAAAATTCATAAATATTATAACACAAAATTAGACAAACTCAAACAATTTTTTTCATATTTTATTGTATTAGCGTATAATTTAATAAATTAATTTGCCAAATTTGACATAAAAAAGAGTATGTGCAGCCTACACAAATAATTTAATAATTCTAAAAAATTGACCGAGTGTTATAATAGTTTGATTTTATTTATGTATTTTGATATTATATTACGGTATTTGAGAGGTTGAAATAATGAATATAGAAAAAATAAAAAATGCAAACACGAAAGTTTTAGGTAAAAATATAGTGTTTTATAAAGAAATTGGCTCTACTCAAGATGAAATTAGAAAAATGGCTGAAAAACATACAGCAAATGGTACTTTAGTAATTGCTGATAATCAATTTTCAGGCAAAGGCACTAAGGGAAGAGTGTGGACCACAGAAAGCGGAAAAAACATTACAATGTCTCTTGTTATATATCCAAATTGCAAAGTAGAAGAATTAGAAGGGCTTACAGTAAATATAGCAGAGGCAATTAAAGAGGCAATAAAAAAATTATATGGATATAAATTAGATATAAAAGAACCTAATGATTTAATGCTAAATGGTAAAAAGATTTGCGGAATTTTAACACAAAGTGTTACATTAGCGGAAAAAGTGGATTATGTGCTAATAGGCATAGGGGTTAATGTTAATCAAGTTGAATTTGAAGGTGAACTTTTAAATATAGCTACATCTTTAAAAAAGGAATTTAATATGGAATTTGAAAGAGAAGAAATTGTAGCTAAAATTTTAGAAAAGTTAGAAAATAGAATTACTAATATTATAAAAAAATAAATTGGTAACTTTATTTTTTGACCGGTCAGTCTAATAGATTTTTCTTTATAAATAATGTAAAATACAAAAGGTTATGAGGTAAAAATGGAAAATATACAAATAATAGGAAATGGGCTATATCTACCAACATTAAAAGTTGAAAGCTCAGAATTAGAAAAAAACTTTAATGTAGAAGAAGGCTATATATCAAAAAGAACGGGAATAAATATAAGATATTATAAAAAAGACGAGAATATATGTGAAATGGCATATAAAGCCTCTAAAAATGCAATAGAAACTTCTAAAATAGATGTTAAAGATATTGGATTAATTATTGTGGCAACTACATCTACAAATACATTAATGCCAGGAATTTCTTACTATATACAAGGAAAACTTAACATAGAAAAATGTATTTGCTTAGATATCTTGGCGGGTTGTGCTGGATATGTTAATGCATTTGATATAGCAAAGTTGTATATAGATGCAAGAAAAGTAGAAAAAGCTTTAATTGTAGGAGTTGATGTATTATCAGAATGTACAGATGACAATGACATAAATACAAAAATTATATTATCAGATGGTGCTGGTGCAACAATAATTAGTAGAACGGAAAAAGATAAGCTATATTTTTCTAATATACAAAGTGATGGCAAAAATGGAGAAATATTAACATATAGAACTAATGAAAAAATAAAAATGGATGGAAAGGCTATATATAAATATGCAGTAACAGAAACTGTAAAAAATATTGAAGAATTACTAGAACAAGCAAATGTAAAAATAGAAGATATAAAATATGTAATTCCACATCAATCAAATATTAAAATAATGAAATCAATTGCAACAAAATTAAATATATCAATTGATAAAATGTATACAAACATAAGTGAAGTGGGAAATACTTTTTGTGCAAGTATACCAATTGCTTTAACACAAATGTATGAGAAAAAGCTATTGAAAGACGGAGACAAAATTATTTTAATAGGATATGGTGGAGGACTAAATACGGCAAGTATTTTGTTAGAAATATAAAACTTTAGGAGGAGTAAAACTATTATGAAAATAGCATTTATGTTCCCAGGGCAAGGTTCACAAGTAGTTGGAATGGGAAAAGATATTTATGATAAATATGAAGAAGCAAGAGAAGTATATAAAAAAGTAAGCGATATTTTAAATATAGATATGTGTAAATTGTGTTTTGAGTCAACATTGGAGGAACTAAGCAAAACAGAAAATACACAAATAGCAATTGCAACAATGAGCTTATCAATATTAGCAGTATTAGAAAAAAAAGGAATAAAAGCAGATATAGCAACAGGACTAAGTTTAGGTGAATATGTAGCACTAATGTATTCTGGGATTTTAAGTATAGAAGACGGAATGAAACTTCTAAAACAAAGAGGATACTTAATGGAAAACTTAGTGCCAGATGAAAAATATGCTATGGCAGCTGTAATAGGCTTAGAAGCAAGTATAGTAGAAGAAATATGCAAGCAAGAAATGGAAAAAGGCAAATTTTTAGTACCTGCAAATTATAATTACTCTGGACAAATAGTTGTATCAGGAAATGAAGACGCAGTAGAAGAATGTATGAGTATATTTAAAGAAAAAGGTGCTAAAAAAGTAATAAAATTAAATACAAGTGGACCTTTCCACACAATAAAATTACAGAAAGCAAGCGAAGAATTTGCAAAATGTTTAGAAAATGTTAAATTCAACGAACCAAAAGTTGATGTTATAAAAAATATAGACGGAAGCATATATTCAAAAGAAGACAACATAAAAGAAATACTAGCAAAACATATAATAAGTCCAGTAAGATTTGATAAAGCAATAAAATTAATGAATGACAGAGGCATTGATACATATATGGAAATAGGGCCAGGAAAAGCTTTATCAGGTTTTGTAAAAAGAGAATTACCAGATGCAAATGTATATACACTTGGGAAATTAGGACCAGGTCCCAATTTCCTGATTTAGGAAAAAAGGGACAGATCATAAAAACAAAGAAATAAGGAGAGATAAAAATGAGTGATAATAAAGTGGCATTAATAACAGGTGGCTCTAGAGGTATAGGAGAAAAAATAGCAGAAAAGTTTGCGACTGAGGGATATAACCTAGTTATAAATTATGTTTCTAATATAGAAAATGTAGAAGAACTTGAGGCGAGAATAAAAGGAAATGCTAATATAGAAATTTTATTTGTTCAAGCAGATGTTACAAGTTTTGAATCTTGTGAAAATATGATAAATAAAGCGATTGAGAAGTTCGGACATATAGATGTTGTGGTAAATAATGCAGGTATAACAAAAGATGGACTTCTAATGAGAATGAAGGAAGAGGATTTTGATAAAGTAATTAATGTTAATTTAAAGGGAACTTATAATGTTACAAAAAATGCTATACCACATATGATGAAGCAAAAATATGGAAGAATAGTAAATATTTCTTCTGTTGTTGGAGTTAGCGGAAATGCAGGGCAAGCAAATTATGCAGCTTCTAAAGCAGGCATTATAGGCTTTACTAAATCTGTTGCTAAAGAGCTTGCAAGTAGAAATATTTTAGCAAATTGCGTAGCACCAGGTTTTATAAAAACAGATATGACAGACGTGCTTTCAGATAGTGTAAAAGAAAGCATAAATGCTCAAATTCCTCTTAAGAAAATGGGGACTGCAGAGGAAGTAGCAAAAGCAGTTTATTTCTTAGGAAATGAAGAAAATACATATATAACAGGTCAAGTTTTAAATGTAGATGGCGGAATGCTTATGTAAGTGAGAAGGAAGGAGTAATTATGGAAAGAAGAGTTGTTGTTACAGGAATAGGTGCTATTACACCTATAGGAAATACTGCAGAAGAGTTTTGGAAAGGATTACAAGAAGGAAAATGTGGAATTGCTGAGATTACAGCATTTGATACATCAGACCAAAAAGTACATTTAGCAGCAGAAGTGAAAAATTTTAATCCAGAGGATCACTTTGACAGAAGAAGTTGTAAAAGATTAGATAGATTTTCACAACTAGCAATAGTAGCTTCAAGAGAAGCTTTTAAAGATAGCGGAATTAATGAGGAAAATACAGATTTAACAAGAATGGGAATTGTTTTAGGTTCTGGAATAGGAGGCCTTGGAACAATAGAAGAAGAAAATAGAGCCTTAGTAGAAAAAGGCCCAGATAGAGTTTCTCCAATGTATATACCAATGGCTATTTGTAATATGGCTGCAGGAAATGTAGCAATAGACTTAGGAATAAAAGGTGAGTCTTATTGTGCGGTTACAGCATGTGCTAGTGGTACACACTCAATAGGAGAAGCATTTAGGATGATAAAACATGGATATCAAGATGTTGTTTTAGCAGGAGGAACAGAAGGCTCTATAACTCCAACAGGAATAGCAGGTTTTGCTAATATAAAAGCACTTACTCAAGAGACAGATCCAACAAGAGCAAGTATTCCTTTTGACAAAGAAAGAAGCGGATTTGTTATGGGAGAAGGAGCAGGAATTATTATACTAGAAGAATTAGAACATGCTAAAAAAAGAGGTGCTAAAATATATGCAGAAATGATAGGTTATGGAGCAAGCTCTGATGCATATCACATAACATCTCCAGCACCAGGTGGAGAAGGTGGAGCAAGAGCTATGGTTTCAGCAATTCAAGATGCAAAAATTAAACCAGAAGATGTTACATACATAAATGCACACGGAACATCAACACCTCTTAACGATAAAAGCGAAACAATGGCAATAAAAACAGCTTTAGGAGATGCGGCAAATACTGTTATGGTAAGCTCTACAAAAGGAAATACAGGACATTTATTAGGAGCTGCTGGAGGAGTAGAAGCAATAGCTTCTATAAAAGCAATTCAAGACGGATTTGTTCCTGCTACAATAGGATACAAAGTTCCAGACGAGGAATGCGACTTAGATATAGTTCCAAATGTAGGAAGAAAAGTAGATGTTAAAATTGCAATGTCAAACTCACTAGGATTTGGTGGACACAATAGTTCTATTATATTTAAAAAATATGAAGATTAATAATAACTAAAAGTGTATAAAAAGCAAAATGAATTACTTAAAATGTAAAAACAAAATTTAGACGTACATGGAAATTTAAAATTTCTAAGAAATAGAAAAAATGATTAAAAAGAAGTAAAAATAATGAAAAGAATTAGTATTAAAATTAATCTAATTAAAATTTAGGAGGAAATTTTTAAATGGATTATGCAGAGATAAAAAATTTAATGAAAGATATGGAAAGTTCTAACTTAGATTCAATAGAAATAGAGCTTCCAGAAGGAACAAAAGTAAAAATGAGAAAAAGTCCAATTGTTTATGCCGGACTAAATTATGATATGGTTGAGAATAATGCTATGCAAGGAAGTCGTACAGATAAAAGCACAGTATTAAATAATAGTGCAGAAAATAGTAATGAAGAAGTACAACCTGAAACTACTAAAAATAATGCAAATGAAAACTATAAAACAGTTAAATCTCCAATGGTAGGAACTTTTTACACAAAATCGTCTCCTACTGCAGAACCTTTTGTTAAAGTGGGAGACAGAGTAAAAAAAGGTGATGTACTTTGTATTATAGAAGCTATGAAGTTAATGAACGAAATAGAAAGCGATGTAGATGGAGAAATTGTAGAAATATGCTGCAATGATGAAGACTTAGTAGAGTATGGAAGTGTGTTATTCAAAATAAAATAATATTAAAAACGTAATACATATTGAAATTATATAAAAGCTACATATTAAAGTTAGAAAATATTAAATTATGCCAAGTTTATGAATTACACAAACTCTATAAAAAACATTTATAGTAAATAAATATATAAGTAAAAACTTATTAAGAGGAGAAGTTTAAATGTTAGATATTAATGAAATAATGAAGATAATTCCACAAAGACCACCAATTTTAATGATAGACAAGGTCGAAGAACTAGTGCCAGGAGAAAGCTGTATTGCATATAAAAATGTTTGCATAAATGAACCATACTTTCAAGGACATTTTCCTGGAAATCCAATTATGCCAGGAGTACTTATAGTAGAGTCATTAGCTCAAACAGGAGCTGTAGCAATTCTTTCTATGGAAGAAAATAAAGGTAAAAATGCTTTGTTTGGTGGCATTGATAAATTACGTTTTAAAAAGCCAGTTCTACCGGGAGATGTACTAAAATTGGAAGTAAAAATTATAAAACAAAAAGGACCTATAGGAGTGGGAGAAGCTATAGCTACAGTAGATGGAAAAGTAGCAGCAAAAGGAGAATTAACTTTTGCAATAGTATAAATTTTAATTAAGTATAATATTTAAAATAATGTAAGATGAATTAATTAAGATTAATTACATGAGATAAAAAAAGAAGCTTTGATTGTAGCAAATTAATTAATATGAATATACGAGATTAAAAGTTAAAAAATTTGTTAAAAAAATAAATCTGGATGGCAGAGCCATCCAGAAAGTGAATAGAATGTTGAATTAGAAAAATCTCCATGCGTTAAAACCAATTAAGTCTGGACGTGCTGGAATATGATATCCAAGATTATCCATGACTCGCTTAAGGAGACGATGACTGTAGTCATTTTTCAAAGTAATGACTGCAAGGTTTGGAAGTTCGCTATAGAACGAAAACTCCCGACAAAGTTCCTTCACAAGGGCTAAACGGGTGGGGCAATTCTCGTACCGTACGCTCAGCACGCCGAGCCGGTAGAAGCAAGAATTGTCTGCCTCAACAGTTGCCTTAACATGACGCTTGAACTTGAGAGAGTCTTGCTGACCAAGTTCATAGAAATAAGTGGCAACTTCATTCATTATAAACACTCCCTTCAAGAGTTTGTATGACTATTCTAACACAAATATTTAATAATAACAAGGAGAAAAATATATGTTAAAAAAAGTTTTAGTTGCAAATAGAGGAGAAGTAGCAGTAAGAATAATAAGAGCATGTAGAGAAATGGGCATACAATCTGTTGCTGTATATTCAGAAGCAGATAAAGATGCTTTACATGTAAAACTTGCAGATGAAGCAGTATGTATTGGACCTGCTAAATCAAGCAAAAGTTACCTAAATATTAAAAATATTATAGAAACTGCTTGCTTAACAGGCTGTGATAGTATACATCCAGGTTTCGGATTCTTATCAGAAAATGCTCACTTTGCTAAAATTTGTGATGAAATAGGAATAAAGTTTATAGGACCAAATTATAAGATGATAGACCTTATGGGAAATAAATCTAAAGCTAAAGAAACTATGAAAAAAGCTGGAGTGCCTGTAGTTCCTGGTTCAGATGGCCTTATAAATAGTATTTCAGAAGCAATAAAAATTGCAGAAAAAATAGGATATCCAGTTATTTTAAAAGCCTCAGCAGGTGGTGGAGGCAAAGGAATAAGAGTAGCTTATTCAGAAAAAGAACTTGTTAAGGAATATGACTTAGTAAAACAAGAAGCTAAAAATTCCTTTAATGATGACAGCATTTACATAGAAAAATTTGTAGAAAATCCAAGACATGTTGAAATTCAAATTTTAGCAGATGAACACGGAAATGCAGTATATTTAGGAGAGAGAGACTGCTCTATACAAAGAAGACATCAAAAAGTATTAGAAGAAAGCCCATCTATGGCAATTGACGATAAAATAAGGAAAAAAATGGGCGAAACAGTTGTAAAAGCTGTAAAAGAAGTTGGATATAGTAATGCAGGAACAATAGAATTTTTAGTTGATAAAAATAAGAACTTTTATTTTATGGAAATGAATACAAGACTACAAGTAGAACATCCAGTAACTGAGTTTGTAACAGGTATAGATATTGTAAAAGAGCAAATAAGAATTGCAAGTGGAGAAAAGCTAAGTTACAATCAAAAAGATATTACCTTTACAGGACACGCTATGGAATGTAGAGTAAATGCAGAAAATCCTGCTAAAAACTTTATGCCATGTCCTGGAAAAATTACAGGCTTACATTTGCCAGGAGGAAATGGTATAAGAGTAGATACAGCAATTTATGAAGATTATGCAATTCCAGCTTGTTATGACTCTATGATTGCAAAAGTTATAGTTCATGGAAAAGACAGAAATGAGTGTATAGCAAAAATGAAAAGTGCATTAGGAGAATTTATAGTAGATGGAATAACTACTAATATAGATTTTTTATATAAAATTTTAGAAAATGCAGATTTTATAAATAACAATTATGATACATCATTTATAGAGAAAAATTTGGAAAATCTGTAGTTAATAGTTAAAACATTAGTAAATGTTTAAATAATAACTGTATTTCCTAAAGTTTCTTATTTAATACATTTAAATAAAAATAGAATACTGTATTCGTGCCTAAAGAAAGGAATGAAATTAATTGTGGTTATAGATAAAATAAGAAAGATAAATAAATCGGATGAAAGCACAGAAAAAAATGTAAAAGCATCTGATATGTTAGTTGGAAAATGGGTAAAATGTGATAACTGTAAAGAGATACTATACAAAGAAGAAGTACATAATAATTTTAGTGTATGCCCAAACTGTGGAAAACATTTTAGAATATCTGCAAGAAGAAGAATACATCAAATAATAGATGAGGGAACTTTTATAGAAACAAATGAGAATATGACAACCAAAAATCCTTTGAATTTTGATGGTTATGAAAAGAAAATAGAAGCTTTAAAAGAAAAGACACAAATAAATGAAGCTGTAAAAACAGGATTCGGAAAAATAAATGGAGAAGATGTTGTTATAGCTGTTATGGATGGAAACTTCATGATGGGAAGTATGGGAAGTGTTGTTGGAGAAAAAATAACATGTGCCATAGAAGATGCCATAGAAAAAAAGCTACCTATTATTATATTTTGTGTATCTGGTGGTGCTAGAATGCAAGAAGGGCTTATTTCTCTTATGCAAATGGCAAAAACATCAGAAGCTTTAGCAAAACTAAATGAGGCAGGACTTCTTTATGTCTCTGTATTAACAGACCCAACAACAGGCGGAGTTACAGCAAGTTTTGCAAGTTTAGGAGATATAATTTTAGCAGAGCCAAATGCTTTAATTGGATTTGCCGGACCAAGAGTAATAGAGCAAACTGTTAAACAAAAACTTCCAGAAGGGTTCCAAAGAGCAGAGTTTTTGTTAGAACATGGATTTATAGATAAAATAGTAGAAAGAAAAGATATGAAAGAAACTTTATACAAAATACTAAAACTCCATAAAAAGGGGGAAACAAAAAATGTCTAATAATTTAAGTGCATGGGATAGAGTTTTACTTGCAAGAAAAGCAGATAGACCTAAAGCTTTAGATTACATAGAATATATATTTAATGACTTTATGGAACTACATGGAGATAGGCTATATGGAGATGATAAATCCATTGTAGGGGGAATAGCATACTTAGAAGATATGCCTGTAACAGTTATAGGAGAACAAAAAGGAAAAACAACAAAAGAAAATATGGAAAGAAACTTCGGTATGCCAGAACCAGAAGGTTATAGAAAAGCTTTAAGGCTAATGAAACAAGCAGCTAAATTTGGTAGACCAATAATAACTTTTATAGATACACCTGGAGCATATCCTGGTATGGGAGCAGAAGAAAGAGGTCAAGGAGAGGCAATTGCAAGAAGCATGATGGAAATGTCTAGACTAAAAGTTCCAATTATAGCAGTTGTTATAGGAGAAGGTTCTAGCGGAGGTGCCTTAGCTATATGTGTAGCAGATAAAATAATAATGCTAGAAAATGCAGTATATAGCATACTTTCTCCAGAAGGTTTCGCTAGCATTTTATATAAAGACTCCAGCAAAAGCAAAGAAGCAGCAGAACACATGAAAATTACGTCATATGATTTAAAAAAATTAAATATAATAGACGAAATAGTAAAAGAACCGGATAACGGAGCACAAGAGGATTTTGAAAAAGTTGCAGAAGATTTGAAAAAATCCATAATAAAAGACTTGAAAAAATTATTAAAAGAAAATCCAGACGACTTAATAGAAGAAAGATACGAAAAATATAGAAAAATAGGCAGAGATTTGTAAAAAAATAAAAATAAGAAAGGTGGATAAAAATGTTATTAGAAGGAAAAACAATATTAATTATGGGAATTAGAAACAAGTGGAGTATAGCTTGGGGAGCTGCAATGTCAGCTTATGAAAACGGTGCAAAAGTAATATTTACACACCATCCAACAGAAAAAGAAGACAAAATATTAGATTTAGTATCTGAAATACCGGGAGCAAAATCATATCCATGTGATGTAGCAACAGATGAGGATATAAGAAAATGCTTTGAAGAAATAAAAAAAGATGTTGGACATGTAGACGGAATTTTACATAGTATAGCACATGCTAATACAGAAGACTTAAGAAATGACTTTATAAAAACATCAAGAGAAGGATTTAATCATGCTGGAGATATAAGTGCATACTCTATAGTAGCAATTTCTAGAATAGCAAAAGAGCTAGACTTATTAGGAGAAGGTGCAAGTATAGTAGCTTTAACATATTGGGGCTCAGAAAAATCTGTAGAAGGATACAATGTTATGGGAGTTGCTAAAGCAGCTTTAGAAGCAAGCATTCGTTATTTAGCAAAAGACTTAGGAAAAGATAAAATGCGTATAAATGCTATTTCCGCAGGACCAATAAAGACATTATCTGCAAAAGGAATAAAAGACTTTGGAACTATACTTGATGTAGTAGAACAAAGAGCACCACTACACCAAAACGTAACAACAAGACAAGTAGGAGATACAGCATCTTTCTTATTTAGCGACATGTCATCAGCAATTACTGGAGAAGTAATACATGTAGACAACGGATTTTCAACAGTTGGGGTGTAGTTGTCATGGGGACGGAGATTTTTGACATAAGAAGTAAAGAAAGTGGTCAATCAAAGAAAGCTTATAGAATTTTTAACTAAATGGTTGAAAAAATAAAAGCAATATAGTAGAATAAGTAATGTACTTAGTAAAAAAATATAGCATAAATAATACAACAAAATGTCGAAGTTAGTAATACTAAAATCATACTAAAAGTAAAACAAAATAATGAAAAAATTTTGAAATTTACTAAATTTACTATTAATATGCTAATATTAATTAAGTACACAGCATAAGAAATAGAAAAAATAAAAAACAAAGGAGCACGCGAAAATGACGAGAGCTAAAACCCTTGTGGGAGTACACACACACACACACACACACGAATAGTTCTATAGAAATAAGAAAAGGCGAGAAAGCCTTTATTAATGATATAAAAATAAGATATATGACAGACTATTAAAAATAGCCTGTCATTTTTGCGTGCAAAAAAGAGAAGGAGGATGAAATTAAATGAGAGAAAAAAGAGAGTTTAGAATAAGGCAGTTGATAAGTGGGAGAGAAAGAGCAAAAGAAAAATGGAAAGTGAAGGGCTTATTAAAAAGTACTGTAGAGGAAAATAGACGGAATAACACTAATAGCATTGGTTGTAACAATAGTAGTTTTATTGATACTAGCAGGAATAACAATAAGTTTAGTATTTAGTGAAAACGGAATAATAGCAAAAGCAAGAGAGGCAGCGAATAAGACTAATGAAGCTGTTATTAATGAACAAACACAAATGAATGATGTAACAGCTGCAATGGAAAATATGTTAAATGGTGTAGGTGGAAGTACAACACCAGAAGAGCCAGAGAAGCCAACAGTTCCAGAAAGACTTGAAATAGGTTCAACTGTAACATATAATCCAAGTGGAACATATAATTGGCAAGCAAAATATTGTTCATCAACGAAAACAGAAACAACAGATGATGTACTATTAAATAGCGCAGCAGGAGAAGATTTTAATATATCAAGTTGGAAAGTACTAAGTATAGATAACGAAACTGGAACAGTAGAATTAGTACCAAGTGCTCCAACAACAGGCACAGTATATTTAGGAGAAGCACAAGGATATAATAATGCCGTAAAATTATTAAATGATGCATGTGGTAGTTTGTATGGAAATAACGAAAAAGGAATAACAGCAAGAAGTATAAATATAGAAGATATAGAAAAATACATGACAGACACAGCACTAACTGAGGCACATAATTATACTAACTCAAATAGTAATACAAAATATGGAAATCAAGTAAGTAGTGCATATACAAGTAGTAAAAATTATCCAGCAATATATGCACAAGAAAAATTAGCAGTAATAAATGGAGAGGCAAATGGAGATACAGGATTAGACTTAAGTAAACAAGATGCATTTATAGAAAGAACAGAAGGAACAAATGGGGCTATAGCAACAGCAACAAGTATACAACCATACCAAACATATTGGTATAAGGATGCAACATTCATGTCTACAGCGTTTGAAGATTATACAAAACAAGATAGTAGCACAGCAAATTATTATAATTTAATTATGCCAAGCGGAACAGGTACAACATATTGGGTGGCTTCGCGCTGCGTCATTACTGATTCTGGCACTTGCCATTTCTGTGTACGCCATGTGAGCTCTGGCAGCGTGGGCGCTTACTACGTGTACGCCTCTGCCGGCTACACCGACGGCGGCTCGCGTGCGCTTTTCCCCGTAATAACTCTAAACTCTAGCCTCATAGAAGGAGACGCATCAACTGGATTTAGTGTGAAATAGATTTAATGTAGAAAATTAAATAGATGAGGATAAAATATGGGCCCAGCCCGGTCCCTTGCGGACGGGCAGGGCTATATATAAAAATAAATAATTTTGCAAAATATTCCTTGATATAAAAAATATCAAGGAGTATTTTAAGTTATAACTAAATTTTTTAATTTTTGTCGAAAAAGGTCATACGAAATAAGTTGCAAAATAAGTAGAAGGTATGTATAATATAAATAAATTTTATCTAGATAAGAAAATTTTAAATCTTAAAATTTGGTTCGAAGTAATTTTAGAAATCATAAGTTTTTAGAAAAGTCTTAGAAAAATCTCGATAAGTTAAATTCATAAAAATTAAATTTGTGTAAATTAAATTCATTTAAAAATGTTCAAAACTAATTTAATCTAAAATAAAATCCAAATTTATAAGAAAACAAAAAAGTAAAAAAACAGACAATTAATAAATAGTCCGCGGATAAAAATAAGTAAATAAACAATTTATGCAGGTATTTAGAGAAAATAAGAGCAATAGTAAGAAAATATGATAAACAACAAAGAAAATGGCTCAAAATAAAATTGCATAAGTTTTATTAATTGTGGTAAAATGAAAGGAATAAAGCATATTGGATAATAAACAAGAAAATAAAGAAAATAGAAAACTAAACCTAAAAAATGACGTAATATTTAAAGCATTTTTTGGCAAAAAAGGAAATGAAAAATATTTAATAGATTTTTTAACAGGACTATTGAAGATAAATATAAAAGAAATAGAAATAAAAGAAGAAGTAAATCTATTAAAACTAACAAATGATGAAAAAGGCGGTAGACTAGATTTACAAGCAAGACTAGATAATGGAAATATAATAAATATAGAAATGCAAATGAGAGATGAGCATAATATAATAGAAAGAAGTACAGTGTATGCATCAAAAGTAGTAAGTCAAGAATTAAATGTAGGAAATGACTATGCAGAGATGCCAAAAGTAATAATGGTAAATATATTAAACTTTAATATATTTAAATATAAAGAATATGTGTCAGAAAGTATGCTAGTGTTAAAAGAACATAGAGAGCATGAAATAAGTGACCTAGTAAAATATTATTACATAGAATTACCTAAATATAGAAAAGCAAAAGCAGATATGAATAATAAATTAGACCAATGGTTGGCCTTTATAGATGACACAGATTGGGGGAAAATAGAGATGGCAGAGGAAAAGAATAAAACAATAAAAAGTGCATTAGATGATATGGAATATTTAACAGGGGATGCAGAAATAAAAAGACTCGCAGAACTAAGAGAAAGTAGTAGAATAGACAAATGGTTTGCTATGAGCTACGGAAGAAAACAAGGAGAAAATAAAGCTAAAAAAGAAACTGCCAAGAAAATGCTAAAAAGGAACATGCCTATAAAAGATATAATAGAATTAACAGGTTTAACAGAAGATGAAATTATGAAAATAAAAGTTGAATAAAATTTAATTACAAGACATGAATAATAAAAAACAAAATATAAAAAAATTTCAATAAAACTATTGAAATTTTTTTTATGTTGATATATTATAATGATAATCATTATCAATACTATAAAATTTATTTTATTAAAAGAAGTAATTATAATATAGGTGGGGTATGAAAAAATATAGTAAACAGAGAGAATTAATATTAAATTCATTGAGAAATAGAACAGATCATCCTACGGCAGAAAAACTTTACTTAGATTTAAAAAGCCAAATGCCGGAATTAGGAATAGCAACTGTATATAGAAATTTATCTGATCTTTGTGAGGAAGGACAAATTATAAAAATAAAAACATCATCAGGACCAGATAGATTTGATGGAAATACAATGCCACATATACACTTTGAGTGTAAAGAATGTGGAGACATAATGGATATAGTTTTATTTGAAAATGAAGTAAAGCAATTAGATAATGATTTAAAGAGTTTTGCCAAACAAATAAATGCAGAAGTAGATGGCTCTGAAATAACAATAACGGGGCTATGCAAAAAGTGTAAGAAAAAAGCGAAAGGAGGAAGAGCTATATGAAAAAATGGAGATGCAAGGTATGTGGATATGAGGTAGTAGCAGAAGAACCACCAGCAATTTGCCCAGTATGTGGAGTACCAGCAGATGAATTTGAAGAAGTACCAATGGATGAATAATTTAAGTAATAAATAATAAAGTCATTAATGAGGGAAACCCATTAAAATAAAATATATATAAATAGGAGGAATTAATTATGAAAGCTTATGTTTGTAAAGTATGTGGATATATTCATTTTGGAGAGGAAGCACCAGAAAAGTGCCCACAATGTGGAGCTCCAAAGGAGCAATTTGAATTAAAAGAAGTAGACGTATCTGAAACAGAAAAAATACCAGGAGATATAAAAACTTATGCAGATGAACATAGAATTGGCGTAGCACAAGGATTAGATGAAGAAGTTGTAAAAGGATTAAGAGATAATTTTATGGGAGAATCTACAGAAGTAGGAATGTACTTAGCTATGAGTCGTCAAGCAGATAGAGATGGATATCCAGAAATAGCAGAAGCATTTAAGAGATATGCATTTGAAGAAGCAGAACATGCAGCTAAATTTGCAGAATTATTAGGAGAATTAGTATATCCTGATACAAAGAAAAACTTAATGCTAAGAGCTGCTGCAGAGCAAGGTGCTTGCGAAGGAAAGAAACAATTAGCTACAAGAGCTAAAGAATTAAATTATGATGCTATACATGATACAGTACATGAAATGTGTAAAGATGAAGCAAGACATGGAAGAGGATTTGACGGATTATTAAAAAGATATTTCGGAGAATAATTGAAAAAAGATAATAATAAGAAAAGGGTTCAAAGTCAATTTTGAATCCTTTTTCATTAGTTTTTGTAAATGTTTCAGCAATAATAATTATTATTCGTTATTGAAAATTAGAAAGCAGAAAAGTAAGTTTTATTTCCAAAAGTTTATTAGTAAAAAATTTTTACTCCTTTTTTACAGTAATATAATAAAAACAGATTAAAAGTATATTTCTCTATTTACCATCTAAAGTGTACTTTATAGACATATTAATTAATTTGTATAACGAGATATCATAATCTTTTTTTAATTCATCTAATTTTTTCCACATGGATTCTCTTAAACGAATACTCCTAGCAATTGTAATTTCATCTTTTGGCTTTTTATAAAATATAATTTGTTCATTTTCAATCTTAAAGTTTTCTACACAAGAATCGATAAGTTTATTAATAGAGGCGTCTAATTCATTTTCAGATATATTTTTTAATTCTGTATATAAACTATCTTCTATTTCTATATTTCTATTTATCCATTTTTCTTTCGGATAAAAACGATAAAACCCCTTTTGCATTCTTCCACTTCCTATGTTTAATAATATTTTATTTATAATTATATTAAATATTTAATCAATATTTAACTATCAATAATTTATTATTTTCCTACTATATATAGTAGGAAAATAATAAAAAACTATTTACAAATTTCGACAGAAATGGTATATTAAATGCAGAATAATAGTATGAATGCTGTATTATTATTAAAAAAAGCTATATCGCGATAGAATGGAGGTAATTTTATGGGATTTATTAAAGCATTTGCAGGAGCATTAGGAGGAACTTTTGCAGATCAATGGAAGGATTTTTATATGCCTATGCCTAATGTACCTGGAACAGCTGCCATTTTCCAGGCAGTACCACAAGGAATAAATAATGATAGAGGATCAAACACAAAAGCATCTGAAAACATTATAACAAATGGAAGTAAAATTATTGTTCCAGAAGGAACAGCACTTATTACTTTACAAGATGGAGCGATTACAGGTTTAATTACAGAGCCAGGTGGATTTATTTTTTCATCTGATGATCCAAATGCAAAATCAATTTTTGCAGGAGATGGAATTATAGCACCACTTGTAAAACAAAGTTGGGAAAGATTTAAATTTGGAGGACAACCAGGGGCACAACAATTAGCTTTCTATGTTAATTTAAAAGAAATACCAAATAATCGTTTTGGTACACAAGCAGAAATTTATTGGGATGATGCTTACTTAAGTGCACAAGTAGGTGCTGTAACAAGGGGGACTTATACTTTAAAGATAGTAGATCCTTTATTGTTTATTAAAAACTTTGTGCCAGCACAATATTTACAAGAGAATGCTCCTATCTTTGATTTTGCAGATATGGATAATGATGCAGGAGCACAATTATTTAATGAAGTAGTTAGTAGTTTATCTGCAGCGTTCTCTATTTATACAAATGATCCAAGCAAGGGAAATCGTATTACTAAGATTCAAGGAGATCAAATTGGATTTGCTCAAAGCTTATCTCAAGCAGTTGAAGAAGGATATCGTTGGAAAACAGATCGTGGATTAGAAATTGTAAAAGTAGCTATTCAAGCAATAGAATATGATGAAGATACAAGAAAATTATTAAGTGATGTAAAAAAAGCAGATGCATTATCAGGAGCACGTGGAAATTCATTTATGCAACAATCTGTTGCTCGTGGAATGCAAGCAGCAGGAGAAAACCCTAATGGTGGGGCAGGTGCTATGGCATTTATGGGAATGGGGTTAAATGCAGTAGGAGGAGCAGTAGGAGGATTACAACAACAAGTTAACCAATCAGGACAAGAAGAAGATCCATATGAAAAATTAGCAAAATATAAAAAGATGCTTGATGAAGGTTTAATTACACAAGAAGATTATGATGCACAAAAGAAAAAAATTTTGGGGGTGTAGATATTGGCAATTAATCCAATTTTAGATAAAGAACCAAAAATAATTAAGACTGATTTAGGGGCAACAGATGGACAGAATAAATGTCCAAAATGTGGTTCAACAGATATTTCTTTGAATGCTAAAACAGGACTTCTAAGATGTAACTTTTGCAGGCATGAGTTTGAACCTGAAAAAGTACAAGGGTTAGACGGAGATATTAGTAAACTAGACGGAGAAGTAATGGGGTCTGGTACACAAAATATAGATGCAGAGGCTCAAAATGTTGTAACATTAAAATGTAGTAGTTGTGGAGCAGAAGTTGTTATTGATACGTCTGAGGTGACACAAGCAAGATGCCATTGGTGTAGAAACACTTTATCTATTAATCAGCAAATTCTTAATGGAGCAGTGCCAGATACAGTATTACCATTCAAAGTAACAAAAGCAGAAGCAAAAGAACAAATAGAAAATTTTGTAGGAAAAAGAAAATTTTATGCACATCCAAAATTTACTGCAGAATTTACAACTGAAAATGTTATGGGAGTATATTTCCCATATATGGTAGTAGATATTAACTCTCATGCATCTTTCAGAGGAAAAGGTGAACATGAAGTTAGAAGATATACTCGTGGGAATAATAATAATAGAAGAACTTATTATGACGCAGATTTGTATGAGGTAGAGCGTGATTTTGATTTAGCAATTGATGACTTAACAGTAGAATCTAGTTCAGATAAATTAAAAAGAAGTTCAGATAATACAAATAATGTTATTAATGCAATAATGCCATTTGATACTGAAAATTGTGTTAAATATAATGCAAATTATCTGAAGGGTTATACATCAGAAAAGCGTGATACAAATGTAGATGAACTAAGACCATTAGTAGATCAACAATCTAAAGACGTAGCAAGATTTGCTGCAAATGAAACATTAAAACAATATGACCGTGGTGTACGTTGGGAAAAGGAAGATTTAGAAGTAAAAGGTAGGCAGTGGAAAACCGCATATTTGCCAGTTTGGCTTTACAGTTATCAAGAAGTAAAAGGAGAAAATAAAAAATTATTACATTATGTGGCTGTAAATGCAAGAACAAAAGAAACAATGGGAAGTGTTCCTATATATATTCCTAAACTATTCGGTATATCTTGCTTAGTTGAAATTTTAGGAATTTTGATAAGTTTGCTTATTGATTTTGATTATAGTTGGTTGTTTTGGCTAGCAGGATTTGTATATTTCTTTATTATTTATTTGAGATACCGTAACACAAATGCAAGACACCATCACGAAACAGAAACAAAAACAAATATGACAAATGTTAACCAAATAGATAAATTAATTAAAAGAGAGACAGGTTTGACTAATTCGAGAATAAATGGTGCGAATAATACAAATGTAAGTGGTCAAAGCATAAGTGAAACAATGATGAATACGTTAACAAATTTTAGATAAAAAATATTAGAGAAATAATATGTAAGGAAAAAGATTTTGAGAGGGGATAAAAATGAAAAATATTATAGAAAAATTAAAAACAACAAGAATTTTAGCAGCAATAGGAGTTGCGGGGTTAATTATAGGAACAGTAACACCATTTCTTAGCTACTCATTTTTTTCTAGATCATTATGGCATTATTGGGAAGGCAAAATAGTAATGCTTTTAGCAATTGCAAATTTATTATTTATATTTAAGGATATTGTTGAAAAATATATTCCATCACTTTTTAATACAAAGATAGGAAGAAAAATACAAAATTTAAATAATGCAAAATATTCACTAATTCCTACAATTTTATCTGCTATTTTAATTGTATACCTATCAATAACTGTAGAATTTAATTTTAACATTATGGGAATTGGATTTTATATATTATGGATTGGGGTTATTTGTCTTGTAGCATATGCTATTTTAAATAGAAAGGGACATGTAGCTAATAATAATGCATATCAGAATAGTAATATGCAAACAAATAATAATATTAATTCCAATATGAATAATAACCCAAATAATATGAAAAGTCAAAATTTTGGAGAAAATACAAGTGGTTTTAATAATCAAAATAATAACGAAAACCAATAAAAAGAAAACATCTAAATGAAGAAGAAAAATAAGAGAAACTTAGTATAATAAAATGTATTATTACAATTGAAGTGAAATAAAAATAATAAAAATTTAATAAGTGATTTAAATCATATATAATTAATTTGCAAAACGAAAATTATATATGAATAAGAGGGGGAAACAAATGATTGATGATAGCATATTAAAAAAAATTAAAAAACCAATGATTATCTTATTATTTACAGTTGCATTTATATTACTATTTACAATGCCATCAAATGCAGCAAGTTATACTAAAAGTTTTCCGACTAATGATGGTTCGATACAATTAAATTTAACTGGATTAACATTAGATGAAGGAAAACAATATGAATACGGATTAACTACAAAAGGAGGAACTCCAGAGAAATGGTATCTTATAACGGATTATACAACAACAACAGCAACAGTAAATATTAGTGGAAGTGATACTACATTGAGAAAAGTATTGCAGCTAACAGATGAGGGATATTTATATATTAGAGAGAAAGATAATGCAGAAAGTTATGTAGTAGAAAATATGCAAATAGACTTAAAATTACCACTGTTTTATTCTATAAATGTTTCAGGTAATAACAATGGTATTAGTACAAGTTATTATACCATAAATAGTGTATATGGATTAGGTAGTAGAAGTTATAAATTTGAAAAAATAACAGATAGCACAGTAATAGAAAAGTATTTAGAGATAAAACAAAAGGATGGAGACATAAAGGAATTAGAACCATATGTAAAAACAACGTATCCAACAACTGGATATGAAGATGTAGTAGGTTTCGGTTCAATATATTCTTACCAAATGCCAGAAGATGGACTTTATTATATGTGGATTAAGTTAACTTCTACAGAATCAAATTCAAAAACAGTATATTCATGCATAATACACGATGGTTTGCCAGATTCTACATCAATATCTGATTATTTATCAGAAACTACTATTACAGACTCAATAAAAGCGACAAGTGGTCATACAGAATATGTTAATTCGCAATTAGAATATAGAGCTGCACCAGGAGATGAAATAAAAATAACAGTAAGCTTTACTAATGAAATTAAAGTAAATGAATATCCTACATTAACTATAAAATTTGGAGATGGAGAAAATATAACTGTTACTGATGGAAATGCAGGTTCGGATAATATTGTATATACATATAAAATACAGTCAGGAGATTTGGGTACATTACAAATAGTGAATTTTTCTGGAGGAAATGTAGTAGATAATGACGGAAATTCTGCAGTAATAACAAGAAAAGATTTGTCTGGAATCGCATTAGTTGCAGTAGAGTCAATTAATAGTAATTCTGGAAACAATAATAACTCTGGAAATGGTGGATTTAATATAACCACTCCAAATGAAAATAACCAGAATGGTAGCGGAACAGAAAATAAAAATCAAATAATAGATAATACAATTGCTACAGGAAAAATACCTCAAACAGGACTAAAGGTAGGAATAATTATTCTAATTAGTACAGTTATAATATCAGCAGTTGTTGGATATATAAAAAGCAGAAATCTAAGAGACATAAAATAGACCGATAAATTAAAGAGAGAATCTAAAATGGTAGAAAATGCTATTTTAGATTTTTTCTTGTTTAAATATCAACATACTTCTTTTCCAAAAGTTTATAAAAAGTGTTGCAATTGCAGCACTTTTTGTGTTATAATTATAAGCGTTGAAAAATACACACATATAGTTAGCATAAAATGGTGCTTACAAAAGTAAGTTGGTTTATGTGATTAAAGCTATATGGAGGGAATAACTAAAAGGAGGAATAGAATATGTCAGTAGTTGCAATGAAACAATTACTAGAAGCTGGTGTTCATTTTGGACATCAAACAAGAAGATGGAACCCTAAAATGGCTGAATATATATTCCAAGCTAGAAATGGTATCCATATTATTGACTTACAAAAGTCATCAAAAAAATTAGACGAGGCTTATGATTTTTTAAAAAATCAAGCTGAAGAAGGAAAAACAGTTCTTTTTGTAGGAACTAAAAAACAAGCACAAGAATGTGCTAAAGAAGCTGCAGAAAAATGTGGTATGTACTATGTTAATCAAAGATGGTTAGGAGGAACTTTAACAAACTTCAAAACCATTAGAAATAGAGTTAAAAGATTAACAGATATTGAAAAAATGCAAGAAGATGGAACTTTTGAAGTTTTACCAAAGAAAGAAGTAATTCTTTTAAAGAAAGAAATGGAAAAACTTGAAAGAAACCTTGGTGGAATTAAAGAGATGACAGAGCTACCAGGAGTTATGTTTGTAGTAGACCCTAATAAAGAAAAAATAGCTATCTTAGAGGCTAGAAAATTAGGAATACCTGTTATAGGTTTAGTAGATACAAACTGCAATCCAGAAGATGTAGATTACCCAATTCCAGGAAATGACGATGCTATTCGTGCTGTTAAATTAATTATGGATGTAATGGCAAATGCAGTTATAGAAGGAAAACAAGGTGAGTCTATGGAACAAGAAGTAGATGCACAAGAACAAATGGCAGAAGAAGCTAAACCAGAAAGTATGGAAGAGGTTGTAGCAGCAGAAGAAAATTCTAAGGAAAATAAATAATTTATAAAATAAATAATAAAGGAGGCATTTCTTAAAACAAATTCTAACCAAAGAAACTATAGTGTTTCAAAGTGTATAAATTTGTAAGAAATGTCTTTTTAAATGAATAATAGGGAGGTTAAAAAATGATTACAGCAAGTCAAGTTAAAGAGCTTAGAGAAAAAACAGGTGCAGGTATGATGGACTGCAAAAAAGTTTTAACAGAAACAAATGGAGATGAAGAAAAAGCAATTGAATTATTACGTGAAAGAGGAATAGCAAAGGCTGCTAAAAAGGCAGACAGAATTGCTTCAGAAGGTTTAGTTGCAGCATATGTATCAGATGACAAGAAAGTAGGAGCAGTTGTAGAAGTTAATGCAGAAACAGATTTCGTTGCTAAAAACGATGAATTTAAACAATTTGTTGCAGATGTTGTAAAACAAGTTGCTGAGAAAAATCCAGCAGATGTAGAAGAATTATTAGCTCAAAAATCTATTGCTGAACCAGATAAAACAGTTCAAGAAGTATTAACAAATAAAATAGCTACAATAGGCGAAAATATGTCTATTAGAAGATTTGAAAGATTTGAAACAGATGGAATGATAGAAAGCTATATCCACGGAGAAGGAAAAATTGGTGTTTTATTAGATATCACTGGTGGAGATGAAACTTTAGCTAAAGACGTTTGTATGCAAATTGCAGCTGCAAAACCAGAATTCTTAGATAGAGAATCAGTACCAGCTGAAAGATTAGACAAAGAAATGGAAATACTAAAAGCACAAGCTATGAATGAAGGAAAACCAGAAGCTATAGCAGAAAAAATAGTTCAAGGAAGAATTGGAAAATTCTATTCAGAAATTTGTTTAGTAGACCAAGAATTTGTTAAAGACCCAGATACAACAGTAGGAAAATTAGTTGCTTCAAAAGGTGCTAAGTTAAATAGATTTGCTAGATTTGAAAAAGGTGAAGGACTAGCTAAAAAAGAAGAAAACTTTGCAGAAGAAGTTGCAAAACAAATAAATGGATAGTTTAACTACTATAAAATAACATAAAAATATATATTAAAAGTATATATAATATTTACGGATATAAGATATTACAGTATATTCAAATTAGAAAAAGCACTTGTATTAGCAAGTGCTTTTTTGATATAATATAGCAAAATGAAAATAAGGAAAGGCAGATTATGGAAGAGAATAGAAAAGAGAATGAAAAAGAAAGTAAAAAAGAAAATATAAATCAAGATAAAGAAAAAGCTACAGAAAAAGAAGAAGCTGTTATAATTTCAAAAAACGAAAGTACAACAGATGAAAAAAGTGTAAAGATTAATAAAATAAAGTTTAATATATTGGCAATTTTTGCAATAATAATATTTAGTATTGCATTAACACCAGTAACTTTTCAAAATGATACATATTATACAATTGCAATAGGAAAAGAAATTGTGGAAACTGGAACAATAGACATGAAAGACCACTTTGCTTGGCATGAGGACTTACCATATACATATCCTCATTGGCTATATGATGTAGGCACTTATTTGGTATACCAATTAGGAGAAAATATTGGAATAGGTGGATTTACAGCGGTATATATACTAACAGTGTTATTATCCGTAACTCTTGGCTTGGTTATATACATGGCTTGTGTAAAAATAAGCAAGCATAATATAGCATCTTTCCTAATTACAATGGGAATAATGTATATGTTAAAGAATTTTATTACTGCAAGGGCTCAGCTTGTTACATTTATATTATTTGCATTAACAGTATTATTTATAGAAGAGTTTTTATCCTCAAAGAAAAAGCGATATGCTATTGGTTTAATAATTATTTCTATATTAATTGCTAACTTACATGTTGCAGTTTGGCCTTTTTACTTTGTTCTATATTTACCATATGTAGCTCAATATATAATTGCTCTTATTAGTAGGTCAAAATTAGGATATAAAATTAATAAAAAATACAAAGAATTAAAATTAAAAAGATTAGAAAAAGCAAAACAAAATAACAAAAATATAAAAAATCTAGATAAAAAAATAGAAAATGTAAAACAACAGTTAATAGATGTAGAAAAATCACATGAAAAATCTGAGAAAAACGCAGAAAAGAGAAGAAATAATCCATATAAAGTAATAATAGAAAAACAAGATGCCGTTAAATGGCTTATACTAATTATGATTATTTGCGCTTTTACAGGGCTTTTAACTCCTCTTGGAGACACACCATATACATACCTTTCTAAGACGATGCAAGGCAATACAATGGACAATATTAGTGAACATCAGCCACTTACATTAATAAATAATATGGAAATGATGATTTGCATAATTTTAGTTTTAGCATTATTAACTTTTACAGACACTAAAATTAAATTAAGTGACTTATTTATGTTAGGTGGGCTTCTATACTTATCGTTTATGTCTAGAAGACAGGTATCTTTATTTGATATTATAGGAGGCATTGTTTTTGCAAGAATTGTAGCTAGTTTCTTTGATAAATATGATGCTGGAGGAGAAGAAAAACTCTTTAAGTCTATAAATACAATATATGGTAAGGCAATAACAATTTTAGTAGTAATATTAATAAGCTTTAATATATTAAAGCCAAAGTTAAATGATAAGTTTGTAGATGAAAACACATACCCTGTACAAGCTTCAGACTATATTATAAACAATATTGATTTATCTTCTATGAGAATTTATAATGAGTACAATTATGGAAGCTATTTGTTATTTAGAGGAATACCTGTGTTTGTAGACTCAAGGGCAGATTTATATACACCACAATTTAACGGAGAAAAACAAGAAAATGGCGAATATAAAGGAAGAGACATTTTCTCAGATTATATTAATACGTCAAATATAGGAACATATTACGAGGATAAGTTTGAAAAATATGATATAACACATGTGTTAATAAGAAAGAATTCAAAATTAAATATGTTTATATCAAGAGATGATAACTATGTTGAATTGTATAGTGATAATAACTTCGTATTTTATCAAAGATTATCAGAAGATTAAATTTGAAATGAGGAAATATGGATAAAAAACATTTCATAACAAGGTCAAAATTAACAATAATATTTATTCTTTTAATAATACTAATAGACCAACTTATAAAAATATTTGCAATATCTATTACAAATAATGGGAGTATAGAGATTATAAAAGGTGTTCTAAACTTTACTTATGTAAAAAATACCGGAGGGGCTTTGCAAATAGGCTCTGATGCAAGTACATTTCTACTAATAAACATTATTGTTATATTTTTATTAATAAGGTTTTTAATAGTAAATAGAGAAAAAGTAGATGTTAAAGCTAGCGTGGCATTATCTTTTATATTAGCAGGGGGAATTAGCAATTTAATTGACAGAATATTTAGAGGAGAAGTAGTAAATTTTATAGATATATCGCCATTAGTTAGTTTTCCTAAATTTAATTTCGCAGATATATGTATTGTTGTTGGATGGATATTATTTGCATTTTCGGCAGCAATACTTACATCTGAGCAATTAAAGGAAAGAAAAGAGAAAATTAATAAAAACAAGATGCTTAGAGAGAAAATAGAGAAAAAACATAGTGATTTAAATAAAAACGAGATAGAAAATAACAATGAAAGTACAGACAATGGAAAAAATAAAAAAAGATGTGACTAGAAAAGATAATCTAGCTATCAATAAAGAATATAAAATGATAATATATAAATAAATATACTTGAAACAAATAAAAACGAGATAGAAAGAAGAGAATAATAATTGGAAAATAGTAATATTAAAAATAGTAACAAAGAAGTAAATACTAACACAAAAAATGTTTTATCAAAAGAATTAATAGTAGCAGATTCTGGAGGAAGATTAGATGCATATGTGGCTAATAATATGGTAGAACTATCTAGAAGTATGGTGCAAAAGTTAATAAAAAGTGGAAACATATTAGTAAATAATAAAGAAGAAAAAGAGTCTTATAAAGTTCAGACAGGAGATGAAATATTAGTAAAAATTCCAGAACCAGAAGAAAGTGGATTAAAGAAACAAAATATACCATTGGATATTATATACGAAGATAATGACATTTTAGTTGTAAACAAACCAAAAGGGATGGTAGTACACCCTGGAAATGGCAATCCAGATGGAACATTAGTAAATGCTATAATGGCACATTGTGGAGATAGTCTTTCTGGTATAGGTGGGGAAATAAGACCAGGTATTGTACATAGAATAGATAAAGACACATCAGGATTACTAGTTATTGCCAAAAACGACAGGGCGCATATAAATTTATCAGAACAAATAAAAAATAGAGAAGTTAGAAAAATATATGTGGCATTAGTAAAAGGCGTTATTTCAGAAAATGAGGCAACAATAAATATGCCAATAGGAAGAAGCACAAAAGATAGAAAAAAAATGGCTGTAGATAAAAATGGAAAAGAAGCGGTAACACATTTTAAAGTATTAAAGAGATACAATAAATATACATATATACAAGTTAAAATAGATACAGGTAGAACACATCAAATAAGAGTACATATGGCACATATAGGATATCCTGTTGTTGGAGATACTGTATACTCAAATGGAAAAAACGATTTTGGAATAGAAGGGCAAATGTTACATGCAAAAGAATTGGAATTTAATCATCCAGTTACGGGCGAAAAGATGCATTTTGAAGCACCTTTACCAGAATATTTTAATAAAGTGCTAGAAGAATTAAACAGTAAAGAAAATTAATTATAAATTTTATTAAAATAATTAAATTAAGTTAAAGTTATTAAATTTAACAGAATTCTTAGGGTTATATATTTTAATATTATACAAAGTAATATATTAAAATCTTATATTTAGATGCAAAGAGAAAATTATAAACGTGCAAATAAAAACTAAATTATATTAAATTAAATAAAATAAATGGAGGAAAATTTGGAAGAAGAAAGATTACAAAAATTTATTGCAAACCAAGGAATTTGCTCAAGAAGAAAAGCAGAAGAGTATATTACATCTGGAAGAATAAAAGTAAATGGAAATATTATAATGGAGCTAGGAACTAAAATAGATCCAAATAAAGACATAGTAGAAGTAGATGGCAAAAAGATATCTAATATAGCTGGTAAAAAAGTGTATATTCTTTTAAATAAACCAATTGGATATGTAACTACTACAAGAGACCAATTTAATAGAAATACAGTTTTAGATTTAGTTAATGTAAAAGAAAAAGTATTGCCTGTAGGTAGACTTGATATGTATACATCAGGGGCTATAATATTAAGCAATGATGGGGATTTTATTTATAAAATAACACATCCAAAATACGAAGTAGAAAAAACATATAATGTTACTCTAAAAGGACAAGTAACAGACGAAGAAATAGAGCAATTAAAAAATGGTGTTCAAATAGAAAATTATGTTACAGGAAAGGCAAAGGTAAAAATTCTTAGAATAGATAAAGAAAAAGATCTTTCACGAGTAGAAATTATAATACATGAAGGAAAAAATAGAGAAGTAAGAAAAATGTGTGAGGCTATAGGAAGAAAAGTCTTAGCACTTCATAGAACAAAAATAGGTAATATTTCTGTAAAAGATTTAAGATTAGGCACATGGAGATATTTAAAACCAAATGAAATAAAATCATTATTGGACATATAATAAATAATGTGTTAAAATATAGAAGAAAAAGTTAAGGAGGGCAAAATGGTAGAAGATAAAGAAATAAAAGCTACAGTATCACCATTTGCAATAAGACCTGGTGAAATAAAAGTATTTGATGGAAAAGATGGATATGTTTCTATGAACCAAATTATCCATAAAATTAATGTGGGACATATAAATGACTTACATTTTAAAATATTGGAATTAGTAAACAAATTTGAATTTATGACATCAAGACAAATATTTCAAATGCTTGAATGGGAACATGTTGAAATTGAGTCACAAGATAAACTAAACAATAAATTAGAGCAATTGACAAAATCTAAGATTTTAACTAGATATTATTTTGATTGCAAAGATGGAAAGGGAGTATATAGAATATATTCTCTAGAAAAAATGGGCAAATATTTACTTAACTCTAGAGGAATAGATTGTAAATGGCAACCAACAGATAACACTAAACCAGTTGCAATGGTAAAGAAAAGATTGGCTGGTAATCAAGTAATTATTGCTTATTTAAGAAAAGTATCTGCATTTGACTCATATACACCAAAGCCTTCTTTTACAGCAAAACAAAATGGAAAGCAATTTAAGGCAACAGGAGGAAGCGTAAAATTAACTAAAAATAATAAATCCATAGAATTTGTTTTTGAAATTATAAGAAGAGAAGATGAATGGGAAAAGAAGCTTGTAGACAAGATGAAACTTTATAAAGACTTTTACGAAAACTTTCAAGTTGGTGATTCTGGATATATGAGCTTGCCTCAGTTAATTATAGTTTGTGAAGATGAAAGACACATGGCAGAAACTTTTAAAACAATCGTACTAAATCATGTAGAAATATCAAATATAAAATTATATTTTACTACAGATTTAAGACAAAATGAGGAAACTTTATCTAAAACTTTGGTTGAATTTAAAATAGACGAAGCAAGCGGAAAATATAGAATGCAAGATGTGGAAGTTAAGTTGTTAGGAATATAAGAATAAAGGAGGAGGACTTTTGTTAAACACTATTTTTAGGTGTTATAATAAAGGTTCTTTTTTATTTGGCTAATAGAAAAATGGTGGCTATTATATTATATAACCACCATTTTTTATTATATTATTCTTCTTTTTTATCTTTCTTTTTAAAGTTAACAATTATAGCATCATCATTATTAAATAAGAAACTTGAATTTTTAGTATTAGTTTGAATTGGATCGAATTCATCATCTGTTGTGTAAACATCATTTAATTTTGTTACTGCTTCAAAGTTTCCTTTAGCTTTTTCAAATAATTGTTTAGCCTTTTCTGCATCTGAAATACCGGTTGTATATTTTAAGAAATCGTATTTTTTAATGCTCTTTGGAGCCTTATATTTTGGATCTATAAAGTCTAAGTTACCTTTACCAACGTTGCTTTTTCCATTAGTTGCTTTAACTTTATATATAATTTGCTTTCCCTTTAATGACTTAATTTTACCAGCTGAATAGTTTGCTGTCCAAGCATATTTTATACCACTCATTTTTGGATCATATTCATTTTTACTTCCATCCATTGTACTGCTCCATTGCCACTCTCTCTTGTCTTGCATTTCTTTTTGCCACCAGTCAATGTCTTCTGGAAGTGCGTTACCAAATATAACTTTATTAACACAGTTAGCTAAAATTGTTTCTTTCATTTTCTTAGCTCCAGAATCTCCCATAGAACCTTCTAATTGAGACAAGTTTTGTGAGTCCAATACTGTTGCAACTTTGTATTTTCTATAAAGTGTATATACAGGTTCGATAGCTTTACATACAAAGTCTGGAAAGTCATCTATATATAAGAAATGAGGTATTCTTGTATTATCATTTCCTGGTCTTGCTAAAACAGACTGTTGCATTAATAGTAAGAAGAATAAACCAAATGCTTTGTGTGCTGTTGCCCCTAAGTCTCCTCTTCTTGTACAAACTATAGTTAGTTGCCCTTCTGATAAGGCTTTGTCAAAATCTATATTATTATTTCTGTTGCATAATACATTTTTTACACCTGGGTATCTTAACAAGTTATCTAATTCTGTAGATGCTGTAAATACAGATTGTTTTGTACTTTGTACATCTATACCATTTTCATAGAAGTTACTTTCTAAGTATTTTATTAATATTCTATACTTTTCAGCAAGTTCTGGAATTTGCTTCATTTCCTCAGTCATTTGTTGTACTAAAGAAAAGTCATTTAATAAGTTAAGCATATCTTCTAATGTAGGTAATGCTCCATTATTTTGTCTAGGATACATTTCTTTAAGTAGTATAGATAAGTTTTCTATAATTTGTATAGCAGCATTTTCTCTAAATGCCATTTGTAAATCTGGTCTGTGATATGCAAATAATCCTTTTAATACACTTGAAATTGCAATACCTGTTTTAATAGGGTCTTTATATACAAATGGATTAATACCAATTGAGTCGTTACTACCAGGGTCTACAATATTAACAGGTAAGTTGTAGTTTTGTATAATTTTTATAATTTTACTTGTTGATTCTGGCTCAGCAGAAACATATGTAAGTCCTAAATCTCTGTATATAATATTTTCTCCACTAGAAGCTAATATCATTTTGCTCATATATTTTTTATATACATCTATTTTATCTGGATTAGGTATAAGCATTGATAAGCTAAAGTTTTTGTTAATATATTCATTATCATATGGACAATTTAAAGTAGCTATTCTCGTTTTTAATGCTGTAAAACCTAATTCTTTAGATACTTCTTTGAAGAAGAATTTTTTATTAATATCTATAGCAAGCATTGGTTCATATATCATAGAAGTTTTTCCGGAACCAGAAACACCTACAGCAAGTAAAGACTCAAATCTTTTGATTTCTGGAATTTTTACATTGTCGCCTGTTTCTGAATCGGTACAAATTTTAACATCACATGAATATACTCCGTGGTCTTTGCTAGTTGTAGCTAAACTAATTCCACCATAATCGCATATAGAATCTACAGTGTCCTTACTATCATCAACTGTAAATGTTAACCATTTAAACAACTTATAGAATGTAGTAAGCGGAAAATAAATACCAAGTGCTGTTAAAGCAGGGAAGAATAAATTATGAAATTCACTTACTAATCCTGGAAAGTTTGGAAGTGATAGTAGTCCAAGCCATAGTGCTTGATTTAACCATTGTACACATGCGGAAATTGCTACTATATAAAGTGATATACAGAATATATGGAATATTCTAATTTTATCTCTATCGTTCTTAGCAAATTTAGAGCCAAAAGAAATAAAAAATGCAAATGCAATACATGCAAATGATAAAGTATATTCTATTGGACCCCAATAAGAATAAGAAACTCCTGTAAAAATTATAAATAGCATTTCTACAATTCTATCTATCATTATGTAAGCAGATATTAACGCTAATATATAAGCTACAAATGTATTTCTATCTGTTTTGAGAAATTTTAAAAATTTGTCTATTGCTTTCAAATAATTCACCGCTTTCAACGTTATTATTATACATATATATTATCTTATAAAATGACAAAAAATACAATAGATTTTATAAAAAAAGTTATTGAATTTATGCATATTTGTAACTATTTACAGTTATTAATTATGTATATTTGTTTATGAATAAGCAATAAATAATACTCATAGATAATTTTATTATAGGATGAAAGAAAAATACTTGTGAATATTAATCCTTTTATATCTTTGAAATTAGTTGTATTTAAACTATTTTGCATAATTACGTAGGAATTTTAATAGTATTAAATAACTTAAATAAAGATATAAAAGGAGAAAAATGAAAAGAAAAAAATTAAAAAAAGAAAGCTTTATGAAAAGTGTTGTTGTATTGATGGTATCACAAGTATTTGTTAAAGTGCTAGGGCTAGTATATAAGTTATATTTAACAAATAAAGAAGGATTTGGAGACAAAGGTAATGCTATTTATAGTAGTGGGTTTCAAGTATATGCATTGTTACTTACAATTTCTGCAATGGGAGTTCCAAATGCATTATCTAAGTTAGTATCAGAAAGAGTTGCAATAGGAGACCATAGAGGAGCACACAAAATTTTTAAAATTGCATTATTAACATTTTCTTTTATCGGTTTTTGTTGCTCAATGATGTTGTTTTTAGGTGCTCATACAATATCAAATACATTTTTACAAATACCAGAAGCAGAAATGGCACTTGTAGCTCTTTCGCCATCTATATTTTTCGTGTCAGTAATTGCTGTAATAAAAGGATATTTTAATGGAAGGGAAAATATAACGGTTACAGCGAAATCTCAAAGTTTAGAACAAGTATTTAAAACTTTATTTACAATATTAATAGTAAATGCTTTAAGTATAATTTCCGGAATGGATACAGTAGTAATGGCAGCTGGAGCAAATTTAGCTACAAGTTTATCTGCTTTTACATGCTTTATGTATTTAGTAAATTACTATAGGACAATAAGACCTATAATAGCCAACGAAATAAAAAATACAGTCAATTATAAGCCCACTAGAATACGAAGAACAATAAAGCAAATATTGTTTGTATCTATACCAATGTCATTAAGTGCAATATTTGGTGCCTTAAACAGAAATATAGATTCTATGACGGTAGTAAGAGGATTAAAAAAATTTATGACAGAAGAAAGTGCTAAGATACAGTATGGTATACTTAGTGGAAAGGTTGAAACATTAGTAACAATTCCTATGTCATTTAATATGGCTTTTGCAACAGCACTAGTTCCATCTATATCAAAGGCAATGGCAAAAAATGATAAAAAAACAGTAGAAAAGCGTATAAAATTTTCTCTTTTGGTTAGTATTTTAATAGGAATGCCATGCATGGTAGGAATGATTTTATATGCAAAACAAATATTGTTGTTATTGTTTCCAAATGCCGCAACAGGAGAATTTATATATCAAATAAGTTGTTTAGGAATAATTTTTATTTTAATGGAGCAAACAGTAGGGGCTACTCTACATGGTATTGGAAATGTTTTTGTTCCAGCAATTGCTTTAGCTATAGGAGGTATAGTTAAACTTATACTTAATTTAATTTTAGTGCCAATTAATAATGAAATATTTATACTTGGAGGTACAGCTGGAGCAGCATTTTCTTCTGTTATATGTCATATAGTTGTTTTAACAATAGAATTAACCATATTAAAGAAAAAATTAGGAATAAAGTTTGAAAAAAACAAATTTATAATAAAACCATTAATTGCTGTGCTTGTAATGGCTATTAGTTCAAAAGTCTTATATACTACACTAATAAACATTATTAATGCAAACATGTCTTTAATTATTACAATGTTATTTTCTATAATAGTATATACTATTATGATTATTATTTTAAAAACTTTTTCAAAAAATGAAATTTATATGATTCCTTATGGAAGTAAATTTTTAAATAAATTTCAAAAAGAAAAAACGCAAAATGCTTGAGAATAGTGAATTTTAGAGAAATAATAAAACAAAACCCTAGAAAATAAAAGGTTTGATAAAAAATAAAATGAAAAAAAAGAAGGATTTTATACAAGAATGGCGAATAATGATACTAGTAGATATTGCTCAAGTATTCTACATATAAAATCTTATAGGAGGTAATGAAAGATGAACAAATCAGATTTAGTAGCAGCTATAGCAGCTAAAACAGGAGCAACAAAAAAAGATGCTGAAGCATCACTAAATGCTTTTACAGATGTTGTAACAGAATCATTAGTTAAGGGAGATAAAATTCAATTAGTTGGATTTGGTTCTTTCGAAGTAAGAAAAAGAGCTGCTAGAAAAGGTAGAAATCCACAAACTAAGGAAGAAATAAAAATACCTGCATCTAAAGCACCTGTATTCAAAGCAGGAAAAGCTTTAAAAGATTTAGTAAACAAAAAATAATTTATATTTATTTAATAGAATCTATGAATTCATAGAAATAGGTAGGGAGTTATCCCTGCTTATTTTGTTTTATATCAGTTTTGCATAAATGATTGCATAAGAAATAATATGGAATTATTATGTAGGATAATAAAAAGGTATTTATACAGTTATATATAAAAATAATAAATTTGTTTTTATAATAAAATGGAAAATTGTAAAAGTAAAATATAGTTTGTAAAACTAATGTATATTGTAAGATTTATAATAAAATTAAAGAAATTTATAAATGGTAAAATTAAATTACCGTTTTTAGATAAATAAAAAGACACATAA